>ENA-UOXO01001549-UOXO01001549.1-mixed-culture-metagenome-genome-assembly--contig:-NODE-1549-length-15423-cov-61.493103_pt1 | contig 15423 bp, 14 predicted proteins | sample MGYA00238162_ERZ761640 | MGnify/ENA primary metagenome ERZ761640 (study PRJEB28914, sample SAMN08778297) | mixed culture metagenome | isolation source: Freshwater growth medium | place: USA...
CCTGGTACGGCGCGCGGAGCGCGGCGTGAGGAGCGGCGCGCGCGTCCCTTCCCTTGCGCGTGTCGCGGGTCACGCTCAGCGGCGCGCCCGGTACGGCGCGAGTCGGGGGGATCGGGTCCGGGGGGACGAGGGGGAGGAGAGCGCGGACGGAAATGTGGCGCCTTTCCTGCATCGGATGCAGGGAATCAGGCGCAATGTTTCGTCGCGCTCGGGCCGCCGCGGTCCCACTTTGCGCGGGCAATCGCTCGCGCTCGGGGGACAGAGCGGAGATGAGCGGGGGGGACCGGCCGGGGGGCGGGCGCGGGTAGCGCCCGCCCGTCGGGTGGTCGGGGCCCCGCGGGACGGAGTCGGCGTACCCACCACGCAGCACCCACCCGCCCACCCGTGTGCGTGCGTGGGTCTCGTACGAGGCCGACCCTGGGATGTGTGTCATGTCGGATCCGGCGTCGGAGCCGTGCCACGAGCTGCCAGGAGTGGGCGAAGGGGTATGTGGGTAGCAGCGCGGGAGCGCCGCCGCCCACCCCTGGGACCTGTTCTGTTGTGTCAACCGTGTGGAGGTCATCCCCTCGTAGTGAGGAAGAGCTCAGTGAGCTACCCGAGTGTGTGTTGTGTGAACGCCGGGTACGGCGCGCGGAGCGCGGCGTGACGTGCTGCATCCGCCTCAAGAACAAGTCATGGCCGTTTCAAGCTTTTCGTCTGCGAGATTTCGTCAGTTCACGGGACCCTGTCCGTGCTCTAAAAGAGAACGATGTTGATGACCGGGGGGTAGGGCGTATCTATCTTCTGAACTCATTGAAACGCACGTCGCGGCATGCTGACATAAGTGTGTACTCAGGGAAAACGGAGCGCTCGTCCATGGTGAACGACATGGACTTCGCTCTGCGCGTTGAGCTCGCGGCGGCCCCTGCTGGGTCGCCGCGAGTTCTGAGAGGCTTCGCGGAGTACGAGGCAGATATTCTCGTTGCGCTTAGGGAATGTGAGGCCTTCACGGAAGCGATGGCCTCTGCAGAGCGCGCAGCCATCGAGGCGGCAGCCGCATGGGGAGCCTCTCAATCAAACCTCTCGAAGAAGCCGACGCCAGCAGAGCTTGAGGCCATCAACTTGGCCGAACGCGCTGCAAAAAGTGCGAGCAATGCTCGCGACGCCCTTGTGCTGGGTCAGCGCGCCGCCACCTCGCGGTTCGACGACGCGCAGGCTCGGATGGTTCGTGAGTACCAAAGGCTGTCCTCGGAACTTGACATCGAGGATATGAAAGTTCTGCGTGGGATCTACAGGCAAATTTTTGCTCAGACGCAGACTGCGGTGAGTGAAGCCATCGACGAGGCTCTGCGTACCGACTCTGTGCGAGAAGCAGCGCACCAGGCATCAATGCACCGGAAAGAGGACGAAAATGCGGAGATGGAGGAGATGCGGCGCATCTGTGATCCCCATCTCGAGCGCGACCGCAAGCGTAGCACAGTGCTTTCGTTGCACACCGATGAGTGGAGCAAAAGCATCGCTATCGGGAAGAGCGGCTTCCCTCCAGCTCCGGCTGTGCAAGGATATCCATACCCAGAGCACACGGTAATTCCCAATCTGAAACTGCATCGCATCGCCAAGTACATGGTGGGCGATAAGGTCGTGTTAAGAGATGGCCATGGGGGCCTTACCGCCGTCCATGTGCATGGGGTCGAAATGGCCGACAAGGCGCTCAAGCCCAAGCCGCAGAGGGAAGATGTGCCCGAGGCCGTCTACCTGGTGCGAAATGATTCGACCACGTCGGCCGAGGCGCGTGGCCGTTCACAATGGGTGAACGAGGAGCGCCTGAGCCCGCGTGTCAGGGGCCGCCCCGGCGTCATTGGCTTGCGCGGGAATCTCCTCGGCTGGGCACGCATCTGGCCCCAAAATCGCACATTCGAGGCGAACCGGCTGTACGCACTGCACGACATCGAGCGCAAGTTACGCGACGTCAAGGCGGCAGAAAAGGCGAATGCGCAGCGCGTGGCTGCTGGGCTACTTCAGCCGAAGCCACCGTTGATGTCCCGGCCGAGTACTGCCACCAGCGCACCACCTGCTGTGCCTCCTCTGGCGCAGCGCCCTGCTTCTGCACGCGAGCGCGGGATGCGACCCGAGTCAGCAAGGCATGTGGAGGTTCTGCGACGACCACATTCAGCCACTGTAAGGAGCGCCCCGGACGGCGCTGGTGATGTGTCTACGACGCGCACTCCAGTAGCACCGGCTATGCCCGCCGACCCTTTGCGGCCGGCAACCCCACGACACCACGGCGCACTCACGCCGAGGACGTCGCCAAAGCTTTCACATCGGCCTTCATCAGTACCTCCCCCTGTCACTTTTACGGGGACGGCGTGGGAGTGGGCGAACCCGAGCACTGAAACGAGATGGAACGATCACTAAACTAGTGTGTCTGAAAGATAACCTCCCGCCTGAAGCTCTTCAAACGATCTCCCCGCCTCGCGGCGAGCACCTCTGCAAGTCACGCCAGAAGCGGCCGACGCCACGCATCGATATGCGCTCGGCTACCACGAGCTCAGCGAGGTTGGCGAGCCAGGTGCCGCGCGTGCCGTCGCTGAGGTGCACTTGGGCGAGCCGCGCCGCACGCTCGGCCCACACGAGCACCTCGCCGTGCCTCGCGTCACCGCCGCCATGTGCATCCACCACTGCGGCCGAGTGCACCGGCGACGACAGCAGAGTCTTGCAGTCGAGCGCGGACGGCACTGCCTCGTCCACAGCGAGGGTGCCTTCACTCACAAGTGATTGGTACCGCTCGCTCCACACATGCTCGGCAAGCTGCCACGCAGAACCAAACGTGCGCTGCGAAAGCGCCAGCACGAGCGTCGCCGCGGATTCGCTCGCCGCCGCCGCCGCGGCAGTCGGCTGCCCCTTTGCAGTTCCTGGCATATTTCGATTGTCCAGGGCGGTCGGCGCGCCTGCCTCGGGCGCCGCCTCGGGCGCCAGTGCCGCGCTCGTGGGCCCGGGCGGCCTGGGCAGCTCAAAGATCGCCGCGGCCGCGTTGCTCTCCTCGCACCCGACCCATCCGTTGATGGCGATCGTACCCTCCGCTGATCTCGCTTTCGTCTCATGGAAGCTTAGGGGCGGCACGTACAGCACGTCGCCGCGGCGCAGTTCGACGCTCCACACGCCGGCCGCCTCGCGTGCGCCTGTGCCAAGAGTGCTGAGCGGCTGCTGGCACTGCGCGTGGCATGGGTGCAAGAAGGGGTACGGCCGAAGAAGGGCCCAGGCAGTCGGAGGTGCGAGCAGCCATCGCTTTCGCCCGTAGATCTGCACGACGGCGTTGTGATACGCATCGTAGTGGCACGGCGCGACGACGGGCGAGGCGCCGAGCCACAGATTAACGGATGAGCGCCGTGGGTTACGAGCGATCAGCGCCCGCTCGAGCGGACGTATCGATTCCTGCAATGGCAACGACAAGTCGCGCTCAACTTCGCCAGAGTAGTAGGTGTAAATGGCGCCGGACGCTGAGCCTTGCGAGGCGAAGACGTCCCGCGTGTGCATCGTCGCTTCGGAGTAATTGTGCGATGGGCCAGGAACGAGGCCCAGGCGCGCAAACGGGCGGGATTCGTCGTAGTAAGGGCCGAAGATGACATCCGTGCTCACATAGACCTTCGAGAGCGTTGGGACGTGCGATGCGAGCGTCGTGGGCGTCCACTGAGGCAAGAGCGAATGATCTGTGCCCAGTGCGATCACGACCGGCGTGCTCCCGTTTGCCGCACGCGCGAGCACGTGCTCGAGCCACGCGGACGAGGCCGACGCTGGTGCCTCTACCGTCGGTACGACCCGCATACCGGAGGGTTTGTGAAAGTTTCGTCTCGCAACAAATTCGTGATTTCGTCGCACATCGGACCGTCGGTTCTCGGAGCGAGCCGAGCGGCGCGATCCCACAAAGTGGCGTGGCGATGCGCAGCAACTTCAGGCGAGTGGCGCTGTTGAGGCGCGCTCCGCGCGTGCGCACGCTGTGCATCACGCCCCGGCCGTTACCTCACTGGCCGGCGAAGGTGGAGGAGGAGTGGGCGCCAGGCACGCGGTCGTGGATCCCGGGCAGTCCTCCGCCGCGGAAGCTCACGTCTATGATCACGTCTGCGCCCTCGGCCCAGGCGCTGGTGGGCGTTCTCGAGCAGCACGGCGCCGCATTCAACGCGGTGCACTGCGGCGCGCTGTGGGTGCGCCTCGGCGCGCTCGCGCGCACGAGCGCGGCACAGAGCGCATGGGTGCAGGACTCGCCCGCGGCCATGGCGATCGTGCGGGAGCACACCGAGCGGCTGCTGCCGACCTTTGCGCCGCGGCAGCTGGCCAATACGGCGCATGGCGCCGCGGCGTGCGGGATCAAGGCACATCCGCCGTGGAGCACGTTCTGGACGCGCATCGGCTCCGCTGCCAAGGCGAGCGTGCGCGACGCCACGCCGGGCGAGCTGAAGGACCTCGCTTGGGCCTTCGCGACGGCAGGCGCGCACTCGCCGCGGCTGCTGGATGCTCTGGGCGCGGCGGCACTCGAGCGGGTGCACGAGCTGCGGCCCGAGGAGCTGGTGATGCTCGCGTGGAGCTTCGCCGCGCAGCGACAGGACGCATCCAATCTGCTCACCAGCCTCGCCGCCGCCGCCGAGCCCCAGTTACATGCAATGAGTGCCCGGGAGATTGCAACCCTCATTGGCGCTCTTGCGCGCGGCGGGGTGCGTGTGAACGGGCCTTGCGACGGCTTCTTCCAGGTGGTGCTGGCTGCGCTGCCGGCGCGCACTGCTGACTTTGGCGCGGACCCCGAGGCGCTCACTACGACTGCATGGGCCCTCGGTCTGGCCGGCTGTGCGTCGCCACGGGTGCTCGAGTGGGTGGCAAGCACCCTGGACGAGGCGCAAGGTGCGGCAGTCAAGGGGACGGCGGGGGCCCTCGACGAGGCGGGACTGCGCGGCGCCGTCGTCCCTACTGCCGCCAGGGTGAGGGGTGACGCGCGCGAAGGTGGAGGAGGAGTGGGCGCGGGCGCGGGCGCAGGCGCAGGAACCGGAGCACCAGCGCTCGCGACAGCGCCGCCGGCAGATCTACAAGCACGGCGAGAGCAGAGGATACAAAAGATGCTATGGCATGACGTGGCAGCGACGTCGGCAGCGCGGCCTTCGCTCGCGTCGCTCGGCTTGGGTCCGAAGCAGCTGACGACGCTGCTCTCGCCGTTTGCTAGGAGCCAGGAACGTCTCGAGCGCTGATTGCATCCCTCATCAGTCTGATTGCCTGCCTCATCAGTCCGATTGCCTCTCTCATCAGTCTGATTGCCTCTCTCATCAGGAACGTCTCGAGCCACAATCCGAGTCCTTGCTGCGCGCCCTCACGCACGAGGCTGCTGGACTGGTCGATCAGTTTGAGCCGTACGATCTCGTGCAGCTCGCTCGCCATCTCGCCGAGGCGACGCATCGACGAAACTTGCCACCGCAGCCGGAGCTGTTCACGGCGATCGCGAAGGCGGCTATCCCGAAGCTGCCCGAGTATGGCGAGAAGGAGCTCTCTCTGCTTGGATGGGCGTTCGGGAAGGCCCATGCAAAGGCATGGCCCCTCTTTGATGCGCTCGCGGTGCGTAGTGCCGCTGAGTGCCTTGATGCGCTCGCGGTGCGTAGTGCCGCTGAGTGCCGCTGATGCGCTCGCGGTGCGTAGTGCCGCTGAGTGCCGCTGAGTGCCGCCGAGTGCCGCTGAGCGGCGCTGAGTTGCCGCTGATCGTCGTTCCTACCTTGGCAGGCGGAGGCCGCGGGGAGGCTAGACGAGTTCCCGCCAAAAGGACTCACGATGCTCGCGTGGAGCCTTGCCAGGGCGAGCCGCGCCGCATCCGCTGAGATGCGCGAGCAGCGGCACCTTCGTTGGGCCGTCCTGCTCGAGCCACTCGTCGAGGAGCTCGCGGGCCGGCGCGGCCATCTGAGTCCCAACGAGCAACGCTCCGTCGAGTCCTCGTTTCGTCAGCTCGCGCGAGATTCGCCCTTTGAGGGTGGCGCCGGGCAGGCGCAGGGGATCGGTACAAGTCTCGACTCGGACGTAGACGACGACGAGAAGCGGCTGTACTGATTGAGCCAACTGACGCCAGCGCAAGCGGCGGAGCTCCCATGGACAATACCTATCGTGACATGATGATGGCGTGGCGTGTTTGCTTATCGAAGAATTGGTATCGCATATCGGGCGCGCGCGCGACGGGCTCTCCAAGTCTGTAGTCTCCATGATCCATGTGGATGGCTCCGACGAGTTGACCGAGTTGCATAGGCAGTTTGAGTTTCAGGTCGTTAAGCATTTTAAGGATGTGTGCCTGTGTGCCCTTTCGTTGATGCAACAAACCTCGGTATGTGCCCACTCACTGTGCTGAGGATTACAGAGCGCGGTCTTCGGCCGCACACAGTCACACACACACGCAGGCACGCCCCTAGGGGTGATGTGGGTGCACTCGCACTCTGGCCGCACGCGAGCACACTCGCCACTATGATCGGAACGCGGAGAAGGCATCGGCCTCCCTGCGCAATTGTATGCACGACATCGCCACCACGGAGAAAAAGGCCAACATCACGCCACTGATCGCAAGCAGCATGCTCTGCAGCGTGACGAGCTTGGTGTTGAAGAGGATGGCAGGAATGGCAACCGTGCCCGTAAAAAAGAAGCCTGCACAGAGAGGCGAGGTCGGGCATTAGCTGCTGCGAGGAGCGCGCTCGTCGAGGCTTGCGGGCGCACCCGACATGAACTCGGCCCAGTGGGCACCTTTGGGCGTGGAGCCCCAGTTGTCGCGGGTGCAGCACTTCAGGATCAGCAGCGGCAACGGCGTGAGCAAGAGCGGCACCAAGATGACGAGAACAATCCAGTCGTTCTTCAGTGCTCCAGCCAGGACGATGAGGAAGATGACGAGGGACACGACGAATGCCGAGCACATCATCTTACACAGTTCGGGCGCCCCCATCGTGCCTCAGCGACCGCACGGCGTTCACGCGTTGCCCCGTTCTGTGAATAGAAGGTTAGTTCAATTTTACTACACTCTACTCGTCTCTACTCCCCCCGCATCCCACCCGCGCCGAGGAGAAAGCGTTCCCCACACCTCGCAACACCAATCGGATCTCCTAGTCGAGATTCAATCTCCGGTCGAATGCTCTCCGCTCCGGCATGTCGAATGCTCTCCGCTCCGGCATGTCGAGATTCAATCTCCGCTATGGCATGTCGAGATTCAATCTCCGCTCTGGCATGTCGAGATTCGATGTCCTTCTACGGATCACAGCCACCTCTTCATCAGGTATGGTGGCGATGGCGGCGATTTGGTTGCTATTTCGAGCGGTGATGTCACGCATCTTCATGGCAGCAAGCATTTCGGCGCACAGCCCCTGAATCTTGATCCAACGGAACAGAGCCGTGAGAGGCCCCGCGTTGGATCCCTTCTCCGCATCGCGCGCAGTCAAGTCGGCCAGCAGCCCTTCGACGTCCTTCCAGCGCTTTCTCGAGACAGCGGCGAGATCGAAGTTCGTCAAGGCCTTTAGGAGGGCCTCGGGATCGAGCACGGCCCTGACGGAGTCCCAGCTGCTGAGCACGTCCATTTTGAGAGAGGGCAGCGCGTTCTGGCCGGGCGCTCCTTCGAGCAAGCACAGGGTCGCTGACATGATCTTGTACGCCACCACAGCCGTGACCGACATGCTCTGGTCACGGATGTCGACCAACGCCGAGACGCGCACGTGTGCGCGCAGCCGGCGATCAACCAGAGGAAGGAGCCGATCGAAGTACAGTCTCGCCCAATACGACGCGCCTGCCTGCTCGACCGTTGGAGTGATCGCGATCTCGCCATGCGCGAGCTCATCGTAGATCGCCGCCCCGGTACGGAGCACGTCCTCGAGCGAGTTGATGACGGCCTCGCGCTCGCCACGCACGTCGCCCACCTCCGCCAGGTCAATGTCGAGGCACGCGTCGAAGATCGCCACCACCGTGCGCGTCCTCTTGGGCACGAGCTCCACTCGCGAGATGCCATACTTGAGCACAGGGGGGAGGACTGCAGTCTGCTTGTCGGCGATCGGAGTCCGCTGCACAATTGCAACGTACCTGGTCAAGCGTCGTATCGCAATGGTGAGGTGGTCGCCGACCACTGCAAGTGCCACGTCGAGCTGTGCCACGAGCTTCGGAGACATCAGCTCCGTGCTGCCCTTCATGGCGAGGGGTCGCGAGCACAGCGACGGGCGCACGCACACGACGAGAATGGAGCCCTGCACTTTGGTTGTGTGGACACCGAGCGCCGTCAGAGGGGGGAAGCACACCTGAACACACCCACGAGAAAAAGAGTCGATGGTGCAGTGAGATGGTGCAGTGAGATGGCCAGTTGGAGGAGGCTAGGGGAGGGGGCGTCGCAGCCGGGGCGAGGGGACACATGGGGGGGCTAGGGGAGGGGGCGTGGCAACCGGGGCGAGGGGACGCATGGGGGGGCTAGGGGAGGGGGCGTGGCAACCGGGGCGAGGGGACACATGGGTCGCTCCGCAGGGCAACGAGGGGCAAGGCTCAGACTCATGTGTGACCGAATCGTGCACTGCGTCACCTCCGCTTCGCCTGGGTACTCGCTGAGCCATGCAACCTCAGCACCTCTGTCCAGCAACCCTTGCTCGAGCTCGATGAGCAGAGAGCCAGGGGCGGCGGCCGCATACTCCGCGGCCACTTTCTTGTTCGTCGTCGTGCTCATAAACCCTAGCTCGACGCCGCCCCGTGCAGCGAACTTGTCCTCGACGCGGAAGGGCTTGGGCAGCTTGCCAGCGAGGCCGCGGTACACCTTCTGCACCTTCTGCAGCGTGCTCAGCTTGACGAGCGCTGCGTTGATCGTGTGGATGGTGGCGGCGTAGTTGTTACCCTGGCAAAGGCGCTGGAAGGCAATCTGGAAGAAGGGGGGAGAGTCCGGCAGGATGCCCCGGAGGGTCCCATTGTACTTCATGTACATCGGGCCCGTGTACAGTCGAGTGGCAAAGAACTCCTCAACCGTCAGCGGTGCCGAGCCAGCCTCCTCAAGCTCCGTGGCGATGCGGGCGCGCGCCTCTCGAAACGAGCGCACCGACTCGGCCTTGCGGCACTGGCGGCCGGCGGCCTTGAGCTTCACATCTACAGGCCACTCGTCGATGCCGAGCATCTTGAGCCTGGTGCTGCTCGGGTCGACGACAAAGTAGAACTCGAAGCGGCTCGTGGTGACCGTCCCGTAATTGTAGACCTCGAAGGTCGTGTCGCAGTCAGCGAACTGGACGTGGTCCGCCTCCATGGCTGAGAGGACGTCTCCACGCGCCGGCATGTCTTCGCCAAGGAGCCCGTGGAGACCGCCGCGGAATTCGTTGAGCGTCCCGTACTTGAGGTCGAAGCCCGCGGGATTGTTCTCGACGTAACGGTCGAGGATCACCGGCACGCCCTCTTGAGCTTTGCTCAGATTCGATTGGAGCAGCTGCTGCTGCGTGATGTAGAGCTCCTCGGCGAGTCGGCGCTTGTCGCGCTCCTTTGCTTTCTCGAGCTCAGCCATCGCCTTCTTCGCCTCCGCCTCCTTGAGCACCAGCTGCGCCTTCGCTTCACGCTCCTGCCGCTCCTTCTCGGCCTGCATCTGGAGCATCTGCTCCTCAAGCATCCTCGACTGCTCCTTGAACGCTTTCAGCTGGCGCGCCTTCTCCTTCTCCATCTCTTCGAGCAGCTGCTGGCGCTGCGCGTCCAGGAGCTGCTTCTCATGTAGCAGGTGCTCGGCATTCATCTCCGCCTTTGCCGCCTTGGCTGCCTCCATGGCCGCCGCCCTCACCTCCGCCTCCGCCTTGGCCGCCTCCTTCGCAGCCCGCGCCTCGAGATCTTCCATCGCCTTTTGCAGCGCCTCTCTCTCGATTTCAAGGCTGTCGAGTTTCCGCTGCTCCTGCGACGAGTGCGCGGTCATGGCCTCGCGCTCCTGCCGCGCGGTCTCGATCGCCTGTGCAGCGAGCCGTGCGCCATGCCGAATCTCATCGTCGCCCGTGTCGATGAGTTGAGGTGGCGGAGCACCTGGCTCGAGCATTGTCACCTGGCTAGATGGGTGAGGCCGGGACTCAGGGGCGGTGGATGCGTCTTCTACGGCCGTGACGGGGACGGGTGTGACGGTTGGCGGCTTCGTGACTGCAAGCACGGTGATCGAGACGCCCTTGGCGCTGGTGAGCATGACGGTCGCGCTGAGCACGCTGCTCACCGCGTTGGCCATTGTCGACTGCACCGAGTCCGCCGTCGCCTTGGGTGTGTGGATGCTCACGTCGATGTTCGAATTGATGACGCTGGCCGCGGTCACGCCCACCTCCACCGCCGACGGGTCAACACCAGCCTCTTGAGCGATCGCCTGAGCGATCTGGGCTTCCACAACTGAGTTGAAGGAGGCGGCGTCGCCGGAGACCTTTAGGCTGAGCCCGACGACACTCATCCCTGGAGCCGAGGACTCATTGCTCATCACGACGCTCATCTTGCTCGGCGAGCTCGGCTGCTGCTTGCGCTTCTGCAGCCGCTGCTGGTGTGCGAGGAGGGCCTTTGGCACGCGCTCCAGCTCTACCGCCCGAGAGTGTACGAGATAGTCCGACATTTCCCTCGCGGTGCGAAGCTCTCCAACCTCGAAGTTAGCGTCGTCGGCGCTCCTCGAATTCGGAGCGTCGACTGAAGGGAGGCGTACCGGTACGGAGGACGCGGCTGTGTGCGGCTCTGCTCGTGCAATGATGCCTGCGCCGTCGAGCAGCAGGGCCGCAATGGCCTGTACTACCTTCGGATGGCTGATGAGCGAGATGAGCAGCTTCATCGCACGTTCCGACGGCATCGCACCGAGGGCGGCGACAAAGTGATAATCGAGGGCCGCAAGCGACTGCGTGCACTTCATCTCCGCCAAGCGCTCCTGCAAGAGAGCCTCCAGGCCAGAGGAGAGCACTCGGTGCGGCTCGACGGCAGACAGCCACGCCTCCAAGGTCCACGCATCGAAATCCTCGTCGTCACCATCTATTCCCTCAGCGGCTCTAGCAGCGCTCAGCAAGGCCTCGTCCACAGCACTGTCCAGCGCCTGTTTTGCCTTCCTTGGCAACTTGAGCGCCTTCTTCGACAGCCGCACGATCTTGACAGCCCTTCGCAGACGAAGCTGTTTGGCGGCCGTGGCACCCTTAGGACCCTTAGGAGCGTTGAACTCATCGTCTGAAGGCGTCTCCTCGATGTCCTCAGCGTCTTCACCGGCCTCGGCGTTCGCAGCGGTGTTCTTGCCAGCACAAGGCCAGACAGAACCGCTGGATCCGCCGCGGGCGGACGACCAGAGAGGGGCGCTCGGTGCCCCCGACCCCCCAAATAAAGCAGCCCTCCCCTTTGGGTTCTGGCCCTCAGCCTCCTCAACAGTCAGAAGGACTTGGCCCCGAGCACCCAGCGCCTCGAGAGCAGCCGCATCCGTGTAGCCGGCGCCCAGAGTCGGTCGGCCATCAACCTCGAGGATCCGCATGCCCGCAAGCAGCCTAGGCTCGGCCCTCGAGGCGATGCTCTCCTCGGTCACCTGATGAGGGGGGGAATCAGCATGCAATCAGCATGCAATCACCTGAGTGATCCTTGGCGCCTCTTCCTGCGTGATGAGGGGGGCAATCAGCATGCAATCAGCATGCAATCACCTGAGTGATCATTGGCGCCTCGTCCTGCGTGCCACCGAGGACCAGCCCAAGCGAGAACGCGCCCTGTGGGTTGCGGAGCAGCACTTTGAACTGGCGAGGTGTCACGTTCTTGGCCGGCTTCGGCGTCCCAGTTGCAAAAGCAGATCCGGCCCCGCCGGCAACGCTTGCGAAGGCAGATCCAACGCCGCCAGCGACGCTTGCGAGAGCACTTCCAGCCCCGCCGGCAGCGCGTGTGAACACAGCAAAGGGAGCGGCCTCTCGTTCTCGCTCTCGCTTGCGTGCAAGAGTCTTGTTTCGCAGCTCGGCTACTCGGACGAGCGGGACCAAAGCAGAACCCACGGGTGCGGTCAGGAGCGCTCCTGATGCAAGGTTTGGGTGAGCGTCTCCCTCGATCTTCTGAGACACTTCCATCTCGACTATGCCGACTGCATTTCTCAAGAGTCTGCTGATCTCTTGCGGTCCGAGCACGCGCTGGCCATTGATGGCCAGAATGCGCATGCCCACCTGCAACTGAGGCCGGCATCGCGCGGCCGGCGAGTTTGGGTCCACCTCAATTATGGTCGGCGGCTCGCCAGCTGTGCCCTGAAGCTGAATCCCAATTGGTGTAGTACCGTCCTTGAAGACCTTCACCGGGAACACAATGAATGCGGGTTTTCCTTTAGCCTGGAGGTCTCTGGAGGACGCTCGAGATTTGCGACCTCTCGGCGAATCCGCAGGCGCAGCGCCTCGCACGCGGCGGCGCATGCCTTCCGGCTTCAGAGACGTAGTATCCGCCGCCGGCTCGGTGGCGCTCGCCTTGTGCCCGAACCATCCCATGTGGACCGCGCGCAGGAGGCGGCGTGAAGTGCAAACTTTGTGCTGTGTTAGAAAAAAGAAAGACTTTCACCAGGCATAAAAATAACTGGATAAAGAAGTTCAACTGTTGCATGCAAGAGCTGTTGTTGAAGACACTTGAACTTGAACTAAGCAGTACATGTAACTTTGGATACTTCGCCGAGGGTCAGCGCGATGTGTGATTGAGGACTCTCGTCTGAGGAAAGATGGACCGCCGCCCGTGGGAGCATCGAGGACGTACGCTCGTGTATTCTCTCAACCACTTATTCTCAAGGTTTATGGCTCCTTGATTTCCTCACGCGCTGCCTCACGTGTCACGCATCCCTTTACCCTTATCTTCACAAGCACGCAGGTTGCAGACGTCTGCATCCGCGCACGGTTCGGAGACTCTTTCGACTCGCGCGCTCGTCCGGGCTGTGGGGAGACGGGAGCACGGGCAACATCGTCACGAACATCATCCGACAGAGCGTGTCGATGTCGGGGGGGCTTTATTGCCCTTTTTGCGCGTGCGAAAACGCGGGTGGCGGCGCCCGTGTTCTTCGTTCACAGGAGACGGCGCACACACATCATAATGCACAAGCGGTGTGCAGTCCTTACCCACGGCTCAACACGCCACGCATCAAGAATACGCATGAGGACTGTGGGATCATTGTCTGGTCGCGCCATGGCAGCGCATCGCGCTCATGATCGCGCTCTATATGGAATTGCAACTACGCTTTCGGAGGGCGCCTTCCTACATGTATGGCTGTCAGCCTGGCTTCCTCGCGGCACACTCACACGCGACCTCCATCGCTTTGCGCATCAGGTCGGTCGGGATGGCGTTCTTTCTCACCTGTGGGGAAGGGGTCCGGGCGCCGTGGTGAGCACATGCATGCTGATTGCAGGGATGGCTTTCTTTCTCACCACAACGGTCGGAGCCCATGTGCTCGACTTTTCGTAGAAGCGAATCTGCAGATAAGCGAGGACGAGGCCCGTCGCCCACTCGCCCGGCTCGGCGCGCCGCCCTTCGGACGAGTCGAGCGTGGGAGTGCGCGCGATGAGCTCTGGCAGCGGCACAGCGAGCTGCGCGGCGAGTCGGCCGTCGAGCGCCCAGCTCGGTCCACACCACGAGTCCTTCCGGAGGGCGAGCAGCGCCCGTAGCGCCACCGACTCAGGATCATTCGGATCGTCGTCGGTCTGGGCGGGCGGGGCTGCATCGGGGGGCGGGAGCTGAGCAGCCATCGCCTTCTGTGGCTGCAGACGCGAGCTCATCTGTGCAAAGATCTGCGCCCCCTTGATCTGCACGCTCTTGATGCCCGACGATGACAAGGGTGCCATGGTCGGTGCGTCTGGCGCCTCTGGCACCGCCGCCGCGTCCGGCGCCTCTGGTGACAACGGCGCACCGAGCTCGGCGCCGGCGAAGCTGGCGCCGCTGCCGCCGCCGCCGCTGCCGCCGCCGCCGCTGCCGCCGCCGCCACTGCCGCCGCCGCCGCCGCCGCTGCCGCCGCCGCCACTGCCGCCGCCGCCGCCGCCGCCGCCGCTGCCGCTGCCGCCGCTGCCGCCGCCGCTGCTGCTCGCCGCCGCTGTTCGAAGCGACGCCGCGAGCGCCGCCGCGAGCTTCGCCGGCCCTGTCGGTTTTGCCGGCCCTGTCGGCGACGGGGTCGGCGATGGCAGCGACGACGAAGCGAGCGCCGCTGACGCTGGAGGCGAGGGCAACTGATGGCCAGGGAAGCCCTGTGGGAAAGCCGCCGCCGCCATCGTCGTCACTGAGTGCGCGCCGGCGCCGGGCGGCGAGGTGGGTATCGTTGTGGGAGTTGGCGTACTGGCCTCCGCGGCACCCTGAAACAAAGGCAGCTCGAGCACGAACACCTTCGGGAGCACCAGGTGTGCGTTCACAGCCTTCTCTGTCTGCCGGACTAGCCAAGCACGCAGCGTATCGGAGCCGAGGGAGAGTGCCTTCCCCACAGCGATGATGTCAAAGGTGAGCTTGGGCAGCTGGATGAAGCCTAGCTCCAGCGTGGGCGACGCCGACCCGGCCGTCCATTTAGCCTTGATCGCACCGCTCACCTTGAAGCCGGTTACGTTGAGCATGATCGTGAACGAGACACCAAACTTGCGACCGCGCAGCGAGATGGCGGCACCGACCCGCGAGCTGGGCGGCTCCCACTTGACCCTCCACTCCGACATCTCGGGTCCGCCGTACTGCACGAGGCTCAGCTGTGGCGCACAGTCGGAGCTGCTCGGCAGACGGAGCTCGGTGATCTCCACGTCGTGCACACCCTCGATCTCGCCGACGGACTCGCGCAGCCGGTCGGCGAAGAACTGCTTGAGCTGGGCCGACTTGCCATGGAAGACGCTATAGTGCAGCAGGTCGCGCATCATCGCAGAGTACCCTTCGAGCGCGTGCTCGAAGGCGGCCGCCTCGGCACGCACCGCGGTGCAGTCGTCGAGGAGCGTCTGGCGCTCCGCAGCCCACTGCCGGTGGTCGTTCATGCCCCCCCCGGGCATGACCGCGGGCCGCGGCTTCCGACGACTGAGAGATACGGAAGCAACGGAAGCAGAGAGCGTGCGGCTGAGCAGCCCCGGCTTCTTGCTGCTCTTGGCGGGGCCCTCCGCTGCGGGAGGAGCGTCAAAGGGGTTCCCCGTAGCCGGTCCTTGCCTGGCCACGAGCGGCTGCGTCCGGTCGTCGGACATGGCGAGGTATGCCTTCGCCTCTGCTGTACCCCGTCGGCGCCGAAATGGATTCATCTTCCGAGACGGGGGGGATGCCAAGCTTCCTGGCACTTCGTGTACGAAGTTCTCGTCTTTTCACACGAAACAAGTTCAAGTTCAAGTTCAAGTTCAACGAATCTGTTCCGAGAGATTGATGAGAAAGAAGACAAGCCCAGCGGCGAGCCGCACCCTCGGCGGGTTCGATTGCACTTTCGATCGAGTAAATGCCCTCAACTCCGGAGACATCCCGAGTGAGAGGGTCCCGCCCTGGACCCTCTAGACCCCTTTTCTG
>ENA-UOXO01001554-UOXO01001554.1-mixed-culture-metagenome-genome-assembly--contig:-NODE-1554-length-15416-cov-39.722284_pt1 | contig 15416 bp, 14 predicted proteins | sample MGYA00238162_ERZ761640 | MGnify/ENA primary metagenome ERZ761640 (study PRJEB28914, sample SAMN08778297) | mixed culture metagenome | isolation source: Freshwater growth medium | place: USA...
TGGCTGATCGCCGCCATTCGAGCCGGCTGGAGGGACGGCGCGCGCGCGCTCGACACAGCGCCGCTCGCGCTGCCCGCCCAGCTCCTCCTCAAGCTCTGCGCGCCGCTCGCGCTTCCCCATGCCTCCGCGTCCCTCGTGCTCGCCGTCCTCTACGCCCTCGCGGACCAGCGCCCCGCCACCGCCACGCCCCTGATTCACAGGCTCATTCACACCCGGGGGCCGTCGGGCGACCTCTGGGCCGAGCTGCTCAACCTGGGGCCCGATACGGCGCGCGATGGGCCCGACACGGCGCGCGATAGGCCCAACACGGCGCGCAATGTGCCCAACACGGCGCGTGGAGGGCCCGGCGCTCACAACTCGCCCGCTTCGCTGTCTAGTTCCGCAGGCAGCCTGCCGCCCGTGCCACCTCCCATGCTGCCGGGTGCCCATCTCGGCGCGCCCGCGCGTGTGACGCCGTCAGCCGGGTTTGATGCCCTCGGCTTCCGTGTCCCCAGCGCCGTACCGAGCGCCGGCCCGAGCGCCGCCTCGAGCGTCATGCCGAGCGCCGTACCGAGCGCCGTACCGAGCGCCGTACCGAGCGCCTGGCCGGCCTCCGGGCTGGCTCCAAGCAGCGAGTGGGACGCCATTGGAGCGGCTCATTCACAGCGGCTCATTCACAGCGAGTTGGACGCTGCTGGCCCTCGAGCTGCCGCGCTGGTGCGCGCTGCCGTGGGCGCCGCGCTCGCAACGCCGCCGTCCACTCCACAGCGCCGTGTTGGGCGCGACCTGGGCACTGATGCGGCGGCCGTTGAGGTGGCGGCGCCATCGACCGTTGCCGACACGGCGTCGAGCTTGCCCCCGGCGTCCGTGCCACCCCCTAGAACACCTGATCGAGTACAGTCGCCACCCTCCATGCCCTTACAGTCGCCACCGAGCACCTCGCGCATCCCAACACCGCCCGACCTCCTGCCAGGCACGACGCCTGCACGCAGCCCGCCGCCAAGCACAACGCCCAGCACGACGCCTGAGCGCCCTCGTGAGCGTACCGGTACCGAGGGCGGCGGCACGAGCGTACCGGTACCGACGTTGCTCCTGTGCGACACTCCCATGCAGCTGCACATGCTGATGCAGGCGGAGGCGGTGCAGCGTGCGCACGCCGAGGTGCGCGATGCGGCCAGCACCGCGGCGCGCAAATGGGCGGGCGCGCTGCGGACCCTCATCGAGACGAAACTCGATCTCGTCCTCGAGATCGAGCTCGAGGCGCAGCTCCTCGCTCGGGCGTCGCCGCTGCCCACCACGGCGCTCTCCCCGCCGCCGCGCCTCGTCGCGCCCGCCACGACGCGCCTCGACGCGGGCGTTACGTTCGATGGGGCAGCGGCGAGCTCGCTTGCGAGCTCGCTGACGGCGCGGCAGCATGAGTGCGAGAGGTGCCTCTGAGTGCCACTGAGTGCCACTGAGTGCCACTGATTGCCATCTGATTGCCTCCCTAATTCAGCATGAGTGCGCGGACGGCGCCTACTGCTCCGTGCCCTCTGCATGCAAGTGCTCACCACAGCGCTCCACCTCTCCCCACAGGTGCGCGGCGCGCGGATGGCGCGAACTGCTCCGTGCCCTCGAACACGAGCGCTGCCTTGGGCTCGGGCCGTTAATTGCGCTCGATGCCGCCGTCACCACTGCCGCCGCGATGGCGGCCGCCGCCGACGCGAACGCCGGCACCACCGATGCGCGCAGTGTGAACGCCGGCGCCTCCGATGCGCGCAGTGTGAACAGGACGCACGCCGCTGTGGGGAGTGGCCGCACCGAGAGCCACAGTGACGTTGGGATTGGCCTTCGGCTTTCCCACAGCGACGTTGGGATTGGGTTGATCTTCAGCGAGGCCACGTCGCTGTGGGAAGGCCTTCGGCTGCTCGACGCCCACGACGACGCGCAAGATGACGACGCGCATGATGACGACGCCCACGACGACGCCGCTGCCGCCCACGACGATGACGACGATGACGACGATGACGACGACGACGATGTCGACGACGATGTGGCTGTTGCTGAAGCTGCGGGTAGGAGCAGCGATGCGGCTAGGCCGGCGAAGGAGGCGAAGAAGGCGAAGAAGGCGAGGGCAGCCATGGTGCCTGCTTGGGCCAAGGGCATCGCCACCGCATGGAGGCTCGACCCCTGGGAAGGGCCGCAGTTCCCCACAGGCGCCGTCCCGAGCGTGGGCCATGGGCGGATGCGCCTCAAGATGCGGCGCGACTTCGCACCGAGCAGCCACGTGCTCGCGAGCCACGATCGCTCGGCTTCGTCGGCTTCGTCGGGTTCGTCAGAGAAGCCGCGGCCGCCGCCGCCGCCGCCGCCGCCGCCCGTGGTCGAGCTGCCAGAGGTGGGGCCGGAGGAGAATGACTCGGAGGAGGAGGAGGAGGAGGAGGAGGAGGAGGAGGAGGAGGAGGAGGGCGATGGCTCTGAGGAGGAGGAGGAGGAGGAGGGCGCTCGCGACGGCGCCTCCGAGGCCGTTGCCCGTGACTCGAACCCCAAAAGTGAGTTGACGAACCCCAAAAGGGACTTGGGGCGCGCCGGATCGATGTTTGGGAGCGTCGTCCCGAGCGCTGAGCAGCGCCTCTCGAATGACGCCCGGGACGACGCCCCTTTAGCCGCTCGGGACGACGCTCGCGTGCCCCTCGAGCGCCGCCCGTCCTTCAGCAGCGCCCGGGACGACGCCCTCGGGCGCCGTCCGTCCTTCAGCAGCGCCCGGGACGACGCCCCTTTAGCCGCCCGGGACGACGCCCTCGGGCGCCGTCCGTCCTTCAGCAGCGCCCGGGACGACGCCCCTTTAGCCGCCCGGGACGACGCCCTCGGGCGCCGTCCGTCGGTATTGAGTCGCTGCAGCAGCGATCGACTGGACGTGCCCAACGCTTCCGCCACCTCTGCCGGCACTACTAGCGCCGCCCCGGGCACCTCCTTCTCCGGCGATGCCAGCGCCAGCGCCGCCCCAGCCCCCTGGCTCGCTTGGCTCTCGATTTCGTCAAGTGCGCCCGAGCTCGCGCCCGCCCAACACGGCGCCGTCGAGCAAGACCCTCTGAAGGGGAAAGCGCCCGAGACGGCGCTCGCGACGAAGCCCCAAACTAGGCAGGTGGCGCTCGATACGGCGCTCGGGTCGCCAGCGCGCGCGCCACCCGACGCGCCGTCTCGAGCGCCACCGGACGGTGCGAAGCTGTCGGCGATGGCGCGCCGTAGCTTCGTGGTCGACGGCCCTCTCCTGTTGAGCGCTCGATGTCATCTGGTGCGTGATTGCACGTGATTGCACTTGAGTGCACTTGAGTGCACTTGATTGCACTTGATTGCACTCGATTGCACTTGATTGCACTCGAGTGCACTTGATTGCACTTGATTGCACTGTATGGCTAACTACATCGCACGCCCCGCCGTGCTACAGGTGCGTGGTCTGAGCCGCCAGTCGGGGTTGCTGCTGCTCTCACCTCAATGGATCTTATTTGAGCCCGAGGCGGAGGAGCTGCCTAATAAGGAAGAGGAACTCGCGCCATCTGGCTTCACCTCGTGGGCACGTGATGGCGAGCCAGATGCATCCGAGGTGGGACTGATTGCCACTGATTGCCACTGATTGCCTCCCTAATGAGCCAGATGCATCCGAGGTGCGACTGATTGCCACCGATTGCCACTGATTGCCTCCCTAATGAGCCAGATGCATCCGAGGTGCGACGCCCACGACGACGCCCATATGTGTGTGGAAGGTCTGATGACTTCCGATGACCTCTGATGACCTCGGATGACCTCCGATGATCTCGGATGACCTCTGATGACGTCTGACTGCCTCCGTCCTCAGGTACCACGTCCACGCGCGTGGAAGGTCGAGGCGCTGCGAGAGGTACGACCCCGACGCTACCTCCTCCGATGACCTCTGATGACGTCTGATGACGTCTGATGACGTCTGATTGCCTCCGTCATCAGGTACTCCCCCGCCGCTACCTCCTCCGCCGGATTGCCCTCGAGTTCTTCTTCGGCGGGGGGGCGGCCTACTTCTTCACGTTCACAGATCGCGAGACGCGCCGTCGTGTGCACCAGCGGCTCGTCGCCCTCCGCCCGCCCTCCCTCTCGGCGGCTTCCCACAACGTCCACTTCGTTCGCGATGCGCTCGAGACGCGTCACCAGCAGTTGCTCGACGACTGGCAGTGCTGGCGCATCACCAACTTCGACTACCTCATGCGGCTCAACACGCTCGCCGGCCGCTCATTCAACGATCTCACGCAGTACCCAGTCGTCCCGTGGGTCATCAAGGACTATGCGAGCTCGAATCTCGATCTGACGAACCCAGCCTCCTTTCGAGATCTGACGAAGCCCATCGGCGCGCAGGAGCCCGCCCAGGCCGCGCGCTTCGCCGAGCGGTACGCGGAGGGCCGCGGAGGGCCTCGAGTGCCGCGGAGTGCCGCGGAGTGCCGCGGAGTGCCTCTGAGTGCCTCTGAGTGTCGTGCTCGCCTGCCGCTGATTGCCACTGATTGCCACTGATTGCCACTGATTGCCACTGATTGCCGCTGATCGCCACTGATTGCCTCCGCTGATCGCAGGTACGACTCCTCCGAGGACGCGGTGCTAATGACTTCCAATGGCCTCCCTCTGATGACGTCTGATTGCCTCCCTCATCAGGTACCACTCCTCCGAGGACGCGGGCATGGGCTCGAAGCCATTCCACTACGGCTCGCACTACTCCTCCTCGGGCATCGTGCTGCACTACCTGCTGCGCCTCGAGCCGTTCACGACGGAGCACATCAAGCTGCAGGTGAGTGTCGTTGATTGCCTCTTGATGGCCCCCGGTGGCCCCCGGTGGCCTTTGATGGCCTCTCTGACGGAGCTCATTAAGTTGCATAGGGGGCGCTTCGACGTGGCCACTGATTGCCACTGATGGCCACTGATTGCCACTGATTGCCACTGATTGCCACTGATTGCCACTGCTCTCAGGGGGGGCGCTTCGACGTGGCCGACCGTCTCTTCCATTCCATCGGAGACACGTGGCGCACATGCCTGACCAACATGTCCGACGTCAAGGAGCTCATCCCCGAGTTCTTCACCAACCCCGAGTTTCTACGGAACGCGAATGCGCTGCCGCTCGGCACCATGCAAAAGGGGCACAAGCTCGGCGACGTCGAGCTACCGCCGTGGGCCTCCTCCCCAGAGGACTTTATCCGAAAGCACCGCGCAGCCCTCGAGTCCGATTTCGTCTCGCAGCACCTGCACCACTGGATCGACCTCATCTTTGGGTACTGATTGCTACTGATTGCCTCCCTAATGAGCCAGATGCATCCGAGCACCACTGGATCGACCTCATCTTTGGGTACAAGCAGGCCACTGATTGCCACTGATTGCCACTGATCGACCTCATCTTTGGGTACAAGCAGCCCGGCGCGGCGCCCGTCGAGGCTCAACGTCTTCTATGACCTCTGATGACGTCTGATTGCCTCCGTCATCAGGTACAAGCAGCGCGGCGCGGCCGCCGTCGAGGCTCTCAACGTCTTCTATTACCTCACGTACGAGGGTGCTGTCGACCTTGATAAGCTCGACTCGACGACGCGCGCCGCCTTTGAGTCGCAGGTGTTCGTTGATGGCCACTGATGAGCTGCCTTGCATGCAAGTGCTCACCGCAGCGCTCGTACATGCCGCCGTTGGGTCTCAGATCCTCTTCTTTTGACACCCCCCCTGCCTTGCATGCAAGTGCTCACCGCAGCGCTCCCCCCTGCCGCATTTGGTCTCAGATCCTCTTCTTCGGACAGACCCCCGCGCAGCTGCTCACGCGACCGCACCCAAAGCGCCGACCGCGCTCAGCGGGCGCTGTCCTGCACGGGCCACGTCAGATGTTCGAGCGCCCCGAGGCTGTGCGCTCGCACGGACCGTTTTGGGTGGGCGCGGCGCCTGCGGGGGGCTCGGGGTGGACGCGGCGAGGGGGGTTTGCAATCGGGGGGGGCGCTGCTGACCCCAGCGCTGCACCCGACCCGATTGAGTTTATCGCCGCTGGTCCACTTGAGGATAGATTGCTCACGATCTCGCGCGCGGGCAAGCTGCACATCCATCGATGGTTCCCGCTCAAGCCCAACGGCTCTGGCCGCCCGTTCACATTCACGCTCTCTTCCACGCCTCAGCTCACGCTGCCCGAGGCATCGGAAGCCGCGCGTCTGAATGCGAGCGCTCTTCTCAATGCGAGCGCTCTTCTGAATGCGCGCACTCTTCTGAATGCGAGCACTCTTCTGAATGCGAGCACTCTTGGCCCGGGCGGCGCTCGCTGCGACGGGGCGGCGGCGGCGGGCGGTGGCGCGGGCGGCCTAGCGGGTGCGGCCGGCGTGGCCGAGGCCGCCTCAGCGGCGGTGCCGCCGCTCGTGGTGGATGTTCCCGCAGATCCGGCCTGTGGTTCGTCAGGTTCGTCAACGGCCGTGGGTTCGTCAGGTTCGTCAGGTTCGTCCGTCGTGGGCCCCTCGTACGCCGTCTCCGCCGACGGTCGATGGCTGCTCTCGGGCGGCCATTGGGATGGCTCGCTCCGATGCACGAGCCTCTTGCCGGGCGTCGATGTGAGCGTGCATGCGCAGCAGCATGCAGGGGTGATCACGTGCCTCTCAGTCGGCGCTGATGGGCACACAGTCGTGACGGGCTCAGCGGACTGCACGCTCGTCGTGTGGAACCTGTACCGCACGCCCGGCGGCGGCGCCTCGGGCGGCAGCGCCGTACCGAGCGCCTCGCCCTGTCCTGTGCACGTGCTCTCTGCCCATGCGAGCCCCGTGCTCTGCGCCGCACTGTCCACTCAATTGGACGTCGTCCTCTCGGGAGCGACCGTTACCGTGCCTCTCTCCCCCGGTAACGGTAACCGTTACCGTTACCGTGCGACCGTCACCATGCCTCCCTCCCCCGCCGAGGCAGCGAGCGATGGTGGTGGTGGTGGTGGTGGTCGTCGCGCGAGTAGCGGGAGCCGTTACAAGCGAGGCGTCGGCGCCGACAGCGACGGTGGCGGCGGCGGTGCCGCGCGCGAGTTGTGCGCCATGTGGTGCGCCGATGACCTCTGATGACCGCTGATGGCCTCTGATGGCCTCTGATAGCCTCTGATTGCCTCCCTCATCAGGTGCGCGTCGCGTGGCACGTTTGTGCGCTGGCTGCCGCTCGAGGGAACAGCCCCACGCGCCCTCGCCATCTCGCATACAGGCTCGGGGATCCTCGTCGCCACCGACCTCTGTGGGGATTCTCGTCGCCGGCCTGTGGGGAATCTCGTCGCCACCGACCAGCCGACCGCGGCGGCAGCCCAACACGACGCCCATCGCTCGGGTGCCTCGCCCGCGCTCGACACGACGCCCCCGCAGCAGCAGCTCGACACGACGCCCCCGCAGCAGCAGCTCGAGCTCTTTTCGCTCAACGGCCGGCCGATGTGCCGTGTGCCGCTGCGTGCGCCGCTGGGCCACTTGCTGTGCACACGCGACGGCGAGATGGTGGTGGCGAGCGAGGGCGCGTTGGTCACCGTGCGCCGCCTGCACGACCTGCAGCTGCTTCATTGCTATCCGGAGGCGGCCAGCGCCGTCCCGGTGCCGCCCCGCGTGTGCGCGCTCTCGCTGTGCGCCGAGAACCACCACACGTTCGTCGGCACCGAGGATGGCGGGCTGTGCATCCTCGCCAACCCGATAGTCAACATCCAAGTGCTCGAGGCGATCGCCGGGGAGCTCCTCAACCTCTGATGACCTCTGAACGTAAAGTAAGCACGCGGAGTCTCCCGCGCGCGAAGCGAAGAATTTTGTCCGGTGAGCGCCGGTGTGACGGATCAAGAACCTCTTTCTACTTTCAGTCTTCAACCTGTCCCGGATGTTGGACCAGGACTATCGTCTATCCCGTCCGGACTCCTCTCGGACCGGACGCGACTGACCCTCTCGTGGTCTCGACGGACGCGGGTCGCGGCTAGACAAGCGGGCAGCTGCGCAGCGTCCAGCGAACCAGCGTCGTGCGTCGAGCGTGCCGCCGGAAGCCGGGGCGTCCCGGGTTGCCAATACATCATGTAAACAAGTAACTCACGACCACAAAGTAACTCACAACCACACGTGCCACTCACGGCCGACACTCCAGCCACGACGACGCTCTCGAGAGCCCTTCGCCCCAGCACGCATCCGCACGCACACACCTCTCACAGCCCACAGCCTGCCACTGCCACCTCAGCCTGCCGCCATGACAAGGTACGCCGAGGCGGGCCGCGCGCTCACGCAAAGCTCTCCTCCTCCTGCGGGTTGTTCTTGAAGAGGTACTCGGCGATGTAGTCCACGGGGTCCTCGGGCTTCACCTTGCACACCTCGATGAGCCCCTCGGTGAGCGTCGGGATGACGTTGGCCATCAAGTAGTTGCGCAGCGGGATGGAGCGCACCTCGAGCAGCTCGCTCTCCTGCTGCTTCACCTCGGCCGCCCGGGTCGACTCGTGCTCCTCGCGCCGCTTGCGCTCCGCAGCGTCGGCCCGCGCCTGCGCAGCCTTCTGCTCGTCCGCATGGCGCTTCGCTTCGGCCGCCTCGGCCTCCTCGAGCGCCTTCTTCGCCGCGATCTCCTCCTCCGTCGGCCCGTAGTTACGCGGCTGCCCAAGGTAGACGCGTGCCTTCGAGAGCAGCGCGTCCGCGGCCGTGGTCGCCTTCACCTGGAGCGGCCCGAGCACTTCGACGCCCTTGAGCGCCGGCAGCGCGAGCACAGAGCTCGGCGAGTCTTCCGCGTTGGTCGCGGCATACTCGGCGAGCATGGCACCGAGCTGCTCCTCGGTCATCGCGGGCGTGCTGAGCGCGAGCTGCTTCTCCTTGATGACCGCCTCGTCCGCCTCGAGCGTGATCACAAACTCGGGCGCCGCGGCAGCCAGGGGGGGCGGCGGCGCCCCCTCCTCGGGAGGCGGAGGCGGCTCCTCCCCCTCAGCCCCCGCCGGCTTGGTCGGGAAGATGAGGGCGGCCTGCGCTAGGTTCTTCGGGAAGCCCTGCAGGACGTAGCCCTGGTTGCGGCAGGTCGTCGTGGTCAGCGCCGCGGTGAGCACCTTGCCCATGAGCTCGTCGGACACGTTGCCGCCCGCCGCAGCCACCTCGGCGGCCAGCGCATCGCCCTTGCCAGCCGCCTCGGCGACCGCCGCCGACGCGTGCACATACGGAAGCTTGTACTCGGCGACGAGCGCGGCCGCGAGCTCAGACTTGGCGAGCTCGTCGTTCCCGTGCACGAGCAGGCGCAGCGGCTGCAGCCCGCGCGACGATCGGAACTCCTCGACCACCTTGGGCATGTGCGCGAGCATCCCCTCTTTCGAGTGCCACTCGATGCCCAGGTCGTTGATCGCCGCCGCCGCCAGCTTGAGCCCGGGCGTATCGCCGATGGGCGCACCCACCTGAAAGAACTCGTAGTCGGGCATGAGCAGCAGGCTGTCGCGCGCGGGCGGCGCGAGCACCTCGCCTGTGCCCAGCTCCTTGCTCAGCGCGCTCACCACACCGGCGAGAGTCTGCGGCGCCTCCGGGCTGTCCACGGCGATGAGGTACGGCAGCGAGTCGCTCTCGAGGAGCTTGAGCACCACACTGCACAGGTCGGTCACGTGGATCGTCGGCAGCACGTTCGAGCCGTCGCTCATGCTCAGCAGGGGCAGCGCGGCGTTGCTCCACGCCGTCTTGAACAGCGTGTGGAACACGTCCTCCTCCTCTCCGTATGTGAGGCCCGCGGCGACCACGTGCGCGCGCAGCCCCTCACGCTTCGATTTGGTGACGAGCTTCTCGAGGGAAACAAGCTCCTTGTAGTTGCCGTGCGGGCGGCGCGTCTTGTAGTCCGACTCCGTGAGCGGCCTCTCGGGCTCGTCCGCATTCGGCGACGTGCGCGCCCACGCCATGATGCTCGAGACGCCCACGAGCACCTTCGGAGTCTCGAGCTGCCCCGCCTGCGAAATGGCGGCGAGGATGGCCTCCGACATCTCCATGTCACCGAGGCAGTCGAGCACGGTGATCTCCGACTCGAGGAACGCAGCCACGAGCGACGCCGGCTTCGTATCTACCACCCGAGACACGGCGAGCGGCTTTGGCGCAGAGGCGTTCAAGGTGCCGAGAACCTCAAAGCCGGCGGCCGCGAAGCGTTTGCTCAGGTTGCGACCGACGAAGCCCGAGCAATTGGCCACGAAGACCTTCTTCGGCGGAATGTAAGGCTCGACCTCCTCGTCAGCCATCGTGTCAACGGTAAACAATGTGTCTCAACGGCGGGCCATCAATTGTCGTTTTTCCTCTGTCTTGTCGGATATCATCGAGAATTGATGGCTGAATTGATGGCTAAGAAACACTCATACACATTGTCGACGTCATCGAGGAGCAGCCAGAGAAGGCGTGCTCACTGATGCTCATGAGGCCGATGGGTAGGGTGATCGACGTCAGCGACGTGTCCCCACGGCCTCTCTCTTCCTCTTTGCGGCCTCTCTCTTTCCCCTCTCTTCGGCCGCTTCCCAAGCCAGGGCCAGTGCATCAAGCTCGGGCCCGAGCTCGAGCTCCACAGCTCTGCCCAGCCGGCAGGTGGCGCCGAGCATCGCGAGCATATTTGTGGGCTCAAGGACAAGCTCGGATATGCTGGAGCTGGCCGAGGGCATCCCCAGGGGTGCTGGTGGCGACGGTTGAGACCATGGCAATGGCGGTGGTGGCGGTGGTGGCGATGGTGGCGACGGTGGCGACGGTGGAGGTGAAGGTGCTGGGGGTACAGGGGGTGATATCTGGCGAATCACCCGGTAGAGGAGATCACCGGGTAAATGGAAGAGGAGGCACTCAGGTTGTGATTGGTTCAGCGCAGACCTTGTCTCCCTTGCTGCCGACGACGGCTCCGGCTCTGGCTCCACCACCCTCTCACCCTCCTCCTCATCATCCGTCATCGGCATCATATCCGCCGCCTCGTCGTCTGCCGCCTCGTCGTCCACCGCCCTTTCGGCCGCGGCCGCCTTGACGGCCGCCGCTTTGTCGACCTCTGTCTTGTCGGATGCTGCCCTTTCGGACGCTGCCTTCTCGGCCGCCGCCCATTCGGCGGCCGCCTTCCCGGCCGCCGCCTTCCCGGCTGCTGCCGCCCATTCGGCGGCCGCCTTCCCGGCCGCTGCCCTTTCGGCCGCCGCCTCCTTGTCGGCCGCCTCCTTGTCGGCCGCCGCCTTGTCGGCCTCTGTCTTGTCCGATGCTGCCCTTTCGGCCGCCGCCTTCTCGGCCGCTGCCCATTCGTCGGCCGCCGCCTTCTCGGCCGCTGCCCATTCGGCCGCCGCCCTCTCGGCCGCCGCCCATTCGGCCGCCGCCTTCTCGGCCGCTGTCTTCTCGGTCGCTGACAAGGCGGCGGCCTTGTCGGCCTCTGTCTTGCCGGATGCTGCCCTTTCGGCCGCCGCCTTGTCGGCCGCCGCCCATTCGGCGGCCGCCTTCCCGGCCGCCGCCTTCCCGGCTGCTGCCGCCCATTCGGCGGCCGCCTTCCCGGCCGCTGCCCTTTCGGCCGCCGCCTCCTTGTCGGCCGCCTCCTTGTCGGCCGCCGCCTTGTCGGCCTCTGTCTTGTCCGATGCTGCCCTTTCGGCCGCCGCCTTCTCGGCCGCTGCCCATTCGTCGGCCGCCGCCTTCTCGGCCGCTGCCCATTCGGCCGCCGCCCTCTCGGCCGCCGCCCATTCGGCCGCCGCCTTCTCGGCCGCTGTCTTCTCGGTCGCTGACAAGGCGGCGGCCTTGTCGGCCTCTGTCTTGCCGGATGCTGCCCTTTCGGCCGCCGCCTTGTCGGCCGCCGCTTTGTCGGCCGCTGCCCATTCGGCCGCTGCCCTCTCGGCCGCCGACCATTCGGCCGCCGCCTTCTCGGCCGCTGCCTTCTCGGTCGCTGCCCTTTTGGCCGCCTCCTTGTCGGCCGCCGCCTTGTCAGCCGCTGCCCTCTCCATCCCAGCCCCCTCAGAGCCCAGTTGACGAAGCTGGGCGCGCGCCCACCCAGCGGGTGGCTTCGTCATGATGCTCGGGATCGCGCACGCTAGCTGCAGCGCCTGTTCGAGATTGGTAGGAGGATGGCTCGCGTCTCCGCCATGGTGGAGCGTGGGCGCTTGCTGGAACTCGCGCCCTTGCATTTCGAGCCGCCGAAGCACGTCGAGGTTCTGCAGAATGTACGCGAGCTTGGCAGTGACGCTCGTGCAGTCCGCCTGCCACAAACGGTGGTATTCTTGCACTGCGTGCATCAGCTCCCGGCGGCGCAGGTGGCACTGTCGGAACCACATCTGGTCGCCGGCGCACTGGGCCTGGTACGTCTCTTGCTGTAGCTGCAGCTGTTGCCACTCGTAGAAGATTGTCGCCGACTGCATCTGCCCATGCAGCAGCTGCTCGTGCATCGTCAGGTGACGAAGTTCAGCCAGACTAACGAGATCACGATCACGTCAAAGCTCGGTACCAGCCTCTATCCCGGATGGGAGGGAGCCGAGCTGCGCGCCGTGCTGGTGCGCAAGGCTGCGGGCGTCGCGGCGAAGGACGACAAGGAAGACGAGGAAGACGACGCTTGAACCTCCAATCGCGTTCGTTTGGCCGCCGCCCCCCCTGCTGCCGCGCCGCCCGGACCGGACGAGCGAGCAGAAGTGCATGAGTGCCCCCGGGTGGGAGAGCACAGTGATGAGAGCAGCGATGAAGAGAGTACTGAGATACAGTGTTAACATTCACACACACGCATGGCTGGCCGAGCTCAAGTGTTAACATTCACACATGGTCGCATGAGGTCGCAACCGTCTCCATTGGGAGGGCGCTCAACACAACGCTCCCGATTTTACTTTGGTACCCTGTGTAGGGCGCTACGTAACTCCTTTCACGCAGCGGCGGCGTCCACGGAGAATGACGAGCGCAGCAGCCGCAGTGCGGTGCCTGCGCGCTTCCACTGGTCAGGGCTGGCGTCGACTCGCACCACGTGGAGCTGGCCAGCGCGCACGCCGCAGGAGAGCAGGATGACCTTGTTTGGGAGGCACGCCGTCGCCATCTCCGTGTCGCACTTGCTGGGCGACAGCGCAAGGTCGAAGTCGTAGAACGTGACGCCGTTGCTCTTGCGCACCGCAGCCGCGACGAGGTCGGCGCGCACCAGCTCGGGCTCGAGCTCGAGCGTGCGGACGAGGTCGATCTGCTCGGGGCGGCCGAGCGCTGCCGTCTCGGGCCGGTCCGTCACGATCGTGCGCATCACGACGCCGGTCGCAGCGCTGCCGAGCGTCGGGTCCTCGTACGAGCCATCCTCACGCAGCTTCCAGGCGGCGAGGATCTGCAGTGAAGCAGCGCCCTGACGCAACGTGCGGAACTGCGTCTCGCCCGAGTAGTCATCTAGCAGCTTGCCGTCGCCGTCAAACTTGAGGATCTGCGAGGCGACATCCGCATGCGCAGGCAGCGGCGGCGCTGCGACCGAGAGCAAGCCCGCCGCGGAAGCGGCGCGAACGCCGCAGGCGGCGGCCGCACGCACGAGCACGCCTCGGCGGTCGCAACTTGTGCCATGGGGCGCCTCAGCGACGAGGAGCGCTAGGAAGGGAGCAAGCAAGGCGAACATTCTCGATGTGCCAAACTTTCTCGACTTTCCTGTGCAAATCCCCGACGAACGCGAGTTGGTACAGAAAGCTTATCACACCCCGTCGTTACGAATCAGGGCTCTCTTCACACAACCCCGTGGGCGTCGCCATGGACTCTTTCCTCGCCGCGGCCGCCGCGCGGCAGCCACCTGCAGCGGTGGACGTGGATTCCCTTTCGATCAGTGAATTGAAAGAGCTCATTTCGAAGGCGCGCATGAGCTTTGCCGACTGCATCGACAAGGCAGAGCTCCGATCGCGAGCACGAGAAGCGGCGGCTGCACTGGCACAGGCACCACCATCCCAACCACCAAGCACTGTGTCCTACACGCAGGACGACTGCCTCGAGCTGCTCGAGTGCGCGCGGTATGGGGAGGACGATGATATCGAGACGTTGCGCGCTCTACTGCACCAGGGTGTGCCCGTCGACTTTGCAGACGACGGCGGCAACACGGCGTTGCACAAGGCGAGCGCAAACGGCCACGTGGCGATCGTCAAGCTGCTCGCCGCTGCCGGCGCCGCGCACAAACCAAACGCCTCGGGCAACTATCCATTGCACTGGGCCGTCCAACAAGGACAGTACGAAGCCACGAAGGCGCTGCTCGAGGCCTATCAGGATATCGACGTCCTGGCCCAGAACGGTTTCGGCCGTTCGGTGTCCTCCGAGGCGTTCGCCAAGAATGACGCGCGCCTGGTGGAGCTCGTGCTGCAACACCCATCGGCCGAGAAGCTCGAGCCGGCTGGCGACGGCGCGGACGGCGACGAGGACGGCGACGGCGACGGCGACGGCGGCATGGCCGACGTGGAGGCAGAGGAGACGCATGCATTCGAGTTCGTGCGCGGCAGTCCGTCCGTCCACTTGCGCGAGCTCGCGCACCTCGGATCTGACGAAGCCTCGCGCGTGCTCGGCGCGTCTCCCGACGAAGACAAGACGGGGTTGCAGCTCTGGGCGGCCTCGATCGTCCTCTCGCACTGGCTGCTCGAGATGCGCGAGAAGCTTCGAGGGCGCGAGGTGCTCGAGCTCGGGGCTGGTTGCGGCCTATGCGGCATCGTGGCCGCGAAGCTGTGCGCCACTGGCCCGGTGCTCCTCACCGACCTCGCACCGCCGACGATCGCCAACATGGAGCACAACCTCGCCATCAACAGCCTGCCACCGACCGCAGCGCGCGCTGCTTCACTCGACTGGCGGGAGCCAAAGACTTGGCCTCCCGCACACTCCGTCGTCATCGGCGCCGACCTGGCGTATGCACGCGAGGCAGTGCCCGACTTGCTGCGCGTCGTGCGCGCGCTCGTCGCACCGGGCGGCTCCTTTCTCTACGTGGCGCCCGATTGTCGCGAAGGCGAGCCCGACTTTTTGCAAGGACTCACCGCAGCTGGCTTCGAGTGCCAGGCATCAGCCATGCCCGCCGACTACCTGCGATGCGTGCTGCCCGAGCGCTCCGACGAAGACTTCGAGATCCTCTTCGCGGAGCTGCGCGAGCGCACGTACTCTCTGTGCGCTGATTGCATGCTGATTGCATAATGATGGCATACTGATGGCATACTGATGGCATACTGATGGCATACTGATTGCGAGCGCACGTACTCTCTGTGCGCGCGCCGCCGCCCGTCGAACGCACGCACCGCCAGTGCCGCCTTGGGATGCTCAGCACGACGCGCAGCGCACCTTGGGACCTTGGGTGGGCCTCTGCTCTGACCACGTGCGTGCCCGCCACTGTTGCCTCTCAGCTATTGCTTCACCTCTCCTCTGAGCGCCGCGGCCGAGGGCACTGTCCCGCTCTCTCAAGTGACGGCGCAAGTGCACGCCATGGATCTGTCGTGACAGACGGGTGCGACTCGAGCCGGCAGCCGCCGCCACGGGGGCCGTCCGCGAGAGACTGCTTCACAGCGGGGGCCGTCCGCGAGAGACTGC
>ENA-UOXO01001558-UOXO01001558.1-mixed-culture-metagenome-genome-assembly--contig:-NODE-1558-length-15401-cov-44.408380_pt1 | contig 15401 bp, 12 predicted proteins | sample MGYA00238162_ERZ761640 | MGnify/ENA primary metagenome ERZ761640 (study PRJEB28914, sample SAMN08778297) | mixed culture metagenome | isolation source: Freshwater growth medium | place: USA...
TCATCAGTGGTCATCAGTGGTCATCAGTGGTCATCAGTGGTCATCAGTGGTCATTAGTGGTCATCAGTGGTCATCAGAAGCTCTCACCTGCTCGACCACCTGCTGCAGACGAACTGCTCGCACGGCACAGCCTATGCGTGAGATCCCCGGCTGCGCCGTGATCGTGGGCAGCAGGACGCGGAGCAGTTGCAGCCGCTGCAACGCCTGCGCGTAGGGCTGTAGGTGCCTTGCGCTGTCCTTGGCGATGGCGTTGCACAGTACGTCGAATTGCAGTACACCGAGCCCGATGCGCCGCTCAGCACGCCGACGACGCGCGGAAGCTTGCCAAATGAACGCGTCTGCGTGCGAGACGCTCTCGTGGTGGTGCGCATGGTGATGCTGCAGGTGCGCCCAGAAGGTGAGCCCGAGCTCGACGAGCAGGTGCGAGAGCTGCGGGTCGGCCGCGGGCTGCTGCCTGGTCGTGTGGATCGTGAGAGCGAGCGTTGTCTCGAGCACATGCATGTCGATCGCGAGCTCCTTACGGTCGAGGGCGGGCTCGTCGAAGCCCTGCACGAGCGCGAGCACTGCGCGGCATGCGGCGATGGTCGCTTGCTCATTCTTCGTTCGACTCATCATGGTCGCCCGCTCCTCGCGCCGCCCGCTGTCGACCACATCGCCCAGCCACTGACCCAGGTCACCTACCCCTCGAGCGACGCCTTTGCCCAGGTTGCCCGCTCCCTCGATGAGGAGTCGGGGGATCTCTTGCGTGAGGCTCAGGGCATCTCGACTCTCCTTCAGCTCCTGCTCGTACAAGGCCGCCGCGATCTGCGCATGGGATTCGAAGCCCGCGTACCTGTGGGGAGAGGGGGGTGGGCGCCGTAGTGAGCACTTGCATGCAGAGCGCATGGGCTTCGAAGCCCGCGTACCCGCCGGCGTCGAGCAAGCCCCGTGTCGCTCCAGCGAACTCGTCCTGATTTGGAACGAACTCGTCCTGATTTGGAAGCTGCTGCAGCTCGGAGGCGAGGTCGCTCCTCGAGGGACGAGGAGCGCCATGGAGCGCAAAGTGCAGCGTCGTGAGCACGGCCATCAGCCCGCCGGCGTTGACGCAGTGTTGTTTGCGGCAGAGGGCGGCTGCGTTGATTCCGTCGACGCTCGCGGCGATCAGCCGACAGATGGCGCGCGCAACGTCGGGGTCGGTGCGCATGTCCGATGCACATGCGACGCGCACGCACGCCGCGGTGACCGCAGGGTCGCGCCACACGTCGAGCGTCGGCGCGTCGCGCCGCCGGTGCATCGCCGCGTGCGCCTCCTGCGCAGCGAAGAGCGCCAGGTCGTCGAGCGCCGTGGCGAGCGCCGCCGGACCTGATCGGTAGAAGCGCTCAGTGAGCGCGTACACGACGGCATCGACGCTCATGCCCGTACGCAGTTTGGCTCCCTCTGCCTCGTTCTGCGCCCCACTGAAGAGCGCACCGAAGAAGCTGCCGCTCTGGGCGGCGTCGTTGCCCTGGCCGCCGATCGCCTGCACAGTCGACGACACCCTGAGCGCACGCATCATGCGAGCCGTCATCGCCACCTTCACGCCTCGCGTCTCGCGCCGCACAGCCTCTGACTGCATGGCACGCTCGACGCCCGTGTGTGTGGGCATCGGCTCCCCCTCGTTCTCGCATCGGCCGAACTCCTCGTCGAGCTCCTCATGCGTCTGATGCCTTGGCGGCGCCATGCGCCTCACGACACGGTTGATGGTGGATCGCTGCATGAACTCGCCTCGCTCACGGTCGCGGTTCTGGGACATCCGCGCCACGTCCACCGCGGGCGGCTCGGGGACAGCCGGGCTGGCCAGGCTCCGCGATCGGCCCACCATGCCCATCTTGGAGCCCACTATTCGGGCTTCTTTGAGCCGGTCCGTATTGTTCGGCCCGAACATGGACGCGAACTCGATGAGCGTGTCGCCACGCTCGGGCATCTCAATTGCACTCTCCCCATTCATCTTCATCAATCGGACCTGCAGCTCATCTGTGGCAGACAGGTTGCCAGGGGTGCGCGCCACGGGCACTCTGCTGGTCGCGGCGACCTTGGGCAAGAGGCCAGTGTTGCTCATCTCCCGCTGATGAGTCGCTAGCGCCATCGTCCCGTTCTCGAGCTGGGAGGGTCCAAAGGCCTCGCTCGTCTCCATGATGGATACGAGCCCTGTCGACCTGGCAGCCTCGCCGTCCACTGAAGCTCGGAGGACAACTGCGCTGTATGAAAGCCATATGCGCTACACCAAAAATGGCAACTTCCGGAAGAGCGACGACAAAAGAGTGCTTCAACGGAGAGTCGAGCCTTTCCGAATGCCGACAGAAGTTGAGAGGAGTTTACGGCGGTGTCGTCAGCAACTTCGTCAGCTGTGCGTTGCGTGCTACGAACGCAATTCTAGAGGTCGGCAAGCGTGGCGGCGTTGGAGGCGGCGGCATGGCACGATATGACCTCTGCACAGACGCTGGGGCACAGAGATGAGAATCGTGTTTTCAGACGCTTCACCTTCCCTGCCGGCGGATCTCCCTTTCTCGTTGCGCCGCCTGCCATCCCCGTATCAATACGCAACGACCAAGCCATAAACGTTCCTTTGCCGACCACTCGGCCAGAGCCGCATGCGTCTGCACCGCCTGCTCCTGCACCGGGCACAAATGAGGTTGCCCGCTTGCACATTTCGCAGCTCACGCCGGCCATATTCGACATGCGCTTCCGGGTGCCCGGGGTGCCGCTGATCATCGAGGGCGCGCTGGACCTGCCCGATTTTGAGTGGCGGCTGCAACCATTCGTCGAGTCGTTTGCGAGCAGCGAAGCCACGTACCTGTGCCGCATCCACGGGAGCGACGCGTTTGCCACCTCGCCATCCAAGTGGACGGGCAAGTCACACGCGCGGCACGTGGTGCCAACGACGCCAAGCAAGTTTGCGCAGACGATCGCCGACGGCATCGCGGCGCGTGAAGATTGCTACGTGCAGGCGGACATCCGCGGGACAAGCGCAGGCGATGCCCTCGACAAGGGTCCGCTGCGCCGCATCGCCGCAGCCACGGGCCTGCAGGTCCATCGCCAGTACGGGCCGGTGGTCAACATGTGGTGGGGACCTTCAGGGCACAAGGAACCACTGCACATGGATGCGACCGATGGGACGCTCTGCCAGTTGTACGGGCGGAAGCACGTCGTCCTCTTCCCGGCGCACTGCTGGCGCGACCTGTACCCCTTCCCGGCGACCGAGACGGGCATGTCTTGGGCCTTTTCACAGGTGGTGCAGGCCAGCCCCGACTTGGGCGCATTCCCGCGGCTTGCGCAGGCGCTGCCGCATCGGCTCGAGCTGGTGCTTGAGGAGGGCGAGGTGCTCTTCCTGCCGGCGGGCGTCGCGCACGAGATTTCGGGCGAGCGCCTCCTCCGGGACGGGACACCCGCGGAGCACGTGCTCTCGGTGAATAGGTTCTGGAGGACCGACCCGAACCGCGTGCGCCCGCATATGCCCGAGGATGCGCGCCGTATGTACGATGCGACCTTGGCTACCTACGAGTGAGTGCTGGTAGCGCATCCACGTAGGCGATTCCACAGCCTACGCGTGTGTAAGTACAGTGGCGTACACCTGCAACAAGTGGCACGCCCACTGGAGCGTCAGAGGACAGTGGAGTCAGTCTGTCGGCACGGCAAGTGGAAGTGCCATGCCGATGGAGCGGGGAGTCCGGAGAGGCGCGAGGCGACGCAGCGCAGGGCGCGTGTGTACGGCCGGGAGCTCCGGCCGCCACGCGCGCGACCCACCTTTTTCGATTTTCGCGAATTTCGTTAAATGGCGAATGCCGAACGACGTCCGGTCGCCGCGCGCGACTCGTGAACTTCCACCTGCCGGTCGCTCCGCCGTGTCGCATGAACAATGATAGTGATAGTGAAACGTCAGCCCGCGCGCGCGCCCGGGGCGGTCACACCGCGCTCACGGTCCCGCCTCATGAGCTCGCTCCCGGTCCCGCCTGTGACGCGTCTCACTTCCTGTGATCCCTGTGAACTGTGTGTGCAGCGACATGAGCTGTGGTGCTACACGGGTTCACGTGTCTCATGCGATGACTCTCCGTGTGTAGATGGGTGCGGCCAAGCACTCGCTCAGTCCTCCTTTTTGACCGCCTCGGTGCTCGCAACCGCCGCATCCTCAATGGGCATCGTGCTGAAGTTGAGTACCGCGGCGAGCTCTCCGCGCGCGAGCCCGGTGAGAAGCGAGGCGCCTATGCAGCACGGCACGAGGTAGAGCAGCGCAGGCTGCGCCGCGTCGAAAAAGTGCATCACCGCAACGGTCGTGGCAAGACCGAGCTCATACGCCACCATGTTGGTCACAAAGTATGGCTGGGACGCGTAGCCCTTCTTAACGTCGAGTCGGAGCATGAGAGCAACAAAGATGCCCGGGATGACGATGTCGCCCAGGCCGAGCATCGAGCACGGCACGGGCGTCACTCCCAGTGCCTTCGGGAATAAGATCTTGACCGGCGCGTTGAGTCCCTTCGCCACAGAGACCATCACCTCTGTCCCAAAGACCCAAAAGACATCGTACACGAAGAGGCCGCAGAGCAGGATGCACCCGATTGCGTACGAGCCGAGCGCGAGCATCTCGATCGCCTGGATCGAAAAGCAGCAGCCGAGCAGATTGTTGAGCCACCACTTTTTTGTCACCGCGTACGCGAGCGACGCAGCTGCGCACGTGGCGAAGACGGCCACGTCGAACATCGTGAAGCCGAAGGCTAATTTCTCGCGCTTGTCCTTCGCCTTCCATAGCTGATAGTCGAAGCTGAACTCGAAGCGCTTCAGGCCGCCCATGCTCAGGGCGGCCGTGAGCGCCGGCGAGATTGTGCTGAAGATGCTGAAGGCGCCGAGCACCGAAAAGTAGATGGAGATGAGCACGTCCAGATACTCCTTCTTGACAAGCTTGACGACCAGGTACAAGCTGAAGAGCGCGGCCGAGCCGATGAGAGGGAACTGCATGGCGTCCTTCTTGCTCACCGTCTCGATCTTTGAGTCACCTCGTGCCTTGGCAGCTTCCGTGATTGCGCCCTGGCAGCCCGTCCATACGAGCAACGGTGCCATCAGCAGCAGGTGCAAGTACGGGTGGATGAGCGTCAGCTGCGGGATCACGAGCATCGCGCCGACGAGCGCAAGGCCCGTGTTGGACGATGGCGAAGGGCCGCTCACAGCACTCATCCGCTCGTGTGCGAGTACCATTGGTATAGCCGAGCTCGTCGCCGCAGCTCAGCTCGAAATGCCGCAAACGCAAAAACCTAACAAGTCAAGGCAAGTCAAGTCAACCTACGGGAGATAAAAGTAGGAGCTGGGAGAGGCTCTCCCTTTGGACGTGCATATTTTCGACGCCACGTGGAATCATCGCTGACTTGAATCCTGTGGGCGTCTCAAGCAGAAGCACCCGCAAAATTCGGGATAGAAATTTTTCGGGGCACGGGGGGTCCCGCGCACAATTGCGAATTGGTAGGGTAGCTTGTTCAAGGTTACAAATCTCTCTACACGAATTTCATGGCAACGCCCCCGCATCGCTCTAGCGCGATGGATCAGGATACTGAGCCTTGGCGCTCGACATTGGCCATGTCGCTCGAGCGGCTTTGAGGACCGGCCGCCTTCGCCGCGGCCATCTCCTCGTTCGTGCGCCGCGGCCGCTTCCAAGTCTTGCTCCGCTCATCCACCTGCACTCCCATCGCCGCGAGCTCACTCAAGATCGAGTCCGCCTCCGCCTCGGCCGCTCCCGGCTCCTCTGACCACCACGGCTGGCGGCACGCTGTGAGCTTTGTGAGAAGCGCGCCGATTTTGGGCTCCGCCTTGCCGACCTTGCCGCCGACGCGGTGGTACTCGCCATACAGGCGCACGACGCGCCATGCCTTGCGCCGATCATCCACGACCACGGAATGCTCCGCGCGCATCGTCGCCGTGATCGCATCTGCCCGGGCAAAGTCGCGCCGACGCTTTGCTGTGAGGCGCGCCGTGAGGAGCGACATAATGAGCGACGTGTCCAAATCGGGCGCATCGGCGTCGCCGTCGCCCGGACCGCGCACGTACTCATCGGCCGCTGCGGCAGCCTCCTTGGCCGCTGCGAGCGTGCTCTCGAAGGGCAACCCGTCCGCACGCCACTGCTTGGTTTCGTCACAAACGATCACCCCAAGAGACTCAAGCTCGTCGCGCTTGGCGTCGGCGAGCTCGAAGTTGGCCCGGAGCTTGGCCATCAGCCGTGCGGCGAGCAAGTCGTCGATTTTTCCGAGCGACACTTGACCGGCCTTTCCCTTGGCGCCGCCGCCCGTGCGAGAGTAGTCGTGCCCGCGCGGTCCCAGGTCGCGCCACGGCTTCTTGGTGGCTTCAGCCGGCGAAATTTCCGGCTGGTCGTCGACGTAGCGTGAGTGCCGCGGCGTCACGTACCAGGCTTCGCGCCCACGCATGTCGACGATCGTCACGCCCATCGCCACGACGGCCGCCTTGACAACGTCGGCCTCATCGTACCGGCGCTGTGCGCGCAGGAGGGATCGTTTGGCCACGAGTGAATTGACAAGCTCCTCATCGACCGGCGGTTTCCCCGAGAGCCGCTCGTAGTGTGCATCATCGTGATCACGGAAATACACGATGGCCTCACGCTCTGGAGCACTTGCTGGCTGCATCGCCACCGTAGTGGCTTCGGCAGGGGCCACCGCCACAGTCAGCACAGGACGAGATCGGTGCTGTGGGATAGTTGCGACGCGTTTAGAGATGACGAGGCTGTGGCTGCATGTGGCAAATGCCACCGAGAGCACAGCCAGGCATCGTGCCATGGCCAGCGACGAGCTCGTGAGTGCTCATTCCGGCCTGCGGGAATACGCGAAGGAACTTTCGAGATCTCGGGCGCGGGAGATCACGTCGTCAATCCTCGTCCGCCGCCGCCCCCAAACGGGCCTGCCTCCCGGCGGTTTTCAAGAATGCAGATCGGAGCTCTGTGTGTGTAAATGTGACGTGATCTGGAGGCGGAACGATCTCGCACACGGACACGCCGACGAAAACACGCGTGCCCTGAGTCGAGACCTGTCATCATGGAGCCAAAAGACCGACGAGACGAGTGTTGGCACGAGCACCATAAACGACTGAACCTCCGACGAATACCACACATGCAACGGAATCAACGACGCGACCCCGGACGCAACACGCGCCGGCGCCGAGCACCACCATACACAGGCACAAGATTCACATTCACACACACACACACACACGCACACACCCCTCGGACTTTCCGCGGAGCCGCCGCCAATTCAGCGCGCTCAGCAGACCATGCCCGAAGTACTGCGTGCGCTGCCGCTTCAAGCCAACGCTCTAGTCCCAAACGAGCCCCAATCGCGCCCTATGCGGTCTCACATTTGGAAGCCGGTATAGAAGAGCACGGGGGGGATGTACGTGTCCCATTTCATGCCGTTCGGGAAGAGGATGGAGCCGTTCTGCATGACGCCCTTGAAGTCGGCCGGGCCGCCCTTGGACGAGAAGTCGACCAGGATGTAGCCCTGCGCGTTATCGATGGCGCATTCCATCGGCTCCTCGCTGCCCTCGAAGCCGGTCACGGTGGCCAAGAGGTACGGACCGCTGAAAAAGTGGTGGCCCTTTTTGTCTTGCTTGGCCTTGATGACGATCATCACGTCGGGGAAGCTGGCATCCTCAAATTTGCCGATGAACGGCGACGAGCCCGGCACCGGCGTCGAGTGCGTCGTGGAGCCAAGCGAGTGCGTGCGCACCTTGGCAACATGGCCCGTGTAGCCCGGCGTCGTGCCCGTCGCGAACATCTGGGGCTTCATCTTGTTGGACGCGTTCTGCGGGTCGCGTGCTTCCGACGTGTACACGGCCGCGGTGACCCCGGGCGTGTACTTGTTAGCAGGGTCGGCACCCCCTTTCTTGTATGACTGCGCATATCGCTGTGGCCGCCACTCTGGCAGCTCGCGAACGCCGGTTTCCATGTCGACGCCCACGTGGCCATTGGGCGAGCCAGGCACGCCCGGCGTGTTGCCCAAGGCACAATTGCCCACCTTGTCGCGCGCGCGGGGCACATGGCCAGCGTAGCCAACCAAGATACCGTAGACCTCGTCACGATAGTCCTTCTGCGCATGCTTGGCGTACTCATCAAAGTCCATCTTATTGTTGAACGCGCCCGGAGGAGCCGGCCCCCTCTCAAGCGCCGCCATGTAGTTCTTGTAAACGGCAACGCTGTCCATCTCGCCCATGGTTGCGCGGAAGATGGCCCGCGGGAGCGACTCTCCCCAAAAGTTTTTTTGGGAACTTTTCAACCGTTTTTTTTTCCGAAGACAAGAAAAGGGTTTTCACGCTTGAATGTTCACGTTCTTTCCGCAAAGATAAATCGGAGCAGCCGTCGACAGTCAAATCCTTCGAAATGACGCCGTGTTGGGCGCCTCGTTCGCGCCCATCTGCCGCCGCAGTGGCGGTCCACACCCGCAATAGGATGCCCACGACCGAGCTGGCCATTACGACGTCGCGCTACGCGCACCTCCTCGAGCCTATCCGCGAGCTGGAGCGCAACTGGTCGATCGACATCGCGTCCGAGCTCGAGGACTACCTCGCCGAGCTCGAGGCCATCACGATAGCCTTCGAGGATGGCAAGCGGCTCGACTTTGCAGAGGCAGCACTGGTGATCCAGGGCTCAACGTGCATCTACGGCAAAAAGGTTGACTCGCTGTACGAGCTCGTGCTCAACACGCTCGACCAGGTCATCCATAAGAAGAAGGAGAAGGAGCAGCAGCAGCGGCAGCGGCAGCAGCAGGAGCAACAGGACGATGAGCCAATTGAGCCCGAGGATGGGGAGGAGGAGCCGTTCGTCACGCTCGACGATACGCTCAAAGAGGCCGACAACATCTCGTTGGCTTCGGCAGCGGGCGGCGCAGGCGCAGCGCACGCGGACACGCGCGCTTTCACGCTCGCGGCGGCCCCGCTCTCGCTCTTCGCGAGCCTAGGCGGCAGCAACGGCGAGTGCAAGATGCACACCTGCGCGATGCACCCGTCGGGCGCGCTGCTGCTGCCGCACGTGGCCGTCGCCGAGCACATCCTCCAGGCGCTCCCCATGCCTGCGCGCGGCCCGACGGCAGCACCGCACGCGGCTGATCGCGACGCGACGATGGCAGCAGATGAGGAGCCCTCGAGAGGCGAGTTTGACGACGAGGACAACCGCGAGATGCAGCCTGATGACGACGACGGGTGGGAGGCCGCAGAAAAGGCCGTGAGCGAGGCTGTGCCCCCCGCGACGCAGCCTATCGCCCCCGAGCCCGCCGAGTTCGCCGAAACTGACGAAACTGAGGAGACGGCGCCCCCGACGCCCGGCGCGCCGCCCACACCCGCCCCGCCGCGGACGCCCGCGCCGCAATGGGCTCGCCAGTCCATCGAGCGCGCCGACAAGCGCCCCGCGGCCTCTCCGTTCGATCCGTGGAAGCCCCTCGATCCGCACGACAACAGCGGCATCTCGCGCCGCCCGTGGCGGCGTGGCAAGACGTACAAGCCGCCGCCTCCCCTCGGAGCGACCGTCGGGGCTGAAGAGGCCGCAGCGGCGGCGGACGAGGCTGAGAGGGAGGAGGGCGCAGACACGCCCAAGGGCAACGCGGGTGTGGACAAGGAGAATGGCGGCGCGAGCGGCGCGTCGGCGGTGCTCCGGCGCCTCGGTCTATTGCCCGCGACACTTGCGGACTTTGCGGACTTGTCCCCATTAGGCAGCCTGCGCGCGCCGCTCTGGCCTCAGTTTGAAGCGATCCACGCTGCCGCGACCAAGCAGCGTGCGGCGGTGCGCAGGGATCTGCTCAGGGAGCTCCGGCTCAAGGGCCACGTGCCCGAGCTGGAGGAGGTCGAAGAGGGCGCTGACAAGCAGCTGGGCGGAGGTGGGGACCAGGAGCGTGATGGCGCGGCGGTTGGCGCTGGGGAGAGCGAAGGTGATCTGCTCGACCCACATCTGCCCGCGAGCATGCTGATCGATCCGACGGAGGACGACTTTGCTGAGGACGACGGCGGCTATGGCGGTTGCATGGACGCCGAGGAGGAGGAGGAGGAGGAGGAGGAGAAGGAGGAGAGGGAGGCCACGACGCGCGGCGCCGAGACGTCCTATGAGGAGCGCTGCCGTCTCCACGTGGAGCAGTGTCTAGAAGCCTCCGCCTCATATCTCGAGGACGCAGATCTGCACCGGCGCGTCGCCGCGTGGCAGGCGCGCGTGGAGCCGCTGCTGCAGGAGCAGCACTGCCGGCCGCAGTACGACGTGCATGAGTACGCTGACCGGCTCCTTCGCTCCTTCGTCGCCGAGGGGCGCACCGTCGCGCGCTCGAAGAAGAGCCGAGCAGCTGAGGCGGGCAGCACGGCCGATGGTGGGGAGGTGACATGCCTTTCGTTTGGCGAGGCGGCCCAGGCGCAGAAGCCGTACGAGGTCGCCCGCATGTTCCTGGCGGCGCTAGTCCTATCTAACTCTGAGAATGTCCAGCTGCATGCCTCGGGCTCCTTGGCGGATGGTAACCTGAAGCTGGATCTGCATCTTCTGAAGAGCGAACGGCGGCAGCAGCATGACCTCGGCGAGGTGCGGGGTGCGGGGTGCTCGTAATGGCGCGCACGCATGAGGCTCGAGTGAGGCTGGACGGCAAGGACACGGGAGAGGGGGCTCGAGTGAGGCTGGACGGCAAGGACACGGGAGAGGGGGCGACCGCCGACTGGCCGAGTGAGCTGTGGCGCCCTAGGTCGCTCGAGACGGCGCTCGTGACGGCGCCCGACACGGATGGCGGTTGGTTGCCCGACCGCAGCGATGCATGTGGCCCCCGAGCCGGGGCCGTACGGGTGCTCAGTTGGAGAGGGGGTGGCGGAACATGGAGAGCGCCCTTCGGGGGGCAGCCAGTGGGGAAACTCCTCTCGAGGCGTCGAGGCGTCGAGGGAGACGGCGAGGCTTAGAGGTGTGTGTGCGGTGGGGGGGGGGGAGCCGGGGGCGCGCATACTCGGGGGTCTTCTTGCGGGAAGAGCAAGGTCGAATAGGCGTCGCTCTGCCCGGGAAGGGTTCCTGTGCCAACACATCAACAAGAGTGCTCGCACGGCAGTCATACTCCAACTGACCCCGGGCCCGGCGGTCGTGTGTTCCTCTGCGCGCGGGGCGCTGCTCAGTGCTCTCCCGCCCGAGGACCGCGGAGAGTGGGCCGGGGAGCGGAGAGCCGCGCGATATTTATCGAATATAAACGAGCGCCAACCTTAAAGCAAATGAATTTTTTATTGACTAACACGCTACGACGGTAACATACCGTTACGCCCGGCGCGCACCCAGGGACGGACCCGAGTGCGGGCGACCCGCCCGGGGAGGATAAACTCAGCGACGCGGTGATCATGAAACTCGTGTGCGATATGAAGCAGCGTCTTGACACATCCAATGACTCCCAAAAGCACGAGGAATGCTCCCGTTCCCAATGGAGACGCGAGCGACGGCCAGCGCCGCCAGCCGCGTACATTCATATCCCGCTTTGGTTACATGTACCAAACGGGATTTCGCGCTACTCTTCTAAAACTTTCAGCTCATCCAAATGTGCAGAACACTCTTGACCGCTTCTGGCAGGGCTTCTTCACAAGTCTGGCTAGGCAGCCTTTTGCTAATTTTGAGCCCAAGCCAAGACTGATGAGCTTGAGTGTTGAGGGCTTATAGAGCATGGTTATAACTGAGTACGAGCACTGGTTGGTTGTCAGGCAGAGCCGACGGCGACGGATCTATCGGGTCACTCTCGTGGCCACTGTATCTCGAACGCTACGTACCCTCTTACCGATCTAGCGCCCGCCGACTCTTGCTTCCACAAGGCCGGATTTGGGAGGTAGTTGCATGAAACTACCTCACCCGGGGCGATTTGGGATACATCACTTGGATGTATCGCTTCGAGTAACTCGAAGCGGGGCATGGGGATCCCCGATGATCATGTAAAGAAGGTGGAGACGTATCAAAGACATGCATGTGGTTATGTGGACATGGGTCTTGGGAACAGTCTCACCTGGTGCACGCTTGTTTCGAGACCAAATGACAAACCCAGCACGGAAAATCCACTTCAAGCTTCCTGCTCAGCCGGCCACACAATCACGCAGGGCGTGTCTATCGAGGTTGAAATCTGGCTTACTTCTCCCTGATTTGGTAGGGGATGGTGGACGGTCGCCTCGTGCTCAATCCTGCAGCAGGCTATTCATTTTCCGCACGCCGTGTGTTGCGTCCTCATGTCGCGACGTCCCCTGCCATTGTCTGGATGAACAACTGCCTCAACGCCGCGTGCAGCGACGACGGCGGGCGCGGCCCTGGCTCGGAGTTCGCAACGCGTGCCTACGTCACCGACTGCGTCAGTTGTGGCCCGCACGATTCCATGCCATCGCCGCCTCCACGGTCACCAGCAGTGCATCTGGCACCCAACCCACCGCCAAACATGTGCTCGAATCCATTCACCGACCTCTACCGCAACCCGGCTGGCAGCTCCACCATCGACTCGTGCGCCATCTGCCGCGGTCCTGCATGCACTCGCGCCGGTTGTAACTCGATGACGGCCGACGACGGGCTGCGCAAGGGCGCGCGCCAGGTCTTTGAGATCGCACTCGAGGAGCTCTGCATCGAGGGCAAGCTCTGGGACGCTGACGTAAGGTACTTGCTCCCGCACGAGCAGAGGAACGCGGACGAGGACACTACGGACGTCCCCGTCGAGCAAGCGGCGGACTTGGATGGTGCGCATTTGCTGTGGGTGGCATGCTTCTACGGAGCACTCGTGCTGCTCAGGCTCGGGTTGCTCGTCTTTGCAGTTTGCTCGGAGCAGGAACGATCCGGCCGGGGCAAGCGCTTTGCGATTTGGGCGAGGCACAATCGATCCTACCGTAACAAGTGGTTCAAATTGGCCTTGCTCGCGCTCTTGGTCCCACGGTCCGCCGACGCACAGACCTACTTTACCGTCTCCTCCGGCACTTGCACCGTCGATCCGAGCTCCCCGAACTGCATTCGCTCGCCCAACTTTCCGTCGAGTTATCAAGACAACCAGTCGTGCACTATCACGCCATCTGCGCTCGCCATCGGAGATCCATTGACAGCGACCTCCTTTAGTACGGAGGCTTGTTGCGACCGTCTTTCCATACCTAGCTACCCGTCAGGGACGGTGACAGGTTTCTCAGGATCAGGTGGGCCTTCCAATTTCGTCTTGAGCTCGGGGTCGATCCAATGGTCTTCAGACGGCAGCGTCACTGGCTTTGGCTGGCGAGTGTGCTCGTATCCGCCGCCGCCGCCGCCACCATCGCCGCCTCCGCCATCATCGCCGCCGCTGCCGTCGCCGCCGCCATCACCTCCACCGTCTACTCCACCCTCACCTCCTCCCCCGTCGCCGCCGCTTTCACCGCCTCCACCGTCGCCACCGCCATCGCCGCCCCCGCCTCCACTACCCTCATCTCCTCCACCGTCGCCACCGTCATCACCACCTCCACCGTCGCCGCCGCTTTCACCGCCTCCACCGTCGCCGCCGCCATCGCCGCCACCACCGCCGCCACCCCCTCCACCGTCGCCACCGCCGTCGCCGCCACCTCCATCGCCCCCCCCCTTCTCCGCCGCCAACGTCGCCACCACCCTCACCACCTCCCCCGTCGCCGCCGCCTTCCCCTCTCCTCCACCGTCGCCACCGCCCTTGCCGCAAAAATACGTTGCCCCTCCGTGCCGACGCTGCAGCGTCGGATCCGTGCCTTGGCTCTTGCGCCCTTTCTTCCTCGCCATGATGGGCATCGCCCACCTTGCACAGGGCTCAGTTCATGGGGGAAACAGGCGCCTCGGGCCCTCGCCTCGAGCTCGACTGCCTCTACTTGCCCGCATCATGTTTCTGGTCACGATGGTGGGCGTCGCTGAAGCACAGTTTTTCTCGGTGACCGGCCCTTGCACCGTGACCGGCACTTGCTTATATTCGTATAACTTTCCGGGCTACTACAACGACAACGAGTTATGCACATTCACCCCCCTTTCGACCACTGTTGGAATGGTCCTCAATACCGTCGCCTTTCAGACAGAGAGTTGTTGCGACAGGCTGACAGTCAATGGTGTGCAGTACCAAGGGAATAACGGGCCTGGCAACGTGGTGTTGGGCTCGGGAGCAATTACCTGGTTCACAGACTTCAGCGTGGTCTCCACCGGCTTTCAGGTGTGCGTGAGTGGTGGTGCTTCCTCGCCACCGCCATCGCCGCCATCACCGCCGCCGCCATCGCCATCTCCGCTGCCACCGCCTTCACCTCCTCCCCGTCGCCACCACCATCGCCGCCACCGTTTCCGCCACTCTCACCACCTCCCCCGTCGCCACCGCCATCGCCGCCACCACCGTCGCCACCGCCACCGTCGCCACCTCCTCCGAGCCCACCACCCTCACCACCTCCCCCGTCGCCGCCGCCTTCCCCTCCTCCCCCGTCGCCACCGCCATCGCCGCCACCACCGTCGCCACCGCCACCGTCGCCACCTCCTCCGAGCCCACCACCCTCACCACCTCCCCCGTCGCCGCCGCCTTCACCTCCTCCCCCGTCGCCACCGCCATCGCCGCCACCTCCCTCGCCCCCTCCTTCTCCGCCGCCACCGTCTCCGCCACCCTCACCACCTCCCCCGTCGCCGCCGCCTTCACCTCCTCCACCGTCGCCACCGCCATCGCCGCCACCACCGTCGCCGCCGCCGTCGCCGCCACCTCCCTCGCCGCCCCCTTGTCCGCCGCCACCGTCGCCGCCACCCTCACCACCTCCCCCGTCGCCGCCGCCTTCACCTCCTCCACCGTCGCCACCGCCATCGCCGCCACCTCCCTCGCCCCCCCCTTCTCCGCCGCCACCGTCTCCTCCACCCTCACCACCTCCCCCGTCGCCGCCGCCTTCCCCTCCTCCCCCGTCGCCACCGCCATCGCCGCCACCACCGTCGCCACCGCCACCGTCGCCACCTCCTCCGAGCCCACCACCCTCACCACCTCCCCCGTCGCCGCCGCCTTCCCCTCCGCCCCCGTCGCCACCGCCATCGCCGCCACCTCCCTCGCCTCCCCCTTCTCCGCCACCACCGTCTCCTCCACCCTCACCACCTCCCCCGTCGCCGCCGCCTTCCCCTCCTCCCCCGTCGCCACCGCCATCGCCGCCACCTCCCTCGCCCCCCCCTTCTCCGCCACCACCGTCTCCCCCACCCTCACCACCTCCCCCGTCGCCGCCGCCATCGCCGCCACCTCCCTCGCCGCCACCTTCTCCGCCGCCACCGTCTCCTCCACCCTCACCACCTCCCCCGTCGCCGCCGCCTTCCCCTCCTCCCCCGTCGCCACCGCCATCGCCGCCACCACCGTCGCCGCCTCCTTCTCCGCCGCCACCGTCGCCACCGCCATCGCCGCCACCACCGTCGCCCCCCCCTTCTCCGCCACCACCGTCTCCTCCACCCT
>ENA-UOXO01001594-UOXO01001594.1-mixed-culture-metagenome-genome-assembly--contig:-NODE-1594-length-15061-cov-39.029188_pt1 | contig 15061 bp, 10 predicted proteins | sample MGYA00238162_ERZ761640 | MGnify/ENA primary metagenome ERZ761640 (study PRJEB28914, sample SAMN08778297) | mixed culture metagenome | isolation source: Freshwater growth medium | place: USA...
AGAGTTGCGGGCGCAGGATGCTGAGGTTCGCATCGAGGTCAGTCCGGGCACTCAAGGATGGAGGCCGTGGCGGGAGGGATGCCGAGATCGCTAGCCAGTCTGGGGATGGTTGGGTGCGGATGGAATTTGGGTAATCATGACGTAACGCTTCGAGGGGTGAGGTTGCAGCGGCGCGAGGAGAGGTGTGGGTGGTCGCAGCGGGAGAGGTGCGGGCGGTCGTAGCAGGTGGTGGGCGAGTACGTGTTGGGGTGGGGTGAAGGTCGGTGAGATGGGTTGGGGGCCGCCGTGTGCGAGAGCCAGTGGGGGGGTCCCAGAAACATCCGGGGGCGGGGTGAATGGGGGGGGTCAGTGGGGGCGGTCCTAGCGGGGGTGGGGGCGGTGGTGGCGAAGTGGGTGGTCGAGGTGGTGTAGGCGAAGGTGGTGGAGAGGGTGGTGGCGGCTTCGGTGGCGGGGGCGGTGGGGGCTTGGGTGGCGGGCGTAGGGGCGCTGGCGAGGAGGGGGGAGATGGCGGTGGTGTGGCCGGCGGCGGCAAGGGCGGTCGGAGTGGCGACGGCGGAATGAGCGGCGGGCGCCACTGATATTGATCCGCGGGGAGGGGGAAGGAGTTTCGCGCAGCGAGGAAGAGGCAATCAAGTTCATAATCAAGGAAGAGGTCATGGAGGTAGGATTCGTATCCCTCATAAGGGAGGTGGAGGAGGAGGGATTCACGCTCAAAGGCAATCTCGCGTTCAAGGATTTCAGAATCAAAGAAAGAGATTTCGGGGGACCATTCCTCATAAGGATGCCAGAGCTCGGCATGTGTAAGGAAGTGGAGAGGGGAAGGATCACGTGAGAGGGAGTGAAGTGAAAGTGTGTGGTACGAAGGGGGGTAATCGTCGTAGGGGGGGGAGGGAGAGATGAAGGTCGGATCATGAATGGAGTAGTATAGAGATTCATCTTCATGGGCACGCTCATATTCATCGATTTGAAGAGAATCGTAGTGGTCACAGTGAGCACGGGTGAGTTCGCGGGCGGCCATGGTCTCCTGGGATTCTTGGGCGAGGATGAATCGCTCATCATTGAGGAGGTCATCTAGAGTACTCGGGTGGAGATGATGGAGATCAGGGCGAAGGCTGATGAATCGGGTAACGATTGATAGGTGGAAACGAGAAAGATAGATGCGAGTGGGATGCCATTGGTACTCATCGGACTCATAATCAGAGAGCCACTGGAGAGAGTAGTCAAAAGAGGATCGGGTGATTGGGAAACCAGTGTCATCGCGGGGGTAATCAGGGCCGAGGTGATCGAAATCAGGTTCAAAGTCAGGTTGGGGCGGGAAGGGGGGGGATGTAGGGCGCGTGGGCGGTGGAGATGGCGGTGGAGAGGGGGGTGGTGGGGGTTGCGGCGGCCGCGGTGGTGTCTGGGAAGGGCATGCGTCGATCTGGGCGAAAGGGGATCTTGCAGCTGCTCCATTTGCAGCTGTGCCGAGATGGACGGATGAAGCGTGAAGGGGAAGGGAAGGGCAGAGATGGGGGTACTTGAGAGGGCGGAGGTCATGAAGAGGAAGGTGCCGCTTGAGCGAGGGTGCGGTTGGTGCCTGGGTCGATTTGGCCTCTTTGCGCGGGTTGAAATCATCATCCGTGGTCTCCAAAGCGCGCTTGGCCGCCCCCTTCGTAGTTCCCTTGGAATCTGGAGCAGAATCTGGCGGCGGCACGGTCCCGGGCATGCGAGTAGCCGGTGCGGGCGCGGGTGGTGCGGGCCCGGGCGCGGGCATCGAAGGCGCGGGCGTGGGCGCGGGCACAGTGAAGCTGATGACTCGTCCAGCATGCCACGCTTGCGCTCGCGCTCTCGGCGTGTGTGGCACAGAATCAGGCGTAGCCGTGTGGGCGGGAGCGGGCGCGGGTTGTGCGCCGGGCCCGGGCGTGGGCAGCATCGACAGCGCGGGCGTGAGCGCAGGCAGAGCTGGTGGGAAGGTGAGGGTGCCTCGTGCAGTGTGCCACGCTTGCGCTCGCGCTCTCGGCGTGTGTAGCATGGGCTCAGGCGCAGCCGTGTGGGCGGGGATTGGGTGAGTAGGGGTGGTGGAAAAGGTAAATGTGCCTCGTGCAGGCTGTGCGTGTGCGGGCACGGTGAGTACGGGAGGCGCAGGCGTGGGCGTTGGTGCAGAAGTTTTCCGTCGGAGGCGTCGATGAAGGAGTCGGGCGATGAAGGTGGTAGCAATTACGAGCGTGGCGCGGCGGCGTCGCCACAGGGTAAGGAGTAGCAGGAGGCGGGGCTGGTTAGGACGGAGACCATGAGCGAGGAGACGAACGAGAAGGCGGGCATCGGAAGACGGGGATGGTGTGCATGCGGGTAGGGATGAGTTGGCTTTGTGTGGTGTAGTGGGGGTAGTTGGGATCGGAGTGGTCGCTGCTGGGGATGGTGAGGTCCGGGGAAGCGTGCGTGTGGTGGGGTGGTGGGGAAGGGATGTCGATGGGGAAGGAGTGGGGCAGGGCTGTTGGATGGAAGGGGTGAGGAGGGCGGAGCGTGCGTTGTGAAGGGCAGTGACAGCAGCGGATGCGGCTGCGAAGGCGGATGATGAGGCGGATGTTGCTGCTGCGGCGGTGGCTGCTGCAGTGCTTGCAAGTGCGGTCGCGGTGGCGGATGTGGATAATGCGGAGGCGGCAAGGAAGGCCGCTGCTGCTGCGGCGGCGGCCGCGGAGTCGGCTGCTGAGGAAAGGGAGTCAAGGAGGCGTGCCGAGGCGGGGTCTGCCGGAAGAGAAAGATAGGAGAGGGATGGAGGGAGCTGTGCGGGTGGTGACGGGTGAATGTTGAGGTTGCTGGGTGGGTGTGCGAGAGGTTGGGAAGGAGTAGTGGAGCGGGATTGCGGGCAGCAAGGTGTGCGGATGCGCTGATGCCGTCAGAGGGAGCCGGCGGCAGAGGCCGATGGAAAGAAGAGGGCCGATGGATCGAGCTGGATGGCGGCAAAGAACGACGAGTGGACGCCCGGATGCGGGAGTTCGTGGGCAAAGAGGCACTGAAGGAGATAGAGAGCTGCATGCCAAAGGGTGGCGGTAGCGATTGCGATGTCTTGTTGATGCGAGTCATGCTGTCTTCAGAAAGAGACGGCGGGCGCATTTGCATTTTGGAAACGCAATCCATTCGTGTTCACAGCCAGGCGGTGTTTGTATGATCGTCAGTTTCAGTTTCAGTTTCTTCGCGGTCCTACCACGCTCACTCCACCACCGTCTCGACGGACGATTCGTCAAGAAATGACAGTGCAGAGAAAGTGCACCGCACTTATACGTCTTACAGCACAAACAGATGTGAGATGAACCAAAAAAGCGATGCGCACCTCTTTCACACCAATCAGAAACAGAATCACACGCGCACCTCTCGGACAGTACGTCGAACCGCGCGCCTCGGACTCGCGTTAGGCGTTTCGCGCAGTCGCTCTCCGTCTTGCACGAGGTCGCGCACCCACACTCACATCTAAATTAAACACGAGGCCGGTCTCACACATGCCGTCATGGGACATCCCCGCGCAACCCCCGGCATCAGCCCTCCTCAGAGCCCTCGCACGCCACAGCGGCGCACAAGCCCATTCGAGTCTCGACTGATCAAATTCATGCACCTCAAGTCAAGTCAAGTCAAGTCAGCTCAAGTCAGCTCAAGTCAAGTCAAGACTTGACTTGACATGCACCTAGCCTCAGCCTCAAGTGGCCTGTGCACCACACACCCAAATAAAGCTCATCCCCACCGTCGACCCGCGTACCAACTCCCCGCCGCCTCTGCTCAAAATGCCAAAGAGGACGAGGGCGCTCAATAGAAGATCCTGCCCGTCCGTCGGCCGCCCGTGCCGCCCAGTACGGCGCATCCTCCTCAGTCGTGCGCCATGGCCGCCGTCTTCTGGAGGAGCTCGATGAGCTCCTGCTGCTCCTTCTTCTTGAGCGCCGCGCCGGCGCCCAGCGTCATCGCGAGCGCTGTGAGCGCCTTGGTCGAGTAGCCGCGCTTGTCCTTCGCCCAGGCGGGCAGCTCGTTGACGGGCAGCATCAGGGCACCAATCCATTCCTCTGTGTGACGCAGCGAGAGGCGCTGCGCGGGCAGCGCGCCGCGTCGCACCAGGTTGTCGAGCGCCGCTTGGAGCACCTGCATGCAATGAGGGAGGCCATCAGTGGCAATCAGAAGCCATCAGAGGTCATCAGCGTGGGGAGCGCCGTAGCGAGCACCTTGACATCGCGTTGCATGAGTGCTCGCCCCTCGTCGGTCGTCTTCTTGATAGCGGCGTACGCCTCGACTAGCTGCTCCGCTATGGACTCGACGGAGCCCTCGAGCACGGCCGCATGGACGGGCTTCGGGATCTGGAGGTCGCCGAGATTCCCATGGAGCTTCTGCACGAGCTGTACGAGCGTGTCGACGTACGCGTTGTGCTGGGCGGCCGCCTCCTTGACCTCCCACTTGCGGTTCTTGATCGCGGTCGTGACCGGCTCGAGCACGAGCACCGAGCGCGAGATGGCGCGGTACGTTTGCTCCGCCATCGCGGGCACCGCCCCGAGCGTTTCGTTGTAGAAGGAGGCGAGGGTCGAACCGGCGGACTCGGGCAGCGCGCTCTCCATCATCGGCTTGAGCACGCGCGCGAGCCCCGCGAGACGACGTAACGACTCCATCGCGCTCACGGCCTGCGGGAGGGCGAACATAGGCTGCCCCTCGAGGGGTGCCCGCAGCCTCTCCAGCTGGATGGCGCCTGCGGTGACGCGAAGGTCGTGCTGCATGTCCACTGTTGGGTCTTCTTCGGCGGAGCCGGTGGCCTGAGTCGCGGCCTTGCCGGAGTAGCCGGGCGGCGGGATGACGTTCATGTGGAAAAAGCGGAGCGTGCGGCGCAGCTTGCTCGACTGGACGCCCGCATCCACTTGCTCGTACGACGGCGTGCCGGGCTCTATGCCCACATGGAACACTGCGAAGACAATGTACATGTAGAGCTGGTACAGGCCGCTCAGCGCTCGCAATGCGTCCGCCGACAGGGCGGGCATCACTTGCATCATGCGCACGTACTTGCCGCTGAAGCGGCACATGTTGAGCGCCGTCGCGCAGATGGTCACGTCGCCCTCGTCAGGAAGGTCCGCGGCGCCCAACACGGCGCCCAGACCACCAGTGCCTGCGGCGGGTGTGGCAGCCGCGCCCGCGGCAGCGGTGGCCCCGTCGACGGGCTCCCCGCCCACCGCAGCCATCGTCTCGTCCAGGGTGCGGATGACAGGCGTCTCTGAAGAGCCGGCCTGGCCGAGGGCCAACAGCGCGGCTCCCTCTTTGCTCGCGGCGATCGCCTCGAGGCACTCGGCCGCGTACCTGATGAGGGAGGCACTCAGGCGCACTCAGACGCACTCAGACGCACTCAGACGCACTCAGACGCAATCTCTCAAGGGGCCGCGTGCCTGATGAGGGAGGCAATCAGTTGGCACTCAGAGGCACTCAAGCGGCGACGAGGCGCCGTGCCGAGCGATCGCGTCGAAGCACTCGAACTGCGTACGAGTAATCGGAGGGAAGCGTTGGTGCCATGAGGGGCATGGACGAATTCTGTGTTGCGATCGACGGCGGCGAGTCCGCAGCCGGCGGCGGCGGCGGCTTGGTCGGCGTGACGGCGGCAAGGATTCCGCCGCCAGGGGCGAGCTGGGCCCCCTTTGGCAACGGCGCCGCACGAAAGATGGTGTGGCACTGCAGGCGCGGCGGCGGCGCGTGCTCCGGTTTGAGAGTGACCATCTCCTTCAGATCGGTCAGCCGCCAACCCGGCTGCAGTGGCATCGCTTTCCACATTTCAGTCTCGAGGCGCATCCGAAGCTCATCGAGGCGCTCCCTGCGTACAGGAGGGCACACCATCGGATGAGCTTCATTGCCATTCATTGCGAAGCTCATCGGGATTGCGGGAGGACACACCACCGGATGCCGAGCACTCAGTCGCACTCAGTCGCACTCAGTCGCACTCAGTCACGCTCAGTCGCACTCAGTCGCACTCCGCACCTGTGGAAGTGCGCGAGGTACGCCTTCCCTTTGAAACGGACCGCCTGTCGAAGACCGAGAGAGTCACTGCCCGAGAAGGCCTCGCCGATGGCCATGAAGCGTGAGATGCCACTGACCGCATCGAGGAACTGGTCGACGGTCAGCTTGTTCATCGGCGCATTCCCGATGAGCATAGCCACGCGCCGCTGCATCAAATCCCACACGGTGCCGCGCGCCTGCCCAACCGCACTGCGCAACTGCCCGAGCCGTTTCACCCGCTCGGTGAGACGGGCCACACTCGCCTGCACCTCGAGCGCAATGAGTGGCAATGAGTGGCAATGAGTGGCGATCAGTGGCGATCAGTGGCACTCGCCTGCGCCTCGATGACCTTGGCCTCGGCCGCCTTGTACGCCTTGCGCTTGGCCTCGTAAGCGAGTGCGACCTCCGCCTCGTCCGCCGCCGCCGCTGACAAGCGCCGCGCGACTGCCGTCCCGCTCTCTGCTTCCTCAGGCGGATGCTCGACACCCTCGGTCGCGCCCACGGCGCCATCCGCGCCGTCTTGGGCGCCCCCCCCCTGGCGCTTGCGCGGCGCGCTGGGCGCTTCGAGTTTGGGCATCGCCTGCAGCTGCCTCTCCGCCATCTCGAGGCTCGCGGTCGCCTTATCCGTCGCGCCTTCGCATTCTTTGCACTCATCGGACAGCCACTGGAGCATCAGGTGGTGTGAGCGCAGCACGTTGAGCAACGCTCCGAACGAGTGGGCGAGGCAAGAGTCAAAATACTCCTCGCTGAGCATTGCGCACACGTCCTTGTACTTGCCACGGTCGAGCTCCGCCTCGCGCACCGAGAGGGAGCCCCTGGTGAGACCCCCCCTGCTCATCGCAAGGCAGTGCACAGTAAGGACTCGCTTGGTACAGTTCTTGATCGCCTCGGCGAAACAGTTGGTCATGCCGCCCACCACGTCGCCCACCTGCCAACACGGCGCCCAACACGGGGGGGTGGGAGGAGCGCGAGCGAGACCGTCAGAGGGACGCGCGCGATCTCGGCCGATCTCGTGCGAGGGGAAGCGGCGGCCCAAGCGATGGGCGGCTCAAAGCGCAGGCCTGCCCTGGGGCTAAGGGGCCAACCGATGGGCGGCTCAAAGCGCAGGCCTGGCCTGGGGCCTGGGGCTCAGGGGTGCGACCAGAGCGCGTTCTGCGGCTGCAGCGGCCGCCCGTGCGCCTTCGATTGCCCGCCAGATCCGCGCCAGATCCGCGCCTACCTTGGACAGCGTGATGGCCGCGGTGACGGCCGCATCGTACGATGGCGCGTCGAAGCCCGTACACGCCTTCTCCATCGTCTTCTGGACCAAAGTCCACAGACGCTCCTCTGCGCGGTCGATGCGCGGCACGACGCTCTTCCGCATCGCGAGGCCCTCGAGCACGCCCGTGTACCCACGGCACTCCTTCGCCAGCTCGGCCGCACGCGGCAGCAGTTCGGGCTTTCCCCTCTCCTTGAGGGTCTTGTCGAGCGCGGCGACACCCTCAGCGAGCTTGCCTAGCTTGCCCAACCGCAAGGTGAGTTGCTCCATCTGGTAGCGTCGCCTCAGCCGGTTGAGCAGCTGCAAGCCACCCACAACCATCCCGCCCTGCACTCGACTTAGGTGCCGGCGCGACGACCGACACAACATGGCCGTGAGAACGAGGTCGGACTCGAGCTGCTGCACTTGCGCCATGCCGTGCACAAAGGCGCCGTACGAGCGCATCACGCGCGCGGAGAGCTGCGAATTGATGGCATCGAGCACCGTCTGCGTCTGCTTGGTCTGCTCGGAGAGGAAGCGGCCATTGAGGCCGTCCTCATCGGGCAAGTTCTCGAGCAGGTGGCGCACGGCGTCGAAGCTATCAAGTGGTGTGAAGAATTCTGGGGGCAGCGCGGTGAGGTCAGTCGGCCCAATGTCGTCATCGATGTCGAGGCCATCGAGTACAATCTCGGCGCCCGATCCAGAGGCCATACGTCGCGTCAATCGCACGCGCCCTCAGCAAAGAAGAGAGGCCACCCTCACCCTGCGGGACTCGGAGGTGTGTTGGGCTCGATGACGAGGATAATCAGTCTAGACGGGCGGCCAGCGGCTTCTTCTTCTCCCCTCCCACTCCCTCTACTCTCTCTGTGAATGTGAAGCACGCACAAAACCCATCCCCCTATTCCTGCCGCGCTCACCTTCGGCAAGGGCATGGCGGCCTTGGGCGTGGCTGCCCTCGTGGTGTACGTAGTGGCAATCCCACATTATACGTTTGGCATGCACACATCGTCGCGTCCATCATTGAGAGCAGGTGTCATGTCGAGTGTCAGCGATGCGGAAATCTCGTTTCAGATCTCATACTTTGCCAACTGAGACGGCGGCAAGCAGGAGCGAGACGCAGCAACTGCGATAGTGCACGAGGTTTTCCCTCACGCCAAAGTGTCCACTGCACGGCTGCCGGATAATCCTATGGAACCTTTCATGGTCACCATCAGCAGCGGCAAGGACGTCATCGCCTCAGTGCCCCAACGAGAGCTGTTCAAGAAGAGCAAGTGGCCGGCTCGGGACGGTATCCTGGCGAACTTGGAAGCTTTCCGCGCTTTCAAGCAGAGCGTAGACCGGTAGCAAGATCACACACCGCAGCGGTGATGATAGCGCGCGCTGCACTGAATGTCAGAGTGTGCGCTGGAGACGCTGTTCGCTACGTGATGTGTGAGTGTGCGCTGACCAAGTTGTACTTGGCGGACTACAACTGTAGTAGTAGAGTAGTAGACGAAAGTCGAGACATCGTGTTCCGACACGGACATACTCGAGTGGTGCCCCTGTTTGTCACGACACACGAGCATTTCGGCATTGAAATAATTTGGAACCTATTCCGAATTACGAATTTCCGATATAGCGATTCGTTTCGTATTATAAATTTATATACATTATTTTGCGCCGCACAGGCCCTCGTTGCCGGCTCGAGGCCGGTGTAACAAAGTGTAACACAGGTCGGGCGGTCGAGCTCGAGGCCGTCCGGGGCCCACGGGCGGGCGGGGGCGGCGCGACGTTCGAACAGCAACAGGCGCTCGAGACGTCTGGGCTCTGGCCTCGCGAGACGGAGAATTCTTTGAACACCCGATTCGCCGAGCAGTACAAAACCATATCATTTCGGGGCGAGTGTTCTACTGTTCTATCACACGCCCGGTGCACAGTAGCGCACACACGGATATGCCAGGCGGCGGCGATCTTGGACGGACCGTCCTCGCGCGACACTGCGACACTCGAGGCTTCAACGTGAGGCGCGGACTGGGCGCCTTCCCCGCACCTTGTGCACCCGGTGTGTGTTGCGCGTCGCCACAGCTCATGCAAGTCAGTACTGGTGAGATTGTGCGTCCGAATCGGATCGCAGCACGACGACCTCGTTCGGGTGGAAGTATCCAACGGCCTCTCTCCAATCGTTTGGGTCCTCTGGCTCATCCAACCGGACCCGCAACGGTGCGTCTGTGGCCAGCTCATTACAGCAGCACGCAGGATCGGTCTCACACTGACTCCACGCGTAGATGACCGTGCCGACTCGACCCTTGGCGCTCTGGCCACGCACGAGCACGTCGGCGTCAGTGATGCGCACGCGGTCGCCCTCCACGAATGGGTCCTGGAAGGATACTGCATCACGTTCGCCCCGCTTCTCCTCCAGCGCCACTTCATTGTAGGCGCAGTAGACGACAGGCTGACGCGACTCGCGCGCTAGCCGCACTGCGAGAGGCGCCTGTCCCCACGCGAGCTCGCAGCACGCACCCCACTCCTCTGCTGATTCCTCATGAGCGGTCACGACCTCGCCACAAAGCCCTTTGGCGTTCACGCCCTTGACCTGCACGTCGCTGACCACGCGCACGCGGTCGCCGACGGCGATGCAGTGTACGGGGGAGTGACGCTGCACGGAGGCGATCAGCAAGAACGGGAGCGTGGACGGCACGAGGAATCGCATGCTTTCGAGTGAACGCCCAGTACAACGCCATGGTTCAAATGACCCGAGGCGTCATCTCGAGTGTGTAGTCATGCAGCCTCGGTGTTCTCCTCACGAATTCTCCTTGATTCGTCGCCTGATGCGCCAGTTAATCAGGCCATTCTAAAGTCTGACAGACGTGGCTCTTAGTCTTGCCCAGGCCGCACTCGGGTTGGCGCCGTCGCGTCGGGCGGGCGTGGTGTGGCATGGATGTCAGCACAATAGCTGCGGTGACGGAGCTTTCGGAGAAGCATGTGGGGGAGGTGATGCGCAGCCTCGGCCACGACACGGAGAAGATTGCGGCGGCAGTGGATCAGTACCTCAACTCCAAGAGCGGTCCCTTGAAAGATGGCACCGAGATGGCCGATGGCTGGGCAGAGAGTGGCAAGCCGCGGCGTCCCAAGAAGGTGCGCCCCTGCTGCCTTTATGGCCCCGCCAACGCTGCCCGCGCCGCAACGATCGGGCCGGCGAGGCTGGCCTGTGCGGCTGCCCTGCGCGGCTCGACGCACTGGCCGCCGCATGCATATGCGCAGCCTGGTCGCGCTCGGGTCGCCGGGTTGCCTGATAGCCGCACGTGCAATGCCCCCAGCTTATCACTGACAACGCCATGTGCGCTGCCTGTGCTGCGTCGCAGGGCGACGAGGAGCCCGTGGGTGCCAAGAACGAGGAGCGCTCCGAAAGGAAAGGCAAGGAGGAGCGACGCGAGCGCGACGGCAAGGGCAGCGGCGGCCGTGGCGGGAGCGGTGCGTGACAGCCGCGCGCGCGCACCTTGTGACACGCCCACGGCGGCACGAAGCTCCGAATCCTTTGCGCTCCGCTCTCGCACCACCACCACCGCCACCACCACCATCCCCAACTCCACCACTACCTCCACCACTACCACCACCACCAGAGCACACTGCCCGACACCACGCCCTCTCCATCCCCACCACCCCCACCATCTCCGCCATCCCTGCCATCCCCACGTCTCTCATCCCTTTGCTCATCGATGTGCGTCGCCCGCAGAGTCGCGTGGCAAGGGCAAGGGCGACGGCAAAGGCGACGGCGAAGGCCGCGGCCGGGGCAAGGGACGCGGTGGCGCCGGCGAGGGCAAGGGTGCGCGTGCCGGTGCCCCGTCGGCCGATCGGCCTGAGCGCCCTCCGCGCCCTGAGCGGCCACCGCGCACCGACGAGGCGAGCGCGGCGGTCACGGACGCGGCGGTCGCCAACGGGACGCCCACGACAACGCCACTCGAGGAGAGCGACGTGGTGATTGCCGAGGCGCCCACGACAGCGCCCCCCGCGCATGTGCCGTCTGCCCAGCAGGCCAAAACTCCGTTCACTGCGACCGCGCCGAGCACGGTGGCCTGGGGGTCTACCAAAAATTGGGCCGAAGTGTTGAAGCCGCCACCGCCGCCGCTGCCGCTGCCGCTGCCGGAGCCCTTGCCCGTCGAGGCGGCACCGGCGGAGGCGGAGGGCGCGGCCGCCGAGGGCGCCGACGGCGAGGGCGGCAAAGGCGACGGCAAGAGCTCTCGCGCGCGCGGCGGGCGCGGCAAGGGCGACGGCGCAAAGGGCAACCGCCGCTCGAGCGCTGAGCGCGACGCCGAAACGTTTAGCGAGACGGCCGGTGGGGGGCGTGGCGCACGCAGCTCGCGTGGGCGGCCGGGCAAGGGCGGAGAGGGCGGCAGCGACGGCAAGCTCGCCGCCGGCGCGCCTCCGGGTCTGATGCCTGCGGCCGAAGGCGCCGAGGTTCCTCCCGAGGCCTTCAAAGACCCCGCCATCCTCGAGATACGATCTGCCGACCACCTGCCGCCGCAGATGCTCAGCGATCTCGTGTACGACAACAGCGACAAGCTCCAGACGTTCATGGAGGGTCACGATGTGTCACCGCTGGGCGTGTCGCTGCCCGACTCGCTCAAGGGGGTTGTCCCCTCGACTAACAGCGCGGCCCTCCCCGGGTTCTGCGCCTCCGCCATTGCATGCGCCTCCGCCGACGGCGCGGCCGAGGGTGGCTCAGAATCCGCCGTGCCGCCGGCCGCGCCGGACTTGAGTGCGCTCAGCTTGAACAGTGGTGTGGTGCCGGAGGTCGAGACTGCGTCCCCGCCGAGTGCTCCTCCGCCACCCGAGGGGAAGCCCCGCTACATGGGTGCGCCTACTATGGCGCCCCCGCCGGGTATCACTTTCTCCGCGCCCGCGGCGGTGCCCATGCCGTACGTGCCGGCTCCGCCGCCCGGCATCCCGCCCGCGGGCATGACGAGTGCTGGCATGTACGACAACGGCATGGGCGGGCCGCCCCCCTTCAGCAGATTTGACGCACCCGGCTCGAGTGCCGGCTTCAGCGGCGGCCCCATGGGCGGCATGGGCCCCCCACCCGGTATGGGCCCCCCACCCGGTATGGGCCCCCCACCGGGTATGGGCCCCCCACCCGGTATGGGAGGGATGGGCCAGCTACACGGAGCGCCCGTGGGCCGCTCGCCGCCGCAGGGCTCGATGAGCTTAGGTGGCATGATGGGCGGCATGCCCGGAATGGGAGGATTCGCACCTGGCATACTCATGGGCGGCGGACCTGGAGGCCCCGGAGGGCCTCGGCCCGTCGGCATGTCGATGCCCGGCGGCGAGAAGGAGGGTCGCTCCGGGCGAAAGTCCAAGGGAGGCGGGCGCAACAAGCAGCATCGTGACGGCCCACTGCTCGGCGGCCTCTCGGGCGTCCCTTCATTTGGGCAGCCCGGTCCCATGGACGGCGGCATGTCCGGCCTGGGGGTGGGCCACCTGCCTCCTCCTGGCCTCGGCATGGGCGGCAACAGCGGCATGGGCGGCAACAGCGGCATGGGCGGCATGGGCGGCATGGGCGGCATGGGCGCGGGCATGCGCGACTTGCCATCGAGTGCGCCGCAGGGCATGAGCCCGCCCAATCCCATGAGCATGGGCTACCCGCCGACGCCTCAGATGACCTACATGGGGGGCCACCCACCGATGCCCACGATGGGCCCATACGGAGCTCCAACCAGCGGCTTCGCCTCGCCCGGTATGGGCAGCATGTTCATGCAGGGCAACATGTACGGTGGGCCTCCGACTCTATACGGCGGAACACAGTACGCGCCCGCACCGCCGCCCCAACAATTCGTGGGCCCGCCCGGAAATTACGGACCGCCGCCGCCGCAGCAGTGGCAGCAGCAGGGCATGAGCGGCGGCCCACCGGGCAACCAGAGCGGCTTTGGCGGCTACCAATCGGGCGGGCTCGGAATGGCCCAAGGCGGTCTGGGCGGTGGCCCCGGCATGGGCGGCCCCCCGGGGAATCCATACTCGCACGGGGGGCCCGGCCAGTCCTTCGGGTATGAGGATGGCTCCGGAGGCGGCGGCCAAAACCAATTCGACGGCAACGCGCCCCCGATGTTCCGCTACACTGGCGGCGGCTACTCGTGAATGGCGCTGTGATGGGCGCTACGTCGGACCATCATGGCGCCGTCGTGGGCGCCGTCGTGGTGGGCGTCGTGGTGGGCGTCGTGGAGCAGCAGGCGGCGGCAGCAGCAGCAGCTCGACGGCGCCCACCACGACGCGGAGCGGTGGCGGTGGCGTGCGAGGCCTGTGCGAGAGCGAGGGCCTGCGGCCGCACGCTGGCGGCGGAGGTGGTGGCGGCGGCGGCGGCGCTGGCGGAGCGGAGGAGCTCGAGGAGAGCCGGTGGACTGAGGCGGCGGAACGACGTGGAGGGGGTAAGGATTTGACACACGAGCTGCGGGCGTGCCACAGGGGCGAGAGGGCACGCCCGCGAGGGCCGGGCGTGGGAATGTGCTGGGATGAGGCGTGCGACTATTGCGATGAGAAGATCTATTATGACCTATATGTGGAGCATCAGGGGTGCTGGAGACGACGTAACATGGTTGCGTCATTCCGTGGGTCCGGAGTCGGAGAGGAGCCTCGAGATATTGCGATATTCGTACGATTCAAAGTCTTGTGTGCTGTTCTCTTGCTTTCCTTTCACCTTTCGACTCAACTCGTTTCCGCACGTGCCCACGTCTTCGTCCAGTCGAGGATTCCACTTGATTCGCCGCGGCCGCATTCCCGCCCAGGGGAGGGGTCAGGGGTGGCGGGTGGCGCGCCCGGATTCCGGATCCGAATTATCGTTCGTATCCGGAGCGGGGCTCCTGTGTGCTGTGACCTCGCTGTGTCGTGAAGACCCGAGACCGTACCGTGCGTTCGCGCCGGCGTGAAGTATCGTGTGAAGTGTCGAAGTTTGGATGTACACCGTGTCCGGTCCACGAAGAGCGCGGGCCGCGGCGGCCGGCGCGCGCGAGAGGCGGAGTGCCCAGCCGGGCGCGGGACGTCGAGCGGGACGCACGGCGGCCGGCGCCCGCGCCGTGGCCCGTGGGGACTACCCATGGCGCCCGGGCAGCGCGGACGGGCTCCAGCGGCACACGGCGGTGGTCCGCGTGATCACCGCGCCCCGCGCCCCGCCGGCGGCGCCCGCCCGCGCCCCCGCTGCTTAGTTTCGGCCGCTGGGCCCGCGCTGCGCGCTGACGCTTAGTCGTGCATTGGAGCCGCTCGTATGTGTCGTGTCGTTTGCTCCGTCGAGCGGCGCAGATCAAACGGTCCGCCGCCTCTTGGCGTGACGCGGTGTGCGCGACGAGATTACACCCCCCACCCATCCCCCGATCGGTTCAGAACACGTCCTGCGGTCTGGGCTCGTGGTGACAAGATGCTCTAGACAGACTGGTGATCGCTCACTCGAAGGCTCACTCCCAGCCCCGAGAGCTTCCAAACGTCGTCTCAGCGAGCGAGAGGTGGCCCGCGTCGCCAAAGGCATCCAAGCACACGCGCCCGTCCGTAACGATGCGCAGGTGCGTGATGCTGCCGTTGAACCCACCCATGCGCAGCCAGCATTCGGGAGGGAGTTGCAGCGCCCGCAGCACAAAGAAACGGATCACGTTCATGTGACACACAACGATCTCGTACTCGTGCTTCGAAGGCACGCGCGTAGTACTCGTTGTCGTAGGCGCCGTCGGAGGCGCCGTCGTAGGCGCCGCCGCCACCGCCGGTGTGGCCATCGGCGAAGATTGAGCGTCGTGCTGAGCGTCCTGCGCGAGGACGAGTCAAACGCAATTAAACGCAATCACACGCAATCAAGAAGCGCCTTGAGATCCGAGTGAGGACGAATCA
>ENA-UOXO01001609-UOXO01001609.1-mixed-culture-metagenome-genome-assembly--contig:-NODE-1609-length-14968-cov-37.994636_pt1 | contig 14968 bp, 7 predicted proteins | sample MGYA00238162_ERZ761640 | MGnify/ENA primary metagenome ERZ761640 (study PRJEB28914, sample SAMN08778297) | mixed culture metagenome | isolation source: Freshwater growth medium | place: USA...
CGGCGGCCGAGGCGGCGGCGGCCGAGGCGGCGGCGGCCGAGGCGGCGGCGGCGGCGGATGCGATAGCGGCGGTTGAGGTGCGCGTGAGGCAGGAGGCGCAGGCGCAGCTGGAGGCGCAGCTGGAGGCGCAGCAGCAGCAGCAGCAGCGCGCGCTCGAGACGGCGCTCGCCAAGATGCGCGACGAGCTGAGCGCCGAGATCAGTGCTAGCTGGGAGGCACGCCTGGCGGCGGTGGAGGCACGTGTGGCCGCCGAGATGAAGGCGCGCCTGGCGGCGGAGGCGGAGCGTGAGGCTCTTAAGCAGCAGCTGCTCGCGGCGCAGGCTGGCGAAGGCGCGCACGTCATCGTTCTGGTTCCCGAGCCCGAAGTCATCCCGCCCCCCCCCGAGGCGGCGACTGAGGCGGCGCCCGAGGCGGCGACTGCGGCAGCGACCGCGGCAGCGCCAGCTGCGGCAGTTGAGGCAGCGCCCGCGACGGACGAGTCAGATGCGGCTGCGGTCGAGGCGGCCTACAACCCTAGTCCTCCCCCTAGTCCCAACCCTAGTCCTCCTACTGCGGCCGCTCCACCCGTCGTCGAGCCGACGCCACAGACCGCCGACGCCACAGATCTCCCGCAGATCTCCCACAGATCTCCCACAGATCTCCCGCCGCCACAGACCGCCGACGAGGGACCTGCTGAGGCGGAGCCGCCGCCCGTCCCGCCGCCGCTCGTCCAGCCGCCGCCGCAGACGAGCGTCTCAAAGCCCTTTGCATCCCTCCTCGTGACGGCGACGCTCAGTGCGGCTCACAAGATGAGCGTGCTCATGCCGCCGACTGCGGACGAGTTCGTTGATGTGCTCAAGGGCGGTGAAAACCCTTGCTTCACCGGGGCCAACGAGCCGGGGCTGACGTGCACGGGGTCGCAGATCGAGCTCCTCGGGGGGCTCATCGACGAGTTCAATACGGCAACGTCAGCGCAGGCGCGATTCGCGCGCGTATGCCGCTTCATGGTCGATGCCGTCGCCGCTGAGCAGGCTGCGGGCCCGCAGACGCTCGCCGGCGGCACGCCGCAGACTGTGGAAGCGTACAAGATGGTGCCCGGCGCGGCGCCGGAGACGGTGTACTTTTTGGAGGACTACTCGGAGGGTCACGAGGCGCACGGCATGACTCTCGCGGTCGGCGTGTTCCGATGGGTGCGCTTCAATGCGAATCTGGTGGTCGCTGAGGTGCAGAGCTTCGCGAGCGTTGAGGAGCGCAATGCGGCAGTCCAGCAGCTCGGCGTCGTGTAGAAGATGGAGTGCTGGGTACAGAGAGTCAAGAGGGAACCGCTGTATTGTGGTTGTTCTTTGTACGAGAAGCTCACGAGTGTTCACAGCCGCGACAGCCAATATTCACACGAAATTCGCCGCGGCGCAGAAAGGCGACGCCGAGAGAGTGATGTCGAACAAAGATGCTGAACGTTCTCGCGTCAGCTCGGAGCTGCGGGCCGGCCGAGCCGTCGCGGCCGGCGCCCTCCTGGCCGGCCCGCTCTCCAAGCGCTCCGACTGGCTGCACACGTGGAACAAGCGCTTCTGCGTGCTCACGACCGAGGCACTCTCGTGGCACAAGGACTCGGGATTGGAGGCGGTTAGTGACTCGCGCGTGCTGCGCATGCACTCTAAGGTTCACCTGATCGCCAAGGACGGCACCCTCTGCATCATGCACTCCAAGGACCAGCCGGCGCCACTCTGGTTTTCGGCCGCGTCCGAGCCGGAGCTGCGCGTGTGGCACCGCACGCTGCGCGCCCTCGTGGACTCCCTCGACGCGGCGGCGCGCATCGCGCGAGTGCACATCCACGAGAACGGCTCGCGCTTCTCGGCCGCGCCCTTCACCGAGCTGCCACACATGGGCTCGCGCAACCTGCGCGAGGGGCGGCTCGCCAAGCCATACTTTGTGTGCGGCCTTGAGCCACAGCGCCGGCCGCCACAGCCGGCGAGGGGTGGACCGTCGGGCAGCAGCGGCGGCGCCGGCTCGTCGCGCGTTGCGCCGGCGCCACCGCCCGGCGTCACGGGCCCCGTGGTGGTGGCTGGCGTGGCGGGCGAGGTTGTCATGTATCTCTTCTCGCTGCCGCCCGCGACGGCCGCGTGGAATGGCGAACAACGGCGGGCGTTCCGCGAGCTGATGGCGGCGATTGCGGCGGCCGACTGCCCACGCCTACTGCCCACCCTGCATACAGACGTGCTGCCAGACGTGGGGAAAGCCGCCGTGTACCGTGCCCTCGTCACCGGCGGCTCCGTGCGCGACCTTCTACATCGTGTGGCTGATCCGCTCGCGCCGCACGGAGTCAAGTATGCGAGCTCGCCCGTCGACGCAGGAGATCGAGCATGCAAGTGCTCACCACGGCGCCCTCCCCTGGCCTCTCCCCACAGGTATGGGAGCTCGCTCGTCGACGAGGCGCTCGGCGCCGGCGGCGCCAACGGCAACGGCAACGGCAGCGGCAGCGGCAGCGACGGCAGCGACGCGCCTGCCAAGAAGGGGCCGGGCGGCCTCCCCGTGCCCTCCCTCGGAGCCGCGCCCGTGAAAAAGGGCCCACAGCCGCTGCCACCGCACCTCATCGCGAACTTTGGTCGACAGATCCTCGAGGGCCTCGCCGCCCTCCGCTGCCTTGGGCTGCCATACCCGCACCTGCACTGCGGCAACGTCTTCCTGGACGTCCAAGAGGACGGTAGCGACCGCCCGCCCTCTCGGCCCCCGCTCCCCCCCACCCGCTCCCCCCACCCACTCGCCAGTCGCCGCTCCCCAGCGTCGCACCTCCCCCCTCCCTCTTCCTTCTCACCCGCTCCACCCTCCCTCTTCCTTCTCACCAGCTCCCCCCACCCGCTCCCCACCCCGTGCTCTGCGCATAGGCACCGCCGCATGCCGGCTAGCCGAGTACGAGCTGGGCGTACTGCATGCGAGCGCGTCCGCCACGATCCTCCCCCGACAGCCCGCCGCGAGCGCGGCCTCTGAAGGCTCCGCCCACGCGTCCGATGAGGTCGTGTGCTTTGGCCACGTGCTATACGAGATGCTCACCGGGCACGAGCTCGGCAACCGTTCGGAGCTCAACGGCCAAGGCGCGGCCAGTGCGGCCACCGCCGCCACCGTGGGCGCGTGGGCGATCGTGCGGGCCATCCTCACGCCATCGAGTGCGGGCTACAACCACCTCCTCTCGAGCCCGGTGCAATTGGAGGAGCTGCTGCTCCATCCATTCTTTGCACGCGAGACGCCCACCACATGGTCTGCAGAGGCGGCGATGGCACCGCTGGTCGCGTCGCTCGATGCCGACCAGCGCAGGCTGCTCTTGGCAGCGCGCGCGCTCTTCCCGAACTCGCTGTCCAGCCAAGCCGAGCGCGCCGCCGACATGGATGACGACGACGACGGACCGCCAACCTCGCCGACGCAGGCGAAAATGGCGGCGGCGGCGCTGGTGGCGGCCGCGGCCGTAGGCGCCGCCGCGGGCGCCGCCGCGCGCACGAGCGGCGCAGAGCCAGGCAGCCCCACGCCGAGCGTGCGAGGGCTCACCGCGCCCGCGTCCCCCCTCTTCAACCAGGACGCGGCCGACGCGTACGCGCGCCGTCTCGAGCAGGAGGCAGAGGCGCGGGAAAAGGAGGAGCGCTCGATGGGGCCCCTCGCGAGGGAGGCGCGCGCGAGGGCCGAGGCGGCGGAGCGCGAGAAGGCCGAGGTGGAGGCGCGGGAGGCGCGCGCGAAGGCCGAAGCGGCTGAGGCGGAGCGAGCGGCCAGCGAGCGCCGCGCCAAGGCGGATGCGGAAGAGGCCGCGAGGCAAAGGCTAGCGGCGGAGAAGGCGGCGGCGGAGAAGGCGGCGGCGGAGAAGGAGGAGAAGGCGGCGGCGGAGAAGGCGGCGGCGGAGAGGGAGGCTGCAGAGAGGGCGGCGGCGGAGACGGCGGCGGCGGAGAAGGCGGCGGCGGATAGGGAGGCGGAGAAGGCGTGGCTGGATAAGGCTGCGGCAGAGAGGGCAGTGCCGGCGCCGGCGCGGTCCGCGGAGCCAATGCCAACGCCGGCGCCGCTACCTCCGCCGCTACCTCCGGCGCAGCCTAACCTGGCCGCCATCGCCGCGGCTGAGCAGAAGGCGGCGGCGGAGAAGGCGGCGGCGGAGAAGGCGGCGGCGGAGAAGGCGGCGGAGGAGAAGGCGGCGGCCGAGAAGGCGGCGGCGGAGAAGGCGGCGGCGGAAAAGAACGCAGCGGCGCAATTGCCGGCACCGCCAATGAAGAGAGCGATGTCGCTCGAGCGTCTGTTTGAGCTTGCCGAAGCCGCCAACGCCCAAGACGTCGAGATCACCGACGATATGCTCTTGTGGAGCGAGGAGGAGGCGATCAGCTTCTTCAAGTCGGCGGCGGAGCAGGCGGCGGCCGAGGAGGCGGCCGCGGCCGAGAAGGCTGCGGCAGCCGAGGAGCAGGCGGCGGCCGAGAAGGCGGCGGCCGAGAGGGCTGCGGCGGCCGAGAGGGCGGCTGCCGAGAAGGCGGCGGCCGAGAAGGCGGCGGCCGAGAAGGCGGCGGCCGAGAAGGCGGCGGCCGAGAGGGCTGCGGCGGCCGAGAGGGATGCGGCGGCCGAGAGGGCGGCGGCCGAGAAGGCGGCCGTAGAGGCGGCGGCGGCCGTAGAGGCGGCGGCGGCCGCCGAGGCAGCGGCAGCCGTTGAGGCAGCGGCAGCAGCAGCGCAGGCGGCGGCGCTCAACAACTCCGCAGCTGAGATCGCGGCCACGGCCGAGTCGAGCGCTTTAGCGGACGCGGCGGCGGCGGCCGAGGCGGCAGCAGGCGACGACGACACAGCTGGAGCAACTGAAGCACCTGAAGCACCGGTGGTCAAGGCACGGTCCGCCTCGGCCAACTCCGGGGAGGGCGGCAGCGGTCCCTCCGACGTCGACGAGAACGGCGGCCGGCAACGCGCCTTCGCCGAATCTCGTGCCCAGTCAGCGTCGGCGCCCTCCCTCACCGCTGCCGAGTCCGCGCAGCTCGAGGCGACCCTCAAGGCTCTGCCCAATAAGAATCGCCCGTCCGACTACCGATGGCTCGAGGGGCTGCTCGGAATGATCGCGTTCAACGCTGCGCCGGTCGTGCGCGACTTGGCGACGCAGGCCGTGGGCTCGCCGCTGTTTGTGATGGCGGGCGCGTGCCCCTCGGTCTTCGCTGGCATGCAGGCCGTCGTGTTCACCGCCATGTATGAGCCACGTTCGCCTTCAGCCGTGCGGCTGAGCGCGGGCGGCACCGGCGCGCCTTCGAAAGAGGAGCGCCCAACCATCGACTTTTGGTGGCTCAAGCCTCGTCCTGAGGATGGGAATGCGCTGCAGGAGGACACGTTACACCGAGTGCCCAAGGGAACGTGGAAGAATGACCCGGGCGCCTCCAAGAAGATCTATTCGCCCCTAGCGGCGCTCTTTGATGCAGGAGGCACCTCGACCGATGGCAAGCTACGCTTTGGAGTGCTGCCACGCGCAGACGCCAACCTGCGGGCGCGGGCGTACATCGAGTGCACGGCGACGCGCGTGCGCTATCTCCTCTGCTGGGTGTGGCTCGAGGACTGGTCGTCGCCCATCTCGTTGGGCAAAAAGTACATGAAGGGCAAGCTCGTGTACCAGCGTGGTGACCAAGGCGTTGCCAGCGCCAGCACCGGCCGTTACTACGCCCGCCCGTTCAAATTCCTCGAGTCGCTGCTCATCGTGCCGCCAGGCAGCCATCTCGAGGAGGAGGTGGGCGGCGTGCTGCCCGCCGATTCGCTCAAGATCGGGTGCAACGTGTGAGGGTGGGGGATGGCGCATGGCGCCATCGCAAGGGTGCAGCGTGCGAACACTCACAGGCCCAGCGCGGTGGGTATGGCGGGTGACGCATGTTCTGATGCACTCGCGGGCCAAGTGAGCCTCGCCCCCCCCCGGCCAGCCCCCCCCCCCCCCCCGGGCCAAGTGAGCCGCCGCGGCCCTCTCGCCCGCGCGGCACAGCGCGTAGCAGAAGACTGTAAGCGCAGCGCGGGGAGTCGACAGTGTCGTGTGCGATGTGTATCCGCGTAGTACTACGTGTGCAATCACATGTGATGCGATTCGTATGCCATATGCGTCGCGCCGCGAGCGTCGGGGGGATGTGTCGTGGTGTGTGCCCCCCCCCGCCCCCCCGGGGACGGCTTGGCGCGGATCAACACGTGTCGTCCCTCGTCGGTGTCAAAATGTTGTGCTGTAATCCTTTTGTCTACACAGACGGCCTGTCAACGCAACAAGAACGGAACGGACGTCGTGGGCGTGGGGACGGTCGTCGATTGTGTAGTCTGTGTCACGAACGACATAGGGACCCTAGTCCGGTCATCATCGACGACGACGGTGTTTGCGTCGCAAGCGACATAGTATAAGATCATGTAGGCGCAAACAAAGCAGCCGCCGCTGGAAAATGAGCAGGAGGAGGAGGACGAGGAGGAGCACAAGCAGGAGGAGCGCGAAAAGGAGCGGCCGCCGCCGCTCGTACTCGTTGGAGATTCCTGCGGATGCCGAATTGGATCCGTCTCTGATCCACTTCATCGCCATTGAATCGATCGCCACGCCCAATCATGTGCCCTGCCAACCAGAGTAACGCGGCATCGGCGGCAGTTTTCTTGACCACGTGGACCGGCGTGGCCACCGCGAGCCTCTCGAGAGCGCTATCGGTATCGTTGCCGACGCCAGCAGCATCGGCATCAGCATCAACCTTGGGTTCGTCAACTGTTCCGCGGGCCGCCTGCACGGGCGAGCACACTATGCTAGGCGCGGGAGCGGAGACAGCGCAGTGGGTGCCGGCAAGTTGTGAGCTGGCGACTCCCCCTTGGCAGTCGTGAGTGGCCACGTGAGCGGATGAGTCTCCGCTGGACTTTGGCACGAGGACGGACTCGGCCTCCAATTCGGCCACGTCTACCTTCGGGTTGAATCTCAATCGTCGGGTACGTGGAGGCGGTACAGGAGCGCAGGGTAGCGACGCCGCCTCCGCCTCCGCCTCCGCCTTCGCCTCCGCCTCCGCCACGGCCATTCGTCGGAGCTCCTGCACCCGGCGTGTGCGTCCGCGCTGGAACTCCTCCCACGCCTCGTCCGTCAGACTGGGCTGGAACTCCTCCCACGCCTCATCCGTCAAGACGTCCACTACTACATGGAGCCCCTCGTCTTGGGCATCGAGGTTGCCAATGACGGAATCTGGCGATGTTGATGAGAGCACGGGGGCAAAGCGTGCGTCCACCATGGCGCTGCTTTTCTTGGTGCGTGATGAACCCAAGGTCGTAGTGTGCTGGATGGCGGCGGTCTCTTGGGAAGGGGAAGAGAGGGCTCTGCTGGCCACACTGCTCGCCTCTCTGCTCGCCACGACGCTGCTGGCCCGCGGCTTGAGCGCCGTGCATGCAACGAAGGTGAGCCAAGCTGCGTGGGCGAGGAGTACAAAGGCCATCACATGCAGTGCCACCTCCCACGCGGACAGCAAGCCACCCGCAGACGCATCCGGCTTCCGAGCGGAGGCGCCCAAGCGGATGTGACCGGCGAGCCGCGCGACGGTCGGCGCAACGGCACGTCCAAGCTGCAACTTGGCCACGCGCGGGGCCACGTGATGACGAATCATCTGCTCGGCGACCATGCTGCCTGCGACGATGGCCGCCCTTGCCAACAGGTTTGGCATGAGCAATCTGCTGGTCGCAGCTGAGAATGCCCCGTTGGCGATCGCGTGCGCGGCCAGAGCGTCTCTGAGCTTGAGCAAGCGTCGGCCTTTGCGTAGGCGCTGTACGAGCTTCGCTCCAAAGCTAGCCGTCAAGGCGCGCGGCAGATGCTGGCGTGTGGCCACCGCTAATGCCCGGGCCACCTTGTGGACGAGCACGCCTCCATGCTTGAGCAGGATCGGGCAGCGTGCCACAGCAGGGTGGTTGTAGTAGCGGCCCAGAACGACGGCACTTCGATGCTGCACATCCGATCGCACACCCCGCTCCAGTTGGGCCGCGTGCCACCTCACGACGTCGTGCACCAGCTGGAGAGCATCTCGCATCAACTCTCGCATCGCTCATAAGCGAACACTCGTGAGTGAGAAGTTTGGAAAAGTAACGCTCTTCTTGACGTCGCATGCAGGCACCTCGCAAGGGCGCATGAAGTCAAGATTCACACTTTGCAATGTGTGCGACTATTATCGATTGCATGCACGAAAAGGTCTCACCCACACGCAAACGCATGTGATGGCTGCTCCTGGCCGCTCCTCTTCCGCTCTGATCACCGAGCTGCGCATCTCACACCTGCGCAGCTTCGGGCACGAGACCGTGATCCGTCTGCGTGCGGGCCTCAACGTCATCGTCGGTGCCAACGGCTCCGGCAAGTCGAACGCACTCGATGCCGTACTCTTCGCGCTGCTCCAAGAGCCAGCGATGCTGCATGTGCGCTCCTGGGCTGAGCTCACGAATCGGGCCCGCGTCGGACCGTGTGCCGTGCGCCTCACCTTTGCGTTGCCGTCGGCGGAGCCTCGACTGGTGCTCATGGCTCACGTGAAGGAGGATGCGTCGCGGGCCTTCAAGCTCAACGGTGGGACGACGACAGCGGCGCAGGCGCGCGAGGCGCTGCTCGAGCTCGGCATCGACACGAGCGTGCCCTCGTTCTGCGTGCGGCAGCACAGCGCATCGCGGCCCATCGACGACGCCGCGCTCACGCGGCTGCTGCTGCAAGCGAGCGGTGCCGCGCTCTGGCAGGCGGCAGCCGCGCACAGCCGCGCTCAGCTCGTCAAGGAACGTGAGACGCTCTCATGCGTCCAAAAAGACATTGGCGCCATCGAGGCTCTTCTCGAGCGCGAGCGCGAGGCACACGCCGCGCTCTGCCGGCTGCTCCAGCTGCGTGGGCGCGAGCGGCGCGGGCGTGCCTGCATGGCCTCCCTCGCTGAACGGCTCGCCTCCTCCGCCCGAGAGAGCCACGAGGCCGCGCTCGCCGAGGGGCGCACACGCGGCGCGCGCGCGCAGCGGGTGCTCGCCGAGCTCGAGGAGACAAAGGTCACGCAGAGCGCGCGGCTTGCGACGGCGACCACCGTGACGCAGCGTGCCCACGCCGACGCGAGCGCGGCGGCACAGGCTGTCGAGGAGGCCGCCGAGGTGGCCGCGGTGGCCGAGGGTGAGATGCTTCACGCGGTGGTGCTGGGCGAGCAAGCGCGACGCGAGCGGACGGCGCTCGCGGGTCAGCAAGAGCGCCGGCGGGCAGCCGCTCGTGTGAGTCTGCTGGCGAGTCGCCGGCAGCGAGGCGCGTTACGGGCTGCTCGAGAGGCGGCGGCCGAGGCGGAGGCGGCGAGGGCAGAGGCGCACGCAGCGTGCCAGCGCGTGGCGGCGGCGACGAGCGGCGGGTGGCTCGTCGACGGCACACTCGCGCAACTGCGCCAGCAGACGGAGCATCGACTACGTCTCGAATGCCTCGCCCACGAGGACGCGAGCGCCGCGGCGGCCGAGGCAAGGTCGCGAATGGAGCAGGACGAGGCTGAGGCGCGCGAGCGCGCTGACGTCATCGTCGCCGAGGCCGCGAGGCTTGTGGCTGCAACCGAGGCGCGCCAGGTGGCCGAGGCGCGCGCGGCCCAGGCGCAGGCCGCGGCCGAGATGATCGAGACCAAGCTGCGCACTGACCAGACGACGGCGAAGGGCTTTGGCCTGGGCGGCGCCGCCGGCGCCGGTATCGGTGGTCGTACTCTCGAGACGGCGGCTGCGCAGGCCGAGGCGGCCGCCGCCGCCGCCCACGAACGCGAGCGCCGAGCGGTGGCTCGGCTGCGCCTGATTGACCCTGAGTACCACCCTGCCGCCGCCGCCGACGACGACACGAGCGCCGCGGCGGCGCCCACGGCGGCGCCCAGCCTGGTGTCAGTGCTGCGCCTAGCGTCGGAAGACATGCGCCTGCCTCGCTGCTTGCTCGCGCTCGAGGTGATCGCGGGACGGCACCTGGGCGTGCGCCTGACAGGTACAGCCGAGGCGGCCGTTCCGCTCCTCGAGGCGGCACGGCGGCGCAATGAGGGCGTTCGAGTCTGGCCGATCACCTCGCTGCGAGCGCGAGCGGTGCCCCCAGCCTCCGTCGCCGCGCTGCAGCGTCGGTTCGGCGATCAACATGTGATCGCCCCGGCGGCTCTCATTGCGAGCGCGGGGCCTGTGCAGGGCCGAGTGCGGCAGTGGACGGCGGCGGCGAGTGCGGCAGCGGCGGCGACGGGCACGGGCGGCGGTGAGCGACGCGGCACCGCAGGCACGGGCGGAGGTCCAGATGGCCACCGAGGTGGCGATGGAGAATGCGGCGGAGGAATTGACGATTCGACGGACAGGGAGCCGGCGGAGGCCGGTACGGCGGCCAACGGCGCGTCGGGGCGAGGCACCCTATGGGCGGCGGTGGAGCATGCCTTTGGATCTTCGCTCATCATCTCGAATGACGAGATCGCCGAGGCATGCCTGGAGGCTCCCGGGGTTGTCCGGTGCGTCACGCTCGCAGGCACGGTCCACGAGCGCGCCAAGCTGCAAGGAGGCTACCGCGACGGCGCGGGGCAGCTCAACGGCTTCGCGGCGCTCTTTGAGTATCAGGGCGCTGCTGCTGCCGCCGCCGCCGCTACCGAGCACGCCGAGTCTCTCGCGCGTGCTCTCGCGACGCATCGTGCCGCACCCCGCGCCGCCGCGGCCGCTGCGGCCGCCACCGCAGGCGTCGAGCGGCTCGCAGCGCGGCTCGCGCAGCTGCGTGCGAGCCATGCCCACGAGCACGCTGCCGTCGGCGAGGCCGCGGCGATGCTGGGTGAGCAGAGTGGGCGCGCCGCCGCCGCCGCGTCGCATGCGGAGAGGCTGCAGGCCGACGTGGCAGCGCTCAATGCGATCAGCTCGGGCGGCGGGGAAGGCGTCAACGGGCGGAGCGCGACCATCGCGGCGCTTCGGCAGCTCCGCGCGCGACGCGAGGAGCACGCGGCAGCGGCGCGTGCACTCATGGAGCGGCTCGAGGCGGAGGCTAGGCGGAGCGAGTCGGCAGAGGGCGATGGCGTAGCGATGGACGAGGAGGGGGATGAGGAGGGGGGCGAGGTGGGGGGCTCCGCCCCGCCCCGCAAGCCCTCGGCGTCATCGGCGGCGGGCGCAGACGAGGACGTTGAGGCGTCGGCGCTGGCAGAGGAGGAGGAGGAGCAGCTGGCGGCGCTCGGGCACGCCACCGCGTCGCTGCGTCATGCCGAGCGGCAGCTGTTACTTGCCGACCGCCGTGCCGCCGCCGCGTCGGCCGCGGCGGCCGCGGCTGCGGCAGCGGAGCACGAGGTGAGAGCAGAGGGGAAGCGGAACGCGCGGCAGATCGAGGCGGCGCGAGTGGAGGTAGCGGCGGCGGCGGCCACATTGGCCAGGTTGTCCCGCAGCGAGGGAGGAGCGGCGGCGGCAGGGCTGGTGCCGGACATAGCGCTTCGATGGCTCAACGCCACGGCGGCCCTCGAGGACGACAAGGGCGATGACGTCGAGGATGACGAGGACGGCGGGGCGGCGGCGGCAGAGACGATCGCAGCGGCCACCGCAGCAGCACCCTCAGCGCCCAACGCCACGGACGAGGCCGACAAGGACGTGATGGACACGGACGACTTTGGTGTGGGCTTGGCCGCGGATGCCGACGCCGACGCTCTGAGCGCATGCCTCGCCTCAGGCGAGTTACAGCTGGCCACATGGCTGCGTGAGCGGCAGGAGCTGCAGCGTACACACGGCTCGTGTGCCGCCCTCCGCGCTCGTCTCGCCTCGGCGCAAGTGCTCACCGGGGCAAGAGCGGGCGGCGGCGGCGGCGGCGGCGGCGGCGGCGGCGGCGGCGATACGGGCGGAGGAGGAGTTGTGGGCGCCCTCGACACGCTGCAGCAGCTACAGGGCAAGGCCCATACGGTGGCAGCTTCGATCAGCACGCTCACGACGGGCCTCGAGGCGATGAAAGTGCGTGTGGGCCAGGCAAACGTCGAGGCGGTTAGCCAGGTGCGCCGGCACACAGCATCGCTCTTCGCGACCCTAGTGCCGAGCATGCAAGCGGACATCGAGTGTGACGAACCCGATGATCTCGAGGCCAAGGGCGCGCGATTCCGCATCCGTGCCGCGGGCCGCGCGCGCTCTGATGGGCTTGCGGACGAGTGGAGATACGGGACCGGAGAGCTGTCGGGTGGACAGCGCACGCTGCTCAACTTGGCGCTGCTGCTCGCTCTTGCGCGGCTGCGCCCGTGCCCGCTGCTGCTGCTCGACGAGATGGATGCGGCGCTCGACGAGAGCAACGCAGCCAAGGTGGCGGCGCTCCTTGCCGAGCTGAGTGCCACGTGCCAGGTGATCGCCATCTCGCACCGCGTAGAGCTGCACCGCGCCGCGCACCACATCGTGCGCCTGCACAAGGACAAGGAGTACACGGTCGTCTCGGAGGGCTGATAGAGGTCGGTTGAGGCCGAGTGAGCATCGGCAGTGAGTGTGAGTGAGCAGTGTGCGAGAGCGTGCTCGCTGCGGCGTGCGTCGGGCACTCTGCGGCGAGTCGAGGTGGCGTTACGAGAGGTGTACGAGAGAGGTGGTGGGAGAGGCAGGCTGCTGGCCGGAGCTCGTTCCCCCCCTGAAAAGTCGTTTCGACGCTCGCATACACCGCGGCCCGCCTCATCGACGGCTCGCCACTGGGCGAGAATGAGCGGGGGTAATACTGTCGCCCGAGGGCTTCGAGGATCATTCACAGCACGAGGTCGCTCAATCAAGTTTCGTCGCGGAGCTCGTGCGAGGTAACACCTCTCCGTCGCTGTCCCGTATTGCGCGGTGCGCGTGTGCGGCGCGGGCGGTCGGCACGATTTTCTGCCTCGCCACCCGCGTAGCTGGCACCGTCCGTGCGATGAGCACATCTGTGACGGAGAGCAACAGTATAGGCTTCATAGGGGGCGGCATGATGGCCACCGCGCTCATGAACGGCTTCCTCAAAGGCAAGGCGGTGCCCTCAGCGCAGGCGATCAGCGTATCCGAGCCATGTACGTGTGCGAGGCTCAACCTCACACGCGCGCAGTCACCTGTCTGATGCCAACCGGCTGGTGGCGACTCTCACCCTTCCGCAGACAAGCCAATGCGCGAGAAGCACGCAGCGAGCGGCTTCTTTGCAACCGACTCCAACGTGGCCGTTGCGCAGCGGTGCGACGTGCTCTGGATCGCGACCAAACCCGACGTCGTGCCCGCCGTCCTCACCGAGATCGGCGCCATCGTCAAGTCGCGCGACGCCCTCGTTGTCTCGATCGCCGCGGGCGTCTCGCTCGACACCATGGAGCAGCACCTGCCACCAGGCTGCCGGGTAATCCGCGTGATGCCCAACCTGCCCGCGCTCGTGTCCGAGTGCGCGGCCGGCTTCTGCTGCGGCAAGAACGCGACCCGCGCCGACTCTAAGCATGTCAAGGCGCTCCTCGACTCTGTGGGAAAGGCGGACGAGGTGCCTGAGAAGCTCATGGACGTAGTGACCGGCCTCTCGGGCAGCGGGCCTGCGTTTGGGTTCCTCATGATCGAGGCGCTCGCCGATGGCGGCGTGCGCGCCGGGCTGCCCCGCGCAACGGCCCTCGTCCTCGCCGCGCAGACGCTCAAGGGCGCCGCGGCGATGGTGCTCGAGACAGGCAGGCACCCGGGCGAGCTCAAAGACCAAGTTTGCTCTCCAGGTGGTACGACGATCGCCGGCGTCGAGGCGCTCGAGAAGGCTGGCTTCCGCGCGGCGGCCATGGGCGCCGTGACCGCGGCCGCCGCGCGCTCTGCCGAGCTTGGCGCGGCGGCTGCAGCCAAGGCGCCTCCGAGCAAGCTGTGACCGCCTAGCACGGCTGTGACCGCCTAGCACGGCTGTGACCGCCTAAAAATGAGAAGCTACGCCGCCGCGAGCACAACTCGCTCAAGTGCATTACTCTTCAAGCGGGGTACACAGTGCGCTATTAAAGTTCGTCGTATAAACCTTACTTCACGCTAAACCGTCTAGACACGCTAATCTCGTCTCCGTTGATCTCGGCGTGTAGGCTCTCAAACAAGAGCTCACAAGAATGCAGAAATGGGCTTTCTTGTTATATCATTGGACACGAGGCACACAGGGGGCTCGTACGAGGAACTTCCAAAAAAGGCAGAATCGCACATTCACACCGAAGTCTGAGTTTTCATGGCCCGAGCAAAGTCCCCGCGTCATGTACCGTGTTCATGAGGCTGCTGCCGATCGTGCTCGCCGCGCTCACCGCGCAGCGTGCCACTGCATGTACCGCCGTCGTGGCTGGTCGCAAGGCGACCGCGAATGGCGCGACGCTACTCCTGCACACCGACGACTGCCTCGATTGCGACTTCAGGCTCGCGCGCGTGCCGCCGCTCTCAGCCTCGGCCGCTGCCCAGCCAGAGCCCGTGCGCCTATTCAGCCAGCTGTACCCACGCGAGGTGAGCAACCGCTCGCCAACATACGATCCGAGCAACCTCGACACCGAGCTGCCCAAACCGCTCCTCGACGTCTGGACGAGTGACGAGTGGTACAACAACCAAACGATCGGCGAGCTCGCGCCGCTCGAGCCCGAGGTGGCGGCGATGCTCGGCGTGGTCGCGGAGGGCACGCTTGCGACCATCGAGGGACTCTACAGCATCGCTAACTCGAAGCAGGTGGCAATGGTCGAGAGCACGTGTGGCGCCACGCCGGCGCTGCTGAGCCTCGCACGGACGAACCCGTCGCAGGGTGCGCGCGATGGGGCGCTGTGGGACATCTCAGCGCTGAGCCGCGTGGCGCTGAGCCGCTGCCCGAGTGCCCGATGCGCCGTCGACCTGATGGGCTACCTGGCCACGCGCGATGGCTTCTACGGCGGGCAAGATGACGGACTGCCGGACCCATCTTCCAACGGCGAACTCATGCTGGTGAGTGCTGAGTGCTGAGTGCGCCCGAGTGCCGCTGCTTTGCTAGTGCCGCTGCGTTGCTGCTGATTTGGCTCTAGATTGCCGCCGATCGGCGCTGCTCGCCTGTGTTGGCAGGTGGCCGACCCGACGGAGGCGTGGGCGTTTCAGATCGCTCCGCTGCCGC
>ENA-UOXO01001618-UOXO01001618.1-mixed-culture-metagenome-genome-assembly--contig:-NODE-1618-length-14909-cov-65.211862_pt1 | contig 14909 bp, 10 predicted proteins | sample MGYA00238162_ERZ761640 | MGnify/ENA primary metagenome ERZ761640 (study PRJEB28914, sample SAMN08778297) | mixed culture metagenome | isolation source: Freshwater growth medium | place: USA...
CGGCGGACGTGGACGGCGACGGCGACCTCGACGTGCTGCTTGGGAACTATGGCGAAGCCAACTATCCCGGTACCAAGCCCAGCCGAGTGCTGCTCAACGCGGGCGACGGCACCTTCCCGACGATCATCGCGCTACCTGGCGGCATCACGTTAACGTGGTCGATCGCGGCGGCGGACGTGGACGGCGACGGCGACCTCGACGTGCTGCTTGGGAACTATGGCGAGCCCAGCCGAGTGTTGTTCAACGCGGGCGACGGCACCTTCCCGACGAGCATGGAGCTGCCCGGCGGCAGAGCGTTCACGACTTCGATCGCGGCGGCGGACGTGGACGGCGACGGCGACCTCGACGTGCTGCTCGGGAACTATGGCGAGCCCAGCCGAGTGCTGCTCAACGCGGGCGACGGCACCTTCCCGACGAGCATCGAGCTGCCCGGCGGCAGCGCGTCCACGAGCTCGATCGCGGCGGCGGACGTGGACGGCGACGGCGACCTCGACGTGCTGCTTGGGAACTATGGCAGTTCCAGCCGAGTGCTGCTCAACGCGGGCGACGGCACCTTCTCGACGAGGATCGAGCTGCCCGGCGGCAGTGAGTACACCTTCTCGATCGCGGCGGCGGACGTGGACGGTGATGGCGACCTCGACGTGCTGCTCGGGAAGAGTTTCAGCCCAAGCCATCTGCTGCCCTTCATCAGGTGCTCTCAGTCTGGTACTGCACGCAGCCTCTTTGGCAACGGATGCGTCCGTTGCCCCGCTCCCTCCTCACGCCGAGATGACCATTTCGATGTTTGCTACGAGTGCAATGAGCACACGGAGCTGAATGTTCGCGGCGAATGCTCCCCCTGCAAGCCCGGCTACGATCGCTCCTTGGGAGGCGCCGAGTGCACTGCCTGCCCGCGCGATGAGCAGTGCCCACACGCGCCGCCGACGCCACCTGCTGCTCTGAGTGCAGCTGCGCGTGGCATGGTGGTACAACCACATGAGGTGGTAGTTCTCATGGTTGCACTTTTCGTGGTGGCCTCCATTGTTGCGCTTCTCGTGGTTCTTCTCGTGCGATTGACGCGGCTGTGTCGCAAGCGCAGACAGATGCATAAGCTGCTTGAGAAAACTGACGTGTCAATGCAAGAGCTTTCGCCCCGCCTCTCGAGTGGTTCGGGTGAAAACTCCGGCACGACAGTGCCCTCTGTGCGTTCCGACGAGCTGTCGCAGCTCGAGGTGGTGGACTTCTCGACGCTTACGATGGGCAGGCGGATCGGCCAAGGCGGCTTCGCGACCGTCTGGATTGCGCGGTGGCAGGGCAATGACCTCGCTATCAAGGTTCTCAACCTGGAGCATGAAAACGTCGACGCGTCAACCGCACGTGAGGAGGTGGCCATGCTCCAGGAGGTGGCCATCCTGCGTCGCCTGCGCCACCCGTGCATCTGCGCCCTCTTCGGCCACATGCGGGTTGACGAGCGGCCCGCGCTCGTCCTCGAGTACATGGCGGGCGGCTCTCTCGCCGCATACCTTTTCAACCCAAGGCGAGCATCCTGCGACGTGGACCCCCCCTCGAAAGCCGTCCAGTCCACCGTCTCGAGCCTAGATGCGGCCTGGCGTCGCTTCACGCGCGCGTCGAAGTCACCCTATGCCCTCGACGCTGCCTCAGCGCCGGTCGTACCGCAAGCGTCGCTCGGCCGCCAGCTGATGGAGCCGCCGCCACGCCAGCACCTGGACGACAAGAAGATTTGCATCGCCGTGCAGCTGGCGAGCGGGCTGTGCTTCCTCCACTCGCACGGCATCCTGCACCACGATATCAAGACGGATAATGCACTGCTCGACGCGCACTACACGGTGTGCAAACTCGCCGATTTTGGTTTGGCGAGCCTCAGCCTGAACTACGCGCGTCATACTAGCACGAATACGGTGGCGGGCACACTGCGGTATCTGGCGCCCGAAAAGGTGGAGGAGTCGCCCCGCCACGCGCTCGTGAGCGGCGATAGTAGCGACGGCCATGGCGGCAGCAGCGTCAGCCTCAGCCTGGGCCGCGCGCTCGTCAGGTTGGAGGACCGCGCAGATGTCTATGCCTTTGGACTCTTGCTCTGGGAGCTCATGCATGAGCGCCGCGCCTTTGAGGGTATGGAGGGGATAGCTGCTTTCTTGGGCGCCTGCGATGGGCTTCGGCCACAATTCTCGGAGGCCTGTCATCGCGATTTGATGATCCCGGCACTCACGGCCGAGTGTTGGGCGCAGCGTCCAGAGGACCGCCCGAGCATGAGCACCGTGCTCGAGAGGCTCGAAGCGTGCATGCAAGCCCTCTTCGGATGGGACCCGTCCTCTCACAACCTCTCGCTTCTGCAACCGATGGACTCGTCGATGGATCAGCACTCAAGCGCTCGTGAACAAGGTACATCTGTTTCGGCCCAGCGAGGCGAATACCCGTCAGACAGGGCCGAACAAAGCTAATACCAGAAATCCAGATGGACAAAGCCGTGAACAAAGCGTTGTCGGTCTAGTGGAGTGTCTCGTGTTGGCTGTTGCGTTTCAAACCGTATAATGTCGCTCACGTCGTGTTCACGGTGTCGTGAACAACTCGTGTGTTCATGATACGTTAATACGATCTATGGAATATCGCTGTCCGCGGGGCCGGTCCTCTGCGTTCCTTAAGGTAGTCCGCTCGCACTCATTAGGGTAATTTTGGAAATCAGCCCTATAAATAAATGAGTGCCAAAGCCCCCGGGGCGGGGGAGGGTGGAGAAAGAATTATGGACCTCGGTGGAGCCAGACAGTGAAAATAAGCTGGTTCGAGTCTCGGGGGGCACTTCCCGCGCTTGTTTTTTTGGCGAAATTCGGGTTTTGGGCTGGTTTGTCGTTTGTGAACTAGACTAGATTTACTAGAGTATGGGATTTCAGCAGGCGCAACTAGCTCGACGTGAGATTCGTGAGTTAGATGCGCCGGCGTAACCGGCGGGCGGGGGAAACCATTATGCCATGCATGTGCCGTGCCCCTTGTGCCGTGCATCTGCATGCAATCCACGAGTACCGGCCCAAATGCATACTGCTGTACTTGCCAAAAAGCAAAATGCATACTGTACTTGCCAAATCGGGCAGAAAGTACGCCAAAGCGCGTCGCGCATTGTGTCCTGGTCAGCGGCTCCGCCGCGTTTGTCGCGAGTCCCTACGAACAAGCGGAGGGTCCCGGGTAAATATCTATATCGTACGGAGATCTGCATCTGGTACCGGTAGCCCTAGTGACGAAATCCCCTGGTTGCCTAATAAAGAGATGACGAAACTCTGCGAGGTCAGTGACGAAACTTCGACGAACCTTTTCCCGCATCTTTAGTGTCTGACACTCCAGTGTGACCCTTCGACTCTCAAACCTCGGCTCGGGGGGTCGGGTCCGGTCGCCTAGGGTCCGCGGAGGGGTTGACCTCGGAGGTCGGGGTCGGGGTCGGAGGGGGGGTGTTTTCCCGGAAACGACACTGAATTTCCTGGACTCGCTTCAGACCCGACCCGACCCGACCCGACCTCGACCTCGGAGCCCAATTTTCATATCGTATCCCCCGACCCGACCCCCTCCGACCCGACTCCATACTGGAGAGTGGCGACGCGCTGTGTTGGGCGCTTTTCATATCGGAAGTTAAGGAGGATAAACCCTGAGTTGTTCAAGGTCGACCGTGAAAGGCAATGTATACCTGCGTCCCAATCTACACCACTATCTGTGTTTCTAAGTCCATAACCTGCAAGCCCAAAATCTATTGCTGCTCTTACTCTCCGTATGAATTTTCGGATGAAGTAAACAAGACGATAAACTGGTCGCAACACCCACTGCAATACCCCATTAACAAGGACAGGTCGATATTCATATCGTTGCCCCCCCTCACGCTGGGCAAGGTTTATGTACAGTGGGCGATTGCGTGCCGTCGCTGGTGGCATAAGTCTTTCACAGTAAGTTCAGAAATTACCGGTGGACGCGTCGTGTTGGGCGCTTTTCATATCGGATCATCTTGTACGAGGCGATCCTAGGGTAGCCTGTTGGGCAGTCTGAAAGAGCAATAGAAAACCGTTCACAGGAGGAGGGACTGGCGTCCGTGGTGGCGATAAACTGTAGGAGGGGAGGGGAGTGGACCGTGGGGGGGAAGGGGGGGCCGCGTGCCGTGCTGCCAGAAGTAGTAAATTGCGCCAACCAGGTTGTCTAGTTTCCCAAGCGTGTACACTTGCTCCTGGTACGCTTGCTCTATATCTATCGATGACGGGACGCGCGTGACCGCGCGGCGGGGCGTAAGCGCGTAACGAGCGGAGAGGCAGAGGGAGGTGTGGGTACAGGGTTGAGTTTGTTGATGCGTGATCATTAATCGCGCAATCCGCAAATTATGTGAAGGCCCCCTTGGCCTTGCAAAAGGACGACTTCAAGCGCCTTATCAAGCGTATATCAAGCGCCGTCCGTGCTCGCTGGGCGCAGGGCGGGACTCAGATAACGAAATCACACGCATCAGACCGCACGCGCACCACGCTCCCGTCGCCCGTCCCCGCCCCTGGTCCCCGCAGAAGTACAACCCGCGCAAGCGCCCACGGATCTACCACGGATCCGCAAGCAGTGCCGTCCTCATACCGGCCTCATAAAGTACCAGCGAGCGTCTTATACGTGCCAGGCGCAGCACCAGCAGACGCAGGCCGCCACACCTTTGCCACATTGGCGCATGCGAGGTCATCAAAACTTCCCCAAGTGGTCGCCCACTTGGACGGTCTCTTCGCCTTTAGAGCGGCCTCAACATTCTTGTCCATCTCTTCTATGAACGCATCGGCGTCCAGTGAGTGCTTGCCATCGAGGGCCCATGGCGCGAATCTCGAATCCCGAAGGTCAAAGCAAAAGAAGCCCGCAGCTTGTAGATGCTCAAGCACTTGGCGCGGCTGAGAGCCGGCCTCGCGAAGAAGGCGTGGGGTGAACTCGGTGAACACGTGCGCGACCGTGCGCCTCTCAAACAGGCGTGTTGCTCCAGCGAGCACCTTGGCCTCGTTGCCCTGGGTGTCCATCTTGAGCAGCCACAAGTCCTCGTCCACAGCATCATCAAGGCGGATGACTGGTACAGGTACACGTGATGCGTCCTTTTTGCCTAAACGGATGGACGCTTCCACAGAAAGATGCAGCGATGAACTGCCACCAGCACCAACCGTAAAGTTCACGCCGGCAGATGATGCGTCTGATACCGCAGCTTGATATAGGATCGCGAATCCTGTCGCGTTCTGCCGATGCTTGTATAGGTCCTTGCGCACATTGGTCCACCAATCGGCAGGCGCAAGTGCGCCAGACACCAGTTGGGCCACAGGTGCATCCATGCGCTGCTCAGGCGCAAGCTTGGTGCGGCAATTGGCCATGTGTGCTGGCGCTGGTTCAAAGGCATGCACTATGAACCCCTCACGAACAGCGTCGACGACAGCGTTGCAATCGTGCAGGCCGATATCGACAATAACACGACCCGTTGGGTTGATACCGAGGATCCAGCTGCGATCAGCGCCGTCGCCATACTTATCTCCGTGATGCAACAGCAGCATCTTTAGGAGGGGAGATACTTGCAGAGGCAACGGGTTTGGCAGCCCGATGGAGCCCGTATAGGATAAGAGAAGCATCAGGCGTCAGGTACATGTACATTCACCAGTTGGCAGGATGCAGATGTAAAACAGGCGACAGGTTACAATGATTGCCAGGAAAAATGCATGCATTAACAGCTTGTGGAAATTCCTTGGCGTGGCGACACGAGAGGAGCGGCGTCATCCATCACGTCTCCTTGCTCATTCACACTTCATAGAACTTGCGTAAAGTACCGGTAGGAACTAGAATGGAAGTCCTTGATCACGCCGAGCCCGGATCACTATGCTGCTGCGAGTACCGCAATCGGCGCGGCGAACGCGCTCACATTCTGCAGTGCTGCTGCGCGTGCGATGAACTTGACCAGGCTGCCGACCGGCTCTTCCGGGGCCATTTGGTCGGAAAGGACAGCATCGACGAGGTCCTAAGCGAAATTGACGATCGGCTGCGCGTGCCCGGACTACCCGTGCTCCTCGGTGGTATCGGAGGTGCGTGGCACATTGGCGTAGCTGGCGCAGCGCCATGGGTTGTACTGCCCGCACTGCTGACCATGGGCGCCATGTCGGCGCGCGGCCTGCTCGTGGCGGCGGTTGCGCTGCTACCATCGCTCTACTACTTTCATCGGCGCATGCTGCGGATACGTCGACGCTCATCATCGCTCATGTCGTGGATGCTCGCCTCCATCGCTTACGAAACGCTTGTGTACACGCTCGTAGCGCGACACGTGGCTGCGGACTCGCCAATCATGCCAGGCACGTTTGTCACACCGCTGGTGGCGACCCTCGTGCTCTTTGCCATCATCAAGCGCACCGAGCCCACGCTGCTGCGCAGCGACGTGGCCGACGCGTCCGCCGCCTTGTCGCGCGCAGTTCGCTGCGCCGTCTGCGGCACCCATGTGCCACGCTACGATCACTACTGTGCGTGGGTGGACGAGCCGATAGGCGCTGCCAACCATCGTGCCTATCTCGGCTTTGTGACTTGCATGCTGCTCACGTGCGCCATCGGCGCATGGCAGCTGCTCAGCTATGAGGGCAGGCGGTGGTGCACGTGGCAGCGCGTACTCTACGCCAACGAATCCTCGCTCCTGCTCTCGTGCGGCCTGTACGGAGCCGCCGTCGGCGTTGCCGTGGGCGCGCTGCTTGTGCACCAGTGCTTGCTGATGCTCGCGGGGCGAACGGCTTACGAGGCGAGGCGGGGCGTGCGCAGGGCGCACGATGCGCCTGCCACCTCGTGGCTCGTGCACCTGCGCGACTTTCGGCTGCAGACGGCGTCGTTGGCGACGCCCTCCACGTTTGCAGTGTTGCTCCGGTCGAGGCGTCCGGAGGCTCAGGCTGGTGGCGGAGGCGGAAAGGAAGGGACAGAATGAGGACGGGGTCAGGGCGACACAAATTGTCTCTTGTGTAAATTCGGCATCGACGCTCCGTCGTTTCGTGTCTGTAAAGACGGCGCACGTTTGAAAGCGCAAAGCCCTCCCGCTCGCCACCAGCACCCTCCGCACCGGCGCACGGCAGCCACGATGACATAAAAGACTGAAACTCTGTCGTGTACTCTCCACCGCGGGGCCGCGGGGGGTGGTGGCAACTAAGGCTTTGATAAGGGGTTTCTGAAGTTTCGCTTTATAGACGAGATACCAATAAGTCGTTCCGCCGCGGTCTCCTAGCGGTCTATCCCCGGCCGTCCGCACGCCCCGTCCGGCTGTCACGATCACGTTTCCGACGGCAACGCACTCCGTGAAGCGTGATCGCTGATCCGATCATTTTCGTTTTCAATCTCCTTGCGTCTCCTCGTCGGCCTTGGGCGGTTCGTGGTTCTTAGTGCTGCGCTGCGTAGCCCTCACTTAAACCTCACTCAGAAGTTCAGCCATGAGTTCAGCTCTCTAGCCGTCAGCACCCGCCACCCTCGGCTTCATCACATCTTAGAGCACATCTCATTTTCGTGTTCAATCTCATGGCCCTCACTTTGACTCTCAAGGGCAGTCCAGGTTGCGCCCCTTTTGCGCCCATCCTTCTTGTTCTTCTTCTTCTTCTTGCGCGTACTCCGCGGATCGGCCGACCCTTCTTCATCACTCGCCCATGCTTCCTTCTCCGCCATAGACAACCCCTGCTGCTCAAGCTTCACCCTCTCAATCCGCTGCAGCACGTGAAGCACGCCTCCGCAGAGCACGATCAGGGCCAACGCACCGACAATCAGCGCTCCACCAGTAGTCGGAACGGCCGTGCGCGCCACCATCTGTGCATGCGCGCCCTGTGGCACAGCCCTCGAGGGCACTCCCGAGGATTGACTCAAGGGCGGTCCGGACGAGGGGCGCGGCATCATGTTCGGGCACGTCCAATCGCCATGGCTCACGCAGGGACCTGGAGGCATCGGGCGGCACTGCGCAGACGCGCGCCCTGTGCGGCGGAAACAGCCGAAGGGGTGGCCGTCGCTGACGCTCGGCTCGCAGCATCCCAGCTCGAGCACACCGTGCGGCTGCATGGTGCGCACACAGCTCGCATAGTTGCGTGCGCAGGCCGACACGGCGGGCGGCGCGGGCGGGGGCGCTTCGGGGCATTGCCACGAGAGGTCCGACTGGCACGGGCCGTCGCGCGGCAACGGCCGACACATTGCGAATTGGAGGCCCGGGCGGCGCATGCATGCAAACTGCCGCCCTCCGCTATCGGGACTGCAGCAGCCACGGCTGGCGGCGTGCGTGCCGCTATTTTCCCAGCACGCCTCATAGTTGCCATGGCAAGCGCCGCCAGCCTCGTGCCCATCGCGAAGGTTGGCGGGCGTGCTCAGTGGCGGCGGCGGCGACGGGGGCGGCGTGTGTGGACAGACCCACCCGTCGGCTGGGATGCACGAGCCGTCGTCCCTGGCCCGCCGGCACATCGCATACTGCCCACCGCCTCCGTGCCGCATGCAAGTGAACGGGTGTCCGAGCGCGTCGGGCAGGCAGCAGAAGAGCGGCGCGTAACGTGGGCCGTAGACCACGCCCGGCATGGCGCCCCAGCAACTCTCAAACGGCTCGACGCATGGCTCGTTCATCAACACATCGGGGAAGCCAGGCGACGGCGCCGTCGGTGGGTGCGGCGGCGACGGCGCGACCGGACGCCGCGGAGGTGGTGGTGAAGGCACGGACCAGCTTGGGCACAGCCACGAAGACCTGTTGCTTTCCTCACACACCATGTGAAAACGGGCGCCCACGTACACTTTCTTCGTGAACATCCCACCCATGCCCGCAGCCTTGAAGCGGCATTGAGTGCCATTCACGCCGAACACAAAAGAGGGGCCCTGGGAGGGCTTTCTCTTGTAGCACGCAAAGTTGCCTTCCGCGCAGCACTGCGTCCGGTCACAAAATTGCCAGGATGGAGTGCACGGCGGGCTAGGAGGCTGCCTGGGCGGGCTGGGTGACTGTGGCGGTGACGGCGGTAATGGTGACGGCTCGATCCAATCATCGGGGCAGGTCCACGTGTCATCGCTCACGCATCTGTCAGCCGTCGGAAACGGGCGGCATTGCGAGAATCTGCGCCCGGTGCGCTTAAAGCAACCGTCCGACGGCTTGATGCAGCATGATCCGATGAATCCTTGAGCGCACGCCTCGAAGGTGTTTGCACAGTGCTGCGGCCCAAAGGGAGGCAGCGGTGGAGCGGGCGGTGGCTTGCACACATCGCAGCCGCCGCACTGGCTCCCGCCGTACTTGTTGCGCTCGTCGCATGAGTATTGAGAGCACCAATTTTGGCACTGACCAGTCGACACAATTGTCAAGAAGACGGCCATCGCACGAAGCTTTTCGCTGCTGCTTTCGCAAGAGAGCTTGATCTCGTATTTAAATCATGATGTGGATGGGACGGGAAACGGTCGCTCGTCAGGCATGCATGCATTGGCAGATTGGCTGGCCAACGACGTCCAACAACACGCACAGACGAGAAAACGAATAGGAATACCAAACAACCCACCCCCCGTCGGGAAAGCGGGCGGGGGTTCGAGGCGTGGCCGGTCTAGTTTGTCTTCGTGACACTCAACGAGATATTCCGATGTGGGAGACCCATCAGCATCGGATACGTTCGGGGCCCTTCCACAGATGATTACACGCAGAAGGGAGACGCGAGTTCGTTTCGCAACCATGCCAACAAAGCCGCCAATCCGCCCTACGTCGTCCTCGGTCATCGCAGGCATGCGTACTGTTGGAAGGCGACGGAGGTGAACTCGGGAAGGTTCATGTGCTGCCCTAGATGCCTTCTCGGCGTGGAAATTTTGATCTGGCGAATGTGCGTGTCGCGGCCATTCTGATGGTTTGCCAGGACAGCCACTTGGATGAAGTGTGCTCGGAGTGCTGCATCAGGGTCGTCCCCACGCGAGGTTACACTTGTTGGTAGAATTGTGACCCAGCCGCTCGGCTCGTTGAGTTCCTGAACATGAATCTCCTGCAGATCGTGGAAAGTGTTCCCCACTCGAATCGAAATCTTGGATGGTGTGTAGCTCTCATCTGTCGAGTGGGGAGCAGGCATACACGAGCCGTCAGCAGACGAGCAAGGTGGTTCAGGTTGCCTCACGCACCAAGCTTGAAGTCTGTGTAGATCACGATTTCATGGACACGCATCTTCTTGTGAAACTGAATGTTGATCAAATGTGGCTGCGGCCCATCGGACCTGCACGAGTGCGACAAGTGAGCGTGCGCGCCGAGGAAAGGCAGGGGTGGCCTGGCACGCACTGCCAGTACGTCTCGATATTGTCGTCGCGCAATTGCTCGACACCATTGCCAGGCTTCGCTGTCGAGAGAGACCAGACGGCCATGGCGCCGATTTCGCGTTCCTCGGACGATTTGCTCTCCATTCGGCTCGTTGTCTGTGAAAACTCGCCGAGAAAAGTGAGACAAGTGTGTAAACAAAGTTGGAAGGGCTCTGTTTGCGCGCATCACATTGCGACTTCAGACGGATTCGGGGCGTGAATGTGAAGACCCCTTTCGCCATCATGGGGGCCACACCTAACCGGCTTGTGGAACAACGGCCGCGCGATGCTGATTGGGTCGAGGACCTTTAACCTGCTGTACCTGCTGCCGTGCACTCACGCCGACATTTTTCCGACCTTTGTCGGACCTTTGGGCCCACGAGCGGCCAATGTGGTAGAGGAAAACGCACAGGGCACCGGCTCTTGGGGTGGAGATTGTAAATGCCCTGATGGCATAGTTTACCTCGTGGCGGATAACAACGACTACTGTTCGAGCCTCGCATGCATAGGGGGCTCATATACTGGCTGCACCCGGCGCACTTGGGGCGAATGGTCGCATCGAAGGGTGACTTGTGCTTCCGCGACCCCGCCATCTTCGAAACCACCACCTCTCCCACCACGACCGGCAGCGTGGAGCTTAACGTCGCCACCGCCATCATCATCATCGCCACCGCCATCATCATCATCATCACCGCCGCCTCCGAAGCCGCCGCCGGCGCCGCCGGCGCCGCCCTCGGCGCCGGGCGTGCCGCTCTCAGGTGTGCTTGCCATCGTGCTGCTACTCGGCCTCCTCGGCGGCGTCATGTGCCGCGCGCTCCGTCCTACGGCCATACCTATCGTGGCCGACGAGGAGGCGGCGGCGTGTTTGCTCTCGCCGTCGTACCTGCGAAGCAGCGGCCCGCACGTGACGGAAGGGCCGGTGGCCACAGGACTGCAACAGGCCGTGCGTTGCCGCAACAGTCTCCTCGCCCAAGGCGATGGCCCATCCCGCGGCAGTGCCCACGACGACGGCGTAGCACCCACTGGCGCAGGTGGCGTGGCCAGCGGCCGGGACCTCACGCCGATCCCGCTGCGCCATCCCGGCCACATGACGACAGTGCAGCTACGCGAGGCCCTGCTCGTCGAGGGGGTGGCCTTCCGCAAGTCGGACGGCAAGCAGGCGCTGATGGCGAAGCTCATCGCGGCGCGATCGGCTAAGGCCGGTGGCGCTACTGATGGGGCTTACGCGGTGCAGTTCAAGCCCGGCGCGCCGCCCACGACGCCGCCAGCCACGCCAGCGACTTCTAAGGTAGCTCGGGAAGATGCCACGGAGCGCACACCCGACCAGTTCCTCCGGTGTGCGCAGGTTGAGAGGTTGGCGGAGGCGGCGAAGGCGGCCGAGGGGCAAGCAGCAAAGGAGGTGATGCTATCGACGAGGGAAGCGCGCGCGGCGGCCGAGGTGCGAGCGGCAGCCGAGTTTGCACAGGCCGAGTTGGAAGCAAGCACATCCGAAACAGCGGTGGCTGAGGCTCAGAGTCGAAACCACCTCCTTACCGGTACTCGGGCTGAGGCGGACCGGCGATCCTGGAACCTGAAGGCGCACGCTGCCCGCCCGCTGCCCGCTGATGGGATGAGCAATCAGACGACTACCGAGGCTCCGCCTGAGTGCAATGGGCGCGTCGAGCCCGAAGCACGTTCAGACTTGGCGAGGCGAACTGAGTTGCGTGCTGCGATGGAGGCAGTGGTGCAGGCGCCTGAATCGCTGCAAGTCGAGCTGCGTGCCGCGATGGTGGCTGTCGATGAGGCGCGTGCGGCGGCTGCGGCAGCCAAGGCGCGGTATGAGGCGCTGGTGGCGGAGGAGGCGGAGAAGGCAGCCCAGCCGGGGAAGGAGGAGGAGGCGCGTCTCGCGGCTGGGGCGATGGCGGACGAGGCCCTAGCAGCGGCCGAGGCGCAAGCGGCCGATGAGGTGGCGAGGGCAGACGCAAGCCTTGTGGCACTGCGAGAGCGGAGCCCACGGACGCCTGTCGTTAGGGTCGACCTCTACTCGAAGGCCGAGGTGGAGTCTCGAGGTGGACGACAGCAGAGGAGGAGCTCCTCCTCCGCCTCTGTCGCTGAGTCGGCCACGTTGGAGGAGGCGTCGAGGGTGGAGGAGGAGCTCAGGGCAGCTGCCACGAGTGTCGTGCGTGAGGCGGCCAAGAAGCGCCTGGCGATGGCGGCCGAGGCGTGGGCGGCGGCCGAGTCGCAGGCGACTTCAGAGCTGCAAGTCGCCGTCGGAGCAGAGGCAAGGGCGGCGGTGGCGGCTGCCTGGGGGCGGCGCCAGCGCGAGGTGGGGGGGCAGTGCAACGGAGGGCGACCGCAGCGGGCTGCGAAGGTGGACGTCGATGAAGCGCGTGCGGTGGCGGCGGCAGCCAAGGCGCGGTATGAGGCGCTGGTGGCGGAGGAGGCGGAGAAGAGGCGCGAGCATGACGCGCACACCCGTCGGACGACAGCCGCAGCCTGGGCGGCCGTCGTGCCACGGGAGGTGGAGGCGGCGACGGCGCCGGAGGCCGCGGCAGCGGTGCAGGCACGAGAGCAGGCACAAGAAATTTGGTCTCGGCACGCCCAGTATTGGTCCGGAACGCAGCGGCACTGGCCTGCTCCCTGGCCCGCACCCGCCAGCACGTACGCCCCGAGCGACAGCCCCATCGAGCCGCCATCGCAGTTTTTATCGACATCTGAGCCGGCGACGGCAAGCGACAGCCGTAGCGGCAGCCCCGATGGGCGTGCGAGAAACCCATCGAGGCAGCAACGAATGTTTGAGCGCAGCCAAGCAGCAGCCCAATGCCTCCGAGGCTCTGGTGGCGGCACCTCGCCTGCGGGCGGGAGGGGAGGACCACTTAGGGGGCCACGGTCCGCTCGCCCCTGGCGCTGAGGCAGCACAGCGACGTGAGCAGAAGCGCAGAACAGGACATCGATCATCGTGTCGGCGCGCACATGCTGCGGCCCACGCCTTCACATGATCAAGATAAAGTTGTCGTTTGGGGGGATCGTTCCGATCATCCCCTTATCAGCTATCTCAGCGGTCCAGTCCAACTTACGTTACAGCAAGCGTATCGTTAGCGTCGCTACAAGTTACATGTTTCTAAGCGCATTGCGGAAACGCGCGGCAAAAGTCGACGGCTCGACCATGTAGCCGATACCGCGTTACCGATCGAGGCGTCGGCGGCCGAACGCAAGTCGAGCCCGGCCCGCGGGAGGCCGGCGGCGGCGCACTTTTTTGTAGGCATCCGTAACCGCGTAGGGCTAGGTAGGGGGCAAGTAGGGGGGCCTTCTCACTACTCAGGTAATTACCTCATAGCACGCATAGGCTTTGCACACTGTGGTAACACTGTGGGCGCGGCGTGTTTTCGACGTGCCGGGGCGGGCTGTCCGTGGGTCCGTGCCTTTTCGAGTTACTTTCGTCGTTTCGTGCTCGCCCGGCCCAGGGCCCCGAGCGACGTCCGACGATCCGATCGTGACGATGCGGCACGGCAGTTCCAGTTGGCACGACGGCCAGCGGTTCCGGACGATCCCGGTTCGCCCGCGCCGCCACTCGGACGCGTGGCAAAGGCTCGAGGCAAAGGCGAGGTGGCCGCCATCGTTGTGCTTGTGGCGCCTGTACCCGTCTTGCGTCTACCGATCGCGACCGGACGGCCCGTCCGGCCCGTGCACTAGATCGCACTCGAAAGCACTCGCCGGGGGCACACACCTAACGTAACCGGAAAACTTCTAAACGTCATACTACGGACACATGGTAAAATGGGCCTGGTGCTCTAATCAAACGTGACCTTCGTTCCCTGGAACTCGCGAATGCCTGACGTTTGCTTCTTGGCCTCCCAACTCGGATGGAGCTTCTCGACAGCTGGCGGCGATCCCCAAGAGCTGCCAGCACCTTTGCCGCCGTCATCCCACGCACTGCCTGCGCCCCCACCACGCCCTCCGCCCGAGCCGCCGCGCCCTCCGGTGCCTTTGCCCTTGCCGCCACCCTTGCCGCCCTTGCCGCCGCCCTTGCCGCCGCCCTTGCCGCCGCCCTTGCCGCCACCCTTGCCGCCACCCTTGCCGCCGCCCTTGCCTATTGGCTCGGTGCCCACCTTAACACCCTCCTTGATCTGCGCCTGCTGAAGCAGCTTCTGGCGCTGGCGCTGCCCCATGCGATTGCCGCTTCTGCTGATGAGGTTCTTGCCGGGCCCGCGAGCCGTTTTAGGCTTGCCTCCCGCGTCGGCTGCACTGCCGAGCACCATCGCGCCGCTGCCCTCGTCGTCGCTGCCTGCCTCGTCCGACGCGTCTGCGCAAAGTGAGTCGAGGAAGCGACTGCAACCGTTGCTGCCGTTGCTGCCGCCGCTGCCGCCGCCGCGCACCGCAGCCTTCTTCGGTCTCTTTGCCGGCCGCTCTGACGCAGCGCTGCGAACAGCAGTGGGGGCGCTGGCCGCAGGTATGGCGGCGGCAGCGGCGCTGTGCACAACCGGCTCCGCTCGGGGCCGCTTCTGGGCGCGAGGTGTAGGATGTGGGATCTGAGTTGGGGCGGCGTCATCAAGCTCGTCGTCCTCGTCCTCCTCTTCCTCCTCCTCCGCCTCCTCCTCCTCCTCCGCCTCCTCCTCCGCCTCCTCCTCCTCCTCCTCCTCCTCCTCCTCCTCCTCCTCCTCCTC
>ENA-UOXO01001619-UOXO01001619.1-mixed-culture-metagenome-genome-assembly--contig:-NODE-1619-length-14897-cov-52.525199_pt1 | contig 14897 bp, 5 predicted proteins | sample MGYA00238162_ERZ761640 | MGnify/ENA primary metagenome ERZ761640 (study PRJEB28914, sample SAMN08778297) | mixed culture metagenome | isolation source: Freshwater growth medium | place: USA...
GCCCAAAAAGGGCTCTAAGGAATGAAATGCATGCGACTTTGGGCGTCCGGCTCCGAGCACCAGCGTGTCCCCAGACTCTCATCTTCGGCCGACCGAAGGCCACACACCGGCCCAAGGCAACGCACGCGTGAGCGCGTGCACTTACTCCCCCACCCCTTTCCGACGTATAGTTAATGTAGCACCGGTTGTCGCGTCTGTCGTGTTACCGGAACCGGTAACGTTCACAGAGTTCATCCGTGGGAACGATGGCGATGTGTCGGCTCCGAGTCGGTTCGCCTGCGCCACGTTGAATACACATTATTCAATCATTATTCACAACGATGCTAAACAAACGGGCGATTTGGCTCATCTTCTTGTACGCTGCGTGCGCTTTGGGCCTCCGTGTCGTCACGTACAATATTCATGCCTGGCGTGACGCGAATCACGTTTGCAATTTCGATCGCCTGGTTGAACTTCTGAACCAACTGCAACCTGACGTCCTATGCCTTAATGAGGTGCTGGATCCGTTCGTCGCACCGCCCGCGGAAGATCCGTATTGGGAGGCCGTGAGACAGCGCCGCGGCTACGGTTACACGCTCCCAACAGAGGCAGTGCCTAGCAGCGCAAGCGAGGCATTTCTGAACCGACTCGCAGACGCATTAGAGCTACCGCATTTTGCATTTGGAGCAGCTACGACGACGCGCTCCTTCTTCGGCAAGTGCGGCTTTGGCAACGCAATTTTATCGAAGCACGTTCTGAGCTCCGTGCGCCGCGCCGTTGCCGTTTCGACGGAGGCGGACCTTTATCTTGGAGGGCAGAAGCGCACGCATCAAGACCTTGAAGATCGCGGATGTCTTTTAGCCATTGTGGAGTTACCGTGCGGGGCTCGCCTCGGCATGGCTTGTGCCCACTTGGACCATAAGGCCGAAGAGCTCCGCGAGAGGCAATGCTGTTACTTTCTGCGGCAGGCGAGCGAAGCCTTCAGCCCTGAGCTGCCCTACATGCTCTGCGGCGATCTCAACTCGTTTGACGCACGCGACATGCACGAGGACGGCTGGCAGGCCATCTGTGCCCTCTACGACTCCAAAGGGTGGCCGCCGCCGAGGAGCCGAAGCCTGGTCCAGGACGCTCTCGCAGCTGCTGGCCTGCGCGATACGTTTGGCGCCGTCGAGGGAACAAAGACGGCGCAGTATCCGCCACCTACGTCGTGGACAGCGACACGGATCGACTACATTATGGCCCGCGATGGTGAGTCTCATGGCCTGCGTGTGACTTCCCATCGGACCGTTCCCAGCGATACGTCAGACCACTCGCCGGTGGTCGTTGACGTTGAGATACGCAGTTACTCGCCGAGCGAGCTCGAGACCGCGGACTGATGCTCGAGTAACAGGTCCTTTTGCTATTTTCCGGTCCTTATGCTATTTTCCGCGTCGGGCACCTATCTGCATTATAGAAACCGTAGCGTACCTAGGGAACCTAGTGTGCTGCAACCGCGAGCGTCAGTACACCGGCGGGGTCTCCGGTGGGAGCCGAAAAGTCCAATGCTCCATTCGCCGGAACGTCCCGCGCATGCACCCGCGCCGCAGCGCGGCCGCGGGCTCGTCGCCGGAGGATCGCGCAGCCCGGCACCGCGCACCTCCCTACGCACCATTTTTCGGGTTTATAACCTCCTCGAGAATCGGCGGAGCTTCAGCTTTCACACAACAATGCGATGCAAAGTCGCCGCATTGGATGGCTCGCAGAGTATGACACGCTCACGAACATATCGGTAACTTATCGGGCAGTGCCTGTGTGACGTGCAGCACGCCGACCTTTGGCACCGCCGCGCTGACGAGTCGCCACAGCGTCCCCCTTATACGTGTTCCAGCGCGTCCGCCGCGCCCCGCTGCCCGGGCTCGAGCCTCGAATGCCCCCGCTGCCGGGTGGATGGATCCATCTGCTGCCGGGTGGATGGATCATGAGTTTCATGCGAGTTGCCCCGGCTCAGTCGAGTCCACGATGCCAAATGGCTTCGTGGAGGGCAGGATGCCACGCTGCTGTAGCTCCTCGACAAGCGTGGCTATGTTCAGATCCACCTCCTTCTCTGCCTCGGGGTTAGCCGATCGCAGGTCCTTCATGCGCACCTTGCCATTCGCAAACTCGTCGGGTGCGACAAAGATCGAACGACGCCCGTTGACGCGGTCGGCGTAGTTGAACGCCTTGGCCACTTTTTTGGCGGGTTCGAGCAGCACGTCGACCGCATAGCCAGCTTGGCGCAGCTTGTTCGCGCACAGCACCTGGCCCGCGCGCATCTCGGCGTTGAAGGCCATGATGACAAAGTCAATCTGCGGCACGAGCGTGGGCACTTGGTTCTTCTGCCTGAGCAGCTCCATGATGACGCAGTCGCCGAAGCCAAAGCCGACTGCGGGCACCATCTGCGGCGAGAAGTAGGTGTCCGAGTAGAGCCGGTCGTACCGGCCGCCTCCGCAGATGGCACGCAGCTCGCCCTTGCGATCGAAGCCCTCGAAGACGATACCCGTGTAGTACGCGAGCCCGCGCACGACGGACGCGTCAAAGAAGATCCAGTCACGGTAGCCATAGGCCTCTGCGACCTCGAAGAGGGTGGCAAGCTCGTCGACGGCCTCCTTGCCATGCTCGCCCGTGAGCGCACGCAAGTCGTCGATGTTCTTCAGGCTGAGCGACGCGACGATCTTCTGCGCGGCCTCGGTAGGGAGACCGCACGCGACGCCTGTGTCCTTATCAGTCATCTGCTCGAGGAGCTCAACGGTCGCCTTGTCGCCAATCTTATCCAGTTTGTCGACGATGACAGCCACCTTGGTGAAGACCTCGTCAGGCACGCCGTAGAGCTTGAGGATGCACGAGAGCACCTTGCGGCTGTTGATCTTGATGCCCACGTCCTCGGACGTGACGCCCACTGACTGGAAGAACTGTGTGATCGCGGCGAGCAGCTCGACTTCGGCCGAGATGGACGGCTCGCCGATGATATCCATATTCCACTGGAAGTGCTCGCGCTTGCGCCCGCGCTGGACTGTCTCAAACCGCCAGCACTGCGGCACCGAGAACCACTTGACCGGCTTGAGGAAGCGGTCGCCGAGTGAGAGGATCATGCGAGCGAGCGTCGGCGTCATCTCCGGACGTAGCGTGACGCGCTTCCCATCTTTATCGACGAAGTTGTACATCTGCTCGGTGATCTCTTCGCCCGCCTTGCGCTCGTACAGCTCGACCTTCTCGAGCACCGGCGCGTCGTACTCCTGGAAGGCGAAGAGGCGCGCCGTCTCGCGGAACCTCTCGAAGAGCCAGTTGCGCACGCGCATATCCTCGGGGAAAAAGTCGCGCGTGCCCGAGGGAGGCTCATAAAAGTCAGGATCCACGACGGGCGCGGCCGCCGCCTTACCGCCGCCCTTCTTCTCCGCCTTCTTGGCCTCCTTCTCCAGCTTCTTGAGCGCCGACTTGGAGAGTCCGCCAGCGACGCCACTCTCAGCCGACGTCTCGGCTGAGGATCCATCGGCCGGCGGGGCCGCCGAGGACGAAGACGGCCCCGCCGCGGCGGCGCCGAGCTCGCTGGGAGTAAACCAGATCGCAAGCTCGCGCTTGGCCGCGGCCGCGTCAGCAGAGCACTCGAGCAGGTTGCATGACGCATCGAGAGCGAGCTCTCCGCGAATGCTACTCAGATCAGCCTTGAGCGGGTCGGCATCGCCGACGAGCAAGAGCGCGGCTGCGATGGCGCCCGGCGCCTCCCACGCGGTGGCGATCACAGCACCCTCCAGCAGGCGGCTCACTGCAGGCTCAAAAGCAGGTGTGCCCTCGAGTGGTGCGTACTGCGCCTCCGCGAGCTCCTTGGTCGGCTGCATCATCTTGCATGCGACGAGGACGAATTGCTTGCGCTCGAAGCGCTCGGTGATCTTGAAGTTGAGACCTCGGCCGATGGCATCGGGCTTGAGGAGCACAAAGGTCCGCTCGGTCATTTGAGGTCGTGCCTCCTCTTCCTGACTCCGTGCAGGCGTCCCAAGCTCGTGCCTCGCGTCGGGGTGCGCACACTCGTATCTTGCCACGCGCCGCGCGCGCGCGCGCGCCTCGGTTCACAGCCGCATGGCTCGAGAACTGATCAGAAAAGATGAAAACCTTTGCACACCGCTCCCCAAGACCACCTCTTACGAAGGATTCAATTACGGCTCGCCGTCTTCAAGATTCTTTCCAAATTTCATTTGCGAAACATGTTTTTTTGCTTTTTACGGACAGCGCCGCGGCGAGAGGCGACAGCGTCCCCCTCGGTGCCACTGTCCACGAGACCCGCCGTCGACAACCTGAACTTATCTCGCTGCCTTCTACTTGATATCCACGGTCTCCGTCCGTTACGGATGGCCGAGCTGGAGCAATGCAAGATCTGGCTGGAAAGGAATGGCCTTGAGCTTGTGGACGTCGTTTCTGTCTCACGGCAACAAGGAGTGCACGTAAAAGTGCGGCGCAAGGATGGCACCTCACCGCCGCCACTGCTCAAATCGCAGCTGGTTTCGTCACAATCGCCAAAGAGCACTGCCAGAAGCGAAAAGAAGTCGACGAGGAGAAAGACCCCAAAGAAGAAGGCAGCATCCTCCATTTTGGCAGTGGATGAGCTCTCTCCGCAGCAGGAGGAGGGCGTCTTTGGCTCTGAAGGTGAGGTCCTCGAACCATCAACAGGGACTTTGTCGTCGATCTTGAATGATGCGAGTGCCTCCGTGCGGGTGGCGGCGGATTCGGCTACGCGTCGGCCGCAAGTGGAAGAAGGTGAGACCCTCGAGCCACGAACAGTGACGAGCAGCTCGCCTGCTGATGAATATCTGGAGAGTGATACTTTCTCAGACAAGCTGCAGCCCGCCTCAAAGTACGAGGCGCTTGCAAAAGAGATCCGCGAGAAGCATGCCAAAGAGGATGCCGAGATCGCCGCGCAGTGGGGCACCTGCAAGATGATGGTAGGCATGGAGCTCATTAAGAAGAAGTGCAAAGCACCGCAGCTGGTGCTCGATTGGGACAAGAAGGGCAAAGGTGTGGTGAGCAAGGTGGAGTTCCGGCAGGGCATCAAGGAAAGTTTGACCGTCAAGACGGACATGAAGTCGCTCGACGCACTCTTTGACTCCTTTGACCAAGATGGTGGAGGTACCCTGGACGCCAATGAGCTGAAGGATGCACTGAGTCAGATTAAGCACGATTGCGAGCAGCTCAAGTTGCGCGAGGCGAGCAAGCTCGAGAGGCAGCCAGCCGACAAGCATCATATCAGCCGACTGGAGCAGATTGCGGCCGCTACCCGAAAGGCGAACATGGCTCTGCGAGCTTTGGAGAGTGAAGCCTCGGTTCAAGACAATGTGCTCGAGCGGGAGCGGCGCAAGTGGGCGGCGGCAGAGCTCGAGCAAGCCGCTGCCGACCTTCAGGGTGCGTTGGCGGCGGAGGAGGCAGCAAACAGGAAGCTTGAGGATGAGGCTAGAGCAGCCGTGGAGGCTGCAAAGCGCGAGCAAGAGCGGCTTGAAGATGAGGCTCGGAGGGCGGCGGAGGCGGAGGCTGCGAGGAAGGCGGAGGCTGAGAGGAAGCGCGCCATAGAAGATGCGGTCACGCTCGATTCGTCGGATTCGCTGGCAGAGAGGATCCGGGCCCTCAAAAATGAAATCAAAGCCCTTGAGCCGGTGAGCAATCCGCCAACGGCCGAGCAGCAACTTAGCGCGAGCCTTGCTCAGAAAAAGTTGCAGCCCAAGGATCTCGTCAAGGAATGGGACAAGAAGCATACGGGCGAGGTGAACAAGTTGGACTTTCGGCGGGGCGTACGCGCGCTTGGCGTCAAGTCCGAAGACAAGGATATTGATAACCTATTTGCGAGCCTGGATGAGGATGGTGGAGGCACGCTCACTGCCGAAGAGCTCAAGAACGCGCTTAAGGGGATGCAGAATGCGGCCGTGGAGGGCATTGAGGAAGCGGAATATCGTGCAGCCCGGCAGCTGCGAATCAAATCGTTCGTATCGAAGCTGGAGTCTTTGGTGCCGCTCACGAAGATGGCGGAGGAGGCGATCGCCAAGCACGCTAAGTTGAAGAAGACCAAGTCCAACGAGGCGGAAGTTGAAGCCGCCTACGCAGTTGCTGCTGCCCAGAAGCGAAACGCTGTCGTGGTCCAAATCGAAGTCGCCCAGAACCTAGAGGTCTTGAACCATTTGAACGAGGCGGCCGCCTTGCAGCTGTTGAATGCCAAGACCATGCGAGCAGACGCCGACGGGAAAGAGAAGGCCAAGATCGCCGAGCGGAAGCGGAAGCAAGAGGAGGAGGAGAAGCGCAAGAAGGCTGCACAAATAGCTCGTCTCGAGAGCAAGCGACAACCTGCCGAGGCCAAGATGGTCCCTCCTTGACGACGCCCGTTGAGAGAGATGGACTCAGGTTGTAGTTTGACGGATTGACGGATTGACGGATTGGAGGGCCTCCGACGCTACGGGATGCTCTGAGCGGTCTCGATCCTCGTTCTTGGCCGTCCGATGCTTCCGATGTTACGGTGGCTGAGCGAGCCGACGAGCTCGTCGCTGGGATCTTGCATCTTTGCAATTGGCTCCTGGCGATGTGGTCGAGGAGGAGGTAGCGTGCTCGAGGACTCTTCACCAAGTGCCAGCACGGACGAGCCGCCAGTGCGGTGCTCATCGCAGCCGGAGCTCGTGTGGTCCTGTACCCGCGACGAAACGCATAGGAATTCGTTTGGGATTGGGTGGTGTTGATACCTTCTGCCTGAATATACGGGTGTTGGGGTATCCTAACAACACAAACCGTTTCGTTTGAAATATCCGCTATTGCACGCCTTCACGCTTCGGCCGCGTTCGCGTTTTGCCCGCCGTGGCCGGGCCGGCGGCCGGACGATCCCGGATCCGATGCCCTGCGGGTCCGTGATCCGTCTTCCGACGTCCGTTTTCCGACGTCCGTTCGCGGATCGCATCGTATTCACGGGCGATTCCTGCCAGATCGGATGCGAATTCGACGGCGGCGCCCACGCGCGCGGATCGTCGGACGGCCAGCACACAGGACCGCACCGACTCTGTGTCGCACGTCAATGTGCTATGTGATCACTGCGATCCCCGGTGAAGTCAACCAATACCTTGCTCGCCTCTACAAGAGCAGTACACGTCTGGGATGCCCGCCTCGCCGCACGTGCGCCCTGGCGGCACCTCGTTGAAGAGGGAGGGCCGGCCGCTGTGCTCGGGAGGTGCGTCCGGGAAGACAGCGAGCGCCTGCATCGTTTTGTAGAGCTCGTGGACGGTGACGAGCCGCTGCTGGTTGAGAGTGAGTGCTGCTAGCCACTCGGGCCTCTCACGCAGGAGCCAGTCAGGCGCGAGCACGTACAAAAAGGGCAGCTGATGCTCCGAGGCTCCAATCTCGTACTCCGTGTACCAGATGCCGTGCGTGCCGTGGTCGGAGAGTAAGATCATCACCGTGTCGCGCAGCACACTCGAGGCCATGCGGAGCAGCAATGCCGCCAGATCAGCGTCGAGAGAGGGAAGCCGCAGCATAAAGTGCTCGTGAGCGACCATCGTGTTGACGGCGGCCCACCGGCGCGGCGCGTCCGCGTAGGTCGACCAAAACTCCTCAAGGTAGCCGATGAGTACCTGGTGGAGCGAGCGGCCACCGCCGACGCACTGGCGTCGCCCAGGGTTGAGGAAGCCCTTTTGGGCCCAGCAGCATGGCTTGATGTGTTGGGAGCAAAAGAGTTTCCACCACTGGTGGTCGGGCAACTCTTCGAGCCGGACCGCGTGAGCGCCCTTGTACACCGCGTTCACGGTCGATGTGACCGACGAACACTGGTCATGGATCTCCTCGGCCATCATCGTGACTGCACCTGCGTTTTTGAACATCTCCCAGACGCACGCCTCGCCGCGTAGCCCCGACAGCTTCTCGGGCGCGGCGTCGCAGAAGAAGGGCAGCTGGTTGGGCATCGAGTTGAACCCGACCACATTGTAACGCTCGAAATCGAAGACATGCACGCGCCCATCGCCTTCCGCCAACGGCGGGGGTGGTGGCAGCGGCGTCTCGAGTGTGGACGGATCCGGTGGGCCCTCAGCCGCCGCGGCCCTGGCCTTGGCCTTCGCGGCAGCTTCGGCGGCGACGGCCGCGGCCGCATGCTCACCGTATTTTTGGATCGCCTCGAGGGCCGCGAGCGTGAGAGGCATCGAGCGGCGAAAGTGCGCACGTGACGTCGCATCGATCATAAAGATGAGCAGCGACGGGCGGCGCACGCCGAAGAACCTCGTGGGCACAGCGTCCTTGGCTCGCTTCACGAGCTCTGGCCGTCGGCGCGGGTGCGAGAGCAGCTGCATCTCGTCGCCGCAGAAGGCGAGGACGCTCTCCTCGTCCACACGCACCGGCCCGTTGTACTCGTGCAGTGTCGACTCGCTCTCGACGGCATAGCGAGCGCCCTCGGGGTCCGCGCACTCGATGCGGAGCACACGGTCGCCTTCGAGGGACGCAAAGCGCTCGCCGCTGCACTCGCGGTGGTCGTCGTCGTAGATACCCTCGAATTCCTTGCTCGCAATCACACTCTCGTACCGGTGTGCAATGGTGTTCAGCGTGCTGAGCGAAATGCGTGACCGCGCCGACAGCTCTAAGAGCGCCTCCTCACGCTCGACATCGTCCGTCTGTGGCGAGGCTGCCCGGTGCAGCAGCGACCAGTCCCACTCGGGAATGGTGGACGGGCAACCGTCGGTGGAGGGCATTGCGAGAGCGACATCGTGCCGCAGTCGCTCGCCTGGTCCACCGCGAGAGTGCCATTCGGGCTGTTCGTCGGCTGCGGCGGCAGGCGTCACCGCGTGGGCATCCGTGGCAGTCGATTTGCGTGCAGGCTGCCAAAGCTGCGCACGCCGCTCATAGTCTTGCTCGCGTTGCGCCTCGAGCTCACGCTGGAGTGCACGCAAGCGTACCAGCCGCGTATCCTCTGCGCGTTCGCCCACCTTTAGCTGCAATGCGAGTGCCGGCCGCTTAGCCAAAGCCACGTGCCGTCGCAAGTCGAGCCTTTTCATGCGGAGGCGCGAAGCAGCCGCTGCGGTTCGGAGACGCGACGTCTCGCCGAGCAGCGCACGCCGGCGGAGAACCGCCCACACGAGCAGGATGACGCTGAGCAGGATGGACGCCAGTGCCGCGTAACGTTGATGCCCCGCCATGTATGTCCTTACAGGGCGCCCTTCAAATTGTGAACCATGGCTGTGAATGGGGGCACCCGACTCCCCATCTCGCGGTCCTCCCCCGTCCCCCCGGGCCTTCCTACACATGTAGCGCACCACCGTGCGCCCGGGTACAATGTAGTTGACGGCCTCTTGGGAGGTGACGGGGTTGAATATCAAGTAATCAAGTTGCCTCGCGCGAGCGCGCGCGGGTTTTCAGCCCGCCGCTGGCGCGACAACGTTGGCGATATTGACTGTGAATCACTACATTTAGGCCCTGAAATTGATGCCACTCACCTTCACTATTGACTGCGACATACATGTATGTACCGAGCTTGTACCGACTACTACGATGACACACTAGCCACAATTGCACAATACCTGGCCACAATCGACAATGACAATAAAGCAACTGTCTCGCTCCCTTATTCGCCCGCTCTCTCGACTGTATGGCCGGGATCCATAGCGAACTCGAGCCTGAAGTGAAGATATCCTTGACCGAAAGCTGGATTGTAGCCTCACACCACCCAGGTGACGGTGCATTTGTTACCGAATAACAGCCGGCCCCAAGGCCGGCCGCGAGAAAGAGGAACATTGGGACGAGCATTGCACTAACTCAACCGAAAACCCAAAACACACACAACAGACAAACTAGAAGTTGTGTAACGACGTAACGGAATTACTAACGGGATCACACTACCACCCCGTGATAGCCCCTCTCGGCCGGTAAGACGCCGGCCGACCACTAAGAGGGGTGGACGATACCAGTAGCAGCGTACATGTCGAAAAGGCGCAAGAGTTCGTGATAGAGAGCACCTTTGCACTAACTCAACCGAAAACCCAAAACACACACACAACAGACAAACTAGAAGTTGTGTAACGACGTAACGGAATTACTAACGGGATCACACTACCACCCCGTGATACCGAATTTGGGTGTGTTTGTTATCAGGATACGTATCCTATGTATCCTGATGTATCTTGCATGTATCTTGCATGTATCTTGATGTGTCCCGTTCATATACATCAAGATACATGCAAGATACGGGACACATCAAGAACAAGATACATGCAAGATACATCGAGATACAACATCAAGATACATTTGTATCTGATCTGTCACTTTGGCTATCATAGGAAATGTATCTTACCTAGGAGGAGATTACAGATATCTTACAGAAGTCCAAGAAGCGGTTGTAGGAATTATAGCAGAACAAGTAGCGAAAATAGCACCAAAACCAAAAATTATAGACCCCGATGAAGAACCACCGGGGATCGGGGTTGTTTTCAAATTGGTGCTTGTAATTCCTTTTTTTGTAATTTTGACGAAATTATAATTTTATCCGTCATACTACAAAGAAAGTATTCATAGGATTCCTAGGATTCCTACGTGCTCTATTTTTAGCAGAAGACCGTCGGCAATCGATGTCGGCGGCAAAGACTGTGCCCGAGGAAATGGAGGAGGAGTTGAACGCGCCTGACGGCGCGCAGTACACCGCCGAGGAGCCCGAGGAGGATGCCGGTGACCCCGGTGTACGCACAGTTGAACTCATCGAGTCAGCTCCTGGAGTTCGGACAGCGAGCGCAGACTGCGAGCGCGGCAAGGGTATCACTCACCCATTGGGCTGCGAGTGGGTCGATCTGTCGGTCTCCGTCCGTGTCAAGAAGCGAAACAAAGGCGAGCGGGGCGTCACCATGAAGCAGCTTGTTCGGCCCACCTCTGGTTACGCGCAGTCAGGCGACCTGCTCGCCGTGATGGGCCCGTCAGGGAGCGGAAAGACGACGCTCCTCGACGCGATCGCGGGTCGCATGAAGTCTGCGGCAGTCGGTGGCTCCATCACCTTTGACGGCTCCGTACTGACCGACTCGCAACATCAGGCCTTCGTGTCGTATGTCGCGCAGGAAGACTCGTTGCTGGGCGTGTTCACGGTGAGTGAGACACTGAGGATGGCGCTTCGGTTCCGCTACGGCTACAACATGAAGAGCGAGGCAGAGCTCAAGAGCCTCGAGAGTCACGCCCTGAAGTTGGTTGGCCTCACCTCGGCCGCGGGCACCAAGGTCGGCGACATTTTCCGCAAGGGCCTCTCCGGTGGGCAGAAGCGGCGGCTTTCGCTCGCCGTGGAGCTAGTCAAGGCGCCGAAGGTGATGGTGCTCGACGAGCCGACGAGCGGGCTCGACTCGGCCTCGGCCTTTGGCATCATGTCCTCCCTGACCGCGCTCGCCAAGCTCGGCCACACCGTCATTGCTACCATCCACCAGCCGTCGTCGGACGTGTGGACTCTCTTCGATAAGCTGCTGCTGCTCTCCGAAGGGCGCACGCTCTTCTTTGGCGAGTCGAGGGCGGCTGTCGGTTACTTTGGCGCGCTCGGCCACCAGTGCCCCGAGCTCTCGAACCCCGCCGACTTTTTCCTCGCGCTGATCAACACCGACTTCCCACTCCATGCGTGCGACCTCGGCTACCTGCAGAGGGCGTACGGCAAGGGCGCGCCCGCCGCCGCCGGCAGCGCGTACGCCGGGCTGCTGCCGCACGAGGTGGCGCTGGCGAAGCGGCAAAAAAAGCACGTCGACCTCGACGTGCTCCACGCTGGCAAGGCCTGTGGCTTCCTTGCTGACTGTGTGACCCTCTCGAAGCGCAACCTCCTCAACAATCTACGCAACCCGGGTATCTTCTGGGTACGCTTCGCCATGTACACGATGCTCTCGCTGATGATCGGGCTCATGTACTTGGAGCTCGGAGACGACTTCTCGCCGTCGTCGGTCCTCTCACGCATCAACATCCTCTTCTTCGTCGCCGCCTTCCTTGTCTTCATGTCTGTCGCGGTGCTGCCCTTCTTCATCATCGAGCGCGCGACCTTCCTGCGCGAGCGCGGCAATGGCTCATACTCGGTGGGCGCGTTCGTGCTCTCGAACGTGTCGATGGCGCTGCCCGGTATCTTCGTGATCGCACTTGCCTCGACGGCGCTCATCGTCCCCCTCGCCAAGCTCAACGGCTTCGGCATCTACCTTGCCGCGCTCACCGCGGCGCTCTTCACCGCCGAGGGATTCATGAGTCTGACCGGCGCTCTCGTGCCGCATTACATCATCGGGATTGCGCTCGGCGCGGGCGTCTTCGGCTTTTTCATGCTAGTTGAGGGCTTCTTCATCGTCAAGGACGACATCCCGCCGTGGTTCATCTGGGTGCACTACTTGGCCTTCCACACATACATCTTCCGCGCCTTCATGGCCAACGAGTTCGAGCCGATCGCCTCCTTTGACGAGCTACCGGGCGGCGCGCCCGCTCAGTTCAGTAGCGGGCGTGCGGTGCTCGAGTTCTATTCGATGGCCGACGTGGCCATTGGGCGCGACATTGGCATCGTCGTCGCCTTTGGCTTCTTCTTCTACGCCATGTACGCCGTCGTCCTTCAGCTCTTCCACACGGGGAAGCGCTGATGGCAGACGAGGGCACGAGCCGACGCCGCGAGGTGCACTCTACCATCCTGCGTTCCCGCCCGGATGAGTCCCGACGAGCCCTGAATTACGTGCATGGGACTCGAACATGGACGCACAGCCAGGCGAGGGGGGCGGAGTGCGTGGTCCGTTGGCATTGCGCAGGGAAGCACAGCAGGGGGGGAGCGGAGCTCAGTCCATGGCCCAGCCTCGATGGAATTCGAGCTTTGAGGCACGGCACACGAGCTCCGGTACGAGAGAGCGCGGCCAAGTCCCACATGCCTCATGCGACACATGGGACATGCGACAGCGGTGTGTGGGGGGTGACCTGGGGTTATGTGCGTGCAGCTGTCGAACAGCCTTCGACGCGGGAGGCGCGGGAGGCCCGGGCTAGAGCGCGCGACGACCGGCCGCGCCGGGACGGCGGGTGGAGGCCGCGCACACGCGACACGGCTTGACCTTGAGCCTTGGGGCGCTGAGGGAACATCAACACCACGCCATCCTCCATACGCCGTAGGACAGCCGCGTGGGAGGCACCACGCTCGTCAACAAACTTTTCGAAGATTTTCGAACGGATGGTCATGCTCGTGGTCCGGCTCTCGAGTCTCGTCTGAATACACGACCCCGACGCGCTCGCACAGCCGCAATCACGCTCTGCGCTCCGTTAACGGCTCGTCGCGCATGCTCGTCGCGTCACCCCGCGGGCGGTACGTCAGCTCCTCTCTCGTGCTCGTCCGGTCTCGTCTGGAGAAGATCCGCAGTCCGCATGGAGAAGGAGATCGTGATGGAGATCCGACTCTCCGGGGCTGCTAAGGATTGACTGGCTCACTGACTGGCTGAGACCTGTGAATTACTACCTCCCCTGTGAATTACCTCCCCTAGGAAGGGTACGCCGAAACAGTCGAAGCCGAAGCGAGCTTAGCCGACCGCACAGCTGCAGCGGCCGCCTTGTGCGCATAGAAGCTCGCCTCCTCTCCCGTCAGCGCCCACTGGGCCGCCTGGAGCCCGGCGCTGCCAAAGATGGGGTCGACCGCCTCGCGCACGAAATCGCTCGCGACGGGATCTCGCGCAATCTCACTCGTCAAGATGTGCTGGATCGCGGGTAGCCCGAGCTGCATGAACGCCTGGAGCTCCGCGTGCACGTTGCGCTGCGCGTTCTCACTCACCTCGGTGAGCTGGCGCACGAGCGCCGCCTGCAGCCGCGCCACCTGCTGCTGGTAGGCGCTCACGAGCTGCCTGGAGGTCTTCACGCACTGCTCCCGCTGCGTCGCCTCGATCTCCTTGGCCCGCATCGAGAGCAGACTCGAGAGAGCGTTACGTTTGAGCGCCGCGTCAGCATCGGAGGCGCCGCCACCGATGTGAATCGGCCCGAGCGACGGCGCCTGGAAGGCGCTCACGGCGGCGCTTGCCGCGGCGCCCACGGTGCTCGCAGCGTCTTGGCTTGTCCTGTGCTGCTCTGCATATCCGAGGTCACTCACGAAGCTATTGCGCAGTTGGGCAATCAGCTGGTCCTCGGTGACGGCGCGTCCTTCACGAAGCAGCTCGACGCCCCCCCGTGCCGCTGCCACGACCGCCGTCGCCTTGCCCTCCGCCGGCTTGCCCTCTGCTCCCACTCCCCTCTCTGCGGCCTTCGCAGCAGCTCTCCGCGCGTGGCGCTCCGAGATCGCGGCTGCGGATGCCACGGCGTCGGGCTCGGGACCTGCCTCCACTCGACGCCGGCTGCTGCCGGGGGACTTAGCCCTGCCGTCATCCGGCCCGACCACGCTGACGATGCTGTTGTCCGCGGCGCCACGGCCGCGACGCGACGCAGGTGAAGCGGATCTGGCGCGGTCACGCCTTTCTGGCGAGGCGGCCCTGGAACGCTCGCGTCGCTCCGAGAGGTCCGCCGCGGCCTCGCGCAGCGCACGTTGCATCGCCGACTGCAGCACGGCAGGGGAGGCGTCGACGCCGTGAGCGTAGACGGCCTCTCGAGCGGCCGCGAGCTCAGGCGAGATTGAGGGCGAGCGCGCGCAAGATCGCGGCGGCGAGGGCGGGGGGCCTGGGAGGCTAGGCCCTGGGAGACTCCTCGCGAGATGAATGTCGGCCGCCCCTCTCGCCGCCCTCGCCGCTGCCGCGGTGGCGGCGGCGGCGGCCCTCGAGGCCCGGTCAGCCTCCATCTCGGCAGCCGTCATCGCCCCACCCTCGCGGTAGGGTCGACGAGTCGACCCCGGCGTCGGCGGCGGCGCATAGATCTCTACCGGCACCTGCTGCGTCGGCCGCGGTGGCACGAAATAGGAGCGCCCACGGCCAGTGTGGCTGCCAGTGTGGCTGCCAGTGTGGCTGCCAGTGTGGCTGCCAGTG
>ENA-UOXO01001632-UOXO01001632.1-mixed-culture-metagenome-genome-assembly--contig:-NODE-1632-length-14820-cov-18.532611_pt1 | contig 14820 bp, 9 predicted proteins | sample MGYA00238162_ERZ761640 | MGnify/ENA primary metagenome ERZ761640 (study PRJEB28914, sample SAMN08778297) | mixed culture metagenome | isolation source: Freshwater growth medium | place: USA...
GGTCTCCAAACAGCATGCGGCTGTAGCTCAGTGGATAGAGTATCGGCCTCCGAAGGCTGTCGTCATCGGCGAAAAACGCAACAGGTAGACTCTTGGTCTCCAAACAGCATGCGGCTGTAGCTCAGTGGATAGAGTATCGGCCTCCGAAGCCGAGGGTCGTGGGTTCGATCCCCGCCAGCCGCACCAAGCCTCGTATACCGAGCAAGTGCCTGCACACATCGTGCGAAACACATCATCTTTCGCTGTAACTCAATCCCACGGATTGAGGCACACCGCACTGATGGACCAATAGTCGGGACTCGTCTGCTGAGAAAAGCCTGTGCCCGATGTGTGCCTTGCTTGTGCCGCGCCCACCCCCTCGGTGCTACTCGGTTAGTTGAAAGCGACCCTTGCCCTTGTGCCGTTCCATGGGCGAGTGAGGTACTAGTACCCTCGCTGTCGTTGACTTGCTAAATCTGTGGGGCTGATTTGCAGCGATTGCCGTCATCCGGCCAGAGCGGCCGAATTCACGCTCGCGGCCGAAAACCGGACATTGATCTGCTCGGCGCTCGGTCCGTCGAACCGCAGGGCGGAGGAGCGCTGCTGCGATAGGCGCATTCGCGCAATCGCCCCATCTGAGAAACTCGCGCCGCGCCGCGCCATTGCAAACCGGATACCGGGCATTCGCGAAAGCCGACAATGCACACCAACAAAACCCTCGGGTAGCCAGACCAGCTTCGGGTTTCAGAAAACGGCTGTCCAAAGGGGCCGTGCGTTAGTAGAACCTTGGATGGCGGCGGCTCCGCGCGGGCCGACAATGCTAAGGCGGCGTCGCACCCGCCAGATGCCGCTGTTGATACGGGAGTTAGAAAAGAATGAAACGATCAGACCTGGACATCGCCGATCCTTCGAGCACCGACATGTCCCACCTCGGCGGCACCTGCTGTTTACCGGCCACTAAAGGAACCGTCGAAGAGCAATACTTCGAGCAAGCCATGACGGCTCTGATGAGCCAAAAGTTTTGGACAGCGGCTGCCGAGTCAAGCTCATACCGGCCGATGGATGGCCTCTGGGCGCCCCAGCGTCGTGCTGTGGGAACGGCAGTCGCCTATCTTGGCGCCGTCGAGGGAACGGGCCCCACGGAGTCTGCGCTCATCAAGATGCCCACTGGAACGGGCAAGTCCGGAGTGATCGCCACCTTGGCGTGCGCGCTTCCAAAGGTCCGCAGGACGTTGATCATCACCCCACGGAGAGCACTCGTTGACCAGATGCTGAAGGACGTCCATTGGAGATTCTGGAAGCACTTTGGCCTGGTGTACGGCAATTCGGGGCTGAGCAAGATCAACCCTGGTGGCGCCGAGCCAAAGGACTCGCAGATGGCAGCCGATGGCGTCATGAGGCTGTTGCCCTCGATGACATCGGCCTTGTGCGCCTATCCTAAGGGTCAGCGGCTGATCGTAGTGGGCACGTTCAGTGCACTGGCCCAGATCCTTCGTCCTCCACGCCCAGCGCATCGGCTGACTGGTGCCTACCCGAACGAGCGCGAGGAAAGCCCGGCTGACGCACCCAGATCGGCTGAATGGAAACAGACTGATGCTGACCTGGTCCGAGCCGTGCTTGCCGACTTCGACCTTGTCATCGTTGATGAGGGGCACTATGAGCCCGCATTCGTCTGGTCACAGTGCATTCGTGCCCTGGCACGCCCCACGGTGCTGTTCAGCGCAACGCCGTACCGCAATGACTTCAAATACTTTCAGGTGCGCGGCAACTACGCGTTCAATCTTGGTTACGAAGAGGCTACGAGCCATCACCTGATCCGGCGCGTCGGATTCGCCGATGCCAAGCATCTTCCCAGGGCCGGCTGCAGTCCCTCCGATTTTGCCGCTGCACTCATCGGATTCAAAGACAAGGTCCTTGACAAGCAGCACTGGCCTACCGGGCTCGGCATCAGGCGAGTGATCGTCCGCTGTGCCAACCATGAGTCTCTGCAACGAATGCGCGACGCGCTCAGCACCTTAGGTCGCAAGGCGGTGCTGATCCATGACAAGGTGCTGCACGACGACGTAAAGAAGCTGGAGTTCCAAACGGTGAAACCGGCCTTGGACGCGGCCGAGACCGCGCCCGTTGAATATTGGCTCCACCAATGGAAGCTCCTGGAGGGCGTGGACAACAGCACCTTCGCCGCCGTCGCGATCTATGAGGCGTTCACCGCTTCACGGGCGACCATCCAGCAATTCGGCCGCATCATCCGGGTGCTTGACCGCCACGCACCCAGCAAGGAGGTTGCAACGGTCTTCGCCAGCGCAGACATCCAAGCCGACGCTCAGGCCCGCTTTGATCGATACACCCGCTATGAAAAGCACTTTGCCAACAATCCAAGACGAGCTCTCGAGCAAGAGTCGAACCTACCCGCGCTTCTTTTGGAGAACGTGGCGCCCTATCAGTATCTGGCAGGCGACTTCCGAGAGCGCGTCCCGCTGGACGACCCCTACGAAGTTCCAAAATTCGCCGATTTCGCAGTCCCGCTGAGAACGTCGATCTATCGGTACTCCGGCCGCGCCACTCTCGACGAATTGGCGAAGTTCTGTGCCGACGCCATGCAACTCGAGGACCGGTATCACGTGACGATCCTCCAGCCCGGCGCTGCAGAGGCCAATTCAGTCCGGTTGATCCACTACCTGACTTGTAAGAACTCGGAGCTCCTGATCAAACACTCGCTACCCATCTGGGGCTTGGGCGTGATGGTCATCGCCCAGATCGGCCAGCGGGTGTTCATCTTGGATACCGAAGGGATTGTGATCGAGCTGGATGCTCTCGGGTTTGAGCCAGAGTCGGTGGAGCATCTGCAGCGCCTGATCCCGGCGAACCAGACTGACGTCGCATCCAGGGTGTCACAGGCGTCCGCCATTGGCTTGGACCTCTCGGAGACTGCGGTTCGCTCCATCACGGCCCGGATGCACGATTTTGCCACCGGCTTCTTTGATCTCTCGCAGAACAGCCAGGCGCTGCATTCAGTGCGAGCATCCATGCGGCTGCAAAACACGCCTGTGACCCGCTACCTGTCAATCGACCGAGCCAGTGTTTCCGACTACAGCGCCCGCACCCAGCGGCGTTCGGTGAACGAGTACTTTTTGTGGCTCCAATTCTTGGCCGAGATCCTTGACTCGAACGATCCTGTCAGCGGCGTGTTTGACCGGTTCGCGCGTTCCGTGGCTGCACCTGCGGTCCAGGATGCAGAGCCGATGAACGTCCTTTTCGACTTCTACGATCTGTTGGACAACGCCGTCGAAACGGCAGGCTGGAATGCTGCTAAATGCGAGTCACTTCGACAAGCGGAAACCTGTGTGGACGTTGACAGCTCAGGAAAGTTCACCTTGGACGTCGCCGGCGAGACCTTGAGCGGGAGGATCATGTACACGGTCACTGGCAATGTCCGGCCCAAAGGGCGGTACGACATCGAATCGCCAGAACTCGACGCGTTCGTCAGAGACCCGAACGCGCCATCGACAGAGCCCGCGTCATTGGTACGCGCTCTTAACAGGGAGCAGGCATTTCGGGTCATACCGAGCGGGTCGGATCTCACGTATGCCAAACGGCTGTTCTACCGTACGGGATTGGACATCGCCGCCATTGCCAAAGGCCGTGAGGAAGGGTCACCTCTGGAGAGGCTGAGGCCTTCACCATGGCTTGAGCAAGTCACATCTGAAAAGGGGGGCGGCACGGCGGCGCAATGGGTGGCGAATTCGGTATTCGGCGGCATGTTCGCGGAGTTCGGTCTCTCAAAACATGGTGCGCCTTCGACGGCCAAAAAACGGCCGCTGCGTATCTTGGATCCGGAGCTCTTTCAGGAAATCCAGACGTTTGATACGCTGGTGTGTGACGACGGCGGGCAGGAGCAGGCGGATTTCATGTGCATGGGTGAATCTCCAAGGCGCGTGGTGTTCGTTCACGCCAAAGTTAACAGCAGCCAGATGAGCGTGAGCGCGATGCAGATCGTTGGACGACAAGCCATGGCATCCCTTGCATTCATGGCCCGAGGCGCACGACTTTTGGACCGAACTGCCTGGTGGCAATCGCCATGGTCGACAGACGATCACATGCAAGTTCCTCATCGCTTGCTGAAATCCGCGACACCTGACCTCGCGACCACATGGAACGAGATCAAGCGCGGAATCCAATCCGCTCAATACGCCAAGGAGATCTGGATTTTCGCTGGCCGCACTCTCAGCAAGGCAGAGCTCGTAAGGCAGCTCACTCGTCCAAGTGGCCCGACGCCTCTATCTCTGCAAATGATGTACTTCCTGGGGGCGCTTCAGACGTCGGCAGCGAGAGCGAACGTTGCCATGCGAGTCTTCTGTTCCAACTAATGTCTGGCAGCCATCAGCGTGTACCTACCGGTCGGAGCCGCCAAGGGCTACGACTGCCAACAATCGAAGCAGCCCTTCCTGTCGCCAGCGACGAACGACGGCTACCAGTCTGAAACGGGCGGAGGCCAAAGCCAGCCAGGGATCCGGGCGCCATAGGACAAGCCGCCGGCGGCTGGGTTAACTCCTGAAGTTTGCTCGGTCGGTCACGGATACAGGATGTGGGGGCTACCCGCATAGCGCTGGGCTTCGGTCAATTCCTGGGTTTTCAAGCCATACCCGCGCATCAGCCAGCGCGAGGTGCCGCCGGGATCTCCGCCAACCTCTGCCCTTCCGTGAAGTGCCGTGCGATTGCTCAGGATGAGAAGGTCCCCAGGCTGCAGCACGACGTGCGTCGCGGCACCCGCACAAGCCGCATTGAGCGCTTCGACTGCAGCTTCGCTGTCCTCGCCGAGGGTGTCGACGCTGCTGTGGCTATAGCGGATCCAAGTACCTTCACCGGTTTCGAGCAGGACTTCGACGTCCACCTCGACCAATTCTTCGCCGAGCACGCGTTTCGTGCCGGTGATGAAAGTTTTTTGCGAACGAACACTGAACTGGCGCGTCTTCAGCTCCGCCACGTGGTCAGGGGTCAGCGCGGCGACCAGGGCCGGAACCGGCATGACGATGGTCGGCACCCCATCGGGATTGCGCAGGGCCGCCAGACACACTGCGTCCGGGGAGGGGGCGATGTTGGGAAACGAGGCCGATCTGTAGCCACGCACGGGAAAGCTCACGGCGTCGGTGTGCCCGTGCATGCTCTTGCGGGACTTATCCGCGAACACGCCTTCTCCAGGCAATGTTACCAAGTTGACAAACAATTCGCCGCTGTTCTCGCTGCCATAGGAAACGGCCTCGAGCTCCAAGAGTCCGATGATCGCAAGCATGGCGGCTCGCCCCGTGATCGTGCCCGGGCAGGACGGGATCGGGAAAAAGGCCTCCGGCGTCGCATCCAGTTCTGCCGGGTCGAATACGCCCATCAGCCTGAGGAAGCCGGCTTGGTGCAGGTGGGCCCACGGGTCTCCCAGGTCCGCCGGTTCCACGCGGCCCCGCACGGCCGACGCTAGCTGTGGCGCCAGCTCGGCGGGGTTTGCCAATTCCGCACAGGCGGCATCTAACCCGCGTGCAGCCGCCCACTCAGATACGACCTCCCTGATCGCGCCGGAAACCATCAGTAACTCCATGCCCAGGCGTTGATATATTGTTGATACGCGGCTATAGTAGCTCTAACTGGCACAAAGTCAATGGAGTGGTGATGGCAAATCGATTGTTGGACGACGAGGCGGCGTCGAAGGGCGTTGCGTATCTCGATGAGTGGGTGAGGCTGCTGTCGGCCATAACTGCCCGGCCCACATTCGAGTTTGACGAAAGCCGCCGCTTTGCCAAGTGCGCGGTCGTCATCCCGTCTCGGGGTCGGGTCGAAGGCGAGGGCGAATCAATTGAGGCAGCGACCGCGAGTCTGGCGCAAAAACTTCAGCACGTGATTTCGAGCGCAAGCACAAGCGGCCACTGGCCTGACGAATGGCACCAACTTGCAAACTCCGTGCGGGTTTTGCGGAACCAACTGGTTCACGCGGATACCCCTCAAACTCTGAAGGAGACGACGGAGCGGATGACGACCAAGGAGCGCCAGGAGACGATCGGCGTTTCATGCAAACGCTCATTGCAGACATTCATTGCAGGCTGTGCGGCGCACAAAGGAGAGAGTGCTGCGCAGGTGGCAAGAATGCTTCTACGCGATGGATTCGAGGAGTTTGAGGAGCGTACTCTGAATCACAGTGCGAGCCGTGTCTTTGCTGCCTTCCAGAAGGACTACGACCAGCTTGTTGGATCAGAAACGACTCAATGGATGGTGCGAACCAGTCCCAGTCTCTTCGTTCGAATTCGGCTCACCGCTAAAGAACATGGAAAGTCTGCCTCGCAACTAAGCGCCATGTGCATGGCCCACGCTTTGGTGAGGCAGCAAGTGACAGAGCTGGAACTTGAGAAGGCGCAGGCGCAAGTGATGGCGATTCAGGGACCAGCAGTGAGAAAGTTGTCTGCCGAAATCGGACTCGGAAAGAACAGCGCACTGCTCAGCGGAGTATTGGCTGGGCGGACTGCGGCTCCGAGCAAAGTATTGCAGGCGTTATCCGACCGGCTCCATGTCGCCGCTCTTGCGCTCGCAGAGTCTTTTAGGCGTTCATTTGCGCACAGCACTGTGCCGGCCTTCAAGGCCGTGGAAGGAAAGCCAGTGGTGAATCCCGAGCCGCTTAGTTGGGCGGCGGCGGTGACCTCGCTGAAACTCAGTTCGTCTGAAACAGAAGCGCTTCTCGAATTGGCCGACTGAAAGAAGCAATGAATGCGTTCGAACGTGCGATGTCGGAGGCAGCGCACTTGCGCGCGCGTCTGCTGGGATCGTCCGTCCCTGCCAAAGCGACAGCTTCCTCCCTCGTTGGGGTGGTCGAGGAAAAGCTCAATCTGCTGATTGAACGCGTACCCGCGTCTTATAGCGAATTGGGTGGCGGAAGCGCAGTACTGAAGCGCAATGAGCGGGCCATCTATGTCGTAGACGATGTCGACGACGCGACATTCTCCTACCTGGTTGCACACGAACTCGGCCACTGGGTTCTTGACGCCGATCTGCAACCACTGACTGTGGCCTATTTGAAAGAGCTCACCGGAAGCGGAACATCTCCCGCTGCGATCCAGGTTGAAGCCTATGGCGCGCGTGAGCGGCAAGAACTCCAAGCCAACGTTTTTGCCCGAGAGTTGCTGTTGCCGCGGGAAGTGGCCAGGCAGCTGTTTCTAGCGGGTATGGGGCTCACTGAGGCGGCTCGAGAGCTTGGCATCCCCAAGGATATTGCTCGCCTTCAGTTTCTGGACGCGGTGCTGCTTCCACCCGCCGCTCCCGTTCGGCCAAGCGTGCTCCACGCGCCGAGCCCAGACCAAGCTGCCGCAGCGAAGGCATCAGAGCGTTTCGCCAATGTGGTGGCAGGTCCAGGGACGGGAAAGACGTCGACCCTGGTCCACCGGGTGCGGTATCTCGTTGAAGAGCAAGGCGTTCATCCCAGAAACATACTCGTACTGACGTTCACGAACAAGGCCGCTTTTGAGTTGATCGAGCGGCTGCGCGCCGCCGACATCCAAGGGGCATCGGAAATCTGGGCTGGAACCTTCCACGGCTTCGGGCTTGAGTTTCTGCGGAAATACCACCAGAGATTCGACCTACCACAGGATGTGTTCGTAGCGGACCGACTGAGCGTCATGTCGTTGCTAGTTCGTGCCCTCCCTCAAGCCGACCTCAAGCACTTCTCCCGACTGGAAGATCCGTATGACTGGCTGCAGCCAGTCATTACCGGGATCAAGCGTCTCAAGGAAGAACTGGTGACCCCGGAGATGTACAGCCAGCGGCTGCCGTCACTCGCGGCAGCGGAGCCGGAGGTCCTTGCCAAGCGCGAGGATGTGGCGAAGCTCTTCGCACTTCATGAAGCCGAGCTGCGACGCACGGGGATGGTGGACTTCGTCGATCTGGTCGCTCTACCTGCCACGGCGCTTCAAAAGGACCGTCAGCCCTTCGCCGAGCTGGTGGATGGCTTCCACCATGTTCTCGTGGACGAATACCAGGATGTGACCCAAGCGATGGTCGAGTTGGTTCGCCAGCTCGCCTTCAAGGCCAAGACCGTTTGGGTTGTAGGTGACGTCAGGCAGGCAATCCATCATTGGCGCGGCGCATCCGTCAAGAGCCTGCTCCGATTTGAGAATACTTTCGTCAAATCGGCGACCGACGGCCGAACGGGGAAGTACTCTCTTGACGTGAATCGGAGGAGCTCCACGGAGATCGTCGAGCTCGTGCAACAAGTTGGACGGGCACACGTTCTCCAGGACAGTCTTCCCTTGGGCCCGTATGTGTCGTCCAAGGGCGAGAGCGGCGTAATACCGACGCTGATCACCTGTGGCATCAAGACCGACGTGCCTGCGGCCGTGGTGGATGGCGTCAGGGCATGCCTCGATGCCGGTGTGCCGCTGGGTTCCCAGGCCGTATTGGCGAGGAAGGGTGCTGATGTCGAGAGGTTGGCTCGCGCCCTGGGTGAGGCAGCCATCCCCGTTCTGTACATCGGCGAGCTTTCGCAACGTGCCGAGATCAAGAAGCTCTTGTGCCTCATGCAGATTCTCGCGGAACGTCAGCCTTGGGGTTTGATCGGCCTGTCCGGTGACCCGAGCTACGGCATGGACCTTGCCGACATCCGCACGCTGCTCACCGCGGGCAGCGAAGAGATGCGATGGCAGCGCGGACGATGGCTTCGCGACGTCCCGCCGGGCCTGTCTCCTAGAGGCGTTGAGGTTGTGAGCATCCTCAATCGGTTGCTCACCGGCGTCACACGCTCGACCAAACCGTGGGATTTTGTCTGTGACATGCTCCTGGAGAGGAGGCTTTTCCCGATCGACCTAACGGATCGCAGCATCGCGGGGCAAGTCAGCCGGCTTGCACTCTGGCAGTTTGCCTACTCAGTGCGCAACGGCGATGGCGACGTGCGCGAAGCACGTCTTTCTCGCTATCTCATGCGGCAGCGACTGCGCCAGCGTATTGGGGACACCTATGTGGATCGGGAGCTGCCGCCCGAAGCGCTGGCAATGGACGCGGTTCGACTGCAAACCGTCCACGGTAGCAAAGGCCTGGAGTACGACGCGGTACACGTGGGATATGTGGAGGACGGCAGCTATGGCTCTGCGGCTCCTACGTGGGTTTCGCCGGACTCAATCCTGGACATTGTTCCCCCTGAGGTGCTGGGCAGCAGCGCCGCCGAATACGAGTTCGAAACAGCGGTCGAGCGAAATAACCTGCTGTACGTTGCCACTTCGCGGGCTCGAACCTACCTGCGCCTGTACGACGATGAGGAGTTCGGTGGCAATGACCGGGCCGAGCAGTTGGAACACTTTCCTAGGACGTACGCGGAGGAAAGCTTCGGCGGGGCTGCGTCGGGGGCGGTTGTTGAGTTGCCGGTCCTCAAGGGCGTCCCGCCCCCGCCCGTTGACTACTCGGCATTCGAAACGTATGTGCGCTGTGGGCTCCAGTACCACTACCGATATCGCCTGGAGCTGCGCATCGATCTGGATCTGGAGGTTGGTGTGCGGGCACGGATTGCGGTAATGCACGCCCTTCGAGGTATCGCGAACGGTGAGGGAACGCCCAAAGACGTTTTTCTCGCCGCATGGGCCAAGTACAAGTTGCCCAGCAGCGGAGAAGATCCGACGTTGTGGCGTGACGCCGTTGGCGCAGTTCGACAAGGGTTGCAAGTCATAAATGCGATTGGCGGCGAATTCTGCGAGCCGACGACTGTGATTGTGGGGCTGCAAGTGAATATGCCTTGGGGCCTAAGAACGAACGAGCGGTATGGAAGCACTCTTCACCTCATCCGCTTCTCATCCCGGGGCGCAAGTGACACGGCGACGTTGATGCGTCCCATGGTGAACGAGCTGGACGGACAAAAAATTAATGGAATCGTGTTGCACAACATCCGCTCGGACCAAACCATGCCGGTTGCGCCGAGCAAGGCGCTGAAGAAGACCAAGTCGGCTAAGGCTGCACTTCGTTTGCTTGATCAGGACTTCTCGCCCGTTGTCGGGCGGCACTGCGGGCGTTGCGCGTTCATGACGTCGTGTCCCTCTCAGCCCAGGTAAAAGAGCAACTCGAATCGGACTGGATCATGGCTCGCCAATACCTTGACGTACCCTACCGGGAAAAGGACGCTGCCAAGGCGCTTGGCGCGCGTTTCGACGGGGGCGTCAAGCGCTGGTACGTGGAGGACGGCGTTGAGCTTGCCGCCTTCCACGTATGGTTGCCGGCCGAACTTGCGTTGGCACCCTCGCCCGGCAGCGTCTCAGACATCGCTTCTTCGAACTCGGACACGACGACTGTTCGGCGCGGCGTACCCCTTTCGCGACTCCTGAGCAGTGTCTCTGCGGCCGTTGCCGAAGCATTTTCAAACGGTGTGTGGACCATGGTCGAGGTCAACGAAGCCACCCTGCGCGGGGGCCATGTGTACCTGGAACTGTCTGAACGCGATGGTGCCGGACAGCCAGTTGCGAAGGCCAAAGGCATGATTTGGGCGAACACTGTGGCGCGAATCCTCCCAGAGTTTGAGAAGGCTACTGGGGCCGTCATCGGCGCTGGGATCAAGCTGCTGGTGCGAGCAAGGCCGGTTTTCAAGCCGCAATACGGTTTCAGCCTGGAGATCGATGCGATCGATCCGGAGTACACACTTGGCGACCTTGAAGCCAAGAAGCGTGAAATACGGACTCGACTGCAGCAGGAAGGGCTCTTCGAATGCAATCGAAAGCTCACCGCGCCAACCGATTTTCAACTTGTACTGGTCGTATCGCCACCAGAGGCTGCAGGTTTGGGTGACTTTAAGAAAGAGGCAGATCGATTGGGGCGGCATGGGATCTGCCGCTTTGTCTACGCTCACAGCCGGTTTCAGGGGGAGGGTGCTGCTCGCGAGATTGTGGGCGCCGCGTTGGCTGCGCTTCGCGATATGAGCAGCACAGGACACCCCGATGCCATCGTACTGATTCGTGGTGGCGGCGCGGCCAACGACCTGGCATGGCTGAACGACTACCACTTGGCTCGTTTCATCTGCGAGCAGTCCATTCCGGTGCTGACGGGCATCGGCCATGAAAGGGACAGCACGCTGCCCGACGAGGTGGCGAACACGCGCTTCGATACACCCAGCAAGGTGATCGCCGGTATCGAGCAGCAAATCGTGCGACGAATCCGTGAAGCCCAGCGGGCATGGGAATCGATCCTTGCCACGGCAACACAGGATTGCCGCAACGCCAGACTGGACGTGGAACGCTCAGATGCCCAAGTCCGGGCCGATGCGACAGCTCATGTCGCACGTGCCCGGCACGACAGCGTGGCGGCTCTGAACGAGATCGCCATAAACGCGGTTCGCCAGGTGCATGACGGATCGAATCAGGTGGCGGCGATGCTGAACGAGGTTCGTGCGGGTGCCAGCATGGACATCGCCATGGCGCGGCAAGCCGTTCCCGCGCTGATGACAGCAATTCGCATCGATGCACTGTCCACATTGGCCGAGGCTAGGTCGGTCACAAGCGTCGGATACAACACTGTGGTTGACCGGACGGCGGCTCTCACGCGATCTGCCGGACTTGCGGTGCAGTCGCAGCTGCAGCGCGTTGCGGAGCGTGCTGTGGGTGCTATCAAGCAGGCGCGTAGCAGCGCACAAGCGTTGGTGCGTGAGGTAGCTGGCCAAGGCCCCGAAAAAACGCTTGGCCGCGGGTTCGCGATCGTCAGAAATGGGGACGGCAGGCCGGTGACATCGAAGGAGGTCGCACAGGCGTCTTCCAGACTCAGCATCCAGTTTCGGGACGGGACGGCCGATGTCGTTCCAGCGCCCAAACAACAAAGGAGCACCAGATGACAGAAAAGACTTTTAGAAAAGCGTTTGGCGTCCTGCAGCAGCATGCCGAGACGCTGCGTGACCAAGCCGAGCCAAATATTGATGATCTTCTGACTATCGTCCAGGAATCAGTGGAAGCGTACGGTGTTTGCAAAGAGCGCATCGACGCAGTGGAGACTGCTTTGAAGGCGGCTTTGGACGGGGCGGGCGTGGGCGCCTCCGCCACAGTTGCGCAACCCGCAATTGAGCGTGAATCTGCCAGAGCTGCCGGACAGCCTTCCAAGCCGGCGGCACCGACATCTTTCGACGATATGGATGACGACATTCCGTTCTGACAGGAAGAGCTTCTTGTCGCTAAGCGTATCTGAGCATCGTGAGGCTTGCGCGCCTCGATCTTCAATCCCGCGGGCTGAACGAGAACACATGAAAAGCCTATGAACTACAACAGTCTCGTCGTATCGGATGACCGTATCGATCGCCTTCACGGTCAGCTGTCTTGCATTCCTGCGCTACCAACTGGGGTCCGTCCATCGACGCCGCAGGAGCTTGAGTCGATGCTGGAAGCAGACCTGACGGAATACGAGCGGCGAACGATCACGATCCACATGATCGACTGTTCCGCTCGCCAGGGGAAGACATGAGCGACCCCCTACAGCACTACGTCCCGAAGTTCATGTTGCGCCGATTCTGCTCCGGCAAGAATGAGTTGGTCTACGCCTACGACAAGCTTAGCGACAAGGTCTTTGCGTTTTCGACGTCGAAGAAGTCCAAGGTGGGCGTAGCCGCCGAACGGGCCATCTACGACTTTGAATTCCAGGGAGTGCCGATGACTTTGGAGCCTTCGCTGAGCAGCCTCGAGACCAAGGCGGCCGAAGTGACCGCCAAAATCATCCAGAGCCTGCGGATCGACCCCGAATGGCATTTGGACAAGGCCACCTTGGCCGGCTTTCTTGCCGTGCAGCTTGTGCGAACAAAGGCCGCCATGGCGACGCTTGACGACCTGTCCGCGCGCATGGAGGGCTACTTCCGGTCCGAGGGGGCGCCAGAGGAATTTTTTGAGCTGGAGCCGGAAGTTGGGGACAAGGCGAACGCCAGAAAGACGCACTACACCCGGATGATCACCAATGCGCCAAATGATTTGGCGCCCTTGCTGGCGGACAAGGTCTGGCACTTGTTGCAGACCGATGAGAGCGATCCATTTCTTATGGGGGATCACCCTTTCTCCCGATACAACGAGCCAGGCGAAGGCGTGCGCGGAACCTTGGGACTGCGATCCAAGGGGGTGCAGATTTACTTCCCGCTGACTCCCACGTTGGCACTGTGCCTCATGTGCAAAACGCATCTGGACACGATGATCGATGGGATCGAGCGCATCGACAGGCTATTGGCGGCTAGGATCGGCAATGCGGCAGAACTGCGGGCGCTGCGCTCGGAGACCATGCCGCTAGTCGAAGCCATGTTAACGGGGGGCGTGGTGAAGTGCCGACCCGAAAGCGTCGAGCACTTCAACTCATTGCAGATACTAGAGGCAGAACGCTATGTGTTCTCCTGCAAGAGCGACTTCCAGATGGCGAAGGAAATGATCGCGGCGGACGAAGCCACGCGTCACGGTCCCAGGATGGTCGAAAGGTCGGGTGCTTTTTAGTGAGCGAGAGCGGGGACGCCGCCGGCGATGTCCGGCGCGAATGACCGAGCGATGTTTAGCAGTTATGGCATCGCTCCGTGCAGCCCTGAAGGTGCCGTCCCCAGTTACCGCTTCGACTGAGAAAGCTAGTTTGGAATCCCCCGAACCGCTGGCCCACCCTCCACAAGAGTGATCTGCTGTTTTCGTAGCACTTCAATCTGTTCACGAAGTGCCCTACGTTGTTCGTCTGAAAGTTCGCGGGAAATGCTAACGAGCGTTGTCGCTTGAACAGTTGACCGTGGTTCTATTGAGAGCAATGCCGCCGCACGAACTGCGGGCTCTTGCTCGCCGTTTCCCGCCAGGTATAGTTTCACCGCGTCATCCTTGGCGCTAATGTCGCCGAGCAGGGCGGTGGGCTTCCCCCAGTTTCCCGGACACATCCAATGACATGATGTGTTCAGGAGATAGGCATGACAAGAACCCGAAGGAGCTTCACGGACGAGTTCAAACGTGAAGCAGTGAAGCTGTGCAAGCAGCCAGGAGCCACGGTCATGAACATTGCGCGGGACCTGGGTATCCAGACCAGCGTGCTCAGACGTTGGGTCACCCAGGAGCGTGGCGGGGTGTTGGACCTCAGGCCGAACCGGCCGCTTCGCAGTGAGGCCGCCACCGAGGTGGAGCGGTTGCAACGCGAACTGCGACGTGTGACCACGGAGCGCGACATCCTAAAAAAAGCGCTCGGCTACTTTGCAAAGGACCCGCAGTGAAGTACGGCTTCATCGCGCGGCATCGTAGTGTCTGGCCCACCCGCACCATGTGCCGGGTACTGGCGGTCTCCCACAGCGGCTTCTACGAATGGATGGGCAGAGCGCCGAGCCAGCGCAGCCAGGACGACGCCAGGCTCACCCGCCTCATCCGAGAGAGCTTCGAGCTCAGCGACCGCACCTACGGCAGTCCACGCGTCTGGCACGACCTTCGAGCGCTGGGCGAGAGTTGCGGGATGAACCGGGTCATCCGGCTGATGCACCTGGCCAAGCTGCAGGCCCGTCACAAGCGACGCAGGCTACCTGGCGATACGGGCAGCAGGCTTGAGAACCACATCGCGCCCAACCATCTGCAGCGCGACTTCGAGGCCAATGGTCCGAACCAGAAGTGGGTGGCTGACTTCACCTACATCTGGACGGCCGAGGGCTGGCTGTATGCGGCGGCGGTGATGGACCTGTACTCACGTCGCATCGTGGGGTGGTCGATGAGCGACACCATGCAGGCCAAGATGGTGAGCGACGCTTTGTTGATGGCCCTTTGGCGGCGCGGCAAACCCAGCTCGCTGATGCATCACTCGGACCAGGGCAGTCAGGGCGGATTCAACTGGTCGTCGCAACACCTTCAACCAGGAGGTGTGTATGGGGCG
>ENA-UOXO01001634-UOXO01001634.1-mixed-culture-metagenome-genome-assembly--contig:-NODE-1634-length-14810-cov-39.628329_pt1 | contig 14810 bp, 8 predicted proteins | sample MGYA00238162_ERZ761640 | MGnify/ENA primary metagenome ERZ761640 (study PRJEB28914, sample SAMN08778297) | mixed culture metagenome | isolation source: Freshwater growth medium | place: USA...
CGAGGCGGCGGCGGTTGAGCGGGCAGAGGCCCAGGCGCGCGCCGAGGCGGAGGCGGCGGCGGCGATTGAAACCAGCGGCTCGGTGGCGGAGGCGGGTTCAAGGCCCGAGACGCCAACGCTCGATCCCAAGGCGCACGAATCAATGGCGGTGGCGACGGCGACGGCTTCGACGGCGGAGGCGGTGGCGGCGGCGGCGGTGGTGGTGGAGGAGGAGGTGGTGGGCTTAGCTGTGGTGGCGGCGGTGATGGCGGCGGCGATGGAAGTGGCGGTAGCGGCGGAGGCGTCATTGGTGGCTCGAGCTTTGGGAACGGGTAAGGTGGCGGCAGCAGCGGCGAGGGAGGCGGAGGTGGTGGTTCGGGAGGAGGCGGCGGCGCTTGTCCAGGCTGCGGCGGCGACGGATCAAGCGGCGAGGAAGGTGTCTCCTCGGGAACTGGCGGCGGCGGCAGCGGCGGCGGCGGCGGCGGCGGCGGCGGCGGCGGCGGCGGCGGCGGCGGGGCTGGCGCCGCCGCTCGCCTCTGCTGCTGCTGCTGCCGCGCCTCCTCCATCGCGCTTGCCCTGAGCGCCGCCATGGAGCCGACAATGTTCACCATCGAGCGTGCCGTCCTCATCAAGAAATCGGAGGTGACTTCCGTCGCCTGTGGCGCAGTCTCCACCACCTTGCGGCGTGCCTTCTCGGCAGCCTTCTCGGCAGCCTTGGCAGCCTCGAGCAAGCGCTTCGCTGACGCTTGCGCCGCCGCCTTGGATGTCTCAGCCGCCTTTGGCGCCACTTCGCGCTGCACCTTTTTCGTCGCGACCTTGAACGCCTCGCGAGCCTTTGGCGCCGCCTCACGCTGCAACTTGATCACCGCCTTGTTGGCGCTGCGGGTCAAATCCCTCAGCGGGTTGGTGAAGATTTGCATGTCGCGCCACGTCTGGTAGGAAGCGAAGGCCATCCAATATACGCAGCACGTCACTAGCAGCCGCGCCGGCTGCGAGTTGTGCCAATCTGCAAAGAATTGACGGATGCTCTTGAAGATTCCTGGCCGTCGTGCCACCGGCACGACATCAGCAGTAGTAGTGGCGTATCGCGCCGTCACATTCCCGGCAGGTCGTACAGCCTCGCGCGACTCCGCGGCAATCGTGAACGACGGCAGCGGCTGAGCGTGCCGGCCTTCGCAGCCGGAGGCGGCGAAGAAGGCTAGAAGCAGGTAAACGCACGCTGCCATAAATGCACCCTCAAAGAATCTGGGCGCGTTCTCATCTGAAATCTCTTCACATGCTCATTAATGAGTCGTTAATTTATGGAGCGCGCGTTGTCTCGCGCAAAGTCGCGATCGCAGGGCGGAATCGCACGCATCGAACTCAGGCGCGGCGCACGTCTCGTGCCGTCGTCTCGGGCGTCTTGAGAATGTCTCGAGAATTCGCGTTGTGTTGAACAGCATCCATGCCGCCGAGCGAGGAACCCACGAGCGAGGTGCCCACGGCCACCGCCACAGTTTCTTCGCCGGCGGGTGCACCGATAAACGATAAGACCACGTCCGTGTTCGTCACACGTGACAAGTTCAATGAAGCCGCCACCAAGGTCGGCCTGGCACCTGGCCTTGCCGAGGCTCTCTGGGCCGTGATGGCAGACAGCTCGAGCCAACGTATCATAGGGGGAGCCACGGCGCCCAGGGAGGACGCGACGAACGTGAACCAGTGGCACTGGAGCGAGCTGGACCTGGTGCCATGGGCCAAAGAACGCCTCTCAGAGCTCGTCGTCGGCCTAGCAGGCAAGGACATTCCGGACAAGGGCTGGGTGAAGGTGACCAAGCTCGAGTCATGCGAGGGCGAGGCCGCAATGTCCAACCGCAAGGGCAAGCGCATCGTCTCGTACGAGCTGAAACTCAAATTCAAGTGGGAGGGCAGCGTCGACTACGACGAGGTGAGCGGTGAGTTGCTGATGCCCTATGTGAGTGAGGACGTCGAGGATAGCAACTATGAGATCAAGCTGACGGCCAAGCAGCCCAACGACGACTCGCACAAGAAGGCGCTACGGTACCTCACCAAGGAGCTTCCCACGCTTAAGGCCAACCTCAAAAAATTCACTGCCGAGATCTACGCCAAGTAGCATCTTAAGTAGAAACGTGAGTAGCACCTGAGCGTTAGTAGCACACGTTGTGAGTAGCTAGTAGCACCATCCAAGTCGCAAGACGGTCTCCCCCCCACTGCAGATGTAGGTGACTAGAGCGGGCACGGCAGCTGGAACGGAAGCGTGAGAACAGAGGCGATTATTATCAGAGAAGTCCCAGGATTAAAACCACAGTGCACAGAAAACCACAGCCGCCGCCGCCGAGCATGATCGAATCATGCTCGGCCCAGATGCGAGATCGGAGTATGGAATCACGTCGATGCACGCTTATATTTGACTCCAAAACAGGCGAATCCGCGCGCGCGTCCGACCGCCGCGCGCGCGCTATTTTCGAACGAACAGCTTGATCGTGCCCCACGCGGTTCCGTTGGCGACTCGGCGTCCCGCCTGCGGCGGCGTCCGGGTGCGGCGGCCTCTCCGGCTCCCGGCCCCGGCCGGCCTAGCCGCGGTGGGGTTCGCTCGCGTCTCCTCGACGGAGCGGAGAAGAGCGGACATTAAGAGCGGACACTTTATTGAACTTTATTGCACGTTCGACACGGTCGCTCACCCGCGCCACTTCGCCCGGTGGGCCCGGCCACATTCGACAAAGGACAATGCCGGATTGCGGACGATTTGCGCAATTGCGAGAATGCTGCTCTCGATGCGGTCTCAACAGTCAACTCTCGTTTCATACCTCAGAAGCTCAACTCTCTACTCTCACCGCCGCCATTTGATCCGCCCCAACGTGGGCATCCGATTCCTGAAACGTTTCCGCGACGCATCCCGTGGTCGCGCTGTCCCCCGGCCCCGCTCAGCCGGGACAGCGCCTCGACGAGCCGCCGTGTCGAGATGCGTTCCGTGCCTGATCGCGTGCGCGCTCTGTGCGGGGTACCGCGCCCACATGCTGCGAGCACCCGGCGTCGCGCGTCGAGAGGGGCATGGCCGTGACACGACACACGCTCATGGACACGTTGGACAAGATCCCGCCGAGCTCTCTCACAGACTCCACACACACGCAACTCGCATGTCGCAAAGGTCGAGTTCATTCTTCGCCCGATCTGCACGCGTAAACTTGCGCTTCAGGAAGCATCTCCTCCATCGGTCTTGCCGCTTCCGCCGCTCCTCACCGTGACGACATCATCTCCCCATGAAGACCACACACGCGCGAAGGAGGCCGAGGGGCGTGGACGAGGGGCTAGCGTGCCGTCCTTCACTGCCCCGGAGGCCACCTCCGCGCCGTACAGCAATTGTGGCAAGGTGCATAGGCTCGCACCCGGCGTCGGCGCCCGCTGGCGTCGGCGCGTCGGAAGAGCCACGCCTCCCGAACGGAGGACAGCCGAAAGGCGCCGCCCACGGGAAATCCAGAGCCGCCTTTCATCCGTGCGCTGCTGCGGAGCGCACGTCCTGTGTGGCCATACGGAAGGCAAAGAAGCCCTCTGCATGGCTGGCCTCGCGGTTCTGTCGTGTCCGCTCGTGCGCCCCAGCGCGCTCGTGCGCCGGCACACGCTCGTCAGCGCGCGCCTCGTTCGACCCTTTCACCTCGCGTCCCTCTCGAGGAGAGCTCGGGCGCAGGGCTGGAGATGCATGCAGAGATGCTGACAGAGATGCATGCGCACTCGCTCCCACGGAGCCACTCGCAAGAGAGGGCGCCCCCGATCCCGATCCTTGAACGGACGGTGAGGCGGCATCCTCGGGAGCCCGCACGGTATATGCTGGCTGTGCCGGCGCGCCCGACGCGCCGGTGCCGCACGGGTGCAGGCTATTCTCGTACTGGCGGTCCTGGTGAGCGGGAGATGTTGCGGAAGGCGATCCATCGAGCGCGACGGTCTCGTCGTCGTCGGAGGGCATTTCATCTCCCTCACGGAGGCAGATGCGGGCCAGGCATGCCTTCTTCTTGACGCCGGGGCCGCCAAACCTGCGCGCGTTCGGGGCAACGGCACGACGGCGACTGTCAAAGCACGGAGGTGGGAGGGGATACAGCAGGCGGGGACACGGGCTGGGGGGAAGAGTGAGGGCGCATCTCAGCAGATGGTGCGTGCTGACACCTCAGGCAGCCGGCGAGGGGGCTCTGCGCGCCCGCGAGCCAGGCGGGGCGCAGCCTGGGCGCAGCCTGGGGAGAGGTGCGACAAGAAAGCGCACCGAGGCTTGTCTCGGCAGTTCTTGCAGCGCCCGCAGTCGCTGGCCCGACAAGCTGTGCACGTGCCGCATCGATGCGACTTCGGATGAGTCCGCGACCTGGCGAGCGCGGCCGCGTCCTCCCGCGCCTTCGCCTCAGCCGCCAGATGGAATTCCTGGGAAAAAGTCATCTGCGGCTTGGTGGGGGCAGGGACTGGCTGATGCTCGAGATCCTGGTAGCGCGCGTCGAGGTTGTACCAAAATTCATCCCACTGATCATCATCCATAAGCCGGTGGTCGCGCTCGCTCGCCTGACGCGCGCGCTTCATGGGACAAGGGTTCGCGTTCGGGGTTGGACGGAGTGCGACGAGAGGGGACGGACGCGGAAAAGTAAGCTCAGTTTCGTTCACACGTTGCGATGATGCGTCAGTCGAAAGCGAACAGGTTTTTCGTCAAAACCGAAGTCACAGCCTTCATCACGGTTAAGCTCGAGCTTCTCCCGCACAGGCGTTCTCTCTCCACGGCGTCAACTCACTCGCAACTAGTGTAGCGTCGACCACGGACCCGCGCGCCGCGCCCGCGGTCGCGCGAGTGTCCGAGTGACAGGTGACGCCATGTGACGCCCTGGGCCTGGCTTGATGCATCTCTACAATCAAACAAAATCGCACAACGGACACTTTACGAATCGACAGCAGCTCGCTCGGCCTCGGGAGCTCGCTTCCATGGCTCGCTTCTTCTGTTTTCCATGTTCGCGGTTACTTAGATAAGCGCGCCCCCGTGACTTGACTTGACTTGACTTGACTTGTCGCGGCGCCGCTCCTGGACGGCGCCGGGTGACTTGTAGGTTTGGAAACTTTTGATCGGGAGCGCCGAGGCACTTCGGCCGCTATCCGTCTTTGTGCGTGCGACGTGCGCAAACGCGTCGGGGGTCTTGCTGAGGGCTACAATCGGCCTTGATCGGTCTGCCGGGTTCGTTGGGTGGGATGCACCTGCCATGCCTTGTGCTTGCATTAGCCGCGCTGCGTGTCGAGATCTCGGCTGACGGCGACAGCCGGTGCTCCGAGGCGATGGTGCCTGATGAGGTCATCGAACGCTTCTCAAACAAGACGAACGTAAAGATGAGCAACCAGCGGACAGCTTCGTACATCAGCATGGTCGAATCGAGTTTGGATGCAACGGATCTCGAAGCGTTCTTCGCGCTTCAGTGCAAGGGCGCCGTGCCCGCCCTCGAGCGTCTCGTGCTCTCCACGAACCCCATCAAGGACGAGGGCATGAAGGTCTTCGCCGCGGCGGCCTTACGCGGGTCCCTCAAGAAGCTGTCGCACCTGTGGCTCAGCAGCACTGAGCTCGGCGACGCTGGCGTGCAGACATTCGCGAGTGCCATCAGGAGCGGCCAGTTGAATAACCTCAAGGCGAGCTAGCTCGGGGCTCCGACCATGTGGTGGCCGGCATGCATGCAATGGTGGCCGGCATGCATGCGTCCCGCCACGCAGGCTTGCTGCCTTCTCGGCTACGGCCAGCTGCTGCTACGCGCACGCGTGCTCGCACGCGCGACGCCGCCGCTCACCTGCTCGCCTTGATGAGGCTCTCTCGCTTTGTTGACGTCATCAGTGCGGCATCCGGCTCACCTGCTCACTGGGCGTCTCTCGGTTCGTCGCAGGAGCTCCAGCTCAACGGGAATGGGTTCGGTGATCCGGGGGCGGTCGCTCTCTTCTCGGCGATCGGCGAGGCCAATCTACCCAAATTGGAGATGTTGATGGTCGCCGAGAATGCCATCGGTGATGAGGGCGCAATGGCCTTGGGCGCCGCCCTCGCCAAGGGCGCCATGGCGAAGCTCAGCCAGCTTTGGCTCCACTCCAACCGCATCGGAGATGCGGGCCTACGGGCGCTCACGAGCGCAATGGCGCCCACGACGGCGTCCGACAACGGTCGCCCCGGCGCCGCGTCGGGCGCTCTCGCAGCGCTCACTATCCTCGGACTGGCCGATAACCGAATCGGCGACGCTGGCGTGGTGGCGCTCGCGGACGCGTGCCGCCAGGGCGCGCTCACGGAGCTGCAGAGCCTCTCCCTCGGCTCGAAAGCCGGCGGCAACCTCATCGGCGATCGCGGTCTTGCGGCGCTCGTCGAGGTGGCGGCGGAGGACCGGGGCGCGCTGCGGAATGTCGCGGTGCTCGGGCTGGTCGGAAACCAGATTGGCGACGAGGGGATGCGGGGGCTCAGCCGCGCCTTGCACGCCGGCGCCTTTGCATCCCTCAAGCGCCACCTCTACCTCGAGGGCAACCCAGCGACCGAGGAGGCGCGCCGAGAAGCCCTCGAGGGCCTAGAGAGGAGATGACGACAGTGCGAAGATGCCGATCCGCGCCGGTAGGCAGAAAGGGGATACGAGGGATGCGTGCGCGTCGTGTTGGTGGGATCGAAGTGTTGCCGTGAACATGCCATGCCGTCGGCGAATTTCCGATACCTAACTTGTACATGTACCGTCACGCCGTCGGCACGGGGTCCCCGTTCGTCCCGACAAACTCTTGAAAATGCTCTACCTCGCAGCCGTCGCAGCTGTCGCTGTCGCGACCACGGGCAAGCCGTACCGCCCCCCCAATGCCATCCCACCCGCCGAAGGCCTGGACAATCCCAACGCGGGCCAAAAGAATGAGAAGATCGAACACTTTGTCGTGCTCTTCATGGAGAACCGCACGCCGGACCACATCTGGGCATGCGACGACCTTCCGACCGGCGACTTCGTCAAGGATGGCCACTTCCTTCCGATCGACCCCGCCGATCCCTCCAAGGGTGGCGCAACGCTCAAGTGTGGCAGTGCGACGTACGTCTGCCCGAAAGGGCCTGGCTTCGACATGTGGGGACTGCACTTCAAGCCCGGAGCCAATGAGGGCAAGTATCCTTACGGCGAGCAGGACGACAAGTACAGCTACGCCCATGGCGCGCACGACGTGGCGATCACCCTCTTCGGCAAAGGCACCGTGCCCGTCAAGTCGGCGATTGCGCGCCAATTCTCCATCTTCAACAACTATCACTCGTCCGTCCCCTCGTTCTCGACGCCCAACCATCTGTACGCGCAGTCGGCCACCTCGTGCGGCATCGATGACAACATCCACTGGAACGACTGTGGCGGCTCGAAGGCCTCGTTCCCGCAGCGCACCATCTACGACAACTTGGCCGAAGGGGGCGTGAGCTTTGGCATCTACTCGAACCACACGCCGCACTCGGCCGACACCGACATGGATGGCGTCCAGCGCCACGTCGACAAGTTCCTGGGCTACCCCGACTTCTTTGGGCAGGCGGCGAATGGCACGCTCCCCTCCTTTTCGTTTGTCCAGCCGGGTAACGACCCGCGCAACGGTAAGGGCAACTCGGACCACCCGTGCAACGACGTCGCCCTCGGTGAGCGGCTCGTCAAGGACGTGTACGAGAGCCTGCGCGCCGGCCCCGGTTGGAACAAGACGCTCTTCCTCGTGACGTACGACGATGCGGGTGGCTTCTACGACCACGTCGTGCCCCCTCACGAGGGCATCGTGCCCGACGAGTCGTCGTGCATCGTCAAGTCCGGCTGCAAGAAGCCGTTCGATTTCAAGCGCGTCGGTTCGCGCGTCGTGTCCTTCCTCATGTCGCCGTGGATCCCCGCGGGAGTCATCATGGGCCCGCCCAAGAAGGGAGGTCCCCTGAAGACCAACGGCACCGCGTGGGAGCACTCGGCCATCTCGGCCACCATCGTCGACCTCTTCGGCCTCCCCAAGTACCTGACGAAGCGCGACTCGTGGGCTGGCTCGTTCTCGGAGCTCTTGACCGAGGCGACGCCGCGCACTGACACACCGATGCACCTGCCTGACGCGCCCGCGCCCACGAAGGAGGCCGCCTTCCACAGCTGCGGCGACAAGGACGACATCTCGCGCATGCAGCGCCGCCACGTCGATCTCTGGACCCGTCTCAACGGCGTGGCTCCTCCAAACGATTGGGAGGCGATGAGCTACGAGGAGCTCCAAACATGGATTCACGCCCAGTACCAGATCTGGCGGCATGGAGATCGGAGTGCGGAGACCGTCGAGAAGGCCGCCGAGGCAGCCGTGAAGGACGAGACCATCTGCCACATCCCCACGCCTGAGCGCAAGTAGACTGGGCTCGAAGGATTCGAATTCCTAGAAGAGAGGGTCGCAGCTGTGCACGTGGTCAAGGACGAAGGAGATGCGCTGTGCACCCGTCCACCCGTGACCCGACCAATGCTAAGGGGAGCGGGAGAGTGCGGCGGAGCGTTGGACCTCCGCTGCGGTGCGGTTCGGTTGTTCGTACGAGAGCTGTTTACGCCGTACGGTACCAAACTCAAACGGTTATGACCCATGAGCCATGTCGATGACGCCCCGCGGCCCGCAGGCCGCGCCGGACGAACCGGAAGCCGGAACCGGCCCCGCCGCGCGGAGCCGGAGGCAGCGCCCGCGATCCGGTCAGGGTGCGTCGAGGGTGCGTCCTCGGCTGCGGGCCGGTCCCGACCCTCGCGCGTAGTACCGCACCGGCCAGCACGTATCAGCGCACAGCGGCGGCGTAACTATAAGTGGGATCGCGTCTCTCTGTCTCGCCATAGACTCTGCTCTTCGCATGGCCCCGCGACCAGGCATCCTCGCATGCATCCTCGGTTCCTCGCGGCAGCCCACCTGAGTGCCTCATTGCATCCTCGCGGCAACCCACCTGAGTGCCTCATTTGCTCCTTGGGGTTGTTGTATGTCTCGCCGCGCCCTCCTCACGTGCAGTCCATGGTCAACGGCTCGCTTTTGATGGCGTCGTCCGCCGGCGAGAGCTCGCATTTGAGGGCCGCGTCATCCGTCGCGGGCGCGCCGTCCCGGGCGTCACCGGGAGGCGGCGCGCCGTTTTGGTACGGCGGCGGCTGGAACGGGCGCCACAGCTGCGAGGGCGGCGCGCCCGGGACGGCGCCGACTGAAGAGGGCGCGACGGTGCCCGGCACGACGCTCGGACCGGCAGCTGCCGGCACGATGGGCGGCGGCGGCACCACCGCCGGCCCGAGGAGCGCGTTGGGGGGCGGCGCTCCCCCCCAGCTCATGCCGGCAGCTGCCGGTCCGAGCGTCGTCCCGGGCGCCGTCCCGGGCGCCGTCCCGGGCGGCGGCGCGACGCCCGCCGGCGGTTGGACACCGTAAGAGGCATAGCTCGAGGGCATCGGTTGCGGCGCTGTACCGGGCGCCCCCGTGCCGGGTGGCCCATAGGGCGCTGTGCCGGGCGCCCCCGTGCCGGGCCCAAAGGGCGCTGTACCGGGCGCCATGGCGGGCGCCATCGGCCCGAAGGGGTTACCGGTAGATCCCTTTGTGGACGGGTACGGACCGGCCATCGAATACGGAGCCGGAGGGGCAGCTTGCCCCGGATGAGCCCCTGGCATCGGGGCGCGGTACGGGTACATCGGGCCCACCGAGGCGCCCGCGACGGCGCCCGCGACGGGGGGCGCCGGCGCGGGCGCGGGCGCGGGCGCGCGCTGCACGTACCCTCCGTAGCTCGACTGGTAGTTCGACGGGTAGCTCGACGGGTAGCTCGACGGGTAGTACATATGCGCGAGGTTGGTGAGCGACTGGCGCGCCCGTGTGAGCTGATCCTCAAGTTCCTTCTGCTCGGCGGAGCCGAGGGGAGCGCGGCTGACCATGATCTCGAGGTGCGAGATCAGATGGCTGTACACGCTGCATAGCTGGTCGGCCATCGCGCTTGCCTTGGGTGTCTGCATCGCCATCGGCGGCGCGTGCGGCGCGTACCCGCCAGCTGCCGCGCCGCCGCCCATGCCCCCTTTGCTGCCATAGGGCGAGCCCCCCTTGCCGCCCGACCCCGCGGGCGCTGTCACGAGCACGTGCATGCCGCCACCCTGCGAGCCATTGGGACCGTTGGGGTGGGGGGGGTTGGGGTGGGGGGGAAGGTAGCGCACCGGAGGGGGCGCGATCCCGGAGTACTGTGACGAAATCTGTGACGAAATCCCCGGATGGTGCGACGGCGGCGGATGAGGGGGCGCCGATGCGGGCGCGCCATGGCCTGGGCTGCAGCAAGGGCCGCCGCCCGGGACGGCGCCGTTTCCAAATGGAGCCGCTTGCGACGGCGCCATGTTCGGCGCCATCCCGGGCGCGCCCGTGACGGCGCCGTTTCCAAATGGTGCCGCTTGCGACGGCGCCATATTAGGCGCCATCCCGGGCGGCGGCGGGCCGTACGGGCTTGGGAGGTGGTGCCCATACGGGCCGCCCAGGGGCGGCGGCCCCATGCCCGCACCCGCGTTGGGCGCCGTGCTGAGCACTTGCATGCCCACCACGGGCGGCGCCGCCATCATTGGGCCCCCGGGGGCATGGGGGGTGGGGGGGGGGGTGGGGGGAAGGTGCCATTGCGCCTCGGCGAGGCGCGCGCGCTTTGCCGTCGGTCCCATCGGCAAGCCGTCGCGCCCCCAGGCCCCCGCCATCGGAGGGCCGACGCCCCCGCAGCCGTTTCCACCGCCACCGCAGCCGCCGAGCGTGGCGCCCTCGAGGCAGCCCATCAGAGCAGACGCACCGCCCCCCGGCATGAGGCTCATGCTGTCGGGGACGTCGAGCATGTGCGCACGCGGCACGAGCGTTCCCTTGCCCACGTGCAGCGTCACGATCCCGTTGTGGTTCCATCTATCCGGCATCTCTCCCCAATCGAGAGGCGGAGGAGCGCCGCGCTGGAAGACGACGAGCTGCGGCCCTGTGCAGCCGAGGGTGTTATTGACGAGCCGGATACGGTACTCGCCGTCGGGGAGCGTCTTCCAGAAGCCGACGTTCTTGCCGTTCGAGAGCAGCGCCTTGAGCTCCTGTCGCTCCGATCCGTGTAACCAGTCGGCGGGGAGCGCGCGTACCTGGGCCGCCGGAATGTGGAACGTGCCCGCCTTGCACGCGAGGCAGAACTTGTTCTTGAAGTGCGCAGTGCCGCCCGTAAAGCCGGGCGAGCAGCGCGAGCCGTCGCCGCGCAGCTGCGCCCCCCAGCACGGGTGCGCGCTCACCTCGTCGATCGTCGGGCCACTGCCAACCGCGAGACCTCCTGCGTCTTGGGAATAATAGGACACCCGCGTCATTGAGGTATCGGGGCCCGAGGCGGCCTCGGCGGCGGCGGCGGCGAGAAAGGCGAGCGGGTCGCTCTTGTTGCACAATTCATGCTGCTCGTCCTCCATCTCGCCGCCACCCTCGTCGTGCAGCATTGAGTTCGTAGGACGTTGCTCATAACGGCGGCGCGCCGACGCACTGGGGCCGGCGAGATCGGCCGACGAGCTCATGCAGGTGCCGTTGGAGGAGGCGAGGTCTTGTATGACCTGTCGTGGCTCCGCGGGCGCCCCCAGGGTCGCGCAGAATAGGGCTTGCCCCTACAAGTTGGAAAACAAAGCAGCCTCGCGAGAGATAGTTGCAGCTGCAGCAGCGGCTCGGGGGCGAGACAACTTCGCCCAAAAAGGATCCTTCTGATGAGGGATGAGCGCCGTAGTGGGCGTCTGTTCCACGCGGGGAAAACCGTACCTCGAGAACTCGAGACCCTCTATGAGCTCGAGGCGGAGACGGACCACATGTTTTTATGCCGCAGGCCGCAGGGATCCCAAATGTAAGTCGATGACCCGGGACGACTTGATAGCCACTTGAGACTTGTTGATAGCTTGAAAGTCAAGCCCTGAAGTCAAGTGCAAGATATTAAGGCAACAGACAACCTGTTACAGGAAGCCTATCGAATGTGCTCTCGAGGCTAGCAGTAGAGGTGAGAGTCGACGGAGACTGAGACTTGACTTGACTGGGACACGTGACTACGGGACAGCTTCGGAGCATTTTAACTTATCAAACTGAATCCTTGAGCTTACGCCACGCGCGGTCGAGGACGGGCTCATTCTCGCCCTTCTCCTTCACCTTGTGCAGCAGCACCGGCCCGTCCCGCTCGGCTCCGATGGCCTCGGCCTTCACGACGGAACCGTCCACCATCAGCACACGCCCATCCGCAAGCCGGCGGAGCGCGCCCTCGGGAAGGCCCAAAGCATCCTTGGGCACACGGGTCGATTCCCTGTAATTGTTGAAGAGGTGCAGCCCGGCGACGAGGCCCAGCAGAATCCAGAAGCGTTGATCGCCGAAGCGGATGCCGCGCTCCGGCACGAATACCGCCCACATTTTCTCTTGGATCTTGGCGGCCTCGGCGAGCTGCTTCACCGTCTCTGCACTCGGCCGCGTGCTGGCTGGCGGTTGGCTGCAGAATGAGCGAGCACCGAGCGCACGTCCGCGAGTCGCCGCGCTGCAGCTCGCGCAGCGCAGCGGCCGCAACGCGGGCAAGCATCTGGCCGAGATGCGAAGCATCTGGCCAAGCTCGAGTTCCGCGAGCCAAAATGCTCTTGTCCACCGCGCCGCCCGCGAGCTTGGCCGAGTTGCGCTGGCTCGAGCTTGGCAAAAAGCGCCGTGTTCACAGGTTTGGCCTTGCTGTATCCGGATACCCTGAATCCTTGACTGAAAGAAGGGGGGTTAGGGAATCTCGCGATTCTCGACCAGGAACTCGACCAAGTCTCCATGGCGGTGGCCTTCGCGTCCATAGCCGTCCTGGCGTGGAGTGGACCGCTCCATGCGGCCGCGCACTCACGTCTAGCACGGCCTCGAGCCGCGAAGACTGTGGCAGTTGCTGAAATGCCGATGGTCGCCACGTCGATCCCGGTCGAATCGGCACCTGCCCAAGCCATCATCGTGCCTTCAGCAACACCGCCGCAAGCAGCACTGCCAAGTCGCACCGCAAAGTTGAGAAGCATCCTGCACAGCGTCTTGTTGCAATGCGGGCGCGGGTCGCCTACTCTCGTACGCAGCTTCGCCTTCTTCAACGGCTGGGCCGAAGTGGTGTGCTTTGAGCATTACAGCGCCTTTGCCAACATGATGACAGGCAACTGGATGCGAATCTGCACCTCGTTGGTTGCTCTGCAGTGGGTGGACGCGGTGTATTGGCTCTTGGTGGTGCTGTTCTACATTGGAGGCGCCGGCGTCCACCGCGCGGTTGATCTGGCGCTCAGTCCGAAGGGCGCCGCCGCGGGTGGCGACCATTCGAGCTGTGCCGCCATCGCACCGGTCGTGCTGGCGCTCTTCGTCGCGGCCGACTGGCTTCGCGGCGCAGGCTCGCACACAACGCGCTGGACGATGTTGCTGCTCTCGGCAGCCTTTGGCATGGTCAACACCGCAGGCTCCGAAGCGACCGGCGTATTAACGCACGTGGTCACCGGTCACTTGCAAAAGCTGGGCCAGTCAGCCGCGGATGGCTTGGGTGGTCGGCTGCACGGTGAGAAGCAGCGCGCCGCCCAGCGCAGCCTGGTGGTCATGCTCGCCTTCGGAGGCGGCATGCTCGGCGCGGCGGCCAGCATGCGAGTGTGCACAGGCAGCCTGAAGGCGAGTCTCCCGCCCTTTTCGACGCTCGGCGTCATCTTCGCCGCACTGCTGTGGGCATGCAGCTGGCCACCGAGCCGTTACGCGGTGAAGCCGTAACGGAACACCATTCCCATTTGGGCGTGCAGCTGGCCCGAGCCGCCCGATGCCCGAGTAGGGCTCGAACTGACCGAGGAGCGTTACGGCGACGGACCCGGATCAGCACCGTTGTCCGTTCGGTGCGCGCGCCCGTTGGGACGACCCTCGACCGGTTTTGACGTGTCGACCGCAGTGTCGAACCGGATAGCGACACCGTCGTGAACAGGTGAAATAAACCCCTTAAACTACGTAGATCTACTACTGCTTGGCTAAAGACTATATACCCGCTTATACCCGCCCCGCCCGGTGCGGTCCTACAGACGCGCTACACCGGGCGCACCGTCGTAAGACGCCGCCGACACCGCCGCATCACGATTCAATTCGTCGATCCGCACCACGCCGCCGGGCCAAACCGCCGCGACGGTATCGAGCACGTCTTGCACTAGTATACGCTGCTAGTCCAGTCTGTAGAGTGTTAAGTGTACACTGTAGTTAGGCGTCCTCTGCAAACACGGGGCCGCGAATTTGGACGCCCCCAGTGCGCCGCGCCGAGCGAAAGGACTCGCCCGGTACAGCGCTTCCTGTGCGAAAGGACTCGCCCGGTACAGCGCTTCCTGTGCGAAAGGGCTCGCTGTCGGCAGCGGCCGCGCCACCGAAGCTCACACCACCTCGGCGAGCCGCGCTGCTCGGCGCCAACGGCTGCCCGGGCGGCTGGGGCGCTGGATGCATGCGATCACGCACGATAAGGATGCTGCCGTCGGCCAGGCGCTCGGACACCTTCGGGGCATGGAGAATCGAGAGCTCGTCCCACCTGATGGGGGAGGCAACCTGATGAGGGAGGCAATCCATGGCAATCAAGGGAGCATCGCGGCCTTGTCCCACTCGAGACAGCCGAGTTGACGCGCTGCCAAGGCGTTGCTCATCGGGCCGGGAGCCGCCTTGGCGATGGCGAGCTGCCGACGCGGGATACCCACCTGATGAGGGAGGCAATCAATTGCAATCAATGGGCATCAATGGCAATCCATCGCAATCCATCGCAATCCATTGATTGCATGCACGCCGCGAGCGGGGATGCCCACGATGGAGGAGAGTTGGTCGCAATCAATGGCAATCAATGGCAATCAATGGCAATCAATGGCAATCAA
>ENA-UOXO01001637-UOXO01001637.1-mixed-culture-metagenome-genome-assembly--contig:-NODE-1637-length-14780-cov-61.467436_pt1 | contig 14780 bp, 8 predicted proteins | sample MGYA00238162_ERZ761640 | MGnify/ENA primary metagenome ERZ761640 (study PRJEB28914, sample SAMN08778297) | mixed culture metagenome | isolation source: Freshwater growth medium | place: USA...
CACGTCCGCACCCTGTCCAGCAGCGTTGACCCACGTTCATCAGAGACGGCGGCGGGGGCGGCGGCGGCGGCGGCGGCCGCGGCGGCGGCGAGGGTAAGGGCGGCGGAGGCGAGGGCGAGGGTGGAGGTGAAGGGGGCGCAGGCGGCGGAAGCGATGGGGGCGGCAGAGGCGGCGGTGGCGACGGAGGCCATGCGCAGCGAACTTGACCGTCGCAGTCAGCGCAATCGGTGCCCAGCTCGCAGTCGTCGTACGAGCTGCCGAAGCCGCCGTCGTCGCAGGTGCCGTCCTCGGCGTACTCGGGCGATCCGACACAGTCGTTCGAGCATCGGCAACCGGGGGAGAGTGGGGGCAGTGGCGGCGGCGGGGGCGGCAAGGGTGGCGGCCGCGAGGGTGTGAACATGTTCTGTAGGCGGCGGCCTGGACGCTCCTTCAAAGAATCCGCTGAAATATTGCCCGTGATGGTGCGGCGCGGGTGCTCCTTGCTGGAGGCCGCCGCCCCGGAGGGAGAGGAGAAGTCGCAGAAAGGAGGCATGACGTTCGACAAGCCCCCAAAGAGAAAGTCGCGACCCCCCGTGATGCCTGTTCCGCCGGAGAGCGAATGGCGCACGTCGAAGGAGGCGACGTTATGGAAATCGAAGATCACCGAGCGGGTGCGCTGCACGCCAGTGAGCATGTACGGGTCCTGCGGCTTGTCGGCCCCGATCCCTTGGGCTGTGGAGCAGTAGAGGGGCGTTGCAGACGGGTCCGTGCTGGGGTACAGGAAGCGGACCGGGCTGCCCCCCGCGGGGACGATGTTGAGCAGGTCCTGAATGGGCGCTCGAAAGCTGCCGCTCGCGCCACTCGCATTGTACTCGTCCGCCGTCAGCTCCGTCTTGTCGGAGACGAACGACATGGTCGAGCTCGCGTGGGTTCCCCGGATCTGCATGCACTCGCGAAGGCCACCGAGGCCGCGGCCCAAGTCGTAAAAGGTGAGCTGCGTGCGCGGTAGCACGACCGGCACGTTGCTCCCGTTGGCCATGAAGGTGAACCGAAGCTCGACGAACGAGGCGGGGGCGCGCGCGCCGCTTGAAGACGCCGAGGGTGCCCTCAGGTTGAACGCGCCAAAGACGCCCTCGCCCTTGGGCAGGAGACCGTTTTGGGTGGCGCTGAAGGCGCGGTCTGCGGGGAATGCGCGGGGGGGCACGTGTGGGGGTGAGAGGTCGGGGTAGGCGTGCGGTTTAAGTGCGGTGGAGTACGTGCTCAGCATGCGTGCGTGCGGGATGTACGCGGGGTGTGGGCAGGGATGTGTGGGGTTCCTGCTGCGTACATTCGGATCGGTTTGTGATGACGAGATCGATGACAGTGCCGTCGCGCAAGCGGGCGACGTTGCCCATGCGCATCTCCTGGCGCGTTGGGATCCGGGGGAGCAAGGCGGGTCTGCCGCCCTGGCCGCCCAGGTTGCTGTAGATGAGGCTCGCTTCGTTCAAGTTGGTCTCAATGTTCTCGAGCAGCTCGCCGTTGGTGTTGTGGCTGCTGATGCACGACACGAACGGGGCCCGCGCTGGGGCCGCGGGAATGGATGGTGGCGGCGGCGTGGCCGCGGCGAGGGCGAGGGTTAGTAGCAGCTGATGCGCGAGGCGCATTGTCAAAAACGTGCTTGATGTTCAAGGACAGATTGGAGTTTGGGCATATTTATCGCATGTCCAATTTTATTTCGAGGAAAGCGCCCGCCTTCCAAATTTAAAGCGCCCGTCCAAATTTATTTTTGGAAACGCCCGTGCCCGCGTGTCAAATCCTCGAAATTCCAGAATTTGGGTACATGTAGACTTGCACCGAGGAAAACACATTTGCTCCGGGGAAATATTTCTGGCTTTGGGGAAACCAGTATAGAGGAGCGCTGGCGAGCCAGGGTGGCGAGCGCCAAGGAACCGCACACCCCGTGTCTCGTGTATATATGGGTTCATGTAATACGTCGTATAAGGTGTATGTGTGTATTCTGAGCGGGCAGTATCGAGTATGCCGCTTGACCCCAAGTATTGTACCTTGTACGGTTTTAAGCGGCCGTGAACCAACGTGTGAAGAGACAGTCGGCGGAGCCTCAGTAGCCCGGCCAGGAGGGAAGGGACGAGCGGGGAGACGTCAACGTCTCCCGGCCGTTTGGAAGAATGGGCATATGGGGTACCATGGCGCATGCCATGTGGGGAAATACAGCCTTACAGCGATACATGTACACATCGGGAGATCTGCTGCTCAGCTTCAGGTGCGAGGTCCAAGAGGGATTCTCGAAGTTAATCGTTGTGGGCATCCTGATTAATCCCAACGGGAGATACACGTGGCAGATTGTGTGCTTCCCTTCACCGGACTGCCCTGAGTCGTGTTCACGTTCACACAAGAGGTCGCCCTGAGGCTCGCGTGGGAGAGCTCGTGACGGCCGAGGCTGTCGACGCTGTCGTGCGGCGCGAGGCTGCGCGAGCATAGGCAGAGCATCGTCTGGCCGCCGATGAAAGCAGCCTGGTGTCCCTGGTTGCACCTCGCCCTGCTCGGCGGCGCCGTCGCGCTTCGCCCCATCGCTCCTGCTCGGGCTCCTCCATCACCTCAACGCTCCTCCATGCTCATCGCTGCTGAAAAACCTCCATCGGTCGTTGGCAACATTGCGGCTGGCGTGTATAGCGGCCTTGCGACCGTTATTGACGCCGCGGCTTTCACCAGCATTGTCTTCGGTCCCGTCGGCTTGCCACTCACCATCGGCTTGCAGCACGCCTTGCTAGGGTTCGTGGCCATGCAAACGGTGGTCACTAGGTTTGCGGGCACAGGGTTTCTCCTGGCTCCGACGTCGTACGAGGTCATGCCCTTCCTTGCCCGATTTGCCTCGATTGTGGCTGCGGCAGGCGTCGGTGGCGCATCGCTGCTGGCGACGGTCCTGACCGGCAGTGTGCTGGTGGGCCTGCTGGGTGCGCTGCTGGTTTTGGCCGCAGCGGAGGCGCCCGTGAACGACGTCGAAAAGCTCCTGCCGCCGAAGCTGCAAGCTGGCCTGTTTGCTGCGATCGGATGGTCTCTATACATGCTCGCCTTCGACTCGCTCGGTTCGCGCTTCTCGCTGTCGGCGAGCATGCTCGATTGGGCCAGCGCGCGGCTCTGGCTACCGGCCAACGCTCTCGGACTCGGCCTGTGGTTCACCGCGCGGAGAGTCAACTCGCCATACCTCTTCCCTGGTTTCGTTGCTGGCGTGACCGGCCTTGTACACGCCGTGCGCTGCTGGACCGGCACGTCGATCGCGGACGCGCGCGCAGCCGGCTGGCTCATGAGCGAGGCGGCGGGGGGGCCCGTCACGCAGCTCTACCTCGCCTTCTCTCCCGAGCTCGTCCGCTGGGACCTCATCTTCTCCCCCGCCGGTTTCAGCGCGTTGCTCAGCGCGGCGCTCTTCGGCCCGGTGATCAACACGGTGCTCAACTACATCCTTGCGGGCCCTCTCTTCAAGCGCAAGCTGGATCTCCGTCGCGAGCTGCGCACGCATGCGGCGGGTGCAGCCGCGGCGGCCGTCGGCGGCGGCTACTCGTCCTACATCGCCCTTTCGAATACGGCAATCCATCTCAGGTATATGGAACGGAGATTCGGAGTGCATGGGCCGTCTGATGATTGCCATTCATTGGCATTGATGGCCATTGGCGGCCCTGATGGCTCATACGTTGCCCTCTCGGATGCGGTGATGTATCGCAGAGTGGGTGGGATGACGAAACTCTCGACGTACGTGGCAGCGGCGGTGGGCGCGCTCTTCTTGATTGCCTACCCCCTGTGCGCGTGCGTCGGCTACGTGCCCACACTCGTCATCGGCGCCATCTGCGTCTTCATCGGCGCCGCCTTCTTGCACGACAACCTCGTCGTGCCGCTCGGGGCAGCTCTCAACGAGAGCGCGGAGGGTAAGGGACTCACGTTCGAGGCCGTCCGTCTCGCCTTGGGTTCCGTCGCCGCGAGCTGGCTGGTGCTCCTCATCTGCGTCAAGCAGAACATGCTGCTCGGAACTGTGCTCGGGGTACTAGGCTTCCAGGCCGCGGGCTACTTGAAGCAGCGCCAGCAAGGTGGTGGCACGTCGCAAAAAGGTGAGTGATTTCTCCTCGATCGAGTCGAGGAGGAGCACACTGTGGGAACCTGGGGGGTGGTTGCGAGCGAGGAGCAGATGTGGGTCCTTCTGTCCGAGGAGGCCGGTCGCAGTGGCGGAGGGGGGCATTTGCCGCGGCACTGATTTAATGTGATTACGGGGGGACCGCGACGAAACTGACTACTGACTTCACATGAACGATCGATGCACAATTGTTTGAGGCGCTTTTTTCAGTCGCACCTCCACGCGATCGCGATGTTCGGCGGCGGCGGCGATGTGCGGCGGCGGGTTCCCAGCACGCCGTCGGTGAATTCGCCGCGCGCGCGGCACGAGGACAACCAGCTTCTCTTCCCGAGCGGGGGCGGGGCCAATGCTGGGCGCTCTCCGATGCTGGCCTCCTCGCCTGGGACCTCGATCCCGTTCGCGTTCGCGGCTTCGCCGTTTGTCAGCAGCTACGGGGCTCCGCCCTCGAGCACCCGAAAAGGGGCCGGGCAGCAGCATGTTCGGTGGGCCTCGCCCTCGTCCTTCCCGCGGCAGGCCCCAGCGGCGGCTGCCACGCCATTCGCACCCATGAGCACGCCTCGCGGCGGCAGCAGCGTGGTGGAGCGCCCGCCGCTCTTCAGCATGCTCGACGCCGCCGCGAATGATGTCCAGGGTCGCCACGGAGGTGATGGTGGAGGTGATGGTGGAGGTGGGCGCGGAGGCGGGGAGCCGCCCTACACGCCGCGCGTGCCCGCAGCCGCAGCCGCCTCCCCCGGTCAAAGTCGCACACGGGGCATGTTCGGTGCCGCTGCCGCTGGCAACACGCCGTACCCGGCCGCGACGCCGTACCCGGCCGCGACGCCGTACCCGGCCTCGACGCCGTACCCGGCCGCGACGCCGTACCCGGCCGCGACGCCGTACCCGGCCGGCGACGGCACGTCGTTTTGGATCACCGTCTTCGGCTACCACACGAATGCGTTGCTGCCCGCCGTGCTCGACGAGATGCGTCCCTCGGGCGGGGAGATCGTGCAGCACCGTCTGGGTGCCGGGCCGTGGATGCACGTTCAATTCCGCGAGCGGTGGCAGCAGCAGCGGGCGATCGCCAAGAACGGCACGGTGCTTCGAGGCGTGATGCTCGGCGTCATCGAGGGCGTCGTGCCCTCTGATGACGCCCTCACCCTGCCGTCGAGTGTCGTGCCGGGCACCGGTATGCCGCTGAAGGTGCAGCTGCCACGTGCCGTGCCCGGGGCGAAGGTGCCCGGGGCTCCCATGCGCGATCACGGACGCGCCGGCTGGTGGACGCGGACGTGCGAGGTCGTATTCGGCTGGTGAGAGCGGTTCGACAAATGTGACGAAGCGCTGGTCGCGTACCTGCGATCCAACCCTCAACCTAGGACGCCTGCTCCTTCGCCGCGGCGTCGCGAGCACACTGCGGCGATCCCTCCGTCGCGTGCCCAGCGAGTATCGGACACGGCAGGAGCGCATTCATGGACCATGGACACATGCTTCCCGTACGTGTGTTCATGAATGTGCACCACGGTCTCACAGTCTCAGGGGGCGCTCGCCGAACCGCTTGCGCTGCTCGCTGCGCGCAGCCGTCACGCAACTCTGTGCGCACTCTCACATCAATTGTCTCACATAAATTGAAAATCGTCTGGTGGTCGTCGGCTCTTGGTAGGTACGGCTATGGCCTATGCGTAAGTTATTCACCAGATTATAAATTTACAAATGACGACGATCGTGCGATCGATAACCGACGTGTTGCATGCCAGGGTGAAACCACAAGCGCGTCGCTTTCTGACAAATGAGCGAATGCGGGTAAAATGCGGGTCGTTAGTAAAGGGCCTACACACGTTAACGTCTGGCCCCGCGTGTTTTCTCGAAAAAAGAGTCAGGAATCTGAATTATGAAGATCGTTCATGTTCAACATCATGTTCAAAATCATTTGGAGTTCGTCACAAAGTCCGCCTCCAACGGAGGTCATCGGAGGTCAACAAAAGTCTGCAACAGTTGCCGCGTCGACAAAGATGCTGCTGCTCACCACTTTGGTGCTTCTCATGTTGGATCGGACGTCAGCGCAGAATATCACGCTCAATCTCACAAGATTTGACCCCCCAGAGCAGCTGGATGTTGGGGTGAGCCGGCACGCAAAAAAAGAATTGCTCATGATCCCCCCATGCTGAGCTTTGTGTCGCCCTTGATCGCAGATCAACCTCCCTCCGATGGCCACGGATGGCTGGGGCGTCGCCGAGTGGAAGATCACCTCGACGCGTGTCTTCCGAGATTTGTTCAAGCACGCAACATACTGGCAAGTGGAGCGCGCCCGACATGATGCGGGCGTGCAGATGGAGACCTGGAAGCAGTACGGCCTGAGACCCACGAACATGTCGCACGCAAACGGCTACCCTGTCTCACTGCCCCGCTGGTGGCTGTGGCAAAACTCGTTCGAGGTTCAGACCGCAGTAGCATACATCGGCTGGGGCGGCGCCTCGGTCGCCGCTGGCCAATATGCCGTCCACTTCAACGGGAACGGGACGCTCTCGTTCGGCGGCGACGCACTTCTCGCGGCGCCGCTCTCCTACGATCCGGTAGCGATGCGTGGTCGCTACCTCTTCAACGTCTCCGCGCCCGCCACCGGCGTCTCGATCCGCATCATGACCACCGACCCGAGCGCCCCGCTCGAGAACGTGCGCATCTTTCGTGTGCAGGATGAGGTGCGCTCGGCGGGTAGCGGGAGCGGGAGCGCCGTCTCGGCGATCACGAGCATCAACGTCGACGCGACCGACGCCGCCCTGGCCACCCAGCCCTTTCACCCCGACCTCCTCAACGCTCTCAGCGGCACGCGGCTGCTGCGCTTCTGCAGCTGGGCGCTCATCGACAGCAACGACTATAACGAGAACAACTTTCGCCCCGCTTGGCGCGATCGGAGCACTCCGGCCTCGCTGACCCAGGCGGGCCCGCGCGGCGTCGCGCTCGAGTACATGGTGGCGCTCGCCAACACGCTCAACGCGTCCGCGTGGTTTTGCATGCCGCGCTCGAACGCGATGGACCCCTCGCTGATGACCACAACCGCGAACGGAGCCAACCGGCCCGGCGCTGCGGATGAGGCGGACTTCATGATGTATGCCAGTTACGTGGACAGCCACCTGCGCCCCCACCTGACGGCGTTCGTCGAGTATCGCACCGACGCGGCCAACCGGAACGAGGCGCCCCAGACCCACGCGATCGAGTCTCTCGAAGTTTTCCGCGCTTGGACTCTCGCCTTTGGCGTGAATGCGCGGCGCCGGGCGGCCCTCGGCACGCGCCTCGTTCGCGTGTCCGCGGCCGGCGCGTGGCTAGGGGGCACTCTCGAGCGCTTCGGCACCGACCTGGGAAATGTCGACGCGGTCGCGGTCCGCGCTGTCTTCGGCAGAAGCACTTGTTGCAACGGGAACTGCCAGAACCGGTACAACCAATGCATCAACTTCGACGATCGAGAACGAGCTGCGGAATTCTATGCGAACTGGACGGTGGATGCTCTGGTGCGCTCTCACGGAGAGGACTGTTCCTGTTCCTGCGCGCGAGCCTTGCTCTCGCTTCATCTCCGGCTGACCATCCGCCGCCCCTCTCTGCGCACTCGGTGCCCCCCTATCCCCCAACCCTCACCCGAACCCTCCTCTCGCGCAGCTCGACAAGATACACGAGTCGGCTCTGCATGCAGAGTCGGTGCTGAATGGCCTCACGCAGCAGCTCAACCAGAGGGGCATCCGCCTCATCTCCGATGTCGGTGGGCCAGATCTCGGCGCCGCCGACTACGGAGCGCGCGCGACGCTGAGTGGCAGCCTACGGTGCAGCCAGTGCCTCTGGTTCGCGATGGGCAACAAGTATGGGCCAGTCGAGTTTGCGGAGCTTTCCGCCAGCTCGACGCTAGGCAACGGCTACGTCAAGGCGGAGCAGTGGCGGCAGCTGCAGGCCTACGAAGGGCTTGACAGCAGCAGGCGCGCCCGTGTGGCACTGAGTGAGACTGGCTCGCCAACGTACTGGAAGCACGTGGGACCAAATGTCGCGAGCTGCGCCACGATCTGCGATGCCAGCGTCGAATGCGGCGGCTTTGCTCACCAGCTCTCGCACGAGTGGAGCTGCGGCGTATCCGTCCACAGCGACTGCCCGGGCGCGCTCGCTGGCCCGAATGGCGGAGGGCAGTGCTTCTCACGGCCTGGTAACTGCGCGGTGCCCGGAACGTGCTACTTTTGGAACGCGAGTGCGGGGGCGCGGGACCAGTATAACACAGCACCAGTGATCGTGGACATGGAGGGTGTGCTCCAGCGGCGAGACTTTTACTGGAAGGGTGTGGGGAACCCCGGAAGCCGTCCGCATCTGACGAACGATGCCCTCGCGGGCACACAGTGCGCGGGCAGCTGCCAGTTCTTCTACCGCGGCCCAGCCAAGATCGTTGCCGAAAGGGCGCCTGCGTCATTCACACTGGATGTGCTCTCGAGCAATCGGTCCAAGTTTGAGGGCGACGCGGCTCTGGAGCAGGCACTCGAACGCAAGCTCCTCGAGGCCAACGCTCACCCGCGCATGCGCGAAATCCTCCTCGACTTCCTCGACCGCTGGCGGCGGATCGGCGGCACGATCTTTGTCGCGCAGCCCCTGTACCGTCCTCCCGTGCTGTGCGAGCTAGGCGGCAAGCAGTGTGGGCATGGGGCTCCCATGCTTGGTCCGGACGATCTGAATTCCTCGAAGCTCCAAGCGATCCTTGGGTACAATGCGGGCCTACGCTCGTCGTTGCCGTCGACCGCAGCTGAGGCTCTTGCCCGAGGCGTCGTTGTGCATCCTCCAGCGTGCGTCCCCGGGTGCGTGTGGGGCAGCTGCGTGCGCGGGGCGTGTATGTGCTTCCTTGGCGTGAGTGGCCCCGCGTGCGAGACCATTACCCGCGTCGGTCAGCCAAATGTGTGCACCGACTCGGAAGCTGCCGTCGGCATCAATGTTGCTGGTATTCATGACTGGAGCCGATCGTGGGCGTACGTCGACGTGTTCAAGTCGGCGCGGAGCTGGTGCCACATGCTCGTGAACGAGTATGGCTGCCGCTCGGACCTTGTGCCTCCCCTCGAGATTGACCCGTCAAACGGCGGCTACCCTGCACGGCTGGCGCCCTTCCAAAAAGCATGCGCCATGATGCTGAGAGACCTGAGCACGCACTACCTGAGTGGGGTCTACACGGTCCTGTACGAGGGCGACGGCACCCTGGACTTCGGCCTGGACACCGATTACGTGCGTCGTGTCCGTCCCGGTCTGATCGAGGTCGACGTGACACTCACAGACTCCTTCAACAACGGCGTCTACTTATGCATCACGCGCACGAACGAGGACGACCCGATCCGTCACATTCGGATGATGACGCCGGGATATGCTGCTTCGGGCGCGCTGCAGAACGCCGAGCCTGAGTTCCATCCTGCTTTCCTGCACACCTTACGGCGATTCCGCCACCTACGTTTCATGGAATGGGCCAAGGCCAACGAGGTAGGTGGAGGCTCGCCCACCGGCGAGTGGGCCGACCGTGCGAAGGAGGGAGGCTCGAATGCGTGGCACTCGTACGCAGTGGGCGCGGGCGTGCCGTACGAGTCCATGATCCGACTGAGCAACATGCTTGGCGCCTCGCCGTGGATCACGCTGCCACACAATGCGAGCAACGGCTTTGCGCTTCAGCTGGCTCGGTTGCTCAACGCGACGCTCCGCCCAGATGTGGGCGTGACCATCTCCCTCTCGAATGAGATGTGGCACAATGGGTTTGTCGGCGGACAGCATGCGCTCCTGATGGGAGAGTTGACTGGGCTGGGGCGTGTGTGCTGGTACTCGAAGCGCACGATTGAGCTTGCCCAGGTCATGCGCCCCGTGCTCCGCAGCGGTGGGTCCCGAAGCGGCGTACGCTTTGCCGTCGAAGCTCAGGCATCGAACGTCGACTCGACGTCGCAGGTCCTCGCGTGCTTGGCCAACAGCACCCAAATCGATGCCATTGCTCTCGCGCCTTACTTTGACGGGTATGACCCTGCCATCGCCGATCTCTCTGGGCTCCTCGACTCATATGCCCTCGCGGTGAATGCGACACTCGACAATGTGGCAGAGCATGCCCAGCTCATCCATCGCTACGGCTACCAGCTCGTACTGTACGAAGGGGGGCCCTCCGGCGAGGGGAACAGGACCGCCCAAGACCTTTCAATTGCCGCCAACCGCCATCCACGGATGGGCACGCTCATTCGGCAGTATTACGCGGGGCTCAAGGCGCTCGGCGCGACGATGATGATGCACTTCACGAGCGTGGGCACGCAGCCTTTTGGGCTGCGCGAGGCGACGGATCAAGATCCGGCCACTGTACCGAAGGAGGAAGGCCTGTTCGCTTTCATGGACGAGCACGCCACGTGCGACGTGGACGCAAACCTCGACGTAGCATGCGCCTCTTCCGACGCGTGCAGCGGCTCAGGGCACTGCCTTGCTCCCGCTCTGCGTTGGGGTCAGCGAGACTCCACTGAATGCTCGTGCTATTTTGCCTACTCTGGCACGCAATGCAGAGTCTTCACGCCGGTCGTGAGCAGCAATTGTGGGTACAGGTGCACGTTCGACCAGGGCGTGTGCGCGGCCACGGCCACCTTTGGTGAGTTTGAGTATTGGTCGTGCGCCACATGCCATCCACAACACTTTGGCGCCACTTGCTCGCGGTTTCGATGCGAGGACGACTGCAACCAGCATGGACACTGCCTCGATGCCAATGTGTGCTCGTGCCTGCGAGGCTATACCGGTGAGAAGTGTGAGTACGACTGCGGCTGCAGTGGCCACGGTCAATGCAGGGCGGATGGCTCCTGCATCTGCGACGCGGGCTACCGCCCACGCCGCGACGGCTCGCTGGGCTGTGAATGGGATTGCGACACCGTCGACACCCCCGGGATCGGCTGCGTCGGGCCGGGCCAAAACGGCTGTGCTCAGTGTGCCAATGGCGTCTGTGTGGATGGGGCGTGCCGCTGCTGGTCCGGGTTTGCAGGAGCAGCGTGTGATGAGCCGGTGGAGCGACCGAATGAGCGCTCTACGTTTGGGATCAACCTTGCAGGCATCGGGGGCACCAACTGGGTCTTTGTCGACCTGATGAAGGAGTCGCGTGACTGGGTGACCATCAACGACGCCGATCGTTTCGCTGGCCAGTTTTCCTACCAGGGTGGCTCCAACTCGCTGATCTTCGAGAACCGGCAGTACCAGTGGGGCAACGGAGTGGGCATCAACCAGACGGCCCTCGGCTACCCGAGAGAAGTACGTCAGGCACAGGCACTGATCACCCTCATCGCCCGGGACGTGTGCAAGCACGCGATCGATGGGCGTTACGTGCTCTTGTACGAGGGCGAGGGCGAGATTGATCTCGGGATGGACGCAAAGGCCGTTGCATTCCAAGCTGGGCGCATCGACTTTGACTTCACACCCACGTGCGACGCGACCTGCTGGTTCGATCGGGCTGGTTGGGTACCCTATTGCACGGACAACGGCATCGCACTCACAATCAGGCGGACCAATCCTCAGAATCCGCTGCGCAACATTAAGGTGATTGCTCCCGGCTTCCTCGCAACGCACGAGTTGCTGCCTTTCCATCCGCACTTCGTGCGCCAGCTCACACGCTACTCGACGCTGCGCTTTATGGACTGGCAACACACCAACTCGGTCCCGCCCTCGGCCAAGGTCAAGCTGAGTGGCATTAGCGCGGTCCGCTTCAAGGCCACCAAGCTGCGCAACGCGGCGACCGCCACGTGCGCTTTGTTGGGCGACTTTTATCTCTTCAACGACGGCAGGCCGGTGCCGATCGCATCCGCGGTGGATCTGGCAGACGGCCTCCCGATGCCTGCGATCATCGACGGCTCGGAATGGACTGGCGACTGCGCCGGCCTTGTCAACGGCAATGCGTCGATTTTGTTCACGCTGTCCTCTCCAACGACATTGGATGCGTACGCCTGGCGCACGTCGGAAAGGAACTCGCCTCAGGCCGATCCGGTGCGTTGGGTGGTTGAGGCGCTTGTGGAGGGCGCATGGCGCGTGATCGAGAATTGCAATCACTACGACCAGCAGACGAGCTTGCAGCGTCGGCACGCTGCCCTTGAGGGCATGCTCACCTCGGCCAATCTGCAGTCCATCTCGCAGGTGAGAGAGATCGGATCAGACTTTCGGTTTCAGGCGACGACGACGACCCTCGAGTGGGCGGGGCGCATCACGCCGGCGCATCGGATGCAGACTGACGGGGTGGCGCTCGAGTACATGATCGCGCTCGCGAACCAGGTCGGAGCTGCGCCGTGGCTATGCGTGCATCACTTGGCGTCGGATGACTTCGTGCGCCGGATGGCCATCCTCGTTCGTGATACGTTGCGCTCCGACGTCGACATTTATGTGGAGCATTCGAACGAGGTGTGGAACCCGATGTTCCCCCAGGGTGCGCACGCGCGGCGCAGGGGACTCGAGCTCGGGCTGCACAACGCGCTCGGGAACGTGCACGCCAACGACTGTCATGGATGGGCCACGCCCGACTTCTGCGCATGCGTGCGCTACCACGCGAAGCGCTCGCTCGAGATCTTTTCGATTTGGACGGAAGTGTTCGGCGCCGCGGCGCGCCAGGCGAGGCTCAAGTACGTGCTGGGCACGCACACGTTCTTTGCGTCCACCGCCTACCACATCGAGCAGCTCACCTACATGAATGCCAATGCGACCGTCGACCTGTACGGCGTAACGGCGTATCTGGCGCCGACGAGCATCACCTCGGCATGGGTGCAGTACAGCCCGACAGCCATCCACGCGCAAGTCGCCAGCCAGGCGCCGTCCATTGCTCAGCGCATCAAGAGCATTGCCGACATCGCCAGCTCGTTGGGCGTGGGCACCATCGTGTACGAGGGTGGACCCGGCCTCGTCGAGGATGGTGTGATTGGGGGGGCCCAGCCGACGGGTGGCGTCACCGAGCGGCTCATCGCCGCCAACCGCCACGATGGGATGGGGGCAGTGCTCGACACCTTCTTCGACGCGCTTCAGAGCTCAGGATCGGGTGTGCTCGGCAGCCCCGAGAGGCCGTTTTGCTACTTTGCGGGGCCGTTCAGCGTCTATAGCCGTTACGGCTCGTGGGGCATGCAGGAATTCACCGACCAGCCGGTCGAGCAAGCGCCCAAGTTCCGCTCCGTGGCGAAGCGCATTGCCACGCACGAGGCGGCGACTGGCAAGGTCGCCACACGCTGCGTGCGGGCGGACAAGCTGAGCGGCGCGGCGCCACTCGCCGATCTCTTTTTTAGCAACGGCACGTACGTGCAGCGCTTCAGCGGACCGCCCGCCGTCAGCTCGCCGCGCCTGAACGACAAGTTGGTCGCTGGCCAGCGGTACGCGATCACGTGGCACGCCGACCCTCGCCGTGTTAATGCGTCTCGCCGTGTGCGCATTGAGCTCTATCAGGGCCACGACTGCAATGCCAGCGGGCTCGTGCAGGTTGTGAGCGCGTCGGAACCTAATTTGGGAACGTACTCGTTCGCGCTCAATGCGAGTGCCGTTGGCGGGCACAATTTCTTCATCCGCATCTCGTCGCTCGATAGTCGGAGTGTCAACTACTCCGAGCCCTTCTCCATTCTCGCGGAGGCCGAAGCGCCCCCCGCGTTCGCGCTGTACATTGCGCGCGATGTCGACTTGCTCTCGGCGTACCACCGCGACTGCAAGAAGGCGAGCACCTGGGCCATTGTGGAGCATTTCAAGATCGATGGGTGCTCCTTCTCGTCTGTCGAAGGCTGCCGATCCTACCGGACGGGCAGAGGCCCGAATGGCAACCAGATGACGTACATTGGCGGTGTCCCTCAGGGGATCCTGCATGGTGCGTTCAAGCCCGTCGACGACTGCACGCTCCACGTCATTGGTGTCCGCGCCACGATGCAGCTCGAGGGGCTCACGCGCGGATTCGACACGACCGCTTCCGACGCCATGGCCAGCGTCATCTCAGCCAGCGCGATGGTGCCGCCGGCCAGTGTGCAGTTCATCAACGTAAGGACAGTCCGCGGCTTTGCTTCGTACTACGTGAGTGACTGCCGAAGCACCAACTGCCCTGGCGTACCGACGTCGGGCAGGCGACGACTGCAGGCTCCGGCTCCGAGCGGCGCCACTGCACTCGAGATTGAGCTCTCGATCTCGAGCAATGACAATGCGCTCCGAAACGTGCTCAACCTCTTCGAAGACCTGCGTCAGGAAGACCAGCAGATGGCGGACCACTTCGCGCAGCTTCTTTCTATCGAACTCAGCGCAGCCTACAGCGAACCGACGAGCGTTGCTGTTCGAGCACTCAACATAACCACCGCCGAAACCGTCTACGACACCTCACAGTTCAGCTTTCCGTCGGCAGAGCTGCGGGGCAGCCCCCCGCCCGCCTCGTCAGCGCAGGACGTCTCATTAGGACCTCTCATTGGCGCGGCCGTTGGAGGAACACTCGCCGCTCTCGTCGTCGTCGGCGCTCTATCACTGCACCTACGCCGCCGCCATCACAGAAAGCTAGACGAAAAGCCGTGCTCTGTAAGTGCAGTCATGCCCTCGCCGCCGTCGCCGTCGCCGTCGCCGTCGCCGTCGCCGTCGCCGTCGCCGCCATTGCCTCCAGGGGCTGGGCGACAGACAGTGTGAGTTGGTCTGAACGAGCTAATATAGTTAAGGTAGTCCGCTCATGGTGTACATGGGGCAAAAACTGATCTCCAAAACTACT
>ENA-UOXO01001640-UOXO01001640.1-mixed-culture-metagenome-genome-assembly--contig:-NODE-1640-length-14753-cov-45.118451_pt1 | contig 14753 bp, 10 predicted proteins | sample MGYA00238162_ERZ761640 | MGnify/ENA primary metagenome ERZ761640 (study PRJEB28914, sample SAMN08778297) | mixed culture metagenome | isolation source: Freshwater growth medium | place: USA...
GCCGAGAAGGCGACTGACGAAGCCGAGAAGGCGACTGACGATGCCGAGAAGGCGAGGCCCAAGGCCACACGTGGGGTCCTGCCTGCCCTGGAGACGCCCAGCACGGCGCCCAGCACGGCGCCCAGCCCATCGAGTGCATCCGGGCGGACGGCCGTCGACGCCCAGCACGACGCCCAGACCACCTCGTCGTCACTTCTCACCTTTGGCGTTGGTGCATCTTTGCCCATACCGACGCCCAGCACGGGCACGTTCGGCGCTTCGCCCAGCACGACGCCCAGCACCTTCACGTTCGGCGCTTCGCCCAGCACGACGCCCAGCACCTTCACGTTCGGATCTTCGCCCAGCACGACGCCCAGCACCTTCACGTTCGGCGCTTCGCCCAGCACGACGCCCAGCACCTTCACGTTCGGATCTTCGCCCAGCACGACGCCCAGCACCTTCACGTTCGGCGCTTCGCCCACCTTCACGTTCGGCGGATCCGCGCCCGCGCCGGCACCGCTGCTCGCCGCTGCGCAACAGCCCGCGCACCGTCCTCATCGCCGTGCGCCCCGCGCGCCCGTGACCGCTCCGCCGGCTGTGACCGTGACCCTTGCGAGTTATCTTGGCCCCGGCGCGCCAGGGCATCACGAGGTACAATACTCGCAGGGGTGCACCTACGGGGCGAGTCCCCTGGGTACGCTCGTCTCGAGGCTGTGTGCCGACGCTCACGTGAGCCTTCCTAATCTGGTGAGCCTTCCTAATCTGGTGAGCCTTCCTAATTTGGTGTGCCTTGCTCAGCGCGTCGCCGGCCGGGAGTACTACGAGGAGCTGCGGCCTCACCCAACTGGCCTCATGCCCTCCCTCGTCGAAGGCAGCGAGCTGATCCTTGCCTGGCGCCCCGGCGCCGCCGCAGCCCGAGCGGTGCTCGACTCTGTGAATGTGAATCACCTCGCCCTCCTTCAGTCAATATCCTCCGACTTTGTCGACTCGGACGAGGAAGAAGACGAGAGCGCTAACGATGTGCGCGTAACGCTTGTCAAGTACATCTCGCTCTCTCCAGAGACGATGCAGTGGACGGCGACCATGTACGCGTGCCATCTGGTGAGGCTGAGGGAGTTGGGCCGACTGCTCGCGGACTTCCACGCGCCTAATGTGGTCGAAGTGGTGCACTGCTACCGGCCGAGCGAGCACGTCGCATCGCTCGCGGAGCAAAAGATTCAGAGCCTCGTGAACGAGTATGGCTATCTTTTTTACGGAAAGGATATGCTACGTCAGTATCAGGAGCAGCCGTTCGACGCAGCGGCCTCAGCGATCCATGTCTCCCGATACTATCGAGCGGGCACGTTGGAGAACACTCTGATGTACGAAGGAGGCTTACTCGACGGCTCGCATGGTGAGCTCGTGGCCGTGCCTGACTGGGAAGAATACGAAGACCCCGTGGGCGCGTGCGCTGCTCTCGACGCAAAGTTCCTCGAGTACGGCTTACTGACCGAGAAAGAGCTGGCTCGAAGCAAGCGCCGAGTGGAACTCGAGGACGAGATGGTCCATCTGGCGTCGAGGGAGGATCGCTCGCTCGAACTCTCCCTGGCCCTTCGGCAGCAGCATGGAGAGATACGCACCTGTTTGGAGACGCGGCTAGGGGCCGATGCGGCAGAGCTTATCTTGCGCATCGCGGCAGCGCAGCGACTTCAGGCGGCCGCTCGCGGAAAGGCGGTGAGGCGGCGCGACTGGCCCTGGTCGAAGATGTCTTTGAAGGTGGTCTCACAAGATGGCGTCGAGGTGTACTTCAGGTGCAAGCCGACGATGCCTCTCGGGCGGCTCATGCGCATGTGGTGCATGCGTCAAGGCGTCGCGATGGAATCTGTGAGGTTTCTTTTTGACGGCGCACGCATCGGGGAGACTCAGTCTCCCAAGTCACTTGAGATGGAAAGTGGTGACATTATTGATGTCATGGTGGCGCAGGTGGGAGACTGACGAGACTGACGAGACTGACGAGACTGACGAGCCTTCGGGAGCTGACGCGCGAGCAGTGGTCGGTATGCGCTGGCGCGCGGCGCGGGGGTGCATGCGCGGGTGCCGTGTGTGCGGCGCGTGGGTCCTTGGCTGCATGCGTGGATCCTTGGGTCCAACTCCATGTCGAGGGTCGACGTGACGTACCGACGAATCGCGATCGCCGATCGTCGGTGTAAAGTCTAAAGAGAGGCAGTGTGAGGGAGCGATTGGCATGGCTACAAGTTGACGCGTCCAAGTTTTCGTTCTTCCATTGTCAAGCACGCTGCCTAGTTCACGCGCCTTTTCTTTTCTTGACTTGACTAGACTTGACTTGACTTGACTCCCCTGTGACTTCTTTTCACAGCCCGTTAGTCGCTCGTCCATGTTCTCCTGTTGGCTCGACGGCCGCCTAGTCTCTACGGTCGTGATTCTCGCCATCATATGTGCGCCTGTGGATGGCATCGCATCCGTGATGAAGCAGTACGATAGCTCCTTTCTAGCAATATTCATCGCCGCCTTTGTCATCATCTCTATCTTTGGCACGCGGATGGTTCTGCGCTGCGATTCGTTGCCGGCGAATGACGAGCTCTTCGACTTCAGCGAATCAACGTCAGCGCGGCAGGCAGGCGGGCTGACACCAGCGCAACGGGCGGCATTGAGAGGAGATCACGTGAGGGAAAGCGCACCCGCACAGTAAGCGTGCTGGGTGAGGGCCTCGCTCTGGTTTTCCAAAAGTTTTCGCACCCACAGCTTTGCTAATACGACCTACGTTGTTGAAATGAACTCGAACTACGTTAGAAAATACAAACGAAACTGCGCATGCACACCCACACGCGACGTGGCGTGAACCGTGATCGCACCCACGCCAAGCGCCATCGTCTCCCGTCGTTCGCGTGTCACTCGTGTCACGCGTCCGACTGTTCTCTTTGACGGTCTCGGGCGGTCTTCGCGCCGGGTGCGGGGCGCACGATCATGCCGTCGACGAGGCGCGTGGCCTCGACAGCGGCCTCGGCGGCGTTGGTGCGATGGCGCGCGGCCTTGAGCAGCACGTGCCGCACGCTCGTCGTGGCGAGATCTGCCATCTGCTGCTCTGTGTCAGGCAGCCGCGAGTCCGCAAGGAGGGTGCGCCGGCGCTGCACGGGAGGCGCCGCGGGCAGAGCAGTCGAGATCAACGTCGAGGTGGTGAGGAGGTTGGCCTGCACAGATCCGCGCGGTCGGACACCGAGCCCCTGGCGCGCAGCGATCCGGATCGCGTCCGTCGACGACTCGAGTGGCGCGATGTGCGTGTGGTACATGCACGGGTCGAACATCTCCTCGATCGTGCGGTCCATGGCAGCGAGGGTGGCCTTGCCGTCGCGGGTGGTCCACCACTTTTTGAACGCGGCTCGAAAGAGACCTTCGATGGTGGCGCGCGCGGAGAGGAGCAGCACCGGCAGCGTGCGCATGATCGACGAGCGCTTTCGCATCATGCGCGTGCGCAGCGTGGCAAAGTACTGCTGGACGGCGCAGAGCAGCTTCGCGAGTCGCTCGTCGTCGCGCGCGACTCGGCATCGCTCGGGCAGGTGAGCCCAGTAGAGGAAGAGGGCGAGGATACCAATGAAGCGCGCCGTACGCGCAGAGCCGAGCTCCTTTCGAATGGCGGCCTCGATCGGCTCCATCGGCGCGACCGCCACCGCTGAGTTCGTGCTCAATACAGCGCGCATGAGCTCCGGCGGCGCCGTCGAGGACTTGATGGAGGGTAGGCCCTTGCCCGGCGCGCCGGCGCCCGCCGCGGGCGCTTCGCTCGTTCGCAGCCGCTCGAAGGGGAACATGTTCAGAAACTCCTGCTGCAGCCTCGTAATGTCTTTGGTGTGCAGCTCGAGCGGCTCGGCGAGCTCGGCATAGATCTCACGCTCGGTGAACGGCGCGTAGCGGATCGCGTCGCGTGACGAGAAGTCAAAGGTGCCAGGCGGGAACGGAAGCTCACCGTCGTCATCCTCGCTGGCGCCGCCACTACGCCGGCGCTCGCCGTCCTCCGCATCGCCGTACTCCTCCTCCTCCGCATCGCCGTACGCGGACGGACGGTGCGCCGCGTAGGCCGCCACCGAGCTGCCCGCGCCTGCCTCCCCCGCGCGCCGCCACGAAGGCGACGTGGAGCCTGCTGGCGGCGCGCTCATCGCCGCGCCGACGCGGGCGTGGCGTGGCTTAGGTGCGCTCACGTGCTTGAAAGGGTACAGGAAGGAGCGCTGCGCGTCCGCGAAGCTCATCGCACCGCTCGGCGCGCTCACGGCCACCTCCAAATCCGGCTCATCGTCCTCCTCCTCCTCCTCGCCGCCGGATACGTCGCCTTGCAGCAGCGATGCCGGCAGCTTATCGATCGCCGAGAGGTCGGCTGCAGCTGCGGCCGCCTTGCGCATGGCCAGCACCTTCGCCGACTGCGCCGGGTCCTCGAGCGTGATGTAGAGCGTGTCAGAAACCCAGCCACGCGACTTCCACGCCGTGTGGAACTTGCACTTGTCGGGCGGAAGGTGCCGCCGGATCACCGACATGTTGGCCTTCGACGGTGCCGCGCCGATGGACTCGAGGTAGCGCACGTGCAGCTCGTTTTCCAGCACTTTTTTGTATTCTTTAGGCAGGTCGACGGGCTTCTCGCGCCCTTTTAGTGGGATGGCAATCGAGGTGGTGGGCATGGTCGAGCCAACACGGCACCGCGTGCTCGAGCTGCGAGCGCTCCAGTTTCAACGTACTCTGCCGAGCCCAACACAGCGCGGAACTTGAAGAAACAAAGCAACTTGAACTTGAACTTGTAGGCAGGCCGGCAAGCATTATCCCCGGACACCACCAGCTATACATGCACAACGCCCAATAACAGTTATGAAACAATCTGGTTCTGCAGCTCAACCATTTCATTTTTGGCGCCCCCGCCCGCAGCCGCACCCTCGCCCCGAGTCCCCCTAGTGCCAAGCACCTCGTTGAAGGTACGAGCGAGGTAGATGGGCTCTGCGGCCACGCCGCTCGCGAGGCCCTCGTCGCCAATGTCCCAAAAGAAGAGCCCGCGGGCGCGGCGAGACCCGAGCGCCGCCCACGCCGTCTTGAGTGCCTCGGGCTCGACCCACAGAGCTTTGCACGGCTCGTCTACGCAGCCGCCTTGGCCAGTCCAGCCGTTGCCCAATCCGAGTAGCAGGCGGCTCGCGGGCACGTTCACTGTCTGGTTCGGCAACCCGAGGGCCGGCTCCAATCCAAAATCGACGCGCCAGCCCGTCTCCATGGCGCGCACCTGAAGCACACACGCACGGCGCACGGCGCAAGGCGCACGGCGCACAGCGCGCAGCGCATACATGATGGTGAGGAGAGTGCACAGACGCAGCGGAGAGGGCGGGGGGCACATGGGCGTGGGGCACTGCGTCTGAACCTTGGGCGCGCACGAGACTGTCCAGGTACGCGCCCATCAAGGGTACTCACGGTGCATCAAGGATAATCAAGGGAGATCGCACCAGACCGTCCAGGTACGCCGCCAGCCCCACGCCTTGACCGCCGTGTGCCGGCGACGAGAGCATGCAATTCGCTTGGCTCCAACTCTCATAGAGCTGCAACGAGACGAGGTCAAAGGTGTCGGGCTTCGCGAGCGCGAGCACCGCGGCGTACGCGTTGCGCCCGTGGTACTTGAACTCGTCGTGCCAGCCACAATGCGGTGCGCGCAGCACGTCCAGAGCAAACTCGCTCGTCGAGGCGTCAAGGTACGATTGCGCGGGCACCATCGCGACGAGCTTACCATTCGCCTTGGCGAGCTCGGAGATGCGCGCGAGCAGCCGTAGCTCCTCGGGCGGGAAGTGGTTACTCGTGGAGCTCGGCGAATCGTTGCCCTCAATGTCCCAGTCGATGCCATCGAAGCCACCTGGGAGGCCTGCCGCCTCGGCCGCCGTGTCGTAGGCGCTCAGTGCGCCCCACCACGCGTCGGCCGACGCCGCTGGATCGGGATGTGCGCCATTCCATCCGCCTATTGAGATCAAATGATGGGTTGGCAGGCCCTGCGAGTTCAGATCCGCCGCTGTCTTGGCAACACATGTGAGGTTGGGGCCACCGCCGATGTGCGGCACACCCGAGGCGTCCAGGGTCATGCTCAAGGCGAACCAGACGATAACGTTGACGCCGTTCGCAGCGGCGGTCATAATCTTCGCGTCGCACTCGCCCCAATCGGCGTAGCCCATCGCAATGGTGTCGGGTAGGGGTCTGCGCATTTCGCAAAAGCCAAGTCCCGTAGTCCCCCCCGGTTGTGAAGGTCAAGTCAAGTCAAGTCAATGGTTGTCTCTGCTGTTTATGTATGGCCTTGACTTGACTTCCTCCGGGGAAACTAGATGGGGTGTTCATAGGAAAGGCAGGTATATGATACAGTGTGAGGAGAATCACACTTCGGCCACTTCACAGGCCAGTTGCACGCCCCCGCGGAGCAGCATCGTAGTCGGCTTAGCCGGGCATGGCAGGACCTATTGCGGGCACATATGATTATGAACAGTGCATATGCGAACATGGGCGCAATCTCTGCGCAATCTGCGGCGGCGCCACGCTCACGCAGATCTCAAGATCAGCCACGCGTCCTTCTCGCCGTAGTGAGCGCGAGCGCCGTAGTGAGAGGGTTGGTGCGATCGCCGCCAGCTTGGTGTGTCACTGGCACCGAAGCGGGGCTGCACCAAAATGTACAATCGGCTTGCCTCCGGCCGAGGCGCGAGGCGCCATTCGAGCAGATGGCGGTTTCGCCACGTGAAGCTATAGGCGCCTTCCTCGGGAATGAGGCCAGTCGCCTAATCAGGCCTAATGAGCCCATAGCCCTTCGGGGAATGGAGGCGAGTCGTCTAATGAGGCCTAATGAGCCCCAGTCGCGCGCCTCATAAGGCCTCATGCCTAATCGGGATGTTGCCGTTGATGGCGCCAAATGAGACTGTCCGCGGCATCGCGGCGCTCGCGGCGCTTCCAGTCGACGCGGCGGCGGCGGAGGCGGTGCTTACGGTGGCGGCGAACTCCTTGCCATCGCTGCGGCTGCGGCCGCATGGGCGACCCTGCTGGCAAGGGCTCATCGCGGTGAGTAGCTTTGCCTAATTAGGGTTCATCGCGGTGAGTAGCTTTGCCTAATTAGGGTTCATCGCGGTGAGTAGCTTTGCCTAATTAGGGTTCATCGCGGCGAGTAGCTTTGCCTGGTTCGAGCTGACGAGCTGCTGCTGGCGCCTCTCGAGGCAGAGGCGTATGCGTGGCGCGAGGATGGCCTTGGAGCGCGGCGAGAAGCTCTCGATCCTGCCGCCGTACAGCCGCTCGTACGAGTGCCGCTGCTTCAGGATCGCCACGAGCCGCGCGAGTGCCGCTGCCCATGCCGCCGTCTGGGCCGCCTCCGCCTCGAATGAGAGCATCTCGCCGCCGTCTTTGTGCAGCTCGATGCGACGGCCGTCCTGCGCGACAGATACGAACCTGAGGTTGGAGAGCGGCAGCGTGCGCTCGGCGCTCGTCTCAGCGCCGCTGTCGTCGCGCCACGTCGTCCATATGATCGCGCTCTGGTCAGCTGAAAGGCGCAGGTAGCGGCCGGAGCGCGTGCCGGTCCACCGGGCCGTCCTCCAGAAGAGATCGCCCGCGAGGAGCACCGGCAGCTGGCTCACCTCGAAGCTGTAGCACTCCTCGCACACGCGCACGCTCTGCTCCAGTCCCCACCCATGTAACGATGTGGACCGGGACGAGCACGCGTGGCAAAAGACGGCGCCGCAACACCGGCAGTGGTGCCTCCGGATGAGCGCGCCAAAGGAGGTGCCGCACGCGAAGCAGCAGAGTGCGTGCGCGTCCGGCACCCAGTGCGCGGGTCGGGCGGCCGCGAGGCCGCACCAATCCATGAAAAAAAACAAAAAAACAAAAAAACAAAAGTTCACATTTCCGGAACTAACTGTGAACGGAGAGCGACTCGTGTGTGAACAGAACGCTACAGCTGAGCGACTCGATTGTGAACAGAACGCGTCACTACCGCTCATCGTCGCTAAAGGGCGGTCCCACCGATCTCCGACACGACAGCGAGGGAGAGCAAAATAGGAGCTGGTAGGCGTGCTACAAAGCTAGCGGCTCCGAGCACAGCAGAACTGGCGGTGGTGAGTAAGTTGAGACGAGGCACGATGGTTCTGCTCGGATGAGCATTGTTGGGTGTCGCAACGCGTGGTGGCGTGTTGCTGACAGCGCCAGCGATGAATGGATGCGCGCCGCGAGTAGACGTTGTGGGCGGCATGGTTCTCAAGGCATCTACGCAAATGAGGACCGCCAACAAGACGATCGAGGTGCGCATTTGCGCGACTCTAAGGCTGCTGCCCTGGATTCCAGGCAGGGGCTGTTTTGTAGGTGCAGAGTTGACTAAACATGTCTCGTCCGTGTTGTGTATGTCAGTTCAGTTCAGTTCAGTTCAGTTTCTTCGCGGTCCCCCCACGCTCACTCCACCACCGTCTCGACGGACGTCGTGTATTTCATGTCAAGTTCAAGCTTCCGGAGCACATTTTTGTTAGGCTTCTGTTTGGTTGTCTAAATTTTAGATAGACTTGTACTGATGAGGCAGATGACAGGACGAGGATCGCAGGATCCATGGATCGAACCATGCGCGATGCATGAATTAATTGTTTCTGACCCTAACCGTCCTTTGAGACCTTGTGGTGAGGGTGGGTGGACCGCGACGAAACTGACTAAATGAACTTGCGAATTCACGTAAGCCATTGCCGCGTCGAGTGGTTGCAGCTTCGAGGTTGTTTTTTTGTCCCGTCCGTTTCTTTTTTGGTGGCGTGCGTGCGCTTGTGCCTCGTGAGAGCGCTCGAATCCGAGTAGCTCTTGCCACAGCCCTCGTGGTCACATACGTGTGGCTTCTCGCCCGTGTGCGTGCACTTGTGCCTCGTGAGAGCGGTCGAATGCGAGAAGCTCTTGCCACAGCCCTCGTGGTCACATACGTGTGGCTTCTCGCCCGTGTGCGTGCACTTGTGCCTCGTGAGAGCGGTCGAACGCGAGAAGCTCTTGCCACAGCCCTCGTGGTCACATACCATCGCAGAGCGCCCGTGGCAGCGGTAGGCCACGCGCCGACAAGCGCATCTCCCAGTCTCGCTGCAAACACTACAACCTGTAAGCCTCGGCACAGTCACCAACATGATCGAGCTCTAGGTTTTTTGCGTGAGACTCGTAGGCAGCTGAATAAATGCACACCTCCCCCGACCGACTTCTGTGAGCACAATGTCCTTGTCGGCCTTGAGCGACTCGGCTGCGTATTGGAGCGCCCAGCCGTTCTGCTGCACCGCTGCCAGCACAATGCCGCGGTAAATGTCGCGGTCGGATGTTGCTTCTGATCAGCTAAACACGCTCCCCATGTTCGCGGTCCACCAATCTGCCTGATTTGGCGCCGCCCTGGATAGCGTGGGTGGGGCCGGGTGTCGCACGAATAGGTCCACAGACCAAGAGTCGTGATTGGCAGAGCCTCCACATGTCTCGAAGAGCGTGTGCCGCATCGGTAGCAAATCCTGCTTCACACATCGTGAGACTCGTAGGCAGCTGAATTAATGCACACCTCCCCGACTTGCAACACGACGTGCTCTCATAGATCTTGAGTGTAACTCTCATAGGTCATAGCTGTGTACCGTGCTGCTTGATCTCCTCAGCAATGTAATCATAGCTGTGTACCGTGCTGCTTGATCTCTTCAGCAATGTAATCGTCTCCATTTTCCTCACAGCTCGGTCATGCTGCCCATGCCCATAGTTGTTTGCTTTTCCTCGCGATTCGTTCATGCTGCACATGCCCATAATTGTTTGTGAAGTCGGAGACCATCAAATCCTCGATGCGCTCAAGAGGAACCTCACCGACTTCCCATCAATTTCTCCAGACCTTAGAACTCCAGACTTTTGAGAGTTGAGAAGCGCCTCTGTTTTGGTTGTTTCAATGAGAACTGCAACCTGTTATGCGCCGGTTTGCTGTCCTTCGACGATTCCAGAGGCTCACATAGGCGGACTGGTCTCCTGATGAGCTTACATGTAACGCCACAAAACGAAATTTGATGCTCAGCCTTGTAGACGTTGACATAGGACATAGCTGGCTATCGCAACAAAGAGACTTTTGATACTCTTCACGCAACCATTTGCCATTCCCAATCCTTGGGCTTCCTGGCCATAAAATAAGTCTCATTAGCATCTCGGATTCGGCAAATCGTCGTTTGGACCCCTTCCAAAATAGGAAAGTGCTCGATACGGCGCTTAGAACAAAATTCAACACAGTTGATGGGGAAAAAAGATTCACAGATTCGGAAGAGCGTCATCTTGAGCGTTTTCCTATTAAGGAAGGTGCTCGACACGACGCATTTGGTACTTCCAATTTAGACAAGTGCTCGAATCCGCTTGCGAAACACCCGCGTTTGCAATAAATACACAGACAAAAGAGGGCAACATAATAATTTTCAACTTCGGTCCATTTCGGGACGGGGTCGCCCACCAAGAGTCCTGCTCACTTTCATGGCCACCGCGGGGCACAAGCCACAGCAGAGCAAACTCCAGCATTGAGGGCGGCTCGACAACCGTGGGCTGCTGTGAGTGGTGTGGCGCGGCGTTCGCCTGTGACGGTGCGCGTGGTGCAAATGCAGCGGTTGCCCATTCTGTGCGCAGAACAGCGGTGCTGTGAGCGCCAGTGCGACGCCAGCGCTAGTATCGGCTGTGACAACTGCCACCTTGGCGGCCGCATGCAAGTCGACCGTTGCCGGCGATTCGGATGCGCCCGATTGTCAGCCCTTCTGCTGTGCTGACTTTGCCTCCGACCATTTCGAGCTTTGCAAATGCCGACGCGTGTGGCTTCTGTGGATGCACGTCGGAGGCGGCTGGCGACGTGTCAGTTGCGCAGTGAAACGAGGCCGCTGTAAATGCGTGACGAAACCATTCAATACATGAATTATAAATCGCACCGCTTTAGCTCCCGAATTTCAAGAGATTTGGTTGCTGTTCTCCTTTGTGTCTCGTTTCACTGTTAACAAAAGCGCCTGCCCGCCGACGCAGCGACGATGGAATCCTAGTGGTCAATCATCGGGCTCCAATACCGTCAGCACGCCGCAGTCTTGTCCGCTCGACGCGCGAGCAACGCTTCAATACGTGCGACGGCCAAGTTGTGGCTTCTGTGGATGCAAGTCGGAAGTGACTGGGCGACGTGTCACGTGTCAGTTGCACGCAGTGAAACGAGGCCTCCGTAAACGCGTGACGAAACCATTCATTACATGTACATGAATCTAACTCTCACAGCTTTAGCTCATGAGGTGACAATAGATTTAGTTGCATAGAGCGGACGTTGCGGCCGAAGGCAACGTTTAGGGCATGATTGGGGTGGGTTTTCTGTTCGGAAATTCGGAATGGGGAAAGGAGATCGTCGGCCAAAATACAAGTAGCATGTAGATTGCGAGACCTGAGCGCGAAAAGCTCGTGCACAAAAATGGTGAAAACGATTTGAGGACGGCGAAACAGGACTGAAACATATGGGATTAGGCCGCCCCATCAGATCGCCTTTGAAACTTCTGCTTTACATGTGGAAGCGATCCACATGGACGGCCGAGGAGCAGCTACCACTGTGGCCACGCCCTCAAGCAGCCAGCAGCGGAAAGAAGCGAACGGCAGTGCTGCCAGCGGCCGCACGGCCCATCTTTTTGCAATCGGCTGGCTGCTGTCGGGAGCTGCTCACATCAGCCTTCCGCCGCGCTGAGGGCACGCTCTTCAACCTGACGACCGAGCTACCTCATCTTCGCGTGCGCGTGCCTGGCGTGCGCGAATCGGCCACGGCCGACTTGGACTCGTGTGCGGCCGGCAGCGCAGAGACTAGCGCATTCGGTGCACTTATCGTTCATGTCCACAACGAGAAGCCCTCACCGCTCGGCCTCGGCATGGACGAGTCCTACACGCTCGAACTGGGCGTCGATGGATCGGACGGCACGCTGACGGCCATATCCGAGTGGGGTGCCCTGCGCGGCATTGAATCGTTTGTGCGACTTGCACAGTGAGATGGGACGAGACGAGTGCTGTGCGCCCTGCCGCTCACAGTGCTGGACTCTCCAGCGTATTCGCACCGAAACGTGCTGCTCGACGATGGGAAACGGCCGCGCGGCAACGGCGGTCCCGACCTCTGCTCGATCATACTTGCCTTCCGTCGCCGCTCTGCGATAGCGCCAGCACCGATGGAAGACCCAGCCCGCGCTGGCTGTTGTACAACTGCAGAGATGAATCCGCCCAAGGCGCTTCCAGCCTGCAAACCGCCAAAGGCGCTCGCAGCGCTGCTCGATAAGCTAGAGCAGACGGCAGCTCAGACGTTGGCCACGTACTCACCCACGCACTTGAAGAGCTCGCCGCCGATGAGGGTGAAGCAAGCCTTGTCACCGATCAGCCAAGCTGGCCGGCGCCAGCAGCAGCAACTTCGGCTGCCCGGGCACGTGCAGCAGGACGTCAAGGCCCTGATCATGGCGTTCATCAAGCAGCAGCATGAGAAGACGGGCAGCCAGCATGAGAACTGGAAGCCGTACCGGACTTCAAAGTCGCCGATTCTACTGCAAGACGTCCCAGCTGTCGATGCCTCCGAGCTGCAGCAGGCATTGCAGGGTGGCGCACTCCCACCTGTGAAGCCGTCAAGACGCTCGCCACTTGCCAAGGCGTTGCGCGCGAAGCAGCGGAGCGAGGTGCCTTCGCTGGAGGATCTGGAGCTCAAGCAGCGCAGGGATGGTGAGATGGCCTCCTACGCCTGGTCCTACCTGGTCCTACCTGGCCCTACGTGGGTGGTCGACCAAGCTCCCTCCTTTGAGTACGTACTGCGCAAGTACTATCGCACGGCGAGCTCTGATGTGATCGAGGCCATGCTGCAGAGCGGCGAGCCGCTGATGGAGGAGGCCATCAGCAAGGCGTGGAAGAGCGAGATGCGCGAGCACCGCTCGGAGGCGATCCGGCAGGCATTCGTCACTGGAGACGCTGACGGTGATGGCGGGCTCTGCCTCACCGAGTTCCGCGAGGTGGTCGCGCTGCACCGAGGGAAGCGATGCCCGTCTCGGTCTGCGAGTGCGTCGCACGGACGCATGGACGCCGCCGAGCAGGACGAGCTCGCATCCATCTTTTGCGCCGCCGACCGGGATGGTAATGGCGTCCTCGATTTTGACGAATTCCTCGATCTGGTCTCGAGCCAAGCCGAGCTGCGGCGCGACTTTGAGAAGATTGTCCAGCTGGGCTGCGCACGACGGCAGCTGCTCGGCCACAAGCGGACGGGGCTCGTCTTCCGGTCGGCCATCTCGCCTTCGACGCACTAAGTCATCTCGCCATCGGGCCGCCGCCGCCGCCCCCCCCCTCTTCGACCTTCGACCCGTGCATAAGGGCGAGTCGACCGGTACATGAGAGACGCTCTCATCTGCGTCCTGTGCATGAACCATGATGTACAGGCGCGGTGTTACGTCCCTGCACCGAGTGCTCGCGTCGGGCGAGTGATATTCCGACGAGCTGAACGGGTCCGACCGCTTCCGACCGCGTCCGATGACCTACATAGATTGACTGGAGAGCCCTTGGTCGTCCCTTCTGTCCCGCGGTCTTTGTGTGTGAAGAGCGGTCGTGAGCGCGGGTGCCGGGCCGGCGAGTCGCGCGCTATCGCGTGGCGTCTGGGTCGCGCCGGGTGGCGGTGGGAAGCTCGTGCTGCTACAGTTGTTCAAGAGGGCGCGCGAGAGTCGAGTGCTCGCGTTCGAGCTTAAGTTCGAGCGAGTTATCGAGGTAACAGTTGCACAGTGAACATGTTACTGCAAACGGAACATGCGCCTTGATGAGCATGTGGACTGTGGCACATACATGAAAACTCGGACGTGGGTTATCGGATAGGGAAGGTTCTGGGGGAATGCCTGCGACTGGCTCGATGTAAACGACAGATTGCGATACTTTTGCGATCGAGTTTGTTCGCGGCGGAGCGACAGCGGCGCCAAACCGCTCGCCGCATGTCGCCCGGCAACTCCAATCTGCCGCTGCAGGTGCTCATCTTCCTCAATGGCTGGTACGACGTCGTCTACGTGGTGATCATGCAAGCCCTGTACATCTGGAAGGGCGCCGAGTTGCCCTACCCTGGCTCGCTCAGCAGCATCATGGCTCTCGAAGTGTGCCTGGTTTTCGTGCTCGGCGTGCTCGAGTACTGCCGCCTCTTCCTGGCGTCACGCGGCAACAAGACCGAACGCTACCTGCCGCTCATCTTCTCGATCGTCCTCGCACTACCTTGCGCGTACCTCTTCTTCTACTACCTCTACCAGCAGCTATACGTCTCACGGCTCGACGTGATCGTCAACTCCATCGGCCTGGCCTTCGTCGGGCTCGAGCTGCTTCTCTCGCTGGTGACGGTTTTCACGCTGCTCAAGGCACCGCCCCCCTCTCAAGGGTGAGAGCGCTGGGCAGCGTCCACCAGACTCATGCTCAGATGGTGTCGAGGAAACACAGGTCAGTTATAGTGACCAAACAAGGTCTCTGTGTTGTGTCTCGTCATACATACACTGGACTTTAGGCCCCATAGATGAAAGGTTGATCGTATTAGAAGGGTATCTGCAGCAATCTTTTGCACACAAGACCCTGGGCAATACGTTCGAAGTGGCGCAAGGGTCCGCTCTGGGGCTCTAGCTCAGGTGTCACGGGACACGGGGCTGCAAGTAGAGCTGGGGTGTAAACTGAGGTTTAGGGGGGAGGGTGCGGGGGGAGGTCTACCCGCCGCAGGCGCGAAAAATTTGGCAATATTGAGTGTGAATCACTGCATTTTGGCCCTGAAAGTGATGCCACAC
>ENA-UOXO01001647-UOXO01001647.1-mixed-culture-metagenome-genome-assembly--contig:-NODE-1647-length-14722-cov-33.586828_pt1 | contig 14722 bp, 7 predicted proteins | sample MGYA00238162_ERZ761640 | MGnify/ENA primary metagenome ERZ761640 (study PRJEB28914, sample SAMN08778297) | mixed culture metagenome | isolation source: Freshwater growth medium | place: USA...
CACAAGCAGACCTTTGTGACGAGCATATGCTGCTCATGGTGCTGTTCGTGTCGATCCCAGCCCTTCGACTTGCTCCAACGGCCGCCGTTCCGGTCCTGCGGCGCTCCTTCGCGTTGACGATGCAGCAGCAACAGCAGCAGCAGCCACCGGCGAATTTCACGCCACGCATGGGTCTCGACCGCTACATGATGCAACAGCAGCAGCAGCAGCAGCCCACGCTGGCGGGCGGACCCGCACTTGCAGGCGGACCCGCACCGGTGGGCATGGACCCAAGGATTGGTAGGGACCGTTTCAGTGGTGGGGCTGTGCCATTCTCAGCCCCTGTGTTCCAGCGAGCCTCTGGTCGGCAAAAGGGACCTAAATTCGAAGTGCAGGCGTCGGTCGACTCAGCGCGCAGTGCGTGCGAGGTGGCTGCGGAGAGGGTCATCGAGTATCACATCCAGCCGGCCTTCAGGGAATTCATGGAGGATAAGATTGATGCTGCGGAGCTGGAGAAGCGCAAAGCCGCAGCGCGTCAGGCGGCGGAGCAGACGCGGGCGACCCTGATCCCGCTCGACCAGGCTTTCACCGAGTACGAGGAGATGGTTCAACGGCGCGTGAAGCTCGAGGAGGAGCTGGAGAAAGCGATTGAGGAAGCGCACAAAATGGAGGACGCGGCAGAGCAAAAGGTGCAGGCGATGGCGGCGAAGCTGCTTACGGGGTCATGAGCGTCGTGCGTGTCTTGCGGGTCGCGACAGTGATGAACTGTGAGGGTGAGTGCGATTGTGTCGCCAACTAATTAGCTTGCAGAAGTAACGGCAATGTTAGGCACCTTCAATCTCCACCGCCTTTGGTGCCTTTAGTTTCAGTCTCACACACTGTCAAACACGGAGACGAAACAACGTCACGAAGGGGATGTGTGATGAGACAGACCGTTCCAAAGTTCAGAAACTTGTCCATGCTAAACTTGCGATTCGTCAAACAAGGATGTCGCAGACGTTCTTGCTCGCGGCATCCACTCGCGAAGCGGACGCTGCAACCGCTTCCGCAAATATGCCTGCGTACACACAAATACCTCCTGGAGGCATCGCGTTCGGCTGCGGCGCCGGCACCTTTTGCATCAACTCATCAAACCACAAACGCTGGCTGCAGCCCATCCTCGAGCGCCACGGCTGGCAAGCGACGGCCACACCGGCCGGCGCCACGCTTGTCTGGCAGCTCACGAAGCAAAAGCTGCCCAAGGACTGCGCGCCCGTCCTCAACAGCCTTCCGAACGCGCTGCTGCTCGACGACAAGGCGCTGCTCGCACTGCTCTCGCGCCGATTCACGCGAACGCAGCCGCTGATTACGCACGTTGTGTATGGCGAGTGGGACGACGCGCGCGTGGGCGCGCTTCGCGATCGGTGGGCGGATCCGAGCTGTACCGAGCCGCGCTGGTGGATCATCAAGGATGCGCACGCCTCCAACGGTTTCTCGGCCTCTCTCTTCGATCGGACTGTACGCCGACTGGTGAAGAAGGACGTGGCCGGAGGCTATTGCTACGTGGTGCAGGAGTACGTGGAGCGCCCGATGCTTTGTGACGGGCGCAAATTTGAGATGCGCCAGTACGTGCTGCTCCGCGGCGACGGGTCGGCATACACGTACGATGGCGCGCTCATGCGCCTCGCGTGCGTGCCGTACGATGCGGCCTCGCGCGACGTGCGAGTGCACATCACCAACAAGTATGTGCAGACGGGCTGGGAGTCGACTAGCCAGGAGGGGCGCACGCTCGACGACATCGAGCGCCTTGCACACGACTGGCCGCCCTACGCCGAGCTCCTCCACGCAGAGATCGTGCCGATGATGGCCGACCTCGCCGACGCCGTCGCGCCGATGATCGCCTCCGGCTTAAAGGCCGCCCGGGGAGATCCGTCCGAGCGATCTCGCCACTTTGAGCTCTTCGCATGTGATCTCGTCGTCGCCGAGTCGGGGCGCGTCCACCTGATGGAGTGCAACATCAACTGCGCCTTTGGGACCTTCCACCCCCGCACAGTTCAACGACTCACGACCCCTCTCTTCGAAGACCTCTGCTCGCTGTGCATCTTGCCGGCAGCGCCGGCTGGGCCTCCCCCAAAGGCAGGCCGCTGGCTGCAGGTGCGGGCCGCGGGCTACGGCGACCACGCGGCCGCGCCCACCGACGTGGCCGCTCGGGAGCTCCAGGAGCACCAGGTGTACATGACGTTCAAACAGTCCCAAAAGAAGAAGTACGAGCGCCAGTTTGTGGTGCGCGACTTTCTCCTCTCGGATGTGGCGCGCGAGGAGACACCTAAGGAGCAGGGCAAGTGCACCAAGTGCGGCTACTTTGAGTGCAAGTGCGCCAAACTTGGCACAACAACATGAAGTCTGCAATCCCGGAGAGCGCGAGCGTGGGGTTGCAACACGTAACCGCACACGCCGCGGGTGTGCATACTTACAGTGGGGATGCGATGCTTTTCATTCAGATCTTCTATCTCCTCGTACATGACAGTACTCGTTCTTGTGCGAGGATACATGGATTCGATTATCACGATGCCGTGTTCCCGTAGCAAACAAACTACATGTAAGAACTTAATCAAGACAGGAGAAGGAATTGAGACACGAGGCCGCGAGGTGCTCGACGTCCGGGTTTGGGGGCCCTGGTGTGTGCGTGGGTCGGCGCGTCGCATTGAGCTCTTGAAGTCGTCGTTTTCTTCGGGCGCGTTGTGGACGGCCCCTTGACGTGCTCGGCCTCGCCCGATCGCAGCCAACCATGCCATGGGATCCCTCAAAGGTACCCAACCTCAAAGCGGCCGACCCCTTGCTTCGCTCCGCAGCGGCGCAAAAGTTCTTCGAGGAATGGAAGGCGGAGCAACCCAAGGTGGAATGGACGCCTCCTGCGAAGGCTCACACGAGTGGCAAGCACGATCCGGAGGATCCGTTCGGGCTGAAGACCGACCCACGCAGCGTGCGCTGGCCGCTCGAGGTGATGGGTTGCTCGCGCGTTCTGCACAAGAGCCACTACACCTGTGAGGCATACCCAGAGACCCGCTTCAAGATGTACGGGCAGCACGGCAAACACTCAGTGGGTCAGTACCTCCTTCCCGGACAGCCGTACGCACCGATGGACCCTCCGCTAGGCCTGAAGCAGTTTTCGACCGCGCCACCTGCACCGCAGACGGTGCCCTACCTGTCGCTGTCCTACACGCAAAGCCGATCGGACGGCAAGATGGGCTCGATGGTCGGCTGAGATGATGCGACGGTTGAGATGCGAGAGCGATGGAGATTGGCCACAGACACTGCATGGTACGAGCTCTCACCGACGTCACCGGAACGACTCGGAGAAGCTGCGTGGAGTTGTAGCGGGTTGAGCTTAAACGGGCGGAATTGTGTGAGAACACACGCTCACGCTCGGCCACCAGCGCCACCCGCACCCCCACCGTGACCGTCCGGTCCGCGGCATTCACAATTATAAATATCAGTCCCTTAACGAGCTTACGTCCGAGAGAATCAAATACACTCGCCGCCCACGTCGGGCCGCGCACAGCTCCGCGCCCGGCCCCGCCCCTGGATTGGCATATGGCAATCCGGGCCGCCCCGGCGCGCGCGCGCCCTGGGCCCTGGGAGCGGGGTGCGTGCGGTTTACGGTGCGTGGTCTGGGTTCGGCGTGGTCCGGTCACGCGGCCGTCCGAGCTCCGACACGCTGTTTCAGGCGACAGGCCCACGGGCACGGCGGCCACGCACGCCGGCGCGCGCAGCAGATCACACGACACCGAGCTACACAGCTGTCAGTGTCACAGACACGAGACACACACAGTACACATTCAGTACGCACGGCACAGCAGTGTTCTATGTGCCGCATGTCAAACACAGCGCGGTCACCTGGTTCACGCGTCGAGTTCGGCTCGCAAAAGCTGGCCCGCAATGGCCCCGCCCGAGGGATGGCCGCAAACGCGCACAAACGCGGCTGCCTGCACCGTCGAGGACGGATGTTACGGATGTTAACGGATGTTACCGAATGGTATACGACGTCGTTTGCACGGGTGCCGTGTTGCTGTTTGCTGGCGTGGTGAGTCTTCATCGAGTGGCCATATCGAGTGCCATATCGTTACAATGTATCGAGAAGTGCCACCGATTCCAATGTACAGATCTTTAGTGTCATCATCTCGATCGACCTGTACTCGCCGTGGATTGGGTGCGCAAACACCCAGACGCGCTTCTCCTTCTTCTCGTACCAGTACTGCCGGGCGGTCCAGTCAGCTGGCACCTTATCTGCCATCGACTTTGGCAGCCGTGCATTGTGAACGACGCGCCGGCCGAGTCTCTCATCCATCGCGTCTTGGTTGATCTGAGCAGCACTCTTTCGGAGCTTGGGCGGCCGGCCGAACAACGCGTCTTGGAAGGAGACGGCGACGATGGCCATGCCGTCGGCGGACGCGCGGACCATCGCGTCACCGTTGGCTTCATTGACCGTCTCCTGAGGCAGCAGGGCCCAGCGCACGGTGCGCAGGAGCAGGTCGAGATCGCTCATCGCGACGGCGCTGGGCTGCTGCAGCCCGTACCACTGTTGCAGGGCGCGGTAGACAACTTGCTCGCCTGCCACCGCCAGCTCGTCGCTCCGCAGCAGCTCATGCAACCACGCCGCCGGCAGCGTCGCAAAGCTATCCTGCGCCGACACTTCCGAAAGATGCTTGAGGGCGAACAACTTGGCCCGATGGGCGAGGGAGGGTAGAGACAACACGTCGCCCATCCGCCACGTTTCGATGCACGAGGCTGGGCTGAGCCTTGCGATGAGCAGATTGAGCGTCGCGTTCGTGAGCTCCTGCTCCTGCAGCAGGCGGGCAGCCTGCAGGACCTCGGCGATGTCGGCCTCGGGAACCGACGTCGCATTCTCGTACATGAATGTGATCACAGCCTCAAAAACGGCGGCGCGCATATCCCGCAGCGTCACGCGGGCTGAGATGCTCTCTTGCATGCCGCTTGCGAAGGCCGCCTTCATGAAGGGCGATGCAGCAGCGAGCACCACGCGGTGAGCCGCAAACTCTCGGCCCTCAACGACGACGATGCAGTCGGTAACGAGGCCCTCGCGCCACAAGCTGGCAATGCCCGGGCCACAGGTGCGGGGGCTGTCGACGCCGGAGATGGTCAAGAGGGGCTGCGGGCGTGCCTCGCTGCCGCCATCGCCGCGTGCCTCGCTTCATTGGCCGGTTGCCGAGGTCGCCACTGCTGCTGCTGCTGCTGCCTTCAGCCATGGTGGCCGCGACCGCAGCTGCACTTGCAGCCGCACTCGCAGCTTCACTCGCAGCCGCTCTCGCCACCGACCGCGAGCGGGTAGCAAGCTGCGACCAGAGATGGCGTACGTGAAGGCGCCAAGAATCTGTGCCTTCAAAAGTGTTGAACGAAATGTGATCTTTTCGTTTTGCATGCACCCTTGGGCGGCGCGCTCTTTGAAAGGGGGGTGCGCATGCATACTCGCATTTGAGCATCCTGATGTTCAACGCTCCTTTGAAATGCGATTCGTGTTCCACTCTTTGCCCAAACGCCTTTCCTTCCTCGTCCTCCTCTCGCCGGCCTTTGCGCCCTCTCCACGGAGTCCGCCTCCCAGTCCGCCGCCGAAGCCACCGCCCTCGCCGCCGCCCTCACCTCCTCCCCCCTCACCACCGCCCTCACCCCCGCCGTTGCCTCCGCCTCCATCGCCACCGCCCTTGCCACCACCTTCACCACCACCGCCCTCGCCGCCGCCCGAGCCGCCGCCAACGCCGCCGCCAACGCCACCGCCCGTCAACATATGCGGCGATAACGGCTTCGTGCTCCGCCACAAGCGCTGGGGCACCACCTCGTCACCTCGGGGTCCGATGTTCGTGCACCCGACCGGATTGAATAACGCGCCCCTCATCTTCAACGTGGGCGCCGGCCAGACGACCTCCCAGTTCAACACACTCGCGCTCGTCGCCGAGCCGCTGGCTGACGTGCCCCCTACCGTGCCGCCGTCCTGCAACGTGCAGGAGGCCATCCTAACCGCCGACCCCGCCGACCCGACGTTCAACGTGAGCGTGACGTGCGCGAGCAACGCCGAGTGCCAGGGCGCCCGCACGTGCGTCAACACAGGCGGCATCTTCCGATGCACCGGCCACGCAAGCGCCGCCTGCTGCTCTCACGTGAACACGGGCGCCTGCCTCATCACCGACCCGTACTGCTCCGTCTGCATGCCCTCGCTCGCGATCGGTGGAGGCGATGGACACACCTTCCGGCTGCGCTCTAAGCTCTACCCGACCATGTACGTCGTCGCCAGCCCCTCTGCGGGCGGCGTCGTCGCGGGCGTGCAGCTCGTCTTCTCCGACGACCCAGCTCTCACTGGCGCCGGCGATGGCGCCAGCGCCGTCGGTGCATGGACGATGATCGAGAAGCCCGACTTCTTCTTCAACCTCGCCCCGTCTAACCAGTATGTGCCGGACGGCTCCTTCCTGCTCCGCCCCACGACAGCCCCCCTGATCGTCCAACCGCAGTACGGCGGTAACGCGTCCTACCCTATCATTCCTGGCGAGCGCCTCGTCCTCCGAGCAGAGCCGAGGCTCGCAAACGTGAACGCTCGACCGAGCGTCTTCTTGCCCGCAGAGCACGATGACTGGGGGTTGCTCATGATGAACGAGGCAGGCGAGACTTGCTTCCCAGGCAATCTCGCTCGCTTCATGCCGCCGCCTGCGCCACCCACGCCGCCCTCGCCGCCGCCGCTGCCACCGCCACCGAGCCCGCCGCCGCCCTCGCCACCGCCGAGCCCGCCGCCGCCGAGCCCGCCGCCGAGCCCGCCGCCGAGCCCACCGCCGCCCTCGCCGCCTCCCTCGCCGCCTCCCTCGCCGCCTCCCTCGCCGCCGCCTCTCTCTGCGTGTGGTTACGGCGGTATCGCACTACGCCACTTGCGATCAGCAGCGGGCTCGGCGATGGGCGGCACTGGCGGCAAATACGTTCACCCACTATTCGGAATGCCCGGCGGTTCAGTCCTCCCAGAGGCTCCCCTCGTCTTCGCGGAGGGGCGCACGCACTGGAACGTGATCGCCTTCGACGTGGTGCAGTACCCAGACCCGACTGACTTCACCTTGTTCAAGCTGCGCCACCACCACTCCGAAGATCGCTGGGTGGTTCCCATGGGGGGAGTCAGGCCATGGGGCCTCTCAGACAACACGATGCTCATCTTCGGCGACGAGGACGAGCCCTTTTACCGCATCGGCTTCGATTTGATCCTCAGCCCTTACGAGGCCCCGTACAACAACCAGGGTGCCGTCGCTACTGGGACCTCGTTCATCCTGAAGCACCACACGTACAATTGCTACGTGGGGCCCAAGAGCGGCGGCGCCAACCCAATTGCCGAGCGCGATCCGCTCGTTTGGTACAACCTGGGGCCGCCTCAAGGCCTGACTGCCGATCAATACTACAACTACGCCTTCGTGATGGAGAACCAAGCGGGCCAGACGTGCTTACCGGCTGGGCTCGGCCGTTTCATGCCGCCGCCGGACCCGCCCTCGTCGCCGCCGCTTCCACCCAGCCCGAGCCCACCGCCGCCCAGCCCGCCGCCGCCTAGCCCGCCGCCGTTCCCGCCGCCGCCTTCGCCGCCACCGCCGAGCCCGCCGCCGAGCCCGCCGCCGCCGAGCCCTCCGCCGCCGAGCCCGCCGCCGAGTCCGCCGCCACCCTCGCCGCCGCCGAAGCCACCGCCGCCCTCGCCGCCGCCCTCGCCGCCGCCGCCGTCTCCGCCCCCCCCCCCCCCTCCCCCCTCCCCTCCCCCCCCCCCGCCCCCGCCCCCCCCCCCCCCCCCGAGGCCGCCGCCGCCGAGCCCACCACCCCCATCGCCGCCGCCTTCGCCGCCGCCTCCCTCTCCACCGCCGCCCTCTCCGCCGCCCTCGCCGCCACCTCCGTCGCCGCCTCCCTCGCCGCCGCCCTCGCCGCCTCCCTCGCCGCCGCCGCTCGTCGGCTGCGGCACCACGTTCGTGATGCGCCACCGCCGTAACGCCGACTACTTCCTCGTGCCTGACTGGGACGATCGGCGACGCAACCCGCTCGCCCTGCCACCACTCGCTACCTCCCCCACACGCATGCTCGACTACACCAAGCTCGTCTGGCGCCATGCGCCGCCCTCGGCGTACACGCTCCGACTGCCCCTGCACCTCGCGCACCTCGAGAACCAGTGGGGAATCTTCTTCGACGAGATCGCACTCACGCTCGACGTGGCGCACTCGTCCCAGCTTCACACCCTCGGCCACTCCATCCGACTCCGCGACGCGCGCTACCCCTCCATGTACGTCGTCAACTCCGGCGGCTCGCAGGACAATCGAGGGTACGACCCGTACGACTCCACGGTGCAAGAGGGCAGCTACCTCGTCCTCTATGAGCGTGAAGCCTCCGAGTTCCAGCCCGCGGGCGAGACGGTCGGCTTCGATTACGAGCACATTGGCTTTCGCCTCGTCTTCGATCCGTTTGAGGACGATGCCCGTGGATCGGCCTTCATCCTGCAGCACTACACGCGCACCGACCTGATCGTCGCGCCCGCGCCCGCGCAAGCGCTTGAGCTGACGCGGTACACGGAGCCTTGGCGCATCGGTGCTCTGGCGAGCGTGCGCGCCACAGAGCCCTTTGACCGCTCGGGCGTGCCGCCGATCGGCGACGGCTACGTGATGCGCTACCAGCACGCTCCTAATGGCGACATCCATCAGTTGACGAGGCAAGACTTCCTTGACTATGGCGTGATCATGCTCGACCGGAACGGCGAGGTGTGCCTACCGGATGGTACTGGCCGTTTTGTGCCGCCTCCCTCGCCGCCGAGGCCGCCCTCGCCACCGCCGAAGCCGCCGCCGCCCTCGCCTCCACCCTTGCCGCCGCCAGCGCCGCCGCCAGCGCCGCCGCCGGTGGTCGAGTGCGGCCTCGATGGGTTCGTGGTGCGCTCGCTGCAGTGGGCGACCATGTACGTGCAGCCTCTCGTTTACAAGGCGGGCACGACGCCACCCGTGCCGATGCTCACCCCTCTCGTGTTCTGGACGGGCGCGGCGCACTTCGAGTCGCTTGCCTTCGACGCCCTCATTAATGCCTCCTCGGTCGACCCCCTCGTCATCCTGTCGCATCGAGCGTCCGGAACGGACATGTCGGGGCGACCGACACGTGTCCTGGCACCCGCACACCAAGCGGCAGTCCCCTCACCCACCACCATCCCGGCTGGTACGCACGTCGAGCTGCATGATTTCTATGGAGGGCAGATGGACGCCACTCCTTCCGCGTACACCCCCTTTGAGCGCATCGGCCTTCGCGTAGTGTGGCCCCCCCTGGATTCCATCGAGAACGATCCGATCAATCGGCGGCCCTTGCGTGGCGGCTTCTTCCTCCAGCATCCACTCTCGACATCGCTCTACCTAGGCCCTGAGCTCGGCGGCGTACGCAGGGGCGGTGGCGGCGCGACGGCGATCCACAACGGCGACTACGTCGTGCTGCGCGAGGTGAGCGCGCCGCTCACGCGCTCCCACCTGCATGACCTCGGCTGGGTCTTCGTGTCGAGTTTGGGTGAGCCTTGCCTACCGGTCGAACTGCTCTCGCCTGTGGGCTGTGCTGGGCAGGGGTGCGGATACATTCTGCCGCCCCTCGCGCCTCCTCCTCCACCGAGCCCTATGCCGCCACCATCTCCGCCGCCGCCCTCGCCCTCGCCACCGCCGCCCTCGCCGCCGCCGCCGCCACCACGTCCGCCGCCGCCCCCACCGCCTCCGCCCCCGCCGTCGCCCCGACCCGGAGTGCCGCCGCCGCCGCCGCCCACGCCCCCCCCCTCACCGCCGCCCTCGCCACCCTCGCCGCCTCCGCCGCCATCGCCACCGTCGGCACCACCACTGCCGTTGCCGCCCTCGCCCCCCCCGCCACCTCCTAGTCCCAAGCCTCCACCCGTCTTACGCCGTCGGCTGCTCGATTCGTTTCGGCGCTCCTCTTCCGCAAAGAAGGAACATGCCGCTTCATGATGCTTTCATGGGGGCACGCACCGGCGCGGACGTGACGCTTTATAGTGACGCTTAACGTGACGCGTGCTGCGACACGTGCGAGCGCGTGCATGGCGTGGACTGTTGTGTGAGCTCTCCCGAGCATTGCTCCCGAGGCAACCGCGTGGAGCCTCACCGTGTAGTGGGCTCTGACTGATGCTCCCCAAAGCACACCGCGCGCGCGCGCGCGCGCCGCGTGTACGGGTAGAAGTCGAGCCCACAGTACGCAATTGAAATGGCGAAGGAGCAAGGATGTCCATGATGGGCGCGGAGCTGAAGTGGTAGGAAGCGCTTAACAGTCACGTTCCGTTGAATGGAAGCGAACGAGAAACTTCCCTTAAACGTGTGATTCAAAATGAGCAAAGAACTCAGCAAAGAACCGAAGTCCGACAGTGATATGTGACACATACGGTATAGGCATGGACACTGCGCACAGTAAGCTGTATTCCTCCACCCAGAGCTCACATAAAGAGCACCGGGCCCTGTGGCGTGGCGGCCATGCCGTACGAGGCCAGGTTAAGTTCGACGAGCGGGGCAACCTCCTTGCAGCCGTGGAACATGCAGAAGCCCATCAGCCCTCGCAGTAGATATTGGTTGCGTGGGTTGCGGGCCGCCGTGGGATCCGCTGCAGCCTCGTCGTCGGTAGCTTCCCAGCCCAGAAAGTGACGCTGCCCCGCGCAGCGCTCGGCCGCACGCACGCCCAACGGCCACCCGGCGGTCCATTCGACGAAGGCATTGGTGAGCGCTGCCGAGCGGCCCAGGTGCGGCCCGAGCGTGCACAGCGTCGCAAACCAATTGTACGCGGCCTCGACGCAGCCGAGAGGCTGTCCAGCGTCGGTGCGCGTGCACGCGACGTCCGAGAGCTGCCCCTGCGTGAGATCAAAGGTCGCAGCATGCTGCGGCGAGCTCCCAAAGTTGTACGCGTTCCCCTTGAGCCCACTGTGGTCGTGGCCAGAGTGTGCATGCGGCGGCGGCGGCGGCAAGAAGGCGGCGGCCGACGCCGAGGCGGCGTGCGCAGCGGCATGTGCGTCGATCGCGCTTTGGATGGGCGTCGAGATGGGCGGGGTGCTGTCTGACGATTCGGTCTGCTGGATGCCCGCGACGACGAAGCCGTCGGACGCGAGCGATTGGGAGACGACCCGGCGCAAGTCGTCAGTGGAAGCGGGGTCGAGGTCGAGCCCGAGCACCATCTGCGCTGAGAGAGGGGCGCTCGCGCCTAAAAAGGCATCCGCGGACGCATGCGCATGCAATCGGAGCTCGAGCCCGAGCATGCACGCCCATGCATGCAGCGAGGCCACCTGACGCTCCCGGACCCACGCCCACAGCTTCGTATCATACTCGGTGGCGAGCGGGCTGATCGCGTGGCGCGCTGCCAGGAGCGCTTCGGACGCGGCGCCGCGCGCCACCACACCAGCCTGCACCGCGCTCGCCAGCTCGCCCAGCCGAGAGGCATTCGCGCCAGGCTCTGCGATGCTGTACTCGGCCGCCAGGCGCTCGATGGCGGGGTGGTGCAGGGGTGTGAGCGCTGTCCTGAGTAACCCACGTAGCCGCCCGAGCGCCTCGTCAGCCGCCGCTTGAGCCTCGCGCGCCACCGCGCCCTCCGCGCCGCCCTCCGCGCCGCCCGTAGCCTCAGCCTTGGCCTCTCGGGCCTGTTCGACGGCCTTCGCAGCGATCGCAGCGAGGCGCTCGTACTCATGCAGCTGCGCGGCCGCGTCGGCAAGGCGCTGCTGGCCGCGCTCAAGGGTGAGCAGCACGAGGTCGCGCACAGGCTCTTGCTCCGCGTCCACAAACTCATGGGGAGACACCTTGGAGGCATGCGGACGGGCCGCATCATTGACCTGCTGCTCCCACGCCTTCCAGACCGCCGCAAAGTCGATGGCGTGCGGCAGCCCGCTCGCGGCGCCGTCCGGCGCCGGGTGTAATGAGGCCGTTTTGAGCCACGCGTCGTACTCCTTATCCACAAGATGGTACTCGATCTTGACGAAGCCGAGGTCTGCGAGCGCCGCGAGCGCCGGAACGGCGCCATACATGTTGCCCGAGGCGAACTCGACCACGCGCAACGTCTGAGCGCGCCCAGCGAACCGACGCGCGAGAACGCTGAAGAGCGCCTCGAGGGCATGGCGCGAGTTGAATGGCGAGGCGTGGCCCACCTCCACTTTGAAGTCGCGGTGCAGCAGCGCGTAGGGTCGATGGGCGGCGAGGATGCGAGTGTAGGCGCAGAGCAGCGCGGCACACTCGACGTTGAAGACGAAGGGCTGTGAATAGAGCTTCTCCCGCCCTTCAGCGGGTGCGCGGAAGGTGGCGGTGCTGTTGAGCGCCACCGACTCATGATGAAGGCTCAGCTCGACACGGCGCGAGAGGCGCTCGCGGCACGCGTCAGCCTCGGCGGGGGTGCGAGTGCCTGCACGGCAGTGCGCGCCTAGGATGGCGTACGGGTGCGTGTCGGGGAGCTCTCGCATCGCCTTGAGCAGCAGAAGCTTACGCACCGGGTCGGCATCGGTGCCCAACTCGACTGCATCTGGTGGAAGGTCCAAGTTGACTTCACCTGCATGCACCGCCGCGGTCACGTCCCCCCAGTGCCGACGGAGCCCCGCAAGCGCCGCGAGCACGCCTGGGTGCTCCCTGTGCCGCGCGGCGCACGTGGCATCGACGCTTAGGTGGGGCGCGGGGCGTGTGACGACCGGGGCGGACGCGGCCGTGAGCGCGGCCGTGAGCGCGGCTGTCAGTGCGTCCGCCGTGACGCTGGCGGTGAGCGGCGACAGCTCAGCTCGAGGCACAAACCCCCGGCTCGGAGTCCATACCCCAGCCCCCGGCCCGATCCCCAATCCCACCTCCCGAGCCTCCAACGCCATCACTCCCCCCGCCGCACCCCCGGCCGCCCTCGCCTCCGCTCGCCTCTCCCCCGCCACCGCCCCCCTCGCCGCCCCCCCCGCCGCCGCCTCCCCCGCCGCCGCCCCGGAAGCCCTCGCCTCCACTCCGCTCGCCTCCACTCGCTTCTCCACCGTGCCCGCGCCCGGTGCGACGCGCCCCGGCGTAACCGCCTGCACGAGCCGCAGCACCACGAGAACGCGCGCGCGGGGAAAGGTGCGCGAGTCGCGCAGCGGCGTCACGGCGAGCGGCTCAGGAGCGCTCTGGTTGCCACGCGGCTGCCACGCAGGGAGAGAGCTGACGCAGCTTGCTGGCGCACTCACAAGGAGCTGCGCTGCCGCCTCGAGCTCCGCTCCTTGCTCGATGCCGGCCACTGCCCCCTTGCCCAGCGCCCAGGACGGCGGTACCGGTAGCTCGCACAAGGCCACCGTGAAGCCAAAGTGGTTGGCCACGCGCCAGGCGGGCGGCGAGCGCCCCGGCGGCGGCGGCGGCGGCGGCGGCGGCAGCGGCGAGGTGAGCAGCGTAGACGTGGGCCCGAGACGAAGCTCAGCCTTCTCATTCGTAAGCTCAAGCAGCTGCACGAGCTCGTACACGTCCCACGACTCTGACGAGGCTAATGACGGCGCTGATGATGAGGCTGATGATGAGGCTGATGGCGGCGCTGATGATGAGGCTGATGATGAGGCTGATGAGGCCGATCGCGTCGAGTTGAGCACCCTAAGGGAACCTTGCTCGGTCTCGACAAACTCGCGCGCCGGCACGGCGAGCGTGCAGTCGAGCTGCACCTCGGACGGCGCGCCCGCCGCGGTGCGTGCACCTGCACCGCCGCCGCCCGCCGCTTCGCCGGTGGCGGCGCCTGTGCTGTCGGTGCGGCAGAGGACCGCGGGATGGGGGAGGTGGTTCATGAGGGCGAGAGTGCCAGCGGGAAGCGCGGCGGCCTCGGAGGCGACGTACGCTTCGTACGTCGCCGCGTACCCGGCCGATGCCAGCGGCAGCACGCGGGAGATGCGGGAGATGCGTGTGTCACGGGAGGCTGAGCCGTCACGGCCTTCGCCGCCGCGACCTTCAGCGCCACGGTCTTCAGCGCCGCGGCCCTCGCCGCCGCTCGGCGCAGGCTGCCAGAGCTTGCCCCACACGGGCTCGTACGCCTCGAGCACCGTGCCGGCCGGCAATTGGCGCAGGTAGCGGCGACCGAGAGCGGGGAGCAGGCCATGGCACCGCGTCGCGGCGCGGCCGCTGCTCACCGGTGGCTCGCTGCAGAGCCGCAGCGCCTGCCGCTCGGCGCCCATGAGCAGCACGAAACTTTGGTTGGCGTTGACGACGAGCGGCTGCGGCGATGGCGCACCAACAGTCGCCAGGACCGACGTGTTGTCCGCGCGGCGCACCACGTGCATGTGAGAGTGCACAGCAACCACGCCGCGCCACACGCGCCGCTCGCCCACGAGCCAGCCCGCGCCCTCGGCAGGCAGCGCAAGCGAGGAGGACTGGCGCGGCGCGAGCCTGCGCTGCGACGCAGGCAGGTCGAAGGGCGCCGCTGCGCCGCCGATGGCGACGCTCAGGAAGGTGAGGCGCAGCGGGTCGGGCAGGTCATTGAAGAGCGTGAAGCTCGGCATCGTCGCGCACGAAGACATTTTTAGGCACGATTCGACATCACACGCTTCGAGAAGAGCCCCTTGAGCGAAGACACCCTGTCGCACATACATGCCGTGCTGCCTCGACATCTTCAAAGTCTGTCCCCTCTTCTTCGTTCACACTTCATCGAGGAAATAAAGGGGAGATGCAGGGCTACAGTTCGGGACGACGCTCCCCAGAGCTTTTCCATGCGCCCGCGAGACGTCGCGCGCTTCCTCTCGTCGGCCCCGCACGGGGCGCTTCCTTGA
>ENA-UOXO01001654-UOXO01001654.1-mixed-culture-metagenome-genome-assembly--contig:-NODE-1654-length-14684-cov-52.621915_pt1 | contig 14684 bp, 9 predicted proteins | sample MGYA00238162_ERZ761640 | MGnify/ENA primary metagenome ERZ761640 (study PRJEB28914, sample SAMN08778297) | mixed culture metagenome | isolation source: Freshwater growth medium | place: USA...
CGGACCCCGACCCCCAGTCCCCTGAACCGGACCCCGACCCCCAGTCCCCTGAACCGGACCCCGACCCCCAGTCCCCTGAACCTGACCCCGACCCCCAGTCCCCTGAACCTGACCCCGACTCCCAGTCCCCTGAACCTGACCCCGACTCCCATTCCCCTGAACCAGACCCCGACGCCCAGTCCCCTGAACCTGATTCCGACTCGACGGGTGGCGGCGGGTGCGGAGATGGCGGTGGCGGTGGAGGCGAGGACGAGGGCGATGGCGGTGGAGGCGAGGGCGGCATCTGTGGCGGCTCTGGTGGGGGCGAGGGTGGAGGCGAGGGCGGAGGCGGGGAGGGCGGGGGCCGCTGGGGGGGCGGCGAGGGCGCACGGTACGCGAAGGAAACGGTCTCGACCGTGATACTCTGTACGGCCACGCCGAGGGCAAACGAGAGGGTGGTGGTGTTGCCCGAGTTAAGAGTGCGCGTTGCTGCCTCAGCAGCTGAAGCCGACTGCATGATCATGTCCGCGACCACCCGGAGGGATGCCGCCGTGACATTCAGGGTGATATCGCTGACAGCGACACCAATGAACAGCGATGCCAGGTTCGTGCGGAAGGTGAGCCGCGCAGCCTCTCCAAAGAAAGAGATGTCGCCAGCAATCGTGAGCGCTATGCGCACAACGGCCCTGTACACATCGCCGGGGGCCAGTGGCGGAGGCGAAGGGGGTGGAGGGCGAGGTGGGGGCGATGGCGGGGGCGAGGGCGGGGGAGGCGAGGGCGGGGGCAATGGCGGTGGCGAGGGCGGGGGCGGCGAGGGCGGGGGTGCCGGCGGTGGTGGCGACGGCGGCCTCTTTCGGCCGCTTACGCGGCCCCCGCCGCCATCGACCATGGTGGTGTTGAGAAACGCGCATTCCGGAAGGAGGGTCGAATGGTTGCGCTTCGGGTCGGAGACAATGAAAGAGCTGTCCTCCTCTGCTTGCCTAGACAATGAAGCGGGAAGTGCACTGTCCGCCGCCGTGCATGAGGTGAGCCGTAGAAGCTCCGCTTGATAAATGGCCGATGCCTCGTCATTGGGCATGAGGCCGATGTACCCTTGGTCGGCGGAGCGGATGGTGGCCATGCCGGCGACGAGGTCGGTGAGGAAGCGCGTACTCGCGGCCTCGAGGCCGCACCGCAGGTGCACTTCCTCCGGCGGAGCGGTCGTCACGAAGCTCGGGTCGTCACAAAGCTGGTCCAAGTGGGTAAAGGTGCCCTGGTAGGCTGGAGGCAGTGCCCAGATGCCTCGGAGATAGATGACAAAAGCGGTGCAGCTGACCACGCAGAGGGACGAGGCGACCACACCGAGGTAGACGAACATTTGGCGTGTGGTGCTGACGGTGAACAGATTGGGCCACATGTAGTCGTCCGGGCAGTGAGCCTTTTGGGCGCGAAGATGCCACGTGACGCGTGTCTTCTTGGCGTCTTGCGACTTGTACACGAAATTGGGCGGCGAGCCTATCAGACGCGACAAGGGCCACACGTTGCGCAGGCCGCCGCAGTCTGCGTGTAGCTCCGCCAAGACCTTTTCACATGTTGCGACCGTGTTGAATGAGACGAAGACGGCTGAGACTTTGACCGAGCGCTGGATCTGGATCTCGCGCTCAATCTCGGTTTCGGCGGCTGTGAACGCCTCCTTGGCCTTCTTTGTCGCCGCTCGGAGCGCCGCGATACGCGTCTGGCTGACCATCTGGCTCCCATCGTACCAATGCTCGTTGGCGAGGCACGTGTGGATCACGGAACGCGCCTCGTTGAGCTTCTTGCGCTGTCAGAGGGGAGCAAGGTGGGGCGGCATAGGGGTACGCTCAGTGGGCAAGGTGGGCAAGGTGGGGGGCACATGGGGCGAAGCAAGGGCGAGGCGAAGGGCACAAGGCGAGGGTCACGAGGAGCGGTGCACGGTACCAGCTGGAGGTAGCGAGTGTTCTTGATGAGGACCACCTCCGAGACAGAGCAGTCCTTGGGGATCCCGGTGGATTCTGAGACAGAGGAGTCCTCAGGCTCCCAGGTGGCTTGCGTAGTGGGCATGCCGCCTCCCACCTCAACCATCGGCAGGGGCTTCTGGAAGAGCGAGAAGAGTGCTCGTTTCTGGGTGCGTGCTCGCGGCGGCTGCTTGGCGCGCTTGGCGAGGCCCTCGAAAAACTCAGTGTAGGTGCGTACAGCGTGCTGGGCAGAGGCGAGCTCGCCAGCGCCGAGGTTGGGCGGCGGCTCGCTGATGAAGATGGTGAAGTCTTCGGCGGTGGCTGCGCCCTCATCGACCGCTTCCTCGATGCGCTCCGCCGTGCGGTGGACAGCCACAAAGGTGATCCCAAGTATTGCGAGGATCAGAGTGTCAAAGATCGGGTAGATGAGGGTCCGGTCATACGGCCGTACGTTGTTGATTGAAAGGAGATTCTCACCATAGGCACCGAGCATGCTCGTGAGTCCTGCAAACGTCAGCCGGCCACCGGTGCTGTTGAAAAAGAGGATGGGCAGTGAGACGAGGAAGGCGGCCAAGAAGCCACAGCCAAGGTACCAGAGCATGTACAGGTAGGCCGTCGTGCCTGTGCCAATCTGATACTGGATGCCATACGGCGGAGGCCCGTTAAGCGGCGTGCGAAGAGCATGCGGCTGGCCGTCCGCGTCGAGCAGGCGAACGTCGCGTGCATGCTGTTTCGCGAGCTTGAGGTGAAGATGTAACGTCTCCTCGGTGATGATGCGAAGGTCGTGGGTCCTCTGAGCGAGGCCTGCGGCGTGCTCGACGGCGGCGGTGGTGCCTGGATGGAGCAGCTCGCGAAGCTCATTGAGCAGCGCGCACAGCCGGAACGCCTCCACCTGAGAGCGCGAGCGCACCCGGAACGGCAGCGGCCAGACGTCCGCCAAATCGCCTCCGTCGGCGTAGATGCGATTCTGGCGCGTCACCCGAAAATGATAATAGGAGAGGACGGCCCCACGCATCGAGCGGCGCTCCTCGCGGCCATCGGGCGCGGGAGAGTAGTTGAAGTCAAAGTACTCGATTGCATGCAGCAGGCCGTTAGGGTACTCCTTCGTCATCACGTCGTCATCTAGCCAATAGAGGCGGCGCCCGCCGAGCGCGATGTAGTCATCCGGGTCGTCGGGCGAAAGCAGCACCAGATAGATCGTGTCGTCAAAAGGGTGATCCTTGCGCTGCTCTCTCCACGCCTCCCCGATTTTTTGGACCGCCTCGGCACACGAGGAGGGCGCATTGCCGGAGTATTTCGTCAGCTTGATGGCGTTGGCTAAGAATTGCAATCTGCCATACGCCGGGCGGACCTTGGTGACCTTAATCACCGTCCTCAGGCGAGCCCACTGCGACTTCTTGGCGCCACCGCTCGCGCTCGAGTGCAACTCGTCCGAGATCAGCATGTAGCCACGCGTGTCCGCATCCATGGAGTAGTGGCGCAGCACGCCCAGCAAGTAGGCCTTGGGCCACTGTGCGCGCGGAGTGTTGGCGAGGCTTCGTCGCAGAAGATCCATCTCGTTATCAGGCTCACGGTGGAACGGAACGGGCAGCCGCGTCGGCCGATCCAGGCCAGAGGCCAGGTCCTCGGCCGACTCGAGGGCGGCGGCAGGTGCAACCATCGCAGCGCCTGCAGCGCCTGCAGCACCGAGCACACTAAGGCGGCGCCCACACGAAGGCGAGGCCAACTCTACCTCTGTGGCCTCGCCTGAATCAAGACCTCGTCGTTTACACGACATCGTCGTTCAACCTCGGCGGAGTGAAGGGTGACCGACAAGGAAAGGTGGAGGAGAAGGTCCAGCTAGCCAATAAACTCACCCGCATCCAGCTGTCCGGCGGCGACCAGCTGTCGCGAGCCGTCAGAGGCCGCGCCCCGGGGAACGCTGTGAATGGTTGGCTGTGAATATTTCCGCCAACCCTTGACTCGGAAAGCATTCAAGCCGCAAACTTCTCAGTTGACCCCTGACGACGGCATAGTAGTTGAGGGACAGAGCTGCATGAATGAAGCCGCCCAGACTCCCCACATGTGTACTGACGTGAACGTACATGTATGTACTGACCTCATCGAGCGCTGAGGGCGGCTCAACAACAACATGTTGCGCGAGTTTCGTGCAACACGAATTCCGCAAACGTCCCCGCGCGAGATGATAAATCTGGGGTTGGAGGAGAGTTTTTGATGAGGTCCTCAGAAAACCCGCCCTTTCTCCCGCGGCGCTGCGCCACCGATTGGTGGAGCAACTCTGGATCGGCATCGCGTATCGGACATCCGTCAACCTTTCCGCGAGATTGATCGGGGGAGATCGAAGGTTTTGAATGAGGTCCTCTCGGGCTCCCGCGGCGCTCCTCCGATTGGTGGAGCAACTCTGGAGATTAACAGGGTCCCCAGGAGAGACGTTGCTCACACTCGCCCACGAGACTGTGGATCACTTCTGGAGCTCGTGGCAATTTGTTGTGGATGCCCTCACTGCCGTCCAGACTGCGGCGTCCAGGTTGAGCGTGCGAGACTGCGCTCTTTCGATGCGTGACCACGCGTGGCTCGTGCTGGCTGTGCTCCTCCGGCCCTTTGTGCGCACACCGGGATTCTTTGAGCGTCGTTGCCTCGCGCGCGCTTTACGGCTCGGCCCGCCACGCTTCAAGGTGGAGGTGAAGGCTGTGGAGACGTGCACTGTGAACAACGGCAACAACTTGCTGCGCGGGACGCTGTGGCTGCCATCGGGACGCGACGCTGTGGGTCCCTTCCCCGCCGTCGTCATTCGCTCGCCCTATGGCGCGCAGGACCAGAACGCCGACTGGGGCAACATTGTGCTGGCGGAGCGGGGGTATGCCGTGCTCCTGCAGGACACGCGTGGCCGCTTTGGCTCCGATGGCAATTTCGTGCCCGTCGAGCACGAGCGCGAGGACGGCAAGGAGACGGTGCGCTGGGTGCGTGCCCAGCCGTGGTGCGATGGACGCATCGCCGTCTTCGGGCCCTCGTACCTCGGGCTTACCGCCTGGGCGTGCGTCGGAGCATGCGAGCCCGGAGAGGTGCAGGCCCTCGTGCCTGTCATCACGCAGGCGGTGGTGCGGCCAGCGGTCTTCGGCGAGGGAGGCGCAATCTCGCTGGAGCTGCTCGTGCTCTGGTTCTACCTCATCGAGATCATCACGCACACGAGCCCGATCACCCTCGGCCGCGCCCTGTACCGCGACTGGCGGCAGGGGCGCCTCTTGCGCGCCTCGATGCACGAGCCGTTGGGGGAGCTGGATCTGCTCCTCTTTGGGAAACGGTGGGACTTTTTCCAGGGCGGCGTGCAGGAGCCGCACTCGGACGACGGACCGTTCTGGTCCGCGCGATCCACCCTCTGTGAGCTGCGCCCCGACCACCCCGATTGCGTCATGCCCCCGCCGCTGCACATGGTCACGGGCTGGTTTGACTTTTTCGCGCGCCAGTCGTTGCAAGACTACGAGCGCGCAGCGGCGGTGCAGCCGGCATGCCAGTTGACGGTGATGCCGTACGAGCACTGGGGCTTCACGCGCCTGTACGGGATGCAGCTCTCGTACCGCTGCCTGCTCCAGTGCATGCTCAAGCATCTGCCAACGCAGCGCCCATCGAAGCAGGTCGCTCAGCAGGGCGCTTCAAGGGACGCAGCACCGCCGCCGCTGCCGGTGCACGAGTGGTTCAGCGGCGGCCGCTCGGAGTCCTCCTTGGCGCAGCCGGTGCAGCTCTGCCTGCTCGGCAGCCTGCGCTGGTGTGGGCTGCCAAGCTGGCCGCCACCGCGCCCCAAGCCCCTGCGCCTCTGGCTTGGCTCAGCTCTGACGCTGCGTAAGACCTCGCCCAAGGCCGCGGCGTCGCCCTTGGCCGTCGGAGCCGCGGCCGCAGGCAGCTGGCCTTCACCCTCGTGCGTGGTGACCCCTGGTACGGCGTTGAACGGCTCGCCACTCACGTCGCCCGACCTCGGGGTGTTCGCGGAGACGGTAGAAGATCAGGACGCATTCTTGACGACTCGTGATCGCGCGCGCGCGCGCGCGCCGGACAAGTACACCACGCTCGAGTACACGTACGTGCCCCGGGAGCCGACGCCTGCGAGGGGCGGCCCCAGCTTCCACCCGCTCAACTCGGGTGCCATCGACCAGAGCCCCATAGAGCGACGCGAGGACCTGCTCGTCTTTACGAGCGAGCCGTTGCGCGAGCCGCTCACCTTCGCGGGCACGCCCGTGCTGGTGCTGCGCGTCTGGACCTCGTCGCGCTCGATCGATCTCATTGGGCGCCTGTGCCTCGTCACACGGCGCGGCGCGTCGATCAACCTGTGCGAGGGGCTCTCCCGGGTGGACGCGGCCGCAGAGGAGGCATGCATCGGCGACGCCGACAGGCGTACCGGCCGCCTCGTCGAGGTGGAGCTCGGCCCCGTCGCCGCCGAGCTCGGCGTCGGCGAGAGGCTACGGCTGCACGTGTGCTCGGCGGCACACCCTCGCTGGATGCGCAACTTGTGCTCGTCGCCCGAGATACCGCTCGCGCGCCAGACCAGCGGCAGCTTCGCGAGCTGCTGCGTGCGCGTGAGCGTGGACGACGAGGCGAGCGTGCTCACGCTCCCGCTGCTCGAAGCGGCGCCGGCTCGCTGAAGGCCGAGCAGTGCGTCTTCCCACAGTGCGTCTTCCCACAGTGCGTCTTCCCACAACGGCTCCTTGAAGGCCGAGCAGTGCGTCGTGGGATGTATGAGTGGTGGACGCGGACTCGTGGATGGCTGCCTGCCGTCGCGTGGGTGGCCCTTCCTACAGGTGCTCACCGGGTGCTCAGAGTGTGCTCTATGTGTGTGCTCTCTGTTTGTTTTGCTGCGTGCTGTGTGGGAGGCGGGGGGCGGGGGGGCGGAGCGAGGCGACGAGACGAGAGCTGCGAGAGAGAAGACGCGTGAGCGAGAGTGCGACTGTCACAGAGAAGTTGGATTCCGGTTAGTGAGATGTTGTTACAAAGTTGAGAGAGTGCGAGGAAACGAGAAAGGTGTTCTACCCGTGGTGTGTCTCCATCTCTCGCGCATGTTGCAATCTGTCTCTTCCCGCATACTGCTTTTGGCAACCGAAACTCAAAGAGACCCTAATCGGTGCGAGCCATGCACGCGGCTCTGGAGCGGAGCCCGACTAGGCCGCCCTACCTGGGACTGACACGACCTCTGCCAGCTGCTGCTGCTCATCATGTTCGCGTATCTCCTCCTCCGAGCCTTCTTTTGGGGCTTCTGCGTTCCGCTCACGAATAACGACGGAGTCGTCTACACCACTTTCGTTGGGGTTGGCACTCCGCCACAGCACATCGCTGTCGTGCCCGACACGGGCTCTTATGTGCTCGTGTCGGCCTCAACGTACTGCCGATCCGAGTCCTGCCGATTGCACCGCCGCTTCGATCCGAACAGCTCATCCACGTGCTCGAATGTTTCGTCCCACGAATTCCTGCTGGAGTACGGGCAGGGCGACATCATCGTCCACGACTCCACGGAGAGCGTGAGCTTCTTGGGCACCGAGGCATCCACAACCCCCATTCATGAGGGCGAGATGGTGAGCCTCGCGCTCATCTCAGAAGAGGCCCTCAAGGGCTTTCAAGCCTCCCCGTTCGATGGGATCATGGGCATGGGCAAGGGCAAGACGACGGAGCTTGGCGACGATGCCTTCCTCGAGGACTTGAAGATCGAAAGCTTCACGCTCTGCATGGGCGACACGAAGCTGACGGGCGACGGCATCGGCGGCCGGCTCGAAATGCAGAGCCAGCTCGCCGTGGGCAACGAGTACAAGCCCCTAGCGACCATCGGTGAGCACGTATGGGGTACGGTGCTTGCCCACGTGGGCGTTCCTGGCCAGACCGCCTCAATGGTCTGTTCCGACGAGGAGGCGTGCGCGGCGATCATCGACTCGGGCACCACCTTGCTCATGTTCCCCACGAGCGTCGTCGACAGCCTGTACAGCTCCATCGAGGCTGGCTGCACCGAGAGGAACTGCCTCTTGTCCCTACAGGAGCAAGCGACGTGCTCGGGTTCCGCGTACAACGGGTTGCCTAATATGGAACTCAAGGTGGGCAATGGCTCAAACACGTAAGGCAGCACCGTCTCGCCCTGTGCACGCAATGATCTTCGCATCGACGTGCGGACGATATAGAGCCGCGCCGAGTCTTGTATGTAGAGCGAACTCGTAGTCGTCGACAATGTAAACAATAGTCCGACGCGATTGTGGGGTTGCTGCTGCAATTTCCAGCAGTGTCCGATTCAACACAACCACACCGCACGCCCAAAGGACTGTCGGATGCACCTGTAGCGTTGACGAATTCGCCAGCAGATGTTGGGTGTGTTGCACCAATGAGGACGCGGCGGCGACCGCGTAGGAGGTGTAGGCGCGTGAGCACATATCCGCGCTCAAAATGATGTACTCGCCTTCCTCACACACGCCAAGGGGCTCTCCCAGCCCCTTGCACACGCTGCACCTCTCACACGCGCCTGCGAGAACGTTGGCCGAAAAGTCTATTTGTTGCATGCATGCAAGTTCATGTTGCGGTGCTTTTGTCCCTCAGTGCCCCCGCCGAATCCACTCGTCGAACTGTGTCAGGTCCTGTTTGTGCACGGTCCCGCCAATTGGGAGGGTAGCTCGTTAAGTTACAAATCTTTGACGACGATCACGCTCCCCGCGACGGTGGCGCAGATTGGTGGGCAAGCCTTTCTCGGCTGCCGCTCGCTCGCGTCGATCACTCTCCCTGCGTCGGTGACGCAGATTGGTGGGCAATCCTTTCTCGGCTGCACCTCGCTCGCGTCGATCACGCTCCCCGCGTCGGTGACGCAGATTGGTGTGGCTGCCTTTCAGGGCTGCACCTCGCTCGCGTCGATCACGATCCCCGAGTCGGTGACGCAAATTGGTGGGCATGCCTTTTACGACTGCACCTCGCTTTCGTTGATCACGCTCCCCGCGTCGGTGACGGAGATTGGTGAGCGCGCCTTTTACGGCTGCACCTCGCTCGCATCGATCACGATCCCCGAGTCGGTAACGCAGATTGGTCCGGACGCCTTTAAGGTCTGCACCTCGCTTTCGTCGATCACGATCCCATCGGCAAACCTCGGCCAGACCTTGCTGCTCCCGCCGAGGGTTTACATGGGCGAGATGGAGGTGGACATCCCGACATTCCATCTCGCCATCAAGGACGGCCCCATCGAAGCGTCGATTCGGCAGCACTATGAGCTCGGCATCCGTTGCGTCCCTTTGCTCTCGGCCCTCGATGCGATGACGACATCGGGTCCGATGGCCATTTTGGGCATCCCCTTTCTGCGTGAGTACGCCGTGTACTTCGACCGCGCGAGCTGGGGCATGTCGGTCGCCCAGATCGAGGAGGGCTCTTCGGTCTGCTCTCAATGCGGCACTACCTTTGCTTCGAGACTGATTGAACACATCAGCGGCAGCAGCGAGACGGCCCTTGCCGCCGGCTCCAGTGCGCTGCAGCCCGAGGCCATCACAGCAACCATGAGCTCGAACAACGTCCGACGCGCCGCGCCCATCAAGGTGAGCCGGGTGCGCGGACCGAGCCTTCATGGGGTACCGACGGTCATCATGCCCAACATGCTCGATGATGCTCATCGTCACGAAGTACCGGCGTGGACGCATCACAACAGGACGAGGCGAGTGTGGGTGCTGTGATGACCCGTGGTCTACATGTTGGATTTTCATGTTCATGAACCGAAGTGTACCGGGTACCGTTGGTTGTTAGTTTGACTCGAGAGTCCGTAAAGCATAGTCGGCCAACTCGACTAGATCCCGCGTCCCTGACCCGCTGTGCGGCGCAGCATGATCGCTGCGCCAAGGTGCAAGGAAACCTACCGGTAACCAAATAAAGGCCGCGGTGCGATTCGCAAGAGCCTCGAACGCTGAGAACGCACGGGCGAATAGTACAATCATCTTTACATTATCTTACGGTAAGCGTGCCGACTTATCCCGGTGCGCGGCCTCTTTCCGCTTGCACGCCGGCCGTACTCTTGCATGTAGCTCGCGCGCTCGCACGGCCACTGGATCCCGCGATTGGGCGGGCTTGGCAGAGCCGCCCACGACTTGATACGTCTGTGTACGGCTGTGAGTGCCCCGCCCCCGAATCGTAGCACGCTGTACGTCGGAAGCACAGCTTGGCATTGGCCCGCGCCTGGCATTGATCAGCCTGCCACGCGCCTCGACGAGCTCTCGTCGCTCCGCGATGGTCAGGTGACGAAGCATAGAGTCGTCGCACACCTGCGTGACGAGGCATAGAGTCAGGTGACGAAGCATAGAGTCAGGTGACGAAGCATAGAGACGGCACACCTGCGTCAGCTTGGGATCGCAGCAAGGCCTCGCCTTCAGCATCATCGTGCCGGGCGTGAGCATCGCACTGCGCGCAAAGCACTCCTCCACCGAGCGCGTCTCGTAGTGTGCGATGGAGAGCGTGCTGGGGGATGGGTACATGACCCCGCCCACGAGCTTTCCTGCCCAGCGTGTCGGGTAGTAGTTGCAATGGGCACCATCATTAGCGCGCCCGAGTACCACGTCAGCCAGCCAACTGCGCGTGAAGAAGCTGTGAACGCAGCCCGGCACGAGGCCTGTGATGGAGCCTAGCAAGGCGAGCCCCTTGTGACGCACCGGCCTGCGCGTGGCATTCGGATCCGCGTCTCGCTGCCGCCAGGTGTACGATGCGCGCGCACCCGCCGACGTCGGCCGCGCGCTGTGTCCACTAGGGCCATACGAGCGCCGCATCACGTGCACGCTGCGTGCACCGGCCATGCGCGCGTCGTGAAGCATCATGCGCAGCGAGCCTCCCTGCGGGTTGAGGAATTCGTCAGCGTCGAGCAAGCCCACCCACAGGTGGTCGCGCACTGGGCTTCCCCCATACGCTTGGTCCGCTACCCGACTGCGCGCAAGGCGACGCCACATGTCGTGGTACGCAATCATTTGACGGCTGTAGAAGAGTTGGTTCTCGACATCGCCGGGAAGTCGAAGCGGTGGCGTCGATAAGGCTCTCACGCCAAGAAAGAAGCGGCGGCCTTCGGGCACTGTCACGTTATGCAGAACGACACGGCCGCTTGCAACATCACTCGGTCGCACGCCCTGATGCCCGTGCGGCATGCTGTCATCGAGTACGTGTATGCGACCGACACCAATGTGCAGGTGGTGAGCTATCCATTCAGCAAGGTGCTCGTTGCGGGCAAGGACAACAAGCACAATTTCATCCCGGGCCACTCGATCAGGTGCAAGCTCCCGGCGCGCCGGAGTCAGGCCGATCAGCACGCAAACGAGCGGTAGCTCGCAGAACGCGAATGGATCGTATGCCCAGATGACGATGCTGGCGAACACTGCGATCGCAGTCGAGCACCGGCACCGTCGGAGTCCCGACGTCGACGCTCCGGCCATCCTACATGAAGAAGACGCAGACCTTCTCGTCTCGCGTGAGCGGCCCCGCACGTGAAGTGTCTCTGTGAATGCCTACATGCACGGGCTTGCACGGGCCTGAGTCGAAATGGGGGGGGAGGCGCGTCCCTGTTTTACGCGGAGCGCGGCGCGCGCTCAATTTACGCGCATCACATGGCGCTTCTCGTCAGTGCCGATGGAATAAGATGCAGGACCGCAGCCACAAGCAGCGCAAAGATACGGCGCCGTCTTGGGCGTTATGCTTCCCCCCTTCTGATGAGATTTGGACAATACTTAACGCTAACACTTGTTATTTACACGCGGAGCGTTCCTTGTGTTGCAGCACGAAGCAACAGAGCCCTTCCGGCCTCTGCTGCTGGCGCCGCGCAAAGGTATCCGTCTGCACAACCGTTGGCCTGGCCCCGAGCGCTGACGCATGGTCTCGCGTGCTCCCATGCCCAGCGCCGTGCCGCGCGCGCGCGCGTGGCGCCAGCCCCGCAGCGCCCGCGTCACTCAATTGCGCTGGGCACGCCCGCGCCAAGCACTGCGCTGGGCGCGGACGCGCGCGAGCCAACCCAGTGGCCGCACGCCGGCGATCGATATCGCGCCACTCATCGCGCGCTACCCGCCCGCCTGCCTTCCTACGCAGACTACATCCTGAGACTTCAAGACACCGAACCCGAGAGAGCCTCGAGATCATGCTGCGCCTTTTGCTCGTCGCATTACCACTCGTCGTCGCCTTGCCGGCGGCGTTCGACAAACCGGAGCTCCACGCCTTTCAGTTCGAGGCTCAATCTCCGCTTCAGTTCAAGGTGCGATCTCCGCCCGAGTCCCGCCCTCTTCGCCCCGCCGCCACGCGAGCTCAACACGATAGCCCCGCCACAGCCCACTCCACTCCGCACGCACACCACCCGCCAAGCGCACACATCACAATGGACGCGCCGCGGCACACTAGAATGCGGGCAAGACGATCCACCCCACGATCTACGTCGTCATCAACCTCTTCACCGCCCAGGGATACCAACCCACCATCCACAGGTGTGCCCCCCAGCCCGGCCGGCCGCCACGCATGCGGCGCAGCTTTCGGTCGGCCCTGCCGCTGCGCGCGCAAGGCCGGTGCGCATGCTGCAGGCGCGCGCGCGCTGCAGGCGCACGCGCACGAGGTCGCGTGCGCGCGATGTCCGCTCCCGCGCCTGCCCGACTCCGTAGACTCCGCGCCCGCCGCGAGGCGCGACGCCACTTGCGATGGCCATCGGCACTTGCGAGCGCGCCGCCTCGCCTGTTTTGCTGACGGCTTGCGCGTTGCTCCCCCGGTGCAGGCAGCCGCAGCTGCGAGAGGTCGGGCTCGACGGCCACCGCGCCCTCGACATCTCCGACACGACCGGCAGGCGCGACGTCGACACCACGGTCACGAGGATCCGGCCGCTGTCACGCCCGCGGGCTCTGCCGCTTGGCCAGGCGGCGCGAAGCCTGTGCCTGTGATCCGGGCGCGGTCGTCCTCGAGGCTGCGGCCCCGTCGGCGCACTGCCCGACCCGCTCACCATCGAGTACGGCCCCGTCGATTCCAGCCTAGTCATCGGCGCCACGCGAATCAAGGCGTTGCCACGCCGCCTCTCGCCACGGGTCCACCACCGCCTCTCGCAGTGCACACTCACCCGTGTAGCATTCACATTCATCTACACCGCATGCACCACGCACTCACGTCACCGCCTGACACTTGCAGCCCGCTTCCACTCCACCGCCCGTGCCCCAGCTGACACGTTTCTCGTGCCTGCGCGCAGCCCTCGCAAGACAAGACCTTCTCGTCGCCCACCGCGGTCGGCGAGACCCCTGGTTCGTCCTACCAGCTTCATGAGGACAACAACGCCTCGGCCGCCGCCGGCCAGACGACCGCCACGGCGCTCACCTCGACGGCCACCCAATCGGACGAGACTTACTCGTGCGAGCTCGCCACGATCAATGGCGAACCTGGATCGCTCTACCAGCGCACCGAGGGCAACGCATCGGCCGCTTCTTCCGAGCAGGTGATCGCCAGCAGTACCGAATGGCGACCACGGCGTGCTCTTTCCGCCGCGCAACGGCCCGTCTCTCTCGCCTCTGGCCGCGGCGACCTCTCTCGCCTCCGCCTCAACGTGCCCGTCTCCAACGTGCCCGTTCTGGTCTTTGATCTGACCCTTGCATTTCACCGTGCCCACGCTCCGCAGACGTGGTACTGCATCGATATCACCGTCTCCATCGCGGTGGCTTTCGCCGCCGTGGCTACGGCCGTTGAGTCGTCGGTCGCTGCGGTCCTCACCTCCGCCGCGGCCGCCACAACCCTGCTCGGCGGCGACTTCAAGGATCGCCTCTCGGGCTATAGCATCGCCATCATCGCCGCGGTTGCCGTGCTCGCCGCAGTCGCCTCCTGCAGCCGATGGATCTCCGACCCTGAGCGGGAACTGAAAACGGGTACCAACCTTTCCGGTGGGTTTCTCCGTCCACTCCCGAAGCTCTCGACCTCCGGTTGCCTCAGGATGGCACGGTTCGTTCTGGTGCTCTTGCTTTGTCCCGGGGTCTTCTCTGTGGAGAGCGGCCCAACCGTCAGCCAGACAGCCCCTGCGCCCGAAGTGCAGGCTGCTCACAAGCACGTCCCAAGTGATTCGCCAAGGAGCCCCTCCCGCTCGCCGCCACCAACTTCAGATGAGCGTCACGAAAGGCGTCGACTCCTTTTCCACGGCCACACGCCGCACGGCCACTCGCCGCCGCCACCGCCACCGCCGACACCGCCGCCACCGCCATCACCGGCACCGCCGCCCCCAGTGGTGAACGGATTGCCGCTTTGCCCTAATTGCGGCATTTGTTCATCGACAACTCTCACACTTCCTGCCTACACGAATGAGTATTACTACAAGACCACCATGGTGATGCCTTGCAGTGCTTGTTCAAGTGTTGCCAGTGGAGGAGGACGAATGCCCGTCTACCAAGCGCAGACTGGTACTGGGTCCTGGCTGCATGTATACGTGTGGTTCGACTGCGCGACTGGGAGATGGACCCGATCTGTAGTTACTTCTAGTGGTCCTTTCCCCGCGGGAACCATTATTGATTCTGCTCCAGCGTGGAGCTCATGCCCGTACAGTGGCGCTGCATCATGCCCGCTGCAGCCCTCATACTACACATGCAGCAGCTGCATGGCCGCCCGAGCCGACAACGTGTGGTGCGCCGCGGGCGCACTTTGTGCATCCTCTGCTCTTACAGGCACCTCGCTGCTTCCTGGCGATCGCGTCCTCTGCCCACAAAGCGCCTGGGTGGGCAGCAGCGGCTGCGTGGCGTCGACCGTCACCGACCCTTACTACGAGACGAACGCCTG
>ENA-UOXO01001662-UOXO01001662.1-mixed-culture-metagenome-genome-assembly--contig:-NODE-1662-length-14638-cov-37.894260_pt1 | contig 14638 bp, 9 predicted proteins | sample MGYA00238162_ERZ761640 | MGnify/ENA primary metagenome ERZ761640 (study PRJEB28914, sample SAMN08778297) | mixed culture metagenome | isolation source: Freshwater growth medium | place: USA...
AGCTCCATGCCATGCCCTCGTTCATGAGCGCCATCATGACCCCCTCACCTATGAATGGCTGAATGAACACCTGCACGACTTTTGCGCGAGTCACGGGCGGACGGCGGAGTGCAGCCCATTGGTAGCCCATTGGCGCCCCGCTTGCGTTTTGAGGGACGATGCGTGAACTCTTAGCCTTCTGCGTACCGGTCACACAGGGGGCGGCCTCCGAGTCGGCCGCGGGGAGCGGTCGGCTCCGGGGCTGGAGCGGCCGTTGAGTCGGCCGCTGATTCGGTCGTTCGCGGTCGCTCCCGGGTGCGTTGGTGGGTTGGGATGCTTGTGAGGTTCGTCTGTGTGATCCGTGTGCCCGTGTGTGTCCCGGCTCCCCCCGGTGTCTTTTTACCGGTCACCCCCGGTGTCTTTTTACCGGTCACCCCAAAGAGAATTAACAGTCAATTCACACGTGTCCGATCGGCTTTTTTGTGTCTTGACGCGAAGCAGCCGATCGATCGCCGGGCGCAAAACTGACCGCTTGGAGGCACCTGGGCACGCGCACATTCAGTGAGCGCCGGGATGCTGATATCCGCCGTTGGCCTTGCACTCGCGTTCACGTTGATCACGCCTCAGGCGAGCCGCGCAGCACCGACGCGTCGCTCGTCCGTGAGTCTCAGTTTCGATGGCCTGGACAGGCTCAGCGTCGGCGAGCTCAAGTCCTTGCTCACCGAGCGCGGCATCGACTTTCGCGACTGCCTGGAGAAGAGGGACCTAGTGGAACGGCTCGCAACAAGCGACGCCCCGAGCAGCAGCAGCCGACGTGGGTACGGCTTCGCCAACGGTATGACCGAATCCGAGGCTCGCACGGTCGATGTGTTCAGCCGCGTGTCGCCTGCGGTAGCCTACATTCAAGTGGCTCAGCTGGCGTCTGCCGGATTCTCGCCCAAGCCAATGGAGATGCCTGCGGGTGCAGGGTCCGGGTTCGTGTGGGATATGCAGGGCCACATCGTGACCAATTTCCACGTGGTGTCGGGCGGCCAACGGGCGCTGCGGGAAGTGCCACGTCGCGTCAGGGTGAGCCTGTCGGGAGGAGAAAAGCAGATTGACGCCGAGGTCATCGGCTACGAAGAGGACAAGGACATTGCCGTGCTCAAGATCGATCGGGGCGCGGTCCCCTTCGTCCCCGTCGAGGTGGGCACCTCCTCCGATCTGAGGGTAGGCCAGACTGTCTTGGCCATCGGCAACCCGTTCGGTCTCGACTACACGCTGACCACCGGGGTGGTCTCGGCGCTCGGTCGGGAAGTGCAGGGGGTGAGCGGCCGTCCGATCAAGGGCTGCATCCAGACGGACGCCGCCATCAACCCAGGCAATAGCGGTGGACCGCTGCTCGACTCACGCGGGAGGCTCATCGGCGTCAACACGGCCATCTACGCTCCGGGCGGCACGGGGGGCAACGTGGGCATCGGCTTCGCTGTGCCAGTGGACACTGTGCGTCGCGTGGTGAACCAGATCATTCGCTACGGCCCCAACACGCGCCCAACACTCGGCATCAATGTGCTCGACGACGCGCTGCGCGTGCAGCTCGCGCGCAGCTTGCGCAGGCCGTTGGACGGCGCGCTTGTCGTCGAGGTGATCCAAGGCAGCCCAGCGGCCGCTGCGGGTCTGCAGCCTTCGGAGCGCACGCCGTTTGGCGAGACGGTTGTGGGAGATCTGATCACGGCGGTTGGCAGCGTGCGCATCTCTCAGAACGAGGACCTGCTGTGCGCGGTGGAGGAGGCGGAGCCGGACCGGCCACTCGAGCTGACGATTGCTCGGGGCGGCGATTCGCGACGCACGCAGAAGCTGACGGTGACCCCGGTGGCGCGCAAGTCGGTCCGTGCGGCAGGAACTGGCATGGGCGGGACGCGTTGGGGACGCTGAAAGGCGGTAGAAGCGCAGCGATCGACGAATGCTAGTAGATGATTGTGCGAAGTAGATGTGAAGAGCGAACACGACAGGGTGTGCAGATGAAGTTGGACAGACTACCCCCCCCCCCCCTGCGGCGGCGCGCGCGCGCGCGGCAGAAATCAACCACTAGGAAATTCCTAATTAGTGTGCTTGGGACCCGCGGTCTCTGTGGCGTCGCGCATTCGCGTGCCGCACGCGAGACACGCTCATCACTTTCCCGCGTGCTGGGAGAGAGTGACCGATACCTCACTGAGCAGCAATCTAGCATAATGGAGTGAACCGAGAGAGCGAGTATACTCAGTACTTGTGTTGACCGAGGGGTGCGGAGCCGTCCTTTGAGACGTGGTGGGGAGCGCGGGGGGACCGCGATGAAAGTGACTGACGTACCGGTACCTGTGGGCGTGAATGATTTCACAGTCGCAGAAGAAACGAAGGCGAACTTGACTTTGGTCCAGCATGAAAACAGGACCCGCGTCTGTGGTCCGCGACGATGAGCTGCGACACAGAGGCTGTGGCAAGGTTCCATTGCCCGGCGTTGCCGAAGATGTTAGGCATTGGCAGCGCGCTGATCAAGATAACTGTACGTGCTCTGGCGATTCCAAGTACTGCACCCTCAAGATGCCTAGGCAGGGCCTCTCACGAATTGTGCTGTCGGCACCTCGAGGCGATATTCCGGCATACCCCGTCTTTGAGATCGACGGCGGCGTGTACGGGCGATTGCATTCGGTGCTGGCACCAAGGAATGGGCGCCGCCCAGGGAATGAGCCCATCAAGAATTGGATCGATGTGGGAGCCAATCTGGGAGTTCTCTCAATAGCGCTGGCACTCGCCAACCCAGCAGCGGTTGGCTGGGCTTACGAGCCCAACCCCGCGACCTTTGCCTACTTGCGTGCCAACATTGCGGCCAATGGCCTCGAAGGGCGCCTCCACGCCGTAAACGCTGGCGTGACTCGAAATGGTCGCCCGATCTTCATGCCTGAGTGTGTCATAAAGAACCCGGGTGGCAGCCAGATGGCCACGACTCAATGGCACAACGGCAGGACGACCCAATCGTGCTTCAGCCAGGCCTGCAAGGCCAAGATGGCGGGCATTGCAGCGTGCATGAGGGAGAATCCGAGGATGACTCGGATTCCCTCCGTGACGCTCGACGACGCCTTTGCCGCCGCGGGCGTTCTACTGAACGCAAGTACCAGCAGCAGCAGTAGCGACAGCAGCCAAGGCGACACGGGCACGATCGAGGTCGGCAAACACCGCCACGGGGAGCAACTCGATTTCCTCAAGGTCGACTGCGAAGGCTGCGAGCATGAGGTCATGAGCCAGATAGAGGCGGCCAAAACCACGCTCAAGGTGCTGAAAATCACCGGCGAGTGCCATCGACTCAGTGGGTTAACCAACGAGGCAGCCGAAGCGTGCCTCCGCGTGCTGCGAGGTGAGACTTGCAGATGGGGTGTCTCCGCGTACATGACATGCAACGGACGTGCCCGAAGCAACGGACTGCCGAAACGTGCTGAAGCAATAACGAAGGCGGCAATCCGCGGCGAAAAGGCTTGATCGGTGATAGAACAATTGAATACGACGCGCTCGAGACGCCAGACGCGACGGGCCCTGCCAATGTGCCTGTTCGCTCTTGTCGCGAGTCGCGTTTGGAAGATCGTCGGATCAAGACGTTCATTTGGTAATCGTAGGCGACGATCCGATCCCCGCGCCACGATCGTCCGGATGCCGTGGCTTTGCCGTGGGCCCGTGGCTCGTCTGACGTTATCTCCCCGCCCCCGCGGAATCTGCTGTCTATCGTGTCAGTGCGCGTGACTCTGAAACCACGAAAGGAAGTAAACGTTCACACGCGGTACGGGCGGCATAAAAGTACGTTATATTCGCTTACCTCCTCGACCATGAACCATCGGCATCGCGCCCGCGACGCCGACGGGCCGCCCGACGGGGGCGCGAGCCGCGAGCGCCGCAGACGCCGCACGCGCGGTTTCCGAACATCGGATGCGGAGGTGGACGGCGGCCGCGTGCTGTGTGTGCGGCGAGCCGGCCACCGTGTTTCGTGGCCCCCGAATCTCGACGACACATGGCACACATTGACCGCGCTCTTTATTGATTAGTACCGCGCGGGGGATGCGGCGACGTAAACACGCCAAGACCACCGATGCGCGCGTGCTCCGCGTCTTCATAGTGGCGCCTTCACGCGTCGTCATTGTCGTCGTCGTCGTCGTCGTCACTGCCGCCAGCGGCGGCCATCGCCTGTCGACGGATGTTGGACTTGTACTCAGCCATCTCGCGCTCGTAACGCGCCTTGTCGGCGGCGGCCTTGTCGTCCCACTCGACGCGCGCGGCCGCGTTCATCTCCTTCCATTTGGCGCCGCACCACTTGCCAATGTCGCCGATGCTCGCGCCGTTGCCAAGGGCCTCCTTGGCAATCGTGCGCCCTGCCGCATTCATCCAGAGCATGTAAGCCGACTGGCCGCGCTTGGGCTCATTCGCGTCCTTCTTGGCGCGCTTCTTCTTCGGCTTCTTCTCGAGCAAGGGATTCTTGCTCGAGCCGGCGGGCTCCTTGCCCTTCTTCTTGGGTGGCGACTCTACCGGTGCGTCCGACTCATCCTCCTCGCTCGAGGCCTCCTTCTTGCGCTTCTTAGGTGGAGGCGCCGCCTTCTCATCCTCGTCCTCGTCCTCGTCCTCGTCCTCGTCCTCGTCGTCGCCGCCCTTCTTCTTCTTCTTGAACGCGCGCTCGTCGTCCTCCTCGCTGCCCTCGTCGTACTCCTCATCCACGTCCGACTCGTCGCCACCCTTGAAGTCCTCGTCATCCTCGTCGTCGTCGTCGTCGTCGTCGTCGTCGCCCATCATCGCCTCCTTCGTCGCCTCCCGCTCGGCCTTGAGCCTGGCCGTGTAAGGGTCGTCATCGTCATCGCCCTCAGCCACATCGTCGCCGTAGCTGGCCGACGCGATGTTCTTGATGCGGATGTTCTTCGTCTTCAGGAAGCGGAAGAGCTCCTTGTACTCGGAGCGTTGCAAGTTGACGAATTCCTGTTTCGGCAGCCCCTCCTTCATGTGCACCGTGATGTCGAACGTGCGCACCTGCGCCTGCTGCTGCTTGGCGTCCACGCGGTTGAACTCGATGGACGCAACCTTCTCAAACTCGATGAGTAACGGCTTGTTCGACATGAAGAAGAACTCCTTGCTGAGCGGGTACAGGAAGCCTTCGGCCGCCTTGAGGGAGCAGCGAATGGATTTGGAACGCCCGTCGGCATTATCGCCGTTGAAGCCGCCCGCCTTGATGCCCGAGACCTTCTTCTTGGTGAAGGCGGCCAGCACCTTGGCCACCACGCCGGGCATGTCGCCGCTCTCAAACTTGTCGAGCTTGTCGCCAAAGCGCGCGGTGCACTCCGCCTCGCTCAGCGCGACCTCGAGCTCGAGGGGAGCCTCCTTGGGCAGCTGCAGCACGATGTGCGGGTACGAGGTGGCGCCCTGGCGCAACGGGTGCTCGAGGGCAATGCACAGCGCCATGTGGTACCCGTCGGGCTTGGGCAGCAGGTAGAGCGCCGAGACAGCCGTGTACATAATCTTGTAATCGTTGCTCTTGCCGAACAGCTTCATAAACTTGTCGCACAGCTCGAGCTCGAAGCGGCCGCGCGGCACCTGCACTTGAATATCCGGAAGCGTGGCGAGCGTGGCGCCCGCCACATCGAGGTCGCCGCTCTGCTTGACCAGCGCCACGAAGCCCTCGGCGGGGGTGCCGTCCACGTCCGCCGCCTCGTCGCCCGTGGACTGCGGCAGATGGAAGCGCAGCTCGACGAGCATCTCGTCCTCGGGCAGAGCCGTGTCGTCGGCGACCATCTCAAGGATCGCCTCGTTTTTCTGCACGGTCGCCTGCGCGACGTCAGTCAGCGGCACCTCGAGCGTCTGCTTGCCCTCCACGTTGAAGCTCACGTTGCCACCCTCAACGATGGCCTGACCCCAGTTCCAGCCCTTGTACGAAAGGTGCGCGTCCTCAAACTCGAGGCCGAAGGCCTCCTTCGCGAATTCGCGAATGGTGTCCTTGTCCGTGGAGCGGAAGCCATTGAACTTGTGCACGAAGCCTCCCTTGACGCGCAGCTTTAGCTGGTACGCGTGCGGGATCTTGATCCACTCTGCCGAGCGCAAGTCAGCCTTGGGGATGACGAGAGGCGAGCCACCCTGCTTGGACTTCCACCCGAAGCCGTCGGCATGGACGCGGAGCTGCCCAATAGACTCATCACGGTGCGCATTCTTGCCACCAAGCACGATGTTGCCAAACTGGCGCGCATAGAAGGGGCGTGTGTGGAGTGCAGTGAGAAAGGCATGGAGAGCGCTCGGTGAAGCGCTGCAGCGCACTCGAGGAGCAGAGCAGGAATCGCGGTTCGACGAGAGCGAGCAGCGCGAGCGCGTGCCGCAGAGCACGCCGCCGCAGGCAGCCGCACAGCTGTTGCATTACCTGGTGGGCCTCAGGGCCGCCGGTCGCTGCCGCCGCCATCTTGCCGCGAAGCGGAGCGCGCGATGTTTCACACCTCTCATTCCCAAAAGGTTTTACCAAGGAGCTGGCGAGCCCCATGGTTTGACGCTCGGGCAATGTTGCTTCGAAATAATTTCTCCAAAAAATCCCTCAGTTGGATGAGAAAGGGTTCACAGATAAGGCGCGTGGTCCGCACCAGGAGGCTACACGAGTTCTGCTGCTGCGACCCGCCGCAAAATGTTCTTCTCTTTGCACTTTACATCCTCGTCGATCGACACGATCATGGAGCGGCCATCCGGCTTCACCCTCGAGGAGCTACTCGAAGAAGATGAGCTGCTGCAGGAGTGCAAAGCGCAGAATGCGAAGCTCACCGAGTACCTTTCCACACCCGCGATCCTATACAAGCTTGCGGCCTACGTCACAGAGATGCCGGACGCGAGTGACTCGGATGTGCGCAAGTATAAGTACCCGTTTGTGGCGACTGAGGTGCTGTCCTGCGACATGCCTGCGCTGCGCGATGCCGTAACGGGCGAGCCTGCGGTCCTCAAGCAGCTCTTCTCGCTCCTCGCGACACCGCCACCACTGCCGCCCGTGCTCGCGGGCTATGCATGCAAGGTGCTCAAGTCGCTGCAGAAGCAGACCCTTAAGGCCGTATTGCAGGCGGAGGGCATGCCCGATCAGCGAACGCTGGTGCAGCAGCTGCTCACGCACATCGGTTCGGACGCCATCCTCGCTCTCCTGATCGCTCTCTGCATCGGCGAGCCGCCCGTGTCCGAGCCTGGCGCCCCGGCGCAGTCAGCCATGCCACGCTCCGAGCTCGATGCCCAGTCGTGGCTGCCGCACACGGCGCTTGTCCCCGCCGCGCTGGATGCCTTGGCGCACGACGACCCGGAAGTCGTCACCAATGCGTCCTCGCTCTTGTGCGCGCTGCTCGCTGCTTCGTCCGAGCCGCCCGAGTGCCTCGAGAGCAGCCCCTCGGGCCGGGCGCGCTGTGCGCAGCTGGTGCGCGTGTGCCTCGGCGTGGACGACGCGCCCAACCTGCCCGCGCTCGACGTCGTCCTGCACTTGCTCTCGAGGCAACGAGAGTCCCCCTTAGCGCCCGTGGCCGAGGCGCTCCTCGACCAGATAGAGGCTGACATTGACCGCTTCTTTGCGGCCATCGCTGCGCCATCGCCTCTGCCCGCGAGGTTTTCGCGCTTTTTCGCGAACGATGCGCCGGCCTATCGGCCACGCGGCGCCCAGCGCTGCAAGCTGCTCTTGCTGCTCGAAGAGTGTCTCAAGACGCGGACGGCGCTGGTCATGCCGCTAGTCGAACTCGGGCTCTTCCCCATCGTCCTCGATCTGCTGCTGCTGCCACACTCGTGCAACGCACTGCACATGCGTGCCGCGGCCATCCTGGAGTGGGCCATCTCCTTCTCCTCCTCCTCGGCCGAGCTGGTCACCGCCGTCCGTAGAGCACTCGTCGCGGACGCGCAGATTGCCACCCGTCTCACTGTGCTGGTCGCCGACTACGCGCCTCCTCCGAAGGGCGAGGGCGCCGTTGGTAAGGCGAAGGGCAAGACGCTCCCGTGCTGCCACGCGTTCGTGATGCACATCAGCGCGTGCCTGCTCTCCGCCTCGCAGCGCGAGTCCGAGATGCGTGAGCTTCTCGAGGCCGAATGCCTGCATTGGGCACAGTTCATCGCGCCCGGCGGGGCGTTGACCTCGTGGGAGCAGCTGCAGTCACGACCACTGGGTGGCAACACCCCGGCGCGCGGCTCGGAGGATTCGGACGACGACGACGAGATCGATGCGAGCACCATCAAGAGTGTACTCGCCGCCCAAGCTGCGGCCGCGGCCAGCCGGGGAGATTCCGATCTCGACTCCGATCTCGACTCGGGCGGTGTCGGCGACGACCAAGATGACGAGGAGCTCGATGACGAGTCCGGAGCCCACTCCTCGAGCTACATCCAGCACTTTGCGCAGTACCTCTCCAGCCGCAACTTCGTCAACCAGACTGGCGATGATCAGCTGATGACGGGGGATCAGCTGCCGCCGCCCTCGTCGGAGGCGTGGTCCGCCGAGTTCGACAGCAGCAGCTTCGACCTCGAGCTGTCTGGCGATAGCAGCGGCAACAGCGGTGGCAGCAGCGGCAGCAGCGGCAGCAGCGGCATCGCGCCGGCAGCGTCGGCGAGTGGCGATGCCGCGAGCGCGGCGTCGACCAGCGGGGACTCGGGCGCGTTTGCGGCTGACTTCTCGGGCGGATTTGCGGCTGACTTCTCCTCCTCGTCGTCTGAGAGTCAATTCGGCGGATTTGCCGATTTCGACACGGGCGGAGCGGCAGCAAGCCCGGCCGCGTCGGACTGAGGTTCCCATCGAATTCGCGCGTGCGGCCATTGTGCCTGTGTGGTTGGCGTTCCGTCCCAAGACGCGCACCCCCGGCGGCGCAGCCGGAAGGTCCCCTGGAACGAAGAAAAGGATATGTGCTCGCGTCCGGGGTGTCGTGTGCCCGACCTCGGAAGCTGTATAATTAGCGTGCCGTTTGGAACTCGGTATTGTGTGTAAAGAGAAACTATTGCCGTCACAGATGGTTCATTTGTGCTCAACCCGCGGTACAATCTTCCAAACCACCGTAGGTATCGATTCGTGTGACGCGTCTCCGTCTGCGGTCGGGATCGCTCTGGCGGCGTCTCGTTCATCCGACCGTCGACGCCGTCGGTCCCCAATTCCCCATTCACGCTAGCTGCTCAAGGGCGCGCTTGGCCGCGCGCAGCTTGCCGAGGAGCTCGACGTCCGCGCGCCGCTTGGACTCCATCTCAGGAGGCTCGTCGAGCAGCCCCTGATCGTCCACGCTCGCGTGGGCTAAACGCTCGAAAAGCGTAGGGTACAGGGCGTTCTCGGTCGCGCGCAGCATGTGCAGCATGATCGCCTTGGGCGCGGCATTCACCACGGAGCGTGTGATGGTCGCATAGTACGAGTTGAGTATCGAGCGGAGCAGCGGCGCCTCGACGCCCTTTACAAGCTTCTTGATCCCCTCCTGCAGCTCCTTAAGGAAGCTCTCGTCGTCTGTGTAAATGTAGGCCTCCTCCATGGCGATGAGCTCCTCGAGCTTGTGCATCGTGGCCGAGCGCTCACGCTCGAGCAGCCCCTCGAACTCCTCGCGCAGCTTGGCGCGCAGCTTGGGGAAGCGCGCCAGCATCGTCGTCTCCTGGTTGAGCAGCCGCGTGCAGAGCGCGCGCAGCTCCTCGTGCACGGCGCTCACGCAGCCCAGGCACGGCGGGAGCAGCTGCCGAATGGGCCGCTTCTCGGGGTGCGTGAGCATGTGCTCGAGCAGCTCGATGGGCGGGATCGGGAACGAGAGGTGGTTGCCCTCGCAGTCGCGCGCCGCGTCGAGCAGGTACTGGTCCGGGTACGCGCTTTCATCAAACGGCTTCACGGCTTTGAGCTCCTTGGAAAGTGCCGCGAAGGCATCTTTAATGCGTCGACCCGTCTTGACGTCGGCACGCTTCTCGACGAGGGCGCCCACAACGTTGCGCGAAAACGAGGCCACCAGGTTCTGCACGAGCGCCGAGCGTGAGGCCGCGTCGATCGGCACCGCCGGGCCGAGGTCGGACAGGTTTCGTTCGGTCTGCAAGTAGAGGCTGTCGACCTCGCGCAAAATGTGGGGCAGATGCTGCTTGAGATGGCCCAGGAGGACGCGCGCGAGGAACTTGGAGAGGGGCGGCACGCCCAGGCGCTCGGCAAAGGGCGCGAACGCGCGGCCGTACGTCGCATGCGCCTTGAAGTACTCCGCTTCGCTCCCGTAGCCCTCGCGCACTGTCAGGCCCTTCTCCGCAGGGCCTCGCATCTTGACCGCAAAGTAGCCGAGAGAGAGCTGCAGGTCGGAAGGGAGTGCGTTGGTGAGGTACTTGGACACGTCGGTGCCCTTGTTCATCAGGTCCACCTTGGTGAGCACGCCCACGGTGCGCGTGCCCTGCGGGTCGTACTCACGCGCGAGCTCGACGGCGGGATCGGCCTCGAGATCCGCGCGGGCAGGGCACACCATCAAGATGATCGTGCGCGCAGGCTGGATGTAGCTCGCGATCATCTGGCGGATCTGCTGCTTGATGTCCTTAGGCTGCCCCTGCGCGGTGAGCGCCGTCATCGTGAGCCCCGGAAGGTCGACCAGCGACAGGTTGGGCACGTGCGGCGAGTAGAGGCGCAGGAAGATGGCTTCGTTGGTCACGCCCTTTTGGGAGCCGGCGCGCGCGGCGGTCTGCGCCTCGATGGCCTTCCGGATGCGCTCGAGCTGCGCGGCCTTCGGATCGGGGCATGCGAGCTCGACGGTCTCCTCAACGCACCAGCCGCCGTTGACGAAGGTGCCAAACTCGGCGCGCATCTCAGATGGCTCGGCGTGGTGCACCAACTGGAGCGCAAGCGGTGCGCGCGTCACCATCTCCTCGCCGAGGGGTAGGATGTCGGCGCCCATGATGCCGTTGAGCAGCGAGGACTTGCCGCTGGACTGCGTGCCGACCACCACAAGTCGCGGCACCTCGGGCTGCTTCAGCCGCCCGGCCACCGGGCCAGCAAGCTCGCTGGTCGCAAAGATGCCATCGAGCGCATTGGCCATCTTGAGGATCTCGGCCGAGCCGAGGCCGCTCGCGGCCGAGCCAGCCTCGGCGGCACCACCGCCGCCGATCCCGCCGCCGCTGGCGCCACGGTTGGCGACCACCGACGAGAGGTATGAGCCCGCCGCCCAGATGGCCGAGCCACCCACAGTGGCAGCTGCGGAGCCGACGGTCACAGCGACGTTTCCGACGACCGCGGCGGTCGCACGCAGCTTCGAGGTCTCGCCCTCGGCGGGTTTAGCGTCGGCGGGGCTGAGCGGTGCGGAGTGCTGGGCTTCTTGCATAGAGATGGCGTCCATCTTACGTCAGCTTGTTTCCGTCCGTCGGAAATCAGCTCCTCCCCCTCGCAGTGGAAGCGAGATCGCCGACACGGCGCGCGATCTCGCATAACCTCATTTCGCATGACTCTTCCTCGTCGTGAACGCTCGCTTTAGTTTTCGATGGCTGCCGATGAGTCGAGCGACGATCGGCACTATTCGCTACTTAGAGGACCGACTCTACGTGTACGCCACTCACTTTGCCGGCCTGCTGAAGCGGTCCTTTGGCTGCTCGGCGCCGTGGCCCTCATCATCATGATTGCCGCCCAGCTCCGGGCCGCATGGCAGCCCTCGGCAATCATGATGCTCGCCAGGGGCACTATCCTAAGAACGAGCTCCACCTTGCCAGTGTGCCTCTTGCTGCATGGCGCTGGGATGGACACTGAAACGCCCATCGAGGTCAGCATGAAGGGCTACTGGGGGGCACTGCAAGAGCGGCTGCAGTGGGTGTGCAGCACAGTGGTCTACATGTACGAGGACACACTGCGCGTCGGCTGGGAGGATGCGGCGCTGCAGGAGCGCGTCTGCGCGCTTGTGCGCGATGCGGCGGCCATCGCGCTGGCCGGCACGCCAGCGCCGCTCGTCATCTTCTCACACAGCCTCGGCAGCCTGCTCCTTGCGGGCGCTCTCGAAGCCGGGCGGTGCGCGCTGCCTGCCGAGGCCGCTTGGTACTCTGCCGGCGCGCCGTGGCAGGGCAGCAGGGCGGCCGAGAAGCTGCCGCAGATCTGCTCCGTCGGTCGCTCGCTTGACCTCGAGGGAGTGGCGGCTCACGCAGCCTCAGTGATGCTGCGCGTGCTGGCTGTGCGCGAACGCTACTGCGAGGCCGATGGCAACGGCCCGAGTCCCGGCTTCTTCAGCACGCGTGCGTCCAACGAGGGGCTACCGGCGCTGGCACGCTGGCAGTCGCGCCTCAACGGCAGCCTCTGCGGCGACAGCGCGATCGGGCTTTGGTCGACCGACTCGCTCGGCCTCGAAGCGCTTGCCGAGTTGAGCGCATTCGGAGAGGCCAACGACGGCGCAGTGCCCACAACGGCGTGCCACCCGCGCGGCGCGCAGGTGGAGCGCGCGCACGCGAGCCCGCACTACACGGCCGCCGTCAATCACTACGACCTCGCGTGCCGTCATGGAGACGGCTTGATTCCGTGGGGCGGCGACGACCGCCGGCCGTGCTCATGGTACGTCGCGATGGCGGGCAGGGTGGCATCAACATTGTCGCCTCCGGCATCGCGGTAATGCCTCGCTTTAGGTCTCTTGGAACTTGGAAGGTTTCGCTTTCGGAGTCGCGGGGCGGCTCGGAAGCAAGCAAGCTAATTAGTCGAATCACAACACAAGTACCTAAACAAGCGCAATCGAATGCTTGCTTGCTTGCTTGCGGCTCGGATTTGAGCATTTTCCTGCTCTGCTGTTTCCTCTTTCCTGTCGAGGCGCTCTCCACGACGCGTTTTCCAAGGGGCTCCCAGCCCCTTGCGTTTTCAGAAAACAAACTTTCCCCAAAACTTTCTCCGCGTCGTGGAACCCAATTCGGCGAGGCTTGTCCACCTTGCGCTCGAGCGTCTTGCGCCGCCCGCGGGGCGCCTCCAGCCGCTCGTACCATGTCCGCCGATGCAGCCCCCCCCGATAGCGCTCGGAGTGAAGATGATAAGCTGACGCTCGAGCAAAAGTACGGTGTCTCCGAGAGCTATCTGAAGCTCACGGGCGCTTGCTGCGCGGTTACGCTCGCCCTCTTCCTCCTTCTCGGTGACCTGGCACTCGTGATGACGCCAGTCTACCCACCGCCGCCGCGCCCACCGTTCCCACCGGGCTTGGCACCCATGCCGCCTCCGCCGTCGCCGCCTTTGCCGCCGTCGCCGCCCTCACCACCGCCTTCACCACCGTCGCCACCACGGCCTCCCTCGCCGCCGCCGCCGCCCAAACCCTCGCCGCCGCCCTCGCCCCCCTTGCCGCCGCCACCGCCGCCCACCCCGCCGCCGCCCCGCCCGCCGCCGCCCTCGCCCCCGCCGCCGCCGCCGCCCCCGCCGCCGCCGCCCCCACCGCCGCCGCCGCCGCCACCCTCGCCGCCGCCGCCACCACTGGAGACTGACGGTGTCAACGATGGTATCGACAACGACAAGGATAACGACGGCGATAACGACGATGACGTTGACTATGTCGACGATGTGGACGACTTCAAAAAGCTCAAGAAGCCGCCACCCTCGCCCCCGCCCCCGCCCTCGCCCTCGCCGCCGCCCTCGCCGCCGTCACCGCCGCCGCGACCCTCGCCGCCGCCGCTCACGGACTCTGAGCTCCTGACGGCGATTCTGACGCCGATGACAGTCCTCCCGGGGCGTCTCCAGTGGGCGGTCGGGCAGGCCGGTTTCGTCAGCCTCGTGCTGCTGTGCGTGTACGTGGCGGCGTGGGCGCTCTGGCTGATGTGGATGCTCCCAGGCTGGATCCGCAAGTTCGTGAGCTCATCGCGCAAGGGGCGCTTCGTGATCAAGCCGCCGACCAGCACGTCGACGCAGACGCGCTCGGTGCGTTTCCAGCAGGAGGAGCGCGCCGAGCGCGGCGCCAAGCTCACGCTCCCGGAGCGTATCCGGAACGAGCACCAGATCTCATACGCGGGCCTGTCCACGCCGTCGGTGTGGAAGATGTCCGATCCGGACGTCGTCGACATCGAGGGCCTCAACTCGGTCACCAAGTCCGCCAACAAGAGCTTCGCTGCCTCGCTGCCCACCGGCCTGCTACTCATGGGACCCTCCAAGGGGCCCGCCGAGTATGAAGACGATGAGCCGATTCTTGATGCGACCGCGGTGAAGAGCGATGCCCTCACGAAATCCTCGGCGAACGCGATGACGAATGTGATGAACCCGTCGCAGATCAAGAAGATCCGGGCGGAGGAGCGCGAGCGGAGTGTCGCTGTCAAGCGCGCCTGGACGTGCACCTCCTGGTACCTGTGCTTCTCGAGCGCGATCATCGCCATCGCCTTCATCCACCCGCTCCTTTCGTCGCACGAGCGCCTCAATCGCCACCCGATCATTTATATGCTCCCCGCGACGATCCGCAACGAGCTCAAAGCCAAGATGGTGGCACCGCCCAGACCGCCGCCGCCGCCATCGCCGTCGCCCCACCCGCCGCCGGTGTCGTCGTTTGCGGACTTCCCTCTCGAATGCGGCAAGGTGCTGATGAATCCGCTCAACCGATTATCGGCCGACGGGCGTACGGCGATCAAGCACTGCGCCAAGATCCAGGCCAACGGGCGCGATCATCCGCCGAGCCCGCCGCCGCCGCCGCCGCCGCCCCCGAGCCCACCGCCGCCCTCGCCGCGGCCGCCTCCGCCGCCGAGCCCGCCGCCGCCCTCGCCGCTG
>ENA-UOXO01001699-UOXO01001699.1-mixed-culture-metagenome-genome-assembly--contig:-NODE-1699-length-14456-cov-47.708701_pt1 | contig 14456 bp, 9 predicted proteins | sample MGYA00238162_ERZ761640 | MGnify/ENA primary metagenome ERZ761640 (study PRJEB28914, sample SAMN08778297) | mixed culture metagenome | isolation source: Freshwater growth medium | place: USA...
CGCCACCGTCGCCGCCGCCACCGTCGCCGCCGCCACCGTCGCCGCCGCCACCGTCGCCGCCGCCACCGTCGCCGCCGCCACCGTCACCGCCGCCGTCGCCGCCTCCCGCCTCCGCCTTAACCTCCGCCCAGAACCAAATTATGCGAATCCTCTCTCCGGGGGTCTCTGTCGTACCGGGACCGTCTTGAGCGGTATCGTATACTGTCAAGTCAAGTCAAGTCTTACATAAACTTGTACATTGACTTGACTATCTATACTGACCGACCGGACAGTGATTTAAACAGTGACCGAGTGAGATCCCCGCATACGGTACGTCAGTGCTGCCTGTGTCGTGTAGCGAGCCTGCACAGTGGAGACGAGTCGTGAACCACCTGACACATTCGGCGACAGAAATGCGCGACACTGATTGCAAACTGGTGGATGGGCGCCGTCAGAAGCCAGCAGCGAAAACTTTCGATTCAATCTGCCAGAACGCGCTGGTAAGGGCACGCAGAGGACGCTCCGCTCGCTCTCACTCCGCATCACGCCCAAGCTGCCACGGCGTATCGGCACGGCCGTGCGTGCAGCACGCTGCGCGTGCACGCCAAGCTAGCGATGGCTTCCTGCCCTGATGATAGCCTCGATATCTGGCCTGTGACAGGCAGCGCGGTCACGTCGGTCACAGTGAGGAGGCCCTTAGGAAAGGAAAAGGTGCGAGCAGCACGCGTGGCAGCGCGGCGTGGCAGCGGCACCTAAAGATAAAGTACGCGGCCACGCGTGCCTCGTCCTCAGCGCGCTGCGCAGCCCAAGGCTGATCTTCCTTCTCTGTGAACACCAGCCTCTGGAGTGATTTAGGCGTTACGGTGGCCGCACGGTGGCCATGGTGACTGCGTGAGCTCGTGCGCTGGCTATGGCGTGTGTCGGTGGGCCCGGCCAGCCTAGGCGCGCGTCGGCGGGCGATTTACTGCGTTGCAGCGCGCGCGAGTGCGAGCGGAAGAGAACGAGGCCTTCTGATGCCATATTCGCGAACTCGAATGATCTGGGAAATTGTGAAACGTGTTATTTCACAATCAAAAAATTGTCCGTTCCTTTGTGCTCGCGGCGTTCTTTGATGTACTTTTCGTGATCGTGTCAGATTTGAGCAGGGACTTTGAGTGGTCTGAGGTCTGTGGTGAGAGCGTGAACTAGTACTAGAGGAGGTTTGCGCTGTGCGTTTCATATGAAAAAAAAGGCCGAATACTTGAACGCTGGTTTTTGTTGAAGCATCACATTCAAACAGTTAGAGTAGCTGGCCCCATGCCGCCATGCGTCCACACTCGACTTTCCAGTCTTGCTCCGGGTTTGGGTGCCTGAGTCCTTCATCGGGTCAGGACAAACCCAGTCCGAAAGAACCGTGAGACCTAAGCCCCCCTTGGCGACCACCCCATGTTTCGGATCGCTCGGGTCGTTGCGCACGTGCGAGCAGTCGTAGACGGGCGCTTTCCAGTCGTCAGCGCTCTTCCACACGGGCAGAGTCGCGCGAGATGGCAGCGGTCTGCACACTCGGAATAGATCGTGCTTACGATTGGACTGTTGAACATGCGCATAGCGGCCGAAGAGGCTAGCGGACACCACACTCCCGGAGATAGTCGGATCACCCTCGAGCGGAAATTTGACGGTCCTATTTGCAGTTGTTTTCGTGAATCGGACATAGCCAAACGGGAGCGGGTTGAGGACCCAAAGCTGCTGTTCAAGGAGTTTCAGCGTGGTGTTCGGCGGCGCCCACCCTTCGCGCATTATCCATTCGACCCATAGAATACCATTCTCTTGCTCTGTGCCGGGCTTGCGACACAGTCGTTTCCGTGGTAGTGCGAGCACGTCCGGATCGAGCTCAGACGAGGACACACACTCTCGGCAGTACGGCGGTGCGAGCGACCAAAAAGCGAGCACATCGTGTGCGAGACCAAACATGCAGTGGTCATCCACTGTGTAGTGCCCATAGAAGGTGGTGAGGTGCATTTGGAAGGGGCACACGCCTAGCCGGCGCGACAGAGGCGGCATGTTTTGTTGCCGGGAGCCATCGGCGACTCTCAAGGAGAAGACCACTGGCGGCTGTGCGAGAGCGACCGCAGCGAGGCGCTCCATTACGTTAAGCCCGGGCTCGCCGTGGAGCGGGACGGTCGTACCGGGCCCGCCTTTGTTCAGGCTCCAGATCCATTGGTGAGGTTGCACGAATCCCGCATCGGGCCGGTGCACGAGCACCCACCGTGGTCTCCACAGCTCGATGGCGTGTCGCACGCCATGGTAGACGGCCTCACGCTGCACGTTACGGAACCCGATGCCGAGCTCTAGTGGCGGTTCGGCTAGCACAAAGCCAAATGTTGCCGGGTAGCGGCTCTGCAGCTCCTCGAGCGTTGGCTGCTGTGCGGCACTGCCCGCACAGCCGCGATTGTGCGAAAAGACGACTCCGACGCCAGGCATCGTTGCGAGGTAGTGCCCCATGCAGGCGCGCGTGAACGCTACTAGCGGGCCCTTGATGACGATCGCGTACTTCAATCGGTGCGAGGCGGTGTCGACCTGAACTTGGCCTCCATTCATGTCGTGTAGTGTTAACCGCATCCGTATGTACGCCGGTCCGGTGTCTTGGGTGTCGAATTCTAAACATTGGCTGTGAATTGTCTCTGTGGGGCACCAACCTGCAGTCAAGTCAAGTCAAGTCAAGTCAAGTCAACAGTACGGCAATGCAACACGGCTCCAGGCCGACGACGGGAGCGATCGGGGGCCTGCGCGAGGGCTGCTACGATGGGCCGAGGTGTCGGTAGGATCTGGCGACCGCCGGCGCCGCGCGTCGCGCGCGCGCCGGCCCTTCTCTGACGAGTTTTGGCTTTTTGGGGCCTGACAACGGCACGTCAATCGATTCTGGCCAGGCAACAAGGGCGGCTGGCGCGGCGGCGGCCAGAGTGGTCGAGGTCGTTTCTGCGGTGCGCGCCACACACCCGCTCTCCATTCTCACACATGCGCGCGCGCTCGCGACACGCACAGGTGTGGCGTCGACTGCGGCGCGAGAGGCAGGAGCAAGGAAGCCAAGGCTGAGCAACGCAAGCAGATCGATAGTACGGCGGCAAGGCGACGTGAACTACCGGGGGACTGACTGCGCTTGCGCGGTCAGGCTGATCCCAGCGTGCTCCCTCATTGGCTTCAACCCACTGGCTGCGGCCGACGACTCGATACTACCGGGGGACTGGTAGCGCTTGCGCAGCCAGGCTGATCCCAGCGAGTTCCCTTTCGAGCGCGATGCGCCGCCGACCGGCCTCGAGCTCTTCGATCGAGGCGCCCATGTCCCCTCTTTCTCTCCCCCAATCCCCCATTCTATGCTTGACGCCACGGTCGATCTCGAGCCGATTTCCTCTTCGGCGTAAGAGTGGCGCTCATCGGCTCGAGATCGGCCCGTTACTTCTCACCTACTTGTTCTCCGAGGGCACGTATGTCAGCATCTATGACGTGTCACCTCTAGATGGACCCCACCTCCGTCATCTCCGCCTACTCCTGTCCTCCCCTGCTGGCTTCCGGAGCACATTCGATAGGCTTCCGTATATGGTTGTCTGTTGTTTATGTATAGACTTGACTTGACTTGACTGGCTGTGAAGGGGTATTGCCCGGTACGGCCATACACACACCCACAAGCCCCGAAAAGGCTTACGTGGGAGGCTTTCACAGAAAGGGGTATAAATTAGGGTATTACCGGTACAAGAGCTCGTGCGCGGGCACAGGCAGCAGCCCTTCCGTCAAAATTTTTATACCTCATCCTTACTGGGCGCCGCAACGAACCGCACGAGGGACACATGCCGCAGCTCCGCGTTGCCAAACGGGCCGCTCCACTCGGGCCTGTCCGGGAACATGCGGAAGAGCTGCCGCAGGAACACCCAGTGGGTCACGACGGCGATGTCCTTCTCCGGCCTCGCCCATAACCACTCGAGCAGAGCACGCGCCCGGGCCATGCAGGCGGCTGAGTCATCTGCGCTCGGCTGGTCCTCCTTGTTATCCCACATCTCGTCGTCCCCGTGGGCAATTTCCGAGAAGTTCACATGAGGGAACTCAGCCTCAAGCTCGTGCCGCGGCCGGCGTCGATCGCAGCTGTGAATCCAGATGCGCTCGCGCGCGAGCGACGTCGCGACAAAGGGCGGTGCGACAATTTGTATGCCGTTGGCTGTTGTCGTGTTCGGGAAGCCTATGGTTGCTGTCTGAATCGCCCTTGTGAGCGGTGAGACGACGACCACCTCTGGAAGCCCTTTCTGCTGCCGCCACTGCTGCTTCACCGCGATGAGGTAGGCCTGCTTTTCGCCCTCGGGCGTCAGCCGCGCGTCCCAGTACGTGTCCGTTGTGTACAGCTTGTCACTGTGGTAGTTGGCCATCTCGCGGCCATCTTTGTTATGCCATCCTTCTGCATGGCGGATCAATGTGAGGCGCTTGGCCACGCCGGCTTCCAGCTGCTCCAACGGAGGCCAACCCGGCTGCAGCGTGAAGGAGAATTCCGCACTCGCTTTCGCAGCAAGCACGCACAGCAGCCTCTGCTGGCGCAGGAGTCTCGAAAACATCGATCAGGGCTCGTGCGCGCGATCGCTCAGGTCACCTGTCGGTGATAAGTGTGAATTGGCTGTGAAATGGCGAAGAGTGGGGGAGCATAGTTGCCACTGAAACGACGCGATTTAACTGCTCTATTCATGTGGTCTGGCCTCTGGCCACTGGCGCACGACAAGCGCGCAGATCCATGTCAAGCGTATTCGAATAAGCTCGGCCGGCTAACAAGGGCTGGATTTAAGGCTCCAGGCTGGATCGATCATCGAACCGCAAGTTACATGTAATACGCTAATTAGTAAATTCGTCTCGCACCTAACTTGAACCTACGCTCGGTAACTCGCCGCGGTATCCCTGACCCTGTACGTGTGTAATATCGGCAGCTAATGCGCTAGTACATGCAGCGTGGCGGGTACCAAACCTATAAACCGCAATCATTCGCCCAAGCTTCACAACTGTCGCTCGCGGCTCGGCACGCTCGGCAGCGGTGGTCGCGCTGTCGGTCGCGCTGCCCCGGGCGCTTTGCTGACGAGGCGAGGCTCGCCATGGACGGGTGGGTTGCACCCTGGGCACAAGCGCCAGTCGCGGATCTTGTTGACGGAGAGATGCACGTGCCCCGGCGGGTGCAGATACAGATCGGGATTCCCTTCCCTGTAGCCTGCTCGCAAGAAAGCGGCTCGGCCTGCGTCGAAGGCAGTCGCGACTGAGGTGGCGCCCTCGGCGCCGTCGGCGATGGCTTTGAAGAGGCCACCCGCAAAGACCTTGGCTGCGCCGTCGTGAACCTTGCCCTGCCAGCAAACTATGCTCAGGTGTGGCAGCGACTGGTGGATGTGGTGGGCCATTTCGACGGTGAAGCATGCGTTGAGCACTAGGCCCTTGAGCTCAGGTGCCATGCACGGGTTCACGAGCTTGATCAGCGCATCCACTGAGGGCACGCGCGGCTGCACCGGCGGCGGCCGACCGCCCAGGCTCAGCGCGCCGGGTACGGTTGGAACGGCGACAGCGGCAGGGGCAGCGGCAGCAGCGGCAGCGGCAGAGGTGGCAGCGGCAGAGGTGGCGGCGGAAGCGAGGGCAGCGCCAGCGGGGGATGCGGCAGCGGGGGCAGCGGGGGAGGAAGAGCCGCTGGCGGCTGTGGAGGCGGTGATGGCGGGCGGCGGCGGCGCCTCGTCGTCGAAGAACTCGTCGGGCTCGAAGAGCAGGCGGCCGCCGAGTTGGTGGCCCGAGAAGGAGATGAGCTGTGGGGAACGGTCGGAGGAGAGGACTCGTGCCACATCGGATAGGCGCGCGGCCGGCAACACCTCAGGACGACGGCGCGCTGGAAAGACGGCGAAGAGGTCCTGAATCTCGCGCATCAGCTTGAGGTCATTCGTCGGGTTGGCGAAGAAGGCGACGATCTCGACGCGAGCTCGCTCGGCCGTGTCGTCGGCACGCCGGAAGACGTGCTTTGCGAGGACGTCGGCCGCAGATGGCCGATGGCTGGGCTCCGGTACGAGTACCGAGGTCAACAGCCGTGCGTGCGCATCGGTGAGCTCGGCCGCGTTGGCGCCGATGTCTCGCGGGAGCGAGGGCGTGATCGAGCACGCAATCTCGGCGTACGAAATGCCCTCCTTATGACGTGGCCGACCTGTGAAGAGCTCGTACAGCACGAGGCCGACGCTCCATATATCGAGGGAGGGGTGCACACGCAGAGAGTGCACCGTGGAGCGCTCGAGCATCGCGCGCGCGAGCTCGGGAGCACAATAGCGCCTCGTGTGCCCGGGCATCACGTACTGCCCGGAAGGCCATGCGCTCCCAAAGTCGACAAGTTTGATCTCGCCGTGCGGTGGGAAGCGCATGAAGTGCTCGGGCTTGATGTCGCAGTGCACCCAGTTCGCCTCATGCACGCGCGCCACGCACTGTAGCACGCGCTGCGCCTCTGCGAGCAGCAGCAGCGACGCCTGATCGGACGATCCGCCGCCGTAGCACACGTGTGTCTGCCACGTCGCATCATCCGCCGTGCCGCCTTCGCGTGAGTGGCGCCGACACGGCGCTGCCAGCGAGGCGCCCGTGTGCGCGGCCTCGAGCACGAGCACGGTGCCCTCGCCCTCCATGTCGAAGGTGGCGAGCAGCTCGGGTGCGAACCGCTTGCCGACGGCTCGGAGGGCATTCGCCTCGCGCTGCGCGGCGCTCGGGTCCCGTACAAGTTTGAGGAATACGTCCCGACCGCTCGCCACCTCCTTGCACATGGCCCGCGTGCACTCGCCCACGGCGAACTGTGGAACCGTCGCGTCGAGCAGCCGTTGCTCGTAGCAGTCACTCCCGAAGCGTACCGCGCGCCACGCGGGCGGCGCCGAGGGGGCACGCGGCACCTCCGAGGGCCGGAAGTGGATGACATACCGCGGGACCGCTTGGAAGCGCAAGTAGACGACGATCTCGTCCGTCTCCGGGACGGCGAGCGAGTCGTACTGCGCAGAGCGAACCTTTTCAGCAGTGAGGCCGTGCATCGCCTCGCCGGAGTGCAGGTGCCAGACTCGACCGAGCACGGCCTCGACAAGCAGCAGCATATGATCGCTTCCAGTGTACCGGGCATGCGCCGCGCGCGAAGCGTCCGCCGAGAGGTACTGGCCCATTCCAAACTTGCCACCCTTCCACTTACGCTCATCGAAGCCGTGCTCACAGATGGAGAGCGTCGCTTCGCGATCCGTTCCATGAAAGTAGCCACCCTGTGGAGGCACGGCGCGGTTCTCGCGCGGCGAGAGCAGCGCCCGAGCCGTCTTCTCGAGCTTGTAGTCAAGGTACGCGTTCTCTACCTTCTCAACGCGGTGCACGCTCAGGTTGCACCCATCGCGACAGCTGGTGCGCACGCGCTCGTGCAGCTGCTGCAGCTCCAGCGCGGCGGTCACCTCGACGAGGTGGTAGCCGCGCGCGGGCTCCGACGTGACGCGACGTGGCAGTGGCTCGGGCACCGGGTGCAGTGCGGCAGCCTCGACCTCGTCGATCTCCTGCGTGAGGCGACGCCGGTGGAGCGCCGAGCTGATTTGGAGGCTGTGCTCAAGATCGTGCTCTGAGAGAGTCCGCAGCATCTTGCCGTCGACGGCCTGCTGCTGAAATGAGTCCTTGTGCTCCCCCAGCCCGAGGAACTCGAGCCACAGGAGCACTTGAGGCACGTCGCCGTCGGCCACCGCGCGCAGCCAGTGTACCTTTGCCTCGGCTTCCTCCTCCTGTCGGCGCCGCATCGTCGACCCCTCGTGGCACTCCTCGGACTCGAGCGATGGCGCGTGCACGCGTGCATTGACGGCGAAGGGCGGCTCCGAGTGCAGTTGCAGTTGCAGTTGCACGTCGCTTGGCACCCGCGAGGGCTGGCGTGAGGACACTAAGGAGGGCTCGAGGGACGGCGGCAGCTGAGGCGGCAGTTGGGGTGGGGGCGGCGTCGGCAGCCGGGCTGGCGCCGTCATGGGCAGACCGTTGGCCGAGAGCATGCGGCTGGGTGGTGTCAGGCTGCCGCCACTGTTGGCAGTGCCCGGCGGCCAGGCAGTGTCCGGCGTCGGCGGCGGCGGCGTTGGTGGCGGCTTGAGCGGCGGCGTCGAGGCAGCGGCGAGGAGCGCGCTCGAGAAGGAGGGACTCCTGCCAAGCGCGAAACGGCCAAGAGCGCCCCCACCCGCCGGCTGCGTGAGCGGCGGGTAGTGCCCGAAATTGGCCGGGTGGGGTGCAGACGAGCTGCCGTGGACTGCGGCGGCCGAGTGCGACCAGCTGCCACTGCGCGTTCGGGGCGGCTCGTGGAGCGACGGCTTGGCGATGAACTGTCCTGGACGTGCCTCGTACTCGTGCCACAAGAGCTCCTCAGCTGGCGCTGATGACGAGCTGGCCTGCGGCGCAGGCTGCTTGAGGAGGACAATTTCGTCGAGCGAGCGCTCGTTGCCGTCGAGCGGCACGCCGCGCGCGCGCACGCTGCCATCCACGGGCACGCCGCGCCGGCTCCCGCGGCCGTTGACGTGGAAGACGACCTCGTGCTTGTGCATCGATGGGCTCCGGTTGAGCCAGGGCTGGTAGTGGACGGATACGAGCACGTCGATCTGCTCGTAGACGCTCGATGTCTTCCGTTCGTACTCGTACGGCGGCGCCGTGAAACTCACGCCGCTTCTCGACAGCCCGTCCTGCACATCGAAGATCACCCGCTCGATCGCATTGGGCACGTCAGTTCGGAGCCACACCTTCCAGCGGTAGAGCTTCTTGCCCTCGGGAACCACACGGTGCCCTACATTGAGCACGAGGTGGTAGAGTCCCTTCTCATCAAACTCCATCTTCGCACGTTCACAGCCAATCCGCTCCCTGTGAATTCAATACGGGCACCATTCACCAGTCCTGCGTCGAGCACTGTTCCGGAACGTTTCACACCTGCGTTGCACATTCACAGGTTGCGGATCGTGTGAGCATGCAGAAGCTCGATAATGTCCTCTCGCTCATCAACTCAGCGCGTGAGGAGGCTCCTAGCCGCCGCCAGGCTCTCGTGGACGAGACTCGTGCGCTGCGGAGCCTCGAGCCGGAGGCCCGCCCCGCCAGAATTGGATCGGTGATGAAGGTGTTTCAGAAGCATGTCGATTGGCTCACCGAGAGGGCGAAGTTGGCAGAGGACGCGCTGCTCGAGCAGCAGTTGTCAACTGGCACGTCCAGCTTCGCTGCGCTCCAAGAGGCGGCGGCGCGCGCACAGCAGCTCGAGGCCGAGCTTCAGGCGTCGCATGCAGAGGCGGCCGCTGCACGCGAGCAGCTCGCAGCAGCTGCGGCGGTGGCGTTCGCGGCCGAGACGGCGGTGCGGCAGCTCGAGGCCGAGCTTGAGGCGTCGCGGGGAGAGGCGGCCGCTGCACGCGAGCAGCTCGAAGCGGCAGCGGCAGCGGCGGCTCCGAGCGCGGCCGAGGCGACGGTGACGCAGCCATCCATACATAGATGGATGGCACAGCTCGAGGCCGAAAAGGCCGAGCTCGAGGCCGAGCTCGAGGCGTCTCGATCCGAGACGGCCGCTGCACGCGAGCAGCTCGCGGCCGCGGCCGAGGCGGCCGCGCCCGCCGCGGCCGAGACGCCTGCCGACGAGGAAGGGGCGAACTTTGCAGCGAAGGCGGCGATGGAGGAGGAGGTGGCGGCCGTCGCGGCGGCCGCTGAAGCCGCGGCGGCGCGCGCAACGCAGCTTGAGGCCGAGCTCGAGGCCGCACTGTGGGCCAAAGAGGAGCTCGAGGCCGAAAAGGCCGAGCTCGAGGCCGAGCTCGAGGCGTCTCGATCCGAGATGGCCGCTGCGCGCGAGCAGCTCGCGGCCGCGGCCGCGGCGGCCGCGGCCGCATCGCGCGAGGCGGCAGCCACGGCCGCGTCCCTTACCATATCCAATGAGGCCGCCTCGTCCGAACCAGCGGCAGCCGAGTCGGAGGCGGAGACGATCAAGCAGCGCGTGCAGGAGCTGAGGCAGAAGAAGGCCTCGGGCAAGCTGAGCAAAAGAGAGAAGGAGGAGCTTGTGAGAGAGTCGAAGAGATTGACGGAGCTCGAGGAGGCAATCAAGGCGGACGCCAAGCGCGTCGGTGGCGGCGGCGGCGATGGTGGCGGCGGCGGCGGCGGCGGCGACGCGGTGGCGACGGCGAAGCGCCTGGCGGAGCTCGAGCGCCATCATGCCAAGGAGTTGGAGGAGGCGGGACGGAAGCTCAACGAGGTGACGAGCCAGCTCGCCGCAGTCGAGGCGGCTGCGGCTATGTCGGCCCATGCACAGGCAGCGTCGCATCTGGCGGTTGCAGCCGAGGCGTCGTCGGCCGAGGCGGCGGTGGCGGCCGAGGCGGCGGCGGCGGCGAACGCGGCGGCGGCGGCGGCGGCGGCCGAGGCGGCCGCGGCTCGTCTAGAGGCGGCTTCAGCTCACAAAGAGCTCGAGGCCGCACTGTGGGCCAAAGAGGAGCTCGAGGCCGAGAAGGCCGAGCTCGAGGCCGAGCTTGAGGCGTCTCGATCCGAGACGGCCGCTGCACGCGAGCAGCTCGCGGCCGCGGCGGCCGCGTCGCGCGAGGCGGCAGACACGGCCGCATCGAGCGCGGCGGTGGCGAATGAGGCGGTTGCGAATGAGGCGGTAGCGGCGGCGATGGCTAAGGTGAGCGCGGCTCGTGAAGAGGCGATGGCCAAGGTGGCCGCGGTCCGTGAAGAGGCGGGCGCCGAGGTGGCGGCGGCACGCGAGGAAGCGGCGATGGCACGCGAGGAAGCGGCGGCGGCGCTCGAGGCGCTCGAGGCAGCACGTGAGCAGATGCGCCGTGTGGCCGAGGCGGCGGCGGATGAGCTCAGCGCGGCGGAAGAGCGTGCGGAGAATGAAGCCGCCAAAGTGGCCAAGGCGCAGGACGAGATCCGAAAGCTCGGGGAGGAACTCCGCCGCAGCCGCGAGCAGGTGCGCTCCGTGCGCGACGAGAGCCAAGCGCTACGTCGGCGCGCGGAGGAGGCTGAGCATGCGGCAAGCGTAGCCAAGGAGGAGGCGGTGGCGGAGCAACGCGAGGCGATGGTCAAGGCAGAGACGGCGCATCGGAAGGCGATGGCCGAGGCTGAGGCACAGCAGCAGACCGCCGCCGCGACGCTCGCGCGCACGGTGGCGCAGGCCGAGGACCTCTGTGGGGAGAAGATTGCACTGCAGGCCGACGTCGCAGTCAAGGCGCAGGCAGAGGCGGCGTTGCGGGCGGCCCTACGCGGCAAGGAGGTTGAGCTAGCGGCCGCGCAGGCTGCCGCGGAGGCACAACGTGAGGCAGCAAGCTCTCTTGAGCGCGCGGCGGCGGAGGCGATGGAGCGGGTAGCTGCCCTCGAGGCCACCGCCGAGGCGACGGGCGCGCGCACGGCCTCGCTGGAAGCGACCGCACGACAAGCCGACGAGCGCGCGAGGGCCGCCGAGGCTGCTGCGCAACAGGCCGAGCAGCGGACCGCCGCGGGCTTCAATGAGCTCCAGCGCTACCGCGATCGAGCGGGCGTGGCGCTCGAGGAGAAGGACAAGGACCTAGCGAGCATGCGAGAGCAACTCCGGCTGTTGACCGGCCGAGTCGCCGAGGCCGAGGCCGTGCAGCGAACCTCGAGAGCGGAGGTGACGGAGGCGCAGCGGAGCGCGAGTGAAGCACGCGAGGCAGCGGAGCGCGCGCGCCGCGAGGCGGGTGCCGTGGCCGAAGCGGCCGCCGCCGCCGCGCGCGCGGAGGCACAGAATGAGGCGGAGGCGGCGCGGCGGGAGGCAGCGCTGGCGGCGCACAGGGCCGAGGCGGTCGAGGCGCGCGCGGCGGCCCTGGCAGAAGAGCTTAGCGTAGCCCGCATGGGATCGGCGGTCGGCGCCCCGGCTCCGCCCGACGCATCACCAGCGCGGCCAGCGCGCCAGTCAGCGCTCGAGCTACCCACGCCGGCGACTGGCGGTGCTTCCCTTGCAGCGACGCTCGAAGCCACGTCAGCTCAACTGCGTCAGCTGCACCTCGAGCACAAGCGACTGCGAGCGCATGCGGCGGATCTGGAGGCTCGGAGCTTCGCCGATGAGGGCAACGCTGCGCGTGGCCGTGAGCATGCCATTGACATGGAGCCAATGTCAGAGAATATGAAGCGGCGTGGCCCCTCCCATGGTGCCGATATGGAGCCGTTGCTCGCGTCGCCGGGCCGAGACGTGGCCTCGCCCTCCGGCAAGGCAGCCGGTGGTCGCGTGGCTGGGGCGCGTGAGCGGCTGTCGCGGCTCACGCCGCGGCAGCTGCTGCTCGGGCTGTACGTGCTCGCTCTGCACGTGATGCTGCTTCTGAACCAGGCCGCGTGTCGGGCCGCGCGTAGCGTGGCGGAGCACTGAGCACGAGCTGAGCTAGTATACGATTACGGCTTGTTGTGGTGAGTATTCAATACCGTCTCGACATGGTGCGCTGTAGTGAGGTTGTGATGTGTCGTGTGGGGAGGTGTCGGCCGTTCGCGGCGTGTGGGAGAGCGGGGTCGGGGCGCGGGGGCGAGCGTGGGCGTGGCTGCGTAGTGCTTGCCCGGGTAGCGGGTTGACATGATCACCGATCGCCGCGCATCGCCCGATGATTATTTCAAACGATGCGCGTCGACCCGACGACGGTCCGCGCGGCGTGTGCTGCGCGTTCCGCCGGGCTTATCCGGCCCGCGCGGGCATCCGCCGGGGCGCCGGCGCCGGGCCACGAGCGCCCCCGAGACCGCGCGGATCCGCCCGCACGGTCGCCGGCACCCGCCACCGACACGAGAGCGGGGGACCCGGCACCCGCCCCAGTTGAGTGAATATGGGCCCTGGGGGCGAGGGCTGGGGACCCGCTTTTCCTTCCGTCTCTGCGTCACCGTACCTTGCGTCGTACATGTAGCTACCCGTTACATGTATGAAAAAACAGCTGTGCTACCGTCTACTTCTCGGGACGCTCGGGTTCGTTCGACGGGTTCGTGCTACACCTGACAGAGAAACGACTGCCGAAAGCGTCAAGGCGCAGGGGTATCCCGGTAGTCCCCGTGAGATCCTGTCCTCGTGTGCGCGTTGTACATCTCCGGAAGATTGAGCACTCGGTCCTGATGATTTCTGACAATTCTGGGCATGCGGAAACGTATCGTGTTCTCACAATGGTGCGAAAAGAAGGGGCACCTCCACAACAAGTCGCACACAGTCGGCGGATTGGGGCCTTTGGGATGTGATCTGGCCCAATCCGTCAGAACTGACGTTGCTGTGACGTCGCTCACGTTGTTCCGGCACCCCATGTTGCTGCATCCCGCCCCCATTCCCACCGTAGCCATGGTGATTATGTCGGTCGATCGCGTCAGCCTCTCGGCAATCATATCCAAAAGAGAGGGAATGTAGTAGCGCCCACTGATCATGACGACATACGTTGCGTTTCGAATCCGCTGAGAGCGTTGTCGGGCCACGTTCAGCGCGATGAGCTCGTGCTCGCCTACAAAAGGAGTTTCCCGTTCGCAGAGTTCGATTGCCACCGTCTTGTTGTGCTTGAATGCTACCAATTCTAAGTTTGGATATTCCTGTGCGTATGACCTATTGGGCAGCAACGTCTCCGGCGGGTCGTGATTCTCCGCGATGACGACTGCGTCACGCTGCCGCCGGTCTTGCTGCCAGAGGTGAAGGCTCCTTGAAAACCACTGTCTGCGTTCCTCCATGCCGCTATCGCATTCCTGTACAGACTTGCCGCACAGCCGTTCGGGTCACGCTAACGGTGAGGACGATCGCAATACAGACCTCACCCGCACCGCCGGTCGTGATGCGCATACACATGGCGTCGGCGATGCAACAGAGTTCGGACACGTGAAGCTCTTGGAAGTGTCGAAGGATAGGATCGCGATACAGCACACAGTACAGGTTGGTACTGTACCGGTACCGCGTTCTTCTTCTTGTGGGGTTTTCCTCTCGCGGAGCTGTGTTTGGGGGGTTAGAGCCCGAAGCATACTATGTGCCATTCGCAACGGCGCCGGCCGCGGTGTCGACCGCGGTGTCGATCACCCCTAGACATAGCTCATAGGCGGGGTAATCGTACCTCATCGGGATAGGGGGTAGATACCGGGGATATAGGCTTTGAACACTGTGCGAGACTGTGGGGCGCACTTTTTTGACCAAGCGGGGGACCTTGTCACTACTCAGGTAATTACCTCATGGGTTTAGTCTAGTTTGAATACCTATATAGAGAGCCGGTCCACCACCATCCACGATCCCCCTGTAGACCACGGTTATCCTTATCGGTTTGCGGGCGGGGTCTGACGGGCCCGGAGAGCGAGACGCGAGGCCGACGGCCCGCGCGGGCGGCGGGACGGGCGGGAAGATCATGGCGCCCTGTGTATCAGGTGTTGGGGTCGATTAAGTATTCGATTATGATAATGCCATCACCTTGTGGACTCGCTTTCACGTTTTTGCCGAGTTCTGTGGAACACCCTCCTTTTTTTCTCTAAGGGGCGGAACGCATTTGAGCGCGTCGCTGCCGGGC
>ENA-UOXO01001703-UOXO01001703.1-mixed-culture-metagenome-genome-assembly--contig:-NODE-1703-length-14428-cov-46.808808_pt1 | contig 14428 bp, 3 predicted proteins | sample MGYA00238162_ERZ761640 | MGnify/ENA primary metagenome ERZ761640 (study PRJEB28914, sample SAMN08778297) | mixed culture metagenome | isolation source: Freshwater growth medium | place: USA...
GTCTCATCACACGTTGAGTTCACGGCCGCTTAACTGTTGGGGTCAAGCGGCAAAATATTTCAATCCACATTCACACCTACATGTTCACAGTTGTGGCCGGGCGCTCCCTCTCTCGAGGATGGCAGAGGGCGACTCGGCTGCCGACGCGCCTCGGTGCCGCTTCTGCTTTGAAGGTGACGATTCGGAAGAGCTCATCGCGCCGTGCGACTGCTCCGGCTTTCAAAAATGGGTCCATCTGAGCTGTCAGCAAAAGTGGCAGGCGCATCGGCTGCTTGAAGCCGCTTCGAGGGAGCGCCACAACTACGACCCCGAGCGCTTTCTGAAGTGCGAGGTCTGCCATGCTCGATTGCGAACCGCTCGGCTTTCGAGCGAGGCGCTGCTCGATCTCGTGCGGCCCGACTCGGGTGCCTCGATCGTGGCTGCGCTTCAGTCGCCCGTGCTGCTTGTCGCCACTCGCACGTCGTTAGGCGACGTGGGCGAGCTGCCGCCCGCGCTGAACATGATGCTGCGCATTCGGGGAGGGCATTGGATCTCGTGCGTCTTCCTGCTCTACGCGCGCGAGGCGGGCGCGGGCACGGACGGCTCAGATTGTATCTGCGGCGTCAACCTGAGCCGGGAGATCATGGTCCATGACAATGGCGCCATCACGGGCGTCAGCCCCAGCGAGGTGCTATCGTCCGACGTGATCCAAGAGATGCTGGAGCGCCTCAACACAAAAGACCTCCTGCTCGCGGCTGTCGCGGCGGCGCGTGCGGCCGGTGTGACGGTTCGGTTTTTCATCGGCGGCCCTTGTGCCCGAAACGACATTGTGGTCGTTCACGAAGAGACCGAAGGGTCGCATGCGGGCAGCAGCGCGGCGACTTCGGATGGGCGAGTGCGCCATGGAGTCAACGTGCTCGAGGTTCTCGAGGCAGCGACGGAGCGAGCCCAACGTGCAGCAGCAGCGGGCGGCGAGCAGCAGCAGCAGCAGCAGCCTCAGCAATTGCCTGTTGTTCTCCTCTGTCTTGGGCACGCGCGCTGGAGCCACACGCAGCTCCAAAACGAGATGCTGCGTGGCAGCTGGGGTATCAATGCACGCGCGGCCACTGGCGAGCTCCTTGCAAGGGCGCCCTTGGTGCACGCCGAGTTTGTGAGTGCAGCCTCGGGCACGCGGTACGTCCACGAGCCTCGCGGGCCGGAGGAGGACTGATGCTCTGGACGAACAGTCACACAGTACTCAAGCAGTATCAGGATGTGGACGAGGACTGAGCGCGCGCTCGCTCAACAGACGTACCTCACACAATCACAAAGTGTATTTTGCCGCAGTGCTCCGGCTAGCAATTCCGCGATGTTCACGCGTGCGTTACACTCTCCGTGCTTTCTTCACTAGGAATTCAATGCAACTCATTTTTACGGACGTTCCCTACCCAGGAGAGATAGTTGGCCCAGAAGAAGTTCTTGGTCGATATGAATGCTACGCGATAGTTGAGCGGCACCAAAGTAAAGGTGGCCACGTGCACCACGCTCCAATATAGCCAATTGACTTGCAAGGTGGGCCAAAGTCGTTCGGATGCCGATATGCATGCCTCAGATAGACTTGAACCGCTGCTGAGCGCGTGTTGCCACACGAAATATCCAAACGTGAGCGGCGGTGTGTAGACGAGCTGGTCAAGCAGCACCTTGGCAGCAACGCCACGGGCGCCTTTTAATCGCACGGCCCAATCCAGACCTTGGTACCACAGATGCCCAAGCGGCCCGTTGAACAGAGCGCCCCAGCCAAGCATCCGGACGACACGTGCACGGTCCACGGACTCGTGCTTCTCAAGAAGTTGACAGGTGATGTCGCCCGCACCGAGTAAAGCGCCGGACGTTGCGCCCTTGATGAGCAGAGGGCGAGTGCTGTTGAGGTGGTCATAGTTTCGGGCAACCATAGAGGGCCATCCTTTGGCGAAGCGCATCTTCACACGAGGCGTCGGTCGTGTGGTTGGTCATCTTCATGTGCGAGACGAACGCGAGAGAGTTTCGCAAACACAGCCGTCGTCCCGAGCACATTCCTCTACAAGTCAAGAGATGAGACGAGCGAGCCGCGGGCTACGTGCATGCGGCCGCCGTCCCGAGCACGTCCCAGGGTTCACAGGAAATCAGGAAATACCGTCGGAGCATGCTCGCGTCGGTCGGATTCAAGCACAAGCATATTCAACATTTCAACAACCGAATTCAATTATTCAAATCGCAAAGTGCCGCGACTCTCCCCCCCGTCAACACCGAAGAGCCTTTACTGAACTACGTAATCTCACAATGTCGGGGTGGTTCAGCTCCACGCCCAGCACAACCCGAATCCCGTTGCCTGCCTGATTCTTTACGCTGTGCTCGAACGAATCGTCAAAGACCTGAAGCTCCCCGGGTGAACCCCACCGCCGCGTCTCCTCAGCGACGCGCAGTAGCGACGCCGATGCATTTGCAGCGGGCAGCAGCACCGCCATGTGGAGGAACAGCCGGCGGTTGCTCTGTCCAAAATGGGGCAAGAGCGAGGCACCTGGTCCAAGCTCAAAGAGCTTGACCTTACCGCCAAACTCGCGCTTGCCGTCGGCCGTTGCGGCAAATGCTTTCAGCGTCGCGCACGTTCTCTGTAGGAGGTCAGTGCAGATCGATGCATTCCAGCCATGCTGCGCGTCAAAGAGCGTGATCTGCCTCCACAGGCCTGCTTCGATCAGCTCGTAGGCAACGCTATCCGTGTCCCTGGACCAGAGACTCGATGGCGGCGGCTGCAGTTCTGAGGACCCGTCTTCTGATCCCCCACCACGTCGTCGGACAAACGGGCGTAGCTCGCGCAGCAACGACGGACCCTTCTGTCGGAGCAGCCGGCCAGCCGCAAACGAGTCTGGATTCCAAAAGGGCAGCGCTCGAAGCCCCGTCTGGTAGCCATGCAGCGGCGTTGGCATCTGCCACGACGTGGCATATGGACATCGCGTCTTCGCGACTTCTGCAAAGTGCGACTCGGCGGCGCTCGAGTTGATTTCGCTGCGGAGCAGGTTGATCGTCTGGCCTGCGGCTGTGCAAAAGCAACCATCGTCGGCAGCACATGCAGGAAGCCTTTCTAGTTGACGCGCATATTGCAGCGCGGTGCGCCTCCATCCGCACATGGCTGAAATTGTCAAGAGGTTTCGCACCTCGGCGATGGCGTCCTCGCCCGTTGCGGGTCGCAGCATTCGTTGCCTGCGAAGGTATGCCAGCGCTCTCGCACCGAGCGCTGCGCGGTCTGCTCGTCCAGCGACGGCGCTCTCGAGGAAGGCGGTACCTACCGCGTGCGCTGCGGCGTTAACCTCTGCAAAGTCCGTCAGCCGCGACACGGCGGCCAACTCTGCGGGATCGGCCGTGCAGGATGTGCTCGCCATCCCGCCGCTCGCGGGTGTGTGCGCAGGCACGTTTGCGGACCTTTGTGTCGAGGTTGCAGGCCAAACCGTCTCATCTATTCACAGCCAATGTTTAGAATTCACACTGGCTAGTCTGGCTGGGTGGGGGGACCCGGGGGTACAACCGCGCCTCATGTTCGTACCGGTCCCCTTGTCTTTTTACCGGTCCCCTTGTTTGTGTGTCCTGTGTGTCCCGGCTCCCCGGTGTCTTTACCGCCGGGGTCCCGGTAGAGAATCACGCTCAACTGATTTCATCGGCGATTTTATTCTTAAACCGCGCTGAGCGCGGTGTGTGCACAGATCGGTATTTATGTGCACAGATCTCCGATTCTAAAAGTACTCTAAAGCGTCGTCTAAAGTGTGCACAGATTGTGCAAAGTTCACATAGTGTGCAGAGTGCACTCAGTCTCAGACCACAGATTAATCATTAAATGAAAACCGGACCGGCGCGAGGACTTTCTATGTACTATGAAAACCGGGCCACGGCCTACATGTATCGAGTATCGTGATCAGCACCCCGAGATTGATTGTATGATAGATTATCAAGCCGCTCTGCTAGCGGAAAGCGGGGTGGTTAAGAGCGTAGATACACATACGACATTAGTATCCCGGACACGAGCCGCGCTGCGGCTTAATCGTTCATGTATGATTTGCGACCGCGAGTACGAATTAATGACCGTGTAAGCCTGTAAGCTATACACGACGAGAGACTGGGTAGATACCGTACGGGTACCGGTACTGCTGCTGCTGCTGCTCAACACAACGCGCAAAACTCCGGTACGCCGGGTACGGACCCGGAAGCACGAGGGCCTCTATCGCTGATGGCAGTTCGTTGCCCACCGATGCGTTTTCAACCATTCCAAAGTGTGTAGTGTCTCCCCTGCAATCCCCCCCAGAGGGCCGGCCGGCTCAGAAGGCTTCGTCTGTTGACGCATGGGGTCTCGATTAGATGGCCGCCTTTGCGCGAAATCAGCTCGAAACGCGTCTAGTCCGTGGCAGCCAGCGCAAGCAAGGGACGGGGGACGGCCGAGGAGCGTGCCAACCCACCACCGTGAGTCAGGGATGCCGTGCTGTTGTGCGTGTCAGGGAGGCAGCATGGGAGGCAGAGAGGGGCTCGAGAGAGGAGTGCAGACCGGCGTGTCTGGCCTGCGCGCTCGCGTACAAGTAGGTTGTGTACAAACCCCGACTGACGTGTCACCGTGAGGTGTATCCATAGAAGCCTTGGGGTTTAGGACGTGAACGGGGGTATTTGGCACAACGTGCACATCTGGAGTCGCCTGGTTGGACATTAGTGAGCTAGTCGCCGTCTCTGATAGGCTACCAAACGATAACAAGTGAGATGGAGCTTGGGCAGGAGCCCGGCGAGGTGGGAAAAGAAACTTGGCGCTGCTTCTCACGGCCGTGCGGCGGCGGACGAGCGACGAGAAGAAGATGTTCCACGGCCTCTTTGAAAGGCGAGGGCGCGGAGGGCGACGGGCAGTTCTCGGAGGCGGCGTTGAGGAGGAGGCGCTCGCGCGCGAGGCGGAGCGAGATCCACCGTTGCTCCCTGTGGAAGGACAAGGCAATTGACTACCCTGGCAACCACCGTCCTTAGCCGTGAGAATGCACAAAGCAAAGAAGCCGAGCAAGAGAAAAAGCAGAAAGGGCCAAAGCAGAACCTGTTTGGCCCAAATGGCGCGTTGCACTGGCTCAGAGCCGCAGAGACAGACTGTGGCAATGTAGATCGAGGCCATCATTTCGCCAAGCAACAAGCTAGTGAAGACGAACATGATCGGGGATATGCTGCTTAGTGGCCAGCTGGTTCCGATCGGCGCGTACCACCAGCCAAGGCATGCGGTACAAAAATCTGGAGAGTGTCCACGTCCGTCGCAGTAAGGAAAAGTAACCAGGATGAGAACGTAGCAAACAGGCAGGATCACGGCAAATATAAGGGCGAGGATGCCGTGCTGTCTTCGGCCGCCACAACCACGTTCGTAGAGTGGATTCGGGCAAAGTGAATAGGACCCAAAGGGGACGAGGACGAGGACGATCAATGGGATGCTGTAGATCCAATGCTGAGTTTGCGCGGTGGCGATTATCGCCGGGCAGACCAGTGGCGGGAGCGGCGGGAGCGGCGGGGCTCGGGGCAGCGGCGGGGGTCGGGCCAGGACGGGCCAGGACGGGCTACGGGCCAATGGCGGGGGTCGGCGGAGCAATGGAGCGGAAGGTGGTTTGTGGGGTGATATGCCGCAGTCGAAGCAATCGGTGCCGAGTTTGCAATCGCTATACCTGGAGCCCGGGCCGCCATCGTCACACACGCGATCGAAGGCGTAATTGCACGTGTTTGTGCAGGTGGCGTCTGCACTGGTGAAGCCCACCATCATGGCGAGGAAGCCCCCCATCATCGACAACCGGGCCATTGGAGGAGTCTTGTGGTGGTACAGGTACTGTTCTGTGCCCAACATCGGGACCCTGTGTGTGATGACCCTTTTTTCCCCAAACTTCGAGACCTGTGAAGTACCGGTACAGTAGTTCATCTCGTAAGTCGCTCGTCAAGAGGAAAATCATTTCCGAGCAGGGGCATAGTTTTGCTTTTCCGGGAGTTGCTTTGGGTCCGTACTGTACCGGGTACCCGTAATAAAGGTCGGAGGCTCCGTTCGGACGGGGAAACGAGTGAAAGGGTGGCGCCGGCTTCGTTTGCCGCGGCCGCGGGCTCAGCAAGCTGCCGCGGAGGTGGACGCACAGATGCGCGGCTCGCTGGTTTACACACCGCCACCACCGCCGCCATCATCACAGGCCCAGCACGGGCCACCAAAGAACACAGTCGACAATCCACCTCCGCCGCCAAAGCCGGAACCACGGTTCACCGTCGCCAGCCCACCGCCGCCGCCGCCAAATCCACTGCAGGCCCGGTCATCCCCATCGACATCGGGTGCAACGGGCGGCGCCAAGGGCGCCGCCACCGCCGTCACCGCCAGGAAGAGCTGGTGGCCGATCCTACGCGCACCGCCAGCCGCGTCATGGCCGCCGACTGCTCCTCTTCTGAGCGTGGGAAACCCCGGTCTTGAAGGGGGGGGGCAGCCTACGGTCGGGTTTGGGGGGGTGCAGAGCGCCGCCGCTGTGGTGCGCGCAGTGGCCGACGCGGATGCGGTGGCGCTGGTGGCATTATTGCAAGCATGCGCCATCGGTGTGCGGACGCCCGCGGCGACTGGTATTGCAATTCTCGCCAACGCACCACCAGGGGAAGCGACAAACCCAATGCGCGAGTCTCTCGCCGCGGCCGGCGCCGTCCCGCCGCTGGTGGCGATGCTGAGAGATGGCACCGCTGAGGAGCAGGCTGCAGCCGCGGAGGCGTTGTGGAAGTTAGCGCGCAACACTGCCAACAAGAAGACAATCGCGGCGGCAGGCGGCATCGAGGCGCTTGTAAAGCTCACTCGCAAGGGCGACACTGCAGGCAAGTCAAAGGGAGCCAGAGCGTTGTGGAGTCTGGCGTTCAGCGACGCTTCCAACAAGGCGGGGATAACGGCGGCGGGTGGCATCGCACCGCTCGTGGCGCTCGTGCGCGACGGCGACGCTGAAGGCAAGGCGAACGCAGCCGGCGCGTTGCAGAATTTGGCACGCGGCGACGAAGCCATCAGTGCGGCGATCCGAGCGGCGGGCGGTATCGCACCGCTCGTGACTCTCGTGCGCGACGGCGACGCTGTTGGCAAGGCGAATGCAGCCGGCGCGTTGTGGAGTCTGGCGTTCAGCGACGCTGCCAACAAGGCGGGGATCACGGCGGCAGGCGGTATCGCACCGCTCGTGACGCTCGTGCACGACGGCGACGCTGCAGGCAAGGCGAACGCAGCCGGCGCGTTGGATAGTCTGGCCCGCGGCAACGATGGCATCAAGGCGGCGATCCGAGCGGCGGGTGGTATCGAGGCGCTCGTGACGCTCGTGCGCGACGGCGACGCTGTTGGCAAGGCGAACGCAGCCGGCGCGTTGTGGAGTCAGGCGAACGGCGACGCTGCCAACCAGGCGGGGATCACGGCGGCAGGCGCTATCGCACCGCTCGTGGTGCTCGTGCGTGACGGTGACGCATTAGGCAAGTCAAAGGCAGCCGGCGCATTGTGGAGTCTGGCGAACGGCGGCGCTGCCAACCAGGCGGGGATCACGGCAGCAGGCGGTATCGCACCACTCGTGGTGCTCGTGCGCGACGGCGACGCTGAAGGCAAGGTGAACGCAGCCGGCGCGTTGAAAGGTCTTGCCCGCGGCGACGATGCCATCAGGGCGGCGATCCGAGCGGCGTGCGGCGTCGAGGCGCTCTTGGCGCCGAATGCCGACGGCGCCACCATATTGAAGGAACTGGCGGTCGATATTGCATGGAAGGAGGAGGAGGAGGAGGAGGAGGAGGAGGAGGAGGAGGAGGAGGAGGAGGACCCTTTCGGTGTCGGTGGCGGCTTCTTTGGCGGAAGCGGCGGCAAGGCCGCCCTCCCGAAGCGGAACTCGCTCTTTGCAGGGGGGCTCTTTGGCGAGGAGGGTGCCGCTGCCGCCGCCAAGCCTGGCTCCAAATCGGGCTCCGGGCTCACTGCCGCCGCCACCGCCGCGCCCTCGGGCCCTCCTACAAAGGTGGACTATGCGTCTCTCTTTGGAGTGGGGGACGAGGAAGAGGAGACGCCGGTGGCCGTCGCCGCCGCGCCTGCGAAGCCCGTCGCTTCGAGTGCGGGCCTGTTTGGGGAGGTGCCTGACGTCGCCAAGCCGACCGCAGCCAGCAACGCGCTCGCTGCCGCCATGCTCGCGGCCGAGAGGTCGAAGAAGAAGCCGGGCGGCGGTGGCGGGCTCTTCGGAGGTGGCGACGACGACGACGACGAGGACGTCTTTGGCCCGCCGCCGCCAAAAGCGCCTCCAAAGGCGCCGCCCGCACCCCCGCCGCCCGCAGCCCCGAAGCCGAAGCTGCACGCGAGCGGCGGCGGCGGCCTCTTTGGCGGCGACGACGACGATGATGGCGGGCTCTTTGGCGGTGCGCCCAAGAAGCTCCCCGCGGCGCCTCCCAAGCCGCCCGCCGCGCCGCCGGCTGCGAAGCCCAAGGGCGGCGGCGGCGGCCTGTTCGGCGACGACGACGACGGTGACGGCGATGGCGGACTGTTCGGCCGTCCGAAGCCCACGCCGCCGCCAAAGCAGGCCGCCGCGCCTGCGCCGCCGCCTGCGCCGCCGCCCGCGCCGCCAGCCGCAGCCAAGAGCGCTTTGTTCGGCGGCGACGACGAGGACGAGGCGCCGGCGCCAGCGCCAAAGCCAAAGCTGCCTGCGGGCGCAGCGGCCGGTGGGCCGTTGGCGGCGATGGCGGGTTTGATGAAGGGCCGACCGGCGCGGCCTCCTAGTGATGACGAAGACGACGGCGAGTTTGAGGACAAGCCGCCGCCGCCACCGCGACCGCCCGCACCGCCGCCCGCGCCGCCGCCCGCGCCGCCAGCCGCAGCCAAGAGCGCCTTGCTCGGCGGCGACGACGCGGAGGAGGAGGAGGAGGCGCCGGCGCCAGCACCAAAGCCAAAGCTGCCTGCGGGCGCAGCGGCCGGTGGGCCGATGGCGGCGATGGCGGGCTTGATGAAGGGCCGACCGGCGCGGCCTCCGAGCGATGACGAGGACGACAACGACGACGACTTCGTGGACAAGCCGGAACCGCCACCGCCACCGCCCGCGCCGCCGCCCGCGCCGCCGCTCGCGCCGCCGCCCGCGCCGCCAGCCGCAGCCAAGAGCGCTTTGTTCGGCGGCGACGACGAGGACGAGGCGCCGGCGCCAGCGCCAAAGCCAAAGCTGCCTGCGGGCGCAGCGGCCGGTGGGCCGATGGCGGCGATGGCGGGTTTGATGAAGGGCCGACCGGCGCGGCCTCCTAGCGATGACGAGGACGACAACGACGACGAGTTTGAGGACAAGCCGGCCGAGCCCGCGCCCCCTAAGCCCTCGCCACCGCCACCGCCACCGCCACCGCCGCCGCCCGCACCGCCGCCCGCGCCGCCCGCGCCCCCTAAGCCCGCGCCCGCGCCCGACGCCAACGAGGACGACGAGGACGACGAGGATGCGCCTAAGAAGGGAGTCGCCGCCCTAAAAGGGAAGCTGGGCAATCTCAACTTCATGATGCCCGGCGCAGCGCCGCCCTCCCGGAAGCCGAAGGCCGCTGCCGCCGAGGAGGAGCCGTCGAGCAGCGGTGCTGGCGCGGCCGCCTCGGCGACCGCTGGCGGCGCAGCAGCCGTGCCGACCAGCAAAGCCGATCCCACTGCCGATGACACGCTGCTCGCCGCCCAGCTCTCTCGCGCCAAGGGTGCTGGCGGGAGGGCGCGCCGCCCCCCCTCGAAGAAGTCCGCAGCTGCCGCCGCCATGGACGACGATGAGCCCGCGGAGAACGCCGCGCCGCCGCCGCCCGCGCCGCCGCCGCCCGCAGACGAGGAGAAGCCCCCCTCCGCCTCCGCCTCCAAGCCCAAGCCCGCCACCAGCAGCCTGTTTGGGGACGAGGACGATGCGCCCTTGCCTGCCAAGCCCGCGGCGGCCGCCGCCAAGGCGCCTGCGCCTGCGCCTGCCAAAAAAAGCCAATCGCTCTTTGGCGACGACGACGAGGAGGAGGCGGGCGGCGGCCTGTTTGGCGGCTCCAAGCCAATCGCGGCTCCCTATACTCCCAAGCCCGCTGCCGGGGCCGCTGCCAAGAAGCCGAGCCTCTTTGGCGACGACGATGACGACGCGGGCGGCGGGAGCCTCTTTGGTGGCGTACCGGCGCCCAAGGGTGGTGGCAGCAAGAAGCCGAGCAAGGGCCTCTTCGACGAGGACGATGCGCCCTTGCCTGCCAAGCCCGCGGCCGCCGCCGCCAAAGCGCCTGCACCTGCCAAAAAAGGCAAGTCGCTCGTTGACGACGACGACGAGGCGGGCGGCGGCCTGTTTGGCGGTTCTAAGCCGATCGCGGCTCGCAAGCCCGCTGCCGGGACCGCTGCCAAGAAGCCGTGCAAGAGCCTTTTTGACGATGAGGACGACGATGACGTCGAGGCGCTCGTGACGCTCTTGCGCGACGGTGACTCTCTAGGCAAGGCGAACGCAGCTGCCGCGTTGCAGAATCTGGCGGCAGCTGATGATAAGAACAAGGCGGCTATCCGGGCCGCGCGTGGAATCTATGCTCTCTTGGCGCTCGTGCGCGACGGCGACGCTGCAGGCAAGGCGAATGCAGCCGGTGCGCTGGGGAATCTGGCGTACGGTAACGATGCCAACAAGGTGGTGATCCGGACCTCGGGCGGCGTTGGGGCGCTCGTAGTGCTCGTACGCGAAAGCGATGCTAGAGGCAAGGCGAGTGCAGCCGTAGCGTTGCTGAATCTGGCGTACGGTAACGATGCCAACAAGGCCGCGATCCGGAAGGCGGATGGCGTCAAGCCGCTCGTGACGCTCGTGCGCGACGGCGACGCTGCAGGTAAGGCGAACGCAGCCGGCGTGTTGCGGCATCTGGCGGACGGCGACGTTGCCAACAAGGCGGAGATCCGGGCTATGGGCGGTGTCGATGCTCTCGTGGTGCTCGTGCGCGACGGCGACGTGTTAGGCAAATCCAATGCAGCCGCCGCGCTGTGTGGTCTGGCGTTCAACGACGCTGCCAACCAGGCGGCGATAAAGGCAGCAGGTGGCATCGATGCGCTCGTGACGCTCGTACGCGACGGCGACGCTGCAGGCAAGGCTTACGCAGCCGGCGTGTTGCGGCATCTGGCGGGCGGCGAGGATGCCAACAAGGCGGAGATCCGGGCTATGGGCGGTGTCGATGCTCTCGTGACGCTCGTACGCGACGGCGACATGTTAGGCAAATCCAATGCAGCCGCCGCGCTGTGTGGTCTGGCGTTCAACGACGCTGCCAACCAGGCGGCGATAAAGGCAGCAGGTGGCATCGATGCGCTCGTGACGCTCGTACGCGACGGCGACGCTGCAGGCAAGGCTTACGCAGCCGGCGTGTTGCGGCATCTGGCGGACGGCGACGTTGCCAACAAGGCGGCCATACGGGCCGCGGGCGGCATCGGTGCTCTCGTGGTGCTCGTGCGCGACGGCGACGCTGATGGCAAGGCGAGCGCAGCTGACGTGTTGCAGCATTTGGTGGACGCGGGCGGCATCGATGCGCTCGTGACGCTCGTGCGCGACGGCGACGCTGCAGGAACGGCGTACGCAGCCAGCGCTTTGCGAAATTTGGCGTCCTGCGACGATGCCAACAAGGCGGCTATCCGGGCCGCGGGCGGTATCGAGGCGCTCGTGACGCTCGTGCGCGACGGCGACGCTGCTGGCACGGCGTACGCAGCCAGCGCGTTGCAAAATCTGGCGTGCTGCGACGCTGCCAACCAGGCGGCGATCCGAGCGGCGGGTGGAATCGATGTGCTCGTGACGCTCGTGCGCGACGGCGACGCTGCAGGCAAGGCGAACGCAGCCGGCGCGTTGGATAGTCTGGCCCGCGGCGAGGATGCCAACAAGGCGGAGATCCGGGCTTTGGGTGGCATCGGTGCTCTCGTGGCGCTCTTGCGCGAAGGCGACGCTTTGGGCAAATCCAATGCAGCCGCCGCGCTGTGTGGTCTGGCGTTCAACGACGCTGCCAACCAGGCGGCGATAAAGGCAGCAGGTGGCATCAAGCCGCTCGTGACGCTCGTGCGTGACGGCGACGCTGCAGGCAAGGCGAGCGCAGCCGACGTGCTGCGGCATCTGGCGGACGGCGACGTTGCCAACAAGGCGGCCATACGGGCCGCAGGCGGTGTCGATGCTCTCGTGGTGCTCGTGCGCGACGGCGACGCTGATGGCAAGGCGAACGCAGCGGCCGCATTGCAGAATCTGGCGGCAGCTGATGATGCCAGCAAGGCGGCTATCCGGGCAGCGGGCGGCATCGATGCGCTCGTGACGCTCGTGCGCGACGGCGACGCTGCAGGCAAGGCGAACGCAGCCGGCGCGTTGCTTCATGCGGCGCGCCCAAAACTTGAGATTGGCTTGTTCGGTGACGAGGACGAGGAGGACGGCGGTATGTTCGGCCCTCCAAAGACCGAGGCCACTGCCGCTGCCGCTGCCGCGCTTGCGCCGACTCCTGTCAAGCCTGCCGCCAAAAAGGGCGGCATCGAGGCGCTCGTGACGCTCGTGCGCGACGGCGACGCTGAAGGCAGGGCGTACGCAGCCGGCGCGTTGCAGAATCTGGCGGCAGCTGATGATGCAAACAAGGCGACAATCTGGGCGGCGGGCGGCATCGAGGTGCTCGTGACGCTCGTGCGCGACGGCGACGCTGCAGGTAAGGCGAACGCAGCCGGCGCGTTGTGGGGTCTGTCGGCAGGTGAAGGTGGCATCACGGCTGCGATCATAGCGGCGGGCGGCATTGAGGCGCTCGTGGCGCTCGTGCGCGACGGCGACGCTGCTGGCACGGCGTACGCAGCCAGCGCGTTGCAGAATCTGGCGGCAGATGACGATGACAACAAGGCGGCGATCCGGGCGGCGGGCGGCATCGATGCGCTCGTGACGCTCGTGCGCAACGGCGACGCTGCAGGTAAGGCGTGCTCAGCCGGCGCGTTGTGGGGTCTGTCGGCAGGAGACGGTGGCATCACGGCGGCGATCAGAGCAGCGGGCGGCATCGATGTGCTCGTGGCGCTCGTGCGCGACGGCGACGCTGAAGGCAAGGCGAACGCAGCCGGCGCGTTGTGGAATCTGGCGGCAGATGATGTTGCCACAAAGGCCGCAATCCGGGGAGCGGGTGGAATCGATGCGCTCGTGACGCTCGTGCGCAACGGCGACGCTGCAGGCAAGGCGAACGCAGTCGGCTCGCTGCAGATTCTGGCGACAGATGACGATTCCAACGCTACTCCTCAGCCTTCCCCTCCTGCCCCTTCAAACCTGCTCCTAGGCAATGTGACGCCGACGCCTACTCAGCCTTCCCCTCCACCCCCTGTCCATGGGAGCAACTGGCTGGCAAGCTTGAATCAAGCCGGCCTAAAATTGGGTCGGAATCCCATTTTTGGACTCCGAAAGGCCTCCAACGGCACGCCGACACTGCATGTGGTAAGCACGCCGGCAGTGGCAAGCACGCCGGCAGTGGTCAACACGCCGGCAGCGGTCAACACGCCGGCAGCAGTTGGTTCGCCAAGATCGCTCACAGGAGCAAGCACTTCGAGAGCGCCTGGAGAGTCGCAACCGGTCCCAGCGCATGTGTGGATGTGGGAGGATGGTGCTGTTGGCAGCGGGGCATGGCAGCTCTTCGACACCGCCTCGGAGGAGACGTTCCGAAACCATGAGGCGGGGGGTGTCCTGCGCTTCCGAATCGAAATCCGCGGGCAGGCGTACGACGTGGACCTGAGCCAATGCACGCAGCAGAATGTGCGAACAGGCTTCGTGCGCAACGTCAAAAGACATGCACTGACTGATGTGGACAAGGACATGCCGAGCCTGAGTCAGTTTCCAGGCAGCTATGGGCTTGCACCGCCATACTGGGCAGCACTTCTCCCCGCAGGCCAGCTTCCTGGGGCAGCTTCAACGCAGGGTATAGGCCACGCTCCATATGTGCTGGGTGAGATCTTCTCCACGCCAAAGGGAGGGGTGTTCACGCCCAAGCCAATGCCCATCGAGCGGCACGTGACGCTGTGCGACTTCGTTCGGAGTATGATGCCTTTTCAGCTGCGTTCGCGTCTGCTCACAGTCTCGCACATTCGCAGCGAGGCCCGCTTTAACCTATACCAGGCGGCTCGCGACGCACTGATCTCACGCATTGGGAGAGCGCAGCTCAACGAGACCTGGCTCTGGCACGGCACTTCGCGCGACACGCTGGAGTCTATCGTGGCCAACGGCTTCGATCGCAACATGAACGAGCGGGGAATGTATGGCGTTGGATCCTACTTTTCAAATCAACTGGAATACTCTCTCAATGAGGCGTACGCGAAGCCTGACAACGAAGGATCGCAATGGGTACTGCTCGTGCGTGTCCTCGTGGGTCAGTCATGCGTTGGCAAGCAGGGCATGAGACAGCCTGCCAAGAAGCCTGGCGGAGGTGCAGTGCTCTATGAGAGCATGGTCGATTCGTTGCAGACGCCAAGCATCTTTGTGCTCTC
>ENA-UOXO01001716-UOXO01001716.1-mixed-culture-metagenome-genome-assembly--contig:-NODE-1716-length-14370-cov-40.705344_pt1 | contig 14370 bp, 10 predicted proteins | sample MGYA00238162_ERZ761640 | MGnify/ENA primary metagenome ERZ761640 (study PRJEB28914, sample SAMN08778297) | mixed culture metagenome | isolation source: Freshwater growth medium | place: USA...
GCTATTGACGCGCTTGGTCAGTGTGATCAAAGAGGTTTCCGTTAGTCTTTCACGCAAGTTGTCGCGTCAAACTCGAAAAGCCCATGCGTACCGAGGTTCTCTTTCCTTTCTTACTCGCGGCGCTCGCCCGTGCGTTGGACAATGGAGTCGGGCTCACACCTGCCATGGGTTGGAATAGCTGGAATCGCTTTCGCTGCGAAGGCCTCCATGAGACTTTGATCATAGAGGTCGCTGAAGCGATGGTGTCCTCCGGCCTGCGCGACGCGGGCTACGTGTATGTCAACATCGACGACTGCTGGCAGGAAACGCGCGGTGCCGACGGCCATATCATCCCGTTCAAGAGCAGATTCCCATCGGGCATGAAGGCGGTTGGCGACAAGATCCACGCGCTCGGGCTGAAGTTCGGCATCTACAGCTGCGCGGGAAAAACAACTTGCGAGGGCTGGCCGGGCTCGTACGGGCACGAGACCGTGGACGCGAACGATTACGCGAGCTGGGGCGTCGACTACCTCAAGTACGACTTCTGCGGCTTTGAGAAGGTGGAGGAGAAGAAGAGCCCGGAGCACTACTACACGCTCATGCGCGATGCGCTGAATGCGACGGGGCGGCCGATCCTTTACTCGATGTGCAATTGGGGTGTGGGTAGCCCGCACCTGTGGGGTCACAGAGTGGGCAACTCGTGGCGCACCGGGCGCGACGTCTTCGCCGTGTGGGACGAGCACGAGTGCCGGCAGGAGATGAAGCTTCCAAGCTTCCTGCAGTCGATCGAGACGGCCATAGAGCAGCAGGCGGGCGCGGCATACATCGAGGGCGCTGGCCCGGGCGGCTTCAACGATCCCGACATGCTCGTGGTCGGCCTCGACGGCATGACGCCCTACGGCATCGTGGACGAGTGCCCGCCGCACCTGCCCGCCGGAACGTGTAAAAAGGGCGACTACGTGTCGCGTGAGGTTTGGGGCGTGGTGGGCGGGCTCACGCACACAGAGCAGAAGGCGGTCTTTTCGTTTTGGTGCATGCTCGCGGCGCCGCTCATGCTCGGCAACGACCCGCGCACGATGAGCGCCGCCACCAAGCGCATCCTGACCGCGCCGCAGCTCCTGCGCATCTCGCAGGACAAGCTCGGGAAGCAGGCGAGCCGCGCATTCCAGTCGGGTGGTGGCGAGAAGCTGTCGGTGTGGGTCAAGCCACTAGACGACGGTACATACGCGGTGTTGCTCTTCAACGGCGGCGCGCGCCCGGCGGACGTGACCGTGCGCTGGAGCCGCGACCTCGCCGATGCGGCCAAGCCATGGCTGCGCGAGACGGAGCGCATGCCGCCGTGCGCCGACAAGCCCGAGGTGAAGCAATGTGGGGAATGGACGAAATCGGGTGAGTGCACCAAGAATGCAGGCTTCATGAGGGCCAACTGCCGAAGGTCGTGCGACGCGTGCCCGCCCGCCATCTACGACGGCCCCCAGGCGACAGCGCTGGTGCGAGACGCTTGGGAGGAGGAGGACCTTGGCACACACGTGGCGCTCTACACGGCGCGACACGTCGAGGCACACGAGGCACGCGTGCTCATCGTCAAGTTTGGGGAGCCGTCGAAGCTCGAGGCCGAGCTCAAAGCGCACAGGCGTCCGGCGGCGCAGCGTGGGCACGAGATCCGGGAGATTCGGAAGAGGGCCGAGGAGCCGCCCGGCGCGTTCACACCCGGCGCGTTCACACTCGGCGCCGCGGCGGTGACGCTGCAGGGATGCGCGTCGGAGCATATGGACAGCCTGCTGCTGCTCGTCCTCGCAATCGTGGTGGCAAGCTGCATGCTCCTCGTCGGGTTGCAGAAGCTTGTGCAAGGCGAGATGGGGCGCTCTCAATCAAAGGTCGGCAAGACGACGCCGGCAAAGGGACAGCACGCTTTGTGATAGCACGCTTTGTGACCCCACACACGCGTATGATCCGGCACTGTGCAACCGCTCGAGGCTGGCACGCATTTCGGGCTGCGCGGCCGCGGCCGCAGCCCGCAGGGCGCGGAGCGCGCGAGCGGGCGATGTGGGCGCTCACCACCGGCCCCACGCCACTGTTTCGACGCCCGTTCCGTTCGCTCCGCTCTCACTCTCAGCAGTTTAGCGTTATAGGACTTGCACTCCGGAGCGAGAACATCTTTCGGTCAAAATTCAAGAGTTCCATCGCGGGTCTCTCACTGTGTTCACGTACATCGTTCACACATCGACGCCCGCTCCGCGCCAACGGGCGTCCCGGACAAGTTCGCGCACTCATTGCGCTGCCTCATGTGTTGGTAACCGCATCCGTATGTACGCCGGTCCGGTGTTTTGGGATTGCTTCCTTGTTGGGTACGAAACAAATCCATTCGCTGTGAAGTGTGAACACAAATCCAAGCTCCTCATATGGAAACGAGATCCGTACAAACCATCCCGCTTGCCGTGAGCGGCGGCCCCGCGGAGAAACGCGAATGAGTTCTGCCCCTTTTGTGCGGGCTCCTGCGCCGCCCTCGCACGCAACTTTGTCTTCGAGCAGGGCAGCCGCCGCATCGGCGCGCTGCCGCCTGCTGCTGCGCGTGCGGCCGACTAGCTTGCCCTCGCTGCTGCTCTGGGCGGCCAACGAGACAGCGGCCACCATGATCAGCGGGAGCGAACGACGACGCACACGTGCGTGCACCCGGTGGTCACGCAGGTCCTGTGCCAGCAGGGCAACGGGCGGTGGGAGCCTGTGCCTCAGGTGGGTAGCCTCGGCGCTGGCTTGCCGCTTGAGCTGGGTGGCATGGTCTGCGACGCGTCTGTCGGAGGGTGCCGGGTGGCCGTGCGCACGCGCGACGGCGAGCTGCGCAATGCGACTCTCGACGGCAGCAGCAGTTCAGGCAGCAGCCACAGCGGCAGTCACAGCAGCAGCAGCAGCACCAGCAGCAGCAGCAGCACCAGCAGCACAGAAGGCAGCAGCCGCACTGCCGCCTCGGTCGTGGTGACGCCGCCGACGCCCCAGATGCCGCCACGCTCGCCCGGCCATCGCGTCGAGCTCATGATCCGTCCGCCACTCCCGCCGCCTTTCGCGGCGTCAGCCCACGCCTTCGTTGACGCTCTCGTCAGCGCCATCTCGGACGAGCACTTCATGGTGCGCTCCTGCCCACCAGAAGGATGCGAGACGGGGCACGAGAGGCTGCGCTTCGTCGAGGTGTCGTCCACGGGCGCCTTTTTGCAATTCGACGTGATGCCCGAGGACATCAACAGCTACATTTCGGGACCGGACGTGGCGCGCATCCTGCTGCGCCTGGCGGTCCGAGCGGACGAGTTCCACATCCGCCTCAAGGGTGAGAGCCCCGAGGCGGAGCGGCACAGCTTAGACCCGCGCTTCGGCCTGTGGCGCCAGGCAAGCCCGAAGCACGAGCTGTTCCATACACCAGAGCCTGCCAAGCTGCTGTGGCCGTTGGTGAGCGCCGTGGTGGGCGCCTCGCACAGCACGGACGTCGTCGACGCCACCGCGCCGGGGGGCAGCAGCTTGCGACGTCCACCGCCTCCGCCACCGCAGCCACCTTCGCTGCCGCACCCGCCACCTACACCGCCGCAGCCGCCGCGCCACCCTAGGCACGCGCCGCATGGGACGCTCAGCACGGCGCCCAGCACGGCGCTCAGCACGGCGCTCGGAGCACTCGTCGAGGAGCGAGCCCAGATGGGCGCCGTGATGGGCGCGACCTGCTCACTGGCGGCGCTCGCGTGCGTGCTCCTCGTCCGTCGACGATGGTACGTCAGCAGCGACTACGGCGAGACTAGCTTTGGAGGGCACAGCATAGGCGGCCGCCGCGGCCGCTTCCACACGAGCGTGCTTCAAGCGGGTGGCTTCGACGGCTGGGCCGGTCTCCCCCAGAGCCCTCACACCCTGTGGAGTAGCCCTCGTGGCACCCACATGCCGCTCAGTGCAGTCGATCTCGACTCGCCATCCTTTGGCGTGGGCTCAGGTAGCAACGGGGCCAAGAGCTCGACACGTGGCCGCATGCAAGACTTCTGGGCCGATCCGTAGGGCGCGTCCGCTACGTAGTAGTATAGCCACCCTAGACCGGACATCTCTCTAGTATCGTAAACAGTCGTAGCCGGACCGACTGCGACTCGTGCGGCGAACATCACGTCAACATGGCGGCGCGGAAACGGGAAAGTCCACGAGTCGCACCCACGCGCGGTGCGCGGCGCTTGTACGGTTTTGTGGTGTACCGGTCGCGGCGGCGACTATACGTGAACGCGAACGTAAAGCGTACACGGCTTTACGGCCGTGTTGTATTACCGCCAGGCTGGCTGCTCGCTCTCCCGAGCGAGAGACTCTGCACACGCTGGTCTCAGCGTATACGGCGTTATGGCGTTGTATTGCCGCTAGAGGTGGAGCTAGTCGCTCTCCCGAGTGAGAGACATCTGCACACGCTGGTCTCAGCTAACAGAGCACGTCGAGCTGCTGTGGCCCGCGGCCTCGAGCGAAATGAGCGCAGCTTTGCTGAATCCGTCGGGCGTGTGGATGGCGTGACGGAATCCAGCACGCTGGCAGTCGCGAACATTCTCGCCGTCGTCGTCGAAAAAGAGGACAGCGCTCGGATCCACGATGGCAGGCGACAAGCGCTCACACAAAAGCTTGAGCATCTGTGACTTGCCGGATGGCACCGACGTGCCGTCTGGCAGGCCGAGTGCTGCCGGCGTGACGATGTTCGTCACGACCGAAAACGGAACTGGATCTCGGCCGGCAAAGATCTGGTCCATGTACTCTGCGATGACCTCGCGCCGACCATAAGAGGCGATCCCGACCGAGACGCCGAGCGCTTGCGCTGTGTCCACAAAGGCTCGGAAGAGGTCAGCATCGCGCACGTCCGCCTGCCACCTGCCTGCTACCTGGGCTACCTCGACGCCTTCCCCGAAGGCATGGCAGTTCAGAATCGTGAGGTCAAAGTCCCACACGACGAGGCGTGGCTGCCCTGAGAACCAGCGCTTGCACCGCTCAGCGTCGGCCTCGCTCAGGTCGACCATCGCTTCGATGAGGTTGTTCGTCAATCAAAAAACGCGAAGGGCGAGGAAGAAGTCGGGCCCTTTTGCAAGGTCTCGAGAGAGCTCATCAACTTGGACCCAGAATAGAAATAGATTGTACTCCTACCCAAAATGGCATTAGGGGTCGAGCTAAAACTGCTTGCTGGCGCTGGTGCGCAGCGCAGGTGTTGGAGTGTGTGGGCTGTCCGCTGGCCGCGGGCTCGGCCTCGGGGGCACTTAGCAGACCTCCGGCACGGTCGGGTTGGCGAATCCCCACACGCACCAGGGCTCGTCGCCTCGCCGCGGCTTGCCAGCCCTGTCGACGGCAATCCACTCGGGGGTCATCTCAGCGGGTCGGTAGCACCATGAGTGCTGAAAGAGCATCTCGCCGAGCTGTTTCATGGCGCGCGCCTCGCTGCTGGACTCGTAGCACTTGAGCAGGCGCTGCGCCTCACTCAGGGTCACGCGCAGCAGACGCACGTGCTCGTATGGCTGCAGCGCCTGCCGCAGCTGCACATCGCTCCGGCCGCTCGGCACCTGCAGGTGCGGGCCGTCGGTGCCGGCGACGAAGTCGTGCGTGAGCAACTTGCGCTGCTCGAGCGCCTCTCTGGAGGTGTCTGTCGGAGCGGTACGCGTGACGACGAGCAGGGCAAGGTTGCGAGTCTGCAGCTTGCCTGGGATGCCGGCCTCGCTGTGCGCCGACGAGCTCAGCGTGGCGACGGCTAGGCCAATGCGTGGATGGCTACCGAGCTGTCGCAGCCAGTAGCGGCCACGGAAAGGGAGACCTTCGTCATACGGACCGTCCACGCGGTCAGCCAGCATACCCGGGCGGGGGCGGCGTGCGCGTGCATGGCCCTGGCCGTGGAACCATGTCGGGTCGATCACGTGGTCGAGCGGGCACACGAAGGGCAGCGGCTGCGAGTTGAGCGCGTTCGAGATTGCGCATTGGCTCAGCCGGTGCCAGAACTTGTCGCAGTAGCACCACAGCGTCGGAAGCACGACGGTGCGGTTGAGCGCGCGCGCGAGCGCGAACCCGTATGCGAGCCGCTGGCGCAACCGCTCGAGGTGATCTACGTGCTGCCGGCCGCGTACCTGATGAGGCGGGCAATTAGGGGTCATCGGAGATCATCTGTGGTTTGAGCGCCGTCTCGAGCGTGTGTCCCTGGTGAGGGAGGCACTCAGAGACACTCAGTGGCACTCCCAGGCAAGCACTCAAGATGCCGCCGCGGGCCGCGCGTACGTGGTAGTCTGCCTCGCCGACCCATGCCTTGCGCGGCTCGAGCGGTGCGTCATCCTCGAGGACCAGATAGCGCGAGCCAGTCACAAGCTCGTCGTCGTCGTCGGCGAGCCACATGCCCCAGTCGCGGAAGCGCTGCCGCTTCCCAAACGGGTAGTCTTGCTGGTCGCCGAATTGGTAGGTCGCATGCACGGCCATCGGCCACTTGCCCGTGAGCGTGTGAAGCTGCTGCACGAAGAACGTGTGCCCGCCCGCCACGTCAGCGATCGGGAAGACGCCCACGCGCGCGTGTCGCGTCGAGTTGGGCAGGCACACATCGTACACGCGCCGCGAGCCGGGCGTGTGCCGCGTCGCGCTCGTCGCCTCCGCGTCTCCTTCCCACAGCCTATTGAAGCCACGCGACACTTTTGGCCCGCGTCGACACCACTCGGTGGCGAACTTCATAAACTCGGAGCGCTGCCACCCATCCATGCCCCAGCGGTGGCCGCGCCCGTTGCCGTCGAGCAGGTCGTTGAACGTGGTCTGGTCCTGCTCGTCTTTCTGACCGACCGCGAGCCGAATTCGCCACTCCGCCATGGCGGCGATGCCGTTGGGCGTCGCGCGCACGGCGAGCACGCCCGTGTTCTTATCGACCGTGTCATGGTAGCAGCCATGGTTGCGGTGGTCGTCCTCCGGGTCCATACAGTCGGTCGCCACGAGCAGGTCGGCGTGTGCGAAGTCCTCAAAGCCCGAAATCTGGCCGTGGAACATGGGAAGCGGGCTCGACGACCATACGCAGTCGACGTCCGAGAGGACGACGTGCACGCCCGCGCGCAGCACCGGCAGCAGCGCGTCGATCTTCCGCACGCCGAGCGCGCGGAAGCCATCGAAGCTGCCGCGCACGTACTGTCGGTCCGCGCCCGTCGCCGTGTGCGACCAGTCGAGGCAGTCAAAGTGCTTCTCAACGGCCATGCTCACGACCGCCTTGTCCATGGCGGCGACGAGCACGGGCAGCCCGAGGCGCTGCACGTGCAGCACCCAGTTGTGGAGCATCTCGCGCACGCCGCCCGTGGCGTACGTCATCATCATGAGCTCGCCTGGCTTGGCCGGGATCGACTCGATCGTGTGGACGTATTGCCGGATGGCGGCAGAGGCGGAGGCGGCAGAGGCGGAGGCGGCAGAGGCGGAGGCGGCGGAGGCGGAGGCGGCAGAGGCAGAGGCGGAGGCGGCAGAGGCGGAGGCAGCAGCGGCGGAGGCGGCAGGAGCGGCGGATTCGGCAGCCGGAAGCATCGCGGAAGCCTCTGCAGCAACCACAGACAGCCGGCGCAGCTCCGCCTCTGCGGTCGTTGAGCGTTGCTCGGCTTGCTGCAGCTGCGCTCGCAGGCGGGCGACGAGCTCGGTGTGGTCCGCGCTCGGCGCGCTCAAGGTCGATGCACTCAGCGTGAGCTCGGCGCCTTGCAAGGAGATCAGGCCTAGCAGACTAGCCACGAGGACGAGGACGACGAAGACGGGAATGGGCCGCGGCATAGAACGAGTATTAACAGCTATTTCACACTCCCAAGACGGTGAGGCAGTTGGCTAGTGCGCTTCGTATCGCAGGTCGTCGCGAGCATGGAGCTCGAGCACGCGATTGGGTTTAGCGGCAACGTCGCGAGCGGCTCGGTGCACGTGCATCCTAGCGGCGACTACATCGTGTACGCGCTCGGCGGCAATGTCGTCGTCGCTAGCCTTCGCGATGCGCATCAGCAGCACTTTCTCCGCGGCCACGACGACCATGTCTCATGCGTCAGCCTCTCCAAGAGCGGGCGCTACATCGTCTCTGGGCAGCATGGCGAGAACTCGGACGTCCTCATCTGGGATTTCGATAGCCGCCAGATCATGTACCGACTGCAGGAGCACGACCTGGGCATCAAACTCGTCATGATCTCGGACGACGAGCGCTTCCTGTTGACGGTGGGCGCCGACAAGAAGATGGTGGCGTGGGACATGCAGACTGGCATGATCGTGGCCAGGCAAACGGGCATCAAGGACACCGCGTGCGCGTGCTGGGGCGGCCGCCGGCTAGACACGAAGCGGCGCCCGACGACCGACTACCAGCTTGCGACCGGCGGGGTCGCCAACCTCACCTACTGGACACTCAACCCGATGGAGGGTTCGTTCACGAGGGAGGACTGCACGCTAGGCAACCAGGTGCGCAACTTCACCGCGATCGCCTTCTCCTTCGACGAGGACTACTTCTTCGCAGGCTCCTCCTCGTCCGACTTCACGGCGGTGCACGTGAAACACAAGGTGCTCCACTCGACGACGGGATGCGGCTCGGGCGGCGTGCTCTCGATCGTGGCGATGCGGACGGCCAACTCGGGCGACCGCGTGATCGTCGGGTGCGGTGACGGCTCGATCAGCGTCTTCGAGGGGCAGCGCAACGGCGCGCAGACCTGCCGCACCTACCAGCGCGGGTCAGCAGAGGCATGCACGATCACACTCGATGGCGGCGTGACGGCGCTGGTCCTGCGTGCCGCGGACGACCGGAGCGGCGAGATCAAGTTGCTCGCGGGCACGTCGCATGCCAGGGTGTACGCGGTGCAGCTCTCGATGGCCGACTTCCGCGCCATCTCCGCGCCGCCCGCCGAGTGCAGGATGCTGACCGAGGGGCACTACGATGCTGTCACCTGCGTCGCGTACCCACCGGACTCGAGCGAGTACTTCGCCACGGCGTCGGCGGACGGCACAGTGCGCATGTGGGACGTGAACACGTACGAGGTGACCTGCATGGGCTCGTGCCAGACGAGGATTACGGGCAAGCCGACGTGCCTCACGTTCACGGGCGACGTCATCTTCACAGGATGGGAGGATGGCAAGATCCGGGCGCACGAGGCTGAGAACGGTCAGGAGCTGTGGGCCATCGACCATTGCCACGTCGACGGCGTGACGTCGCTGACGTCGTCGCGCAACAAAAAGTTCCTCGTGTCGGGCGGCGAGCACGGCGAGGTGCGCGTCTGGGAGATCCGCACGCGCGAGATGATCGTGAATCTCAAGCAGCACACCTCGGCCGTCACATCCCTCTGCCTCTTCGCCGACGATTCCCACGTCGTCTCGGGCTCACGCGACCGAACGATCTACCTGTGGGACCTGCAGACCGAGAGCCGCAAGGCGTCGCTCACGCAGCGCATGGGCGGCATCAGCGCGGTCATACTGCTGCCCGACCACGTGCAGCTGGCGACGGTCGGTCAGGAGAAGTCGCTCACCTTTTGGGATCTACGTGAGCCGGAGCCGCTCAAATCGATGCCGTGTGGGACGGAGTTCCTCGCGATCGCGCAGTACTCGCCGCCGCTGCCGAGCAACGCCGACCCCTCCGCCGACGCGTGCGCCTCCACCATCGTGGCCACCGGCGGCGTCGACGGCGTCGTGCGGCTGTGGAGCTTCGTCAAGGCAGGCGTGATCGCGGAGGGCCGCGGCCACTCGGGGGCAATCCGCTCGCTCAAGTTTGCACCCGACGGGCGGCAGCTCGTCTCGGCGGGCGACGACGGCGCCGTGCTCGTGTGGAACGTCTTCCTGGACGAGGAGGGTGACCTGGGCGGCGCACCCGAAGGGCGGTAGTCAGCGCGGACTCTCAAGCGCACGCATGTGACTGCCCCCCATCGAGCGCCGCCACGTCGAGGACCGCCACGTGGACGGCACGAGGGGCGCGTGTGTGCGCGTGCGCGCGCGTGTGTGCGCGTGCGCCCCTCGTGTGGCTGGATGGCACGCCCGCTTGACGGAGGAGGGGTGGGGGAGGGGTGCGACTGTGCTACGTGGGTCCATGGGGAGATCCAGCCGAGGACAGGCGCGGCTCGAGGCGCGGCGAGCCCGCGAGCGGAGAAAGCGCATGCGATCCGCAGGCATGCACAGAGAGAGAGAGAGAGAGCACTGACTATCACGCTATCAGAGCCCACGCGGGTGGGCCCCCGCGGCTTCGCTCGAGGCGCTGCGGCCTGCGCCTCGATCGGGCAGTGTCTCGACTTATAACCATGCTTTCCGCTGCCTCTCCCCTCTCCGTCTTATACACCGACTTCGATACGGAATTTGCATCAACCTGTACTTGTAGAGTCATCAACCCTCAACACGCCTCACCAGATCCGCCGCATTCGCGTATTGCGACGCGGCGGTGGCGGGTGGGCGGCCGCGCCGCGTGGAGGATGGTGCTGGTCCGTCCGAGGTCCCCCCGTATCCGACAATAGAAAAACCGAACCTCCGATCCCTTCGGCCTCTCTTCGAGGCTTCCCTCCAGTTGTCCAGTAAAGAGCCCCAGCACATGCCGCCGCCTAGCCGCCGCCGCCTAGCCGCCGCCGTCGCGCGCCGCCGCCGCGCGCCACGCGCCGCGCCGATGCTGCCAACGGCCGCGCGCGCTCAGCCGTCGAGCATCGCGTCGATCTCGCGGAAATCTCGGAGGAAGGCGGCGAAGAGCTCTTTGCCGTGCGTCAGGTCGGCGACCCCCATGACCTCGCGCACCGAGTGCATGCTGAGCATCGGCATGCCCACGTCGACCGCGCGCATGCCCGTGCTCGCTGAGATGATCGGGCCGATCGTCGAGCCGCACGGACAGTCGTTGCGCACCACAAACTCCTGCGGCGCTGGGAGCCCGGCACGGCGCGAGAGCTCACGGACCACGAAGGAGGTGACGCCGTTGGAGGCGTACCGTTGGTTCGAATTGGACTTGATCACGATGCCGCGGTTCATCTGTGGGCCGTGGCTCTTCTCGTGCTTGCTCGCGTAGTTTGGGTGCACGGCGTGGGCCATGTCGGCCGAGAGCACGAACGATTTGGAAAGCGCTGCCGCGAGCACATCGTCGGCCAAGGTGCCACCTCCCGAGAGCGCTGATGAGATACGTCGGACGGCGTCTCCCATCACGGGCGAGCCCGCGCCGCTCGTCGAGCCCGAGCCAACCTCCTCGTGGTCGAAGAGCGCGATGAGCGACACGTCTGGATCGTCTTTGATCGCCTCGGCTGACGGCGCGTGCTCGATGAGTGCTTCAGTCGCCACGAAGCACGAGGCCAGGTTGTCGAGGCGTGACGAGACGAGGAACTCGGAGTGGACGCCGGAGAGGGCGGCAGGCTGCGTGTCGAAGAGCGAGCACTCGAAGTCCAGGATGCTCTCTGCGGGCACGCCGAGCTCCTCGGCGAGCATGGACACGAGCAGAGGCTCTTGGCCGTTGGCCCAGCCGTGCACGCTCGACGCGTCGTAATATTCCGCGGCGGCCCTGGTCTCGTCACTCTCTGCGCGGCTCTCGCCACCCGTGGGTACCTCAGCGCCCGCCACAGCGCCCGCCTCGCCAAGCGGCCTCTCGCTCGCTCCCTCGGAGGCGGCCGCTTGGGCACTTTCGCTCCCCGCGCTCGCATCGCCCGAAAGGCTCTTGAGTGCCTCGGTCGCCAAGATTGGTTGCAGGTGATCCTCCTTGTTCACCTGATGAGGGAGGCAATCAGCGATGCAATCAGCGATGCAATCAGCGATGCAATCAGAAACGGAGGCAGGTGATCCTCCTTGTTCACCTTGAACGCCTCGCGCTCTTCGGTCGACTGCAGGTGGATGCAAAGCGTGGGCACACGCAGCACAGGCCGTGGGATGCGCACGAGCCGTTGCTCGAAGCCGCCCGAAGCGGACCGGAGCATCACCCTGCCTGAGAGGCTCAGGTCGCGATCGAACCACGTATGCCACAGGCCGCCGCCGTAGCACTCCACGCTGAGCTGGGTGATGCCAGCATTGGAGCGCTTGGAGCGCGGCTTCACCCGTAGATTGGGCGAGTCGGTGTGCGCACCGATCACCTTGAAACCGTTTCCAGGCTCGTAAGCACCGCCCACTGCAAAAGCCACAATGCAAGAGCGGTTGCGGGTGAAATAGTAGCGGCCGCCCTTCGCCAGTTTGCCGGTCCATGCGTCCTTCTCATCAATGGCCATGAATCCTGCGGCCGCTAGGCGGTCGCACGCATTCTGGGTCGCGTGGAAGGGGTCAGGGCTCTTGTCGAGGTACGCCATCGCCCTTTCAGCGATCGGGCGGTGTGGAAGAAAGGTTGCACTGGCGACGGACAGCAGCGCGGCACTCGCGCTAGGAGCACCGCTGCTGCCCGGCCGCGAAGGCTTGCCACTTCCAGTACCCGCCACAGTTGTGAGCATCAGCGCGCAATGCCGCGCCGCCCGGCGTGAGGCGCTTGCCACCAGGCCCCGCATCACGATACAGTACGAGGTTTCGTCTCGAAGTTGCTCTCGAACCCTCGCACAATGTGTGTGAAGTTTGTGTCGTCTGCAGGGGTTGGTGGGAGAGCCTGATAAAAAAATTGCATGCAAACAACAATTTTCCAAATCGGATAAGTGTGCAGCTTCGCCTCGCGCGAAGGAACTCGGTAGGAGGCCGCTCGCGGACGAGCCGCTGCCGCCAGCAAACATGAGCGCTCTTGAGTGTCCGGTGTGCTTGGAATCTTTCGACGAGGGTGAGCGCGAGCCCAAGATCATTCCTTGCGACGGCAGCCATGAGCTGTGTGCGCGCTGCGTCGAGACCGTGCGTCCCGACGCCTCATCTTCGTTTTCATGTCCAGAATGCAGGGAGATCATACCTGCGGGTGCACGCATCAACACTAACCGTGGACTCCTCGCTGCATTGGCCGCATTCTCACCGGCGTACGTGCAAGGGGCTGGCCGCGGCGGCCGCGGCGGCCGTGGCGGCCGTGGCGGCCGTGGCGGCCGTGGCGGTGGACGTGGTGAAGTCCAGCCAGTTGCACCTCACGTGTCAAGTGCCACGCCGTCGACAGCGCTAGAGCCGCCAGCGCCGATGGCACCGACAGCACCGACGACAGTTACAATGCAGATGCTGAGACCATCGCTGCCGTCACCGCCACCGCTACCGCCGCCGCCACGATCACCACTGCCGCCGCCGCCGCCTCTGCTGCCGCCCCCGCCACTGCCGCCTCCGCCGCCGCCACTTCAGCCGCCGCGGCCACGGCCTGAATCAGCTGCTGGGCCACACGAATCATCATCATCGTCAGCAGCATCGTCACTACGGCTCGAGGTGGACGAGGTCCTCTCGGAGGAGGTGAAGCAGATTCGTTCGGATTGGCTCTGGACTCAAGACCAGGTGAGGCGTGGCAACTGCCCTTTGATCACCTTTGCTCAGTGGTGGCGAGCACTCCCGATCATCGACCAGCGTCTATTCGACTCGCACCTGACTGTGGACGGGTGCGATGAGATTCGGAGGGAATCGCCAGCACCGGCTTCTCCATCTGAGGTCAAGATTGTCGGGTCGCTCTGCTCTCAATGCAAAGAGCGACGGCCCAAAGAAGCCTTCACGCAAGCGCAGCTGAAGAAGGGTGCAACCGTGCGTCGATGCAAACTCTGCTCATGCGCACCGGTGCCTTCGTCGGCTGACAGTTTTGCTCTCCCCTCCCGAGAAGACTCCATGCAAGGGCACGGACGTGGCGGACCCAAATACGGACCCAAAGATGAGGCGGAGGCGCGGCGGCTGTATGGCCTCGCGACTGTGCAAGGTGATGCTCAAGTTAATGCTCAAGCGCAGTGCAACCTCGGGCTCATGCACGCAGACGGGCTCGGCGGACCCAAGGACGAGGCGGAGGCGCGGCGGCTGCTCGGCCTCGCGGCTGCGCAAGGTGATGCTCAAGCGCAGTACACCCTCGCGGTTTTGCACGCGGACGGGCGTGGCGGACCCAAGGACGAGGCGGAGGCGCGGCGGCTGTATGGCCTCGCGGCTGAGCAAGGTGTCGCTCAAGCGCAGAACAACCTCGCGGTCATGCACAGGGACGGGTGTGGCGGACCCAAGGACGAGGCGGAGGCGCGGCGGCTGTATGGCCTCGCGGCTGTGCAAGGTGATGCTCAAGCGCAGTGCAACCTCGGGTTCATGCACAGGGTCGGGCGTGGCGGACCCAAGGACGAGGCGGAGGCGCGGCGGCTGTATGGCCTCGCGGCTGCGCAAGGTGATGCTCAAGCGCAGTGCAACCTCGCGCTCATGCACGCGCAAGGGCACGGCGGACCCAAGGACGAGGCGGTGGCGCGGCGGCTGTTTGGCCTCGCGGCTGCGCAAGGTGATGCTCAAGCGCAGTGCAACCTCGCGGTCATGCACGCGCAAGGGCACGGCGGACCCAAGGACGAGGCGGAGGCGCGGCGGCTGTATGGCCTCGCGGCTGAG
>ENA-UOXO01001730-UOXO01001730.1-mixed-culture-metagenome-genome-assembly--contig:-NODE-1730-length-14263-cov-37.191301_pt1 | contig 14263 bp, 9 predicted proteins | sample MGYA00238162_ERZ761640 | MGnify/ENA primary metagenome ERZ761640 (study PRJEB28914, sample SAMN08778297) | mixed culture metagenome | isolation source: Freshwater growth medium | place: USA...
GGAGGCGCCGTAGTGAGCACTTGCATGCCGATGGTACTGCGAGCCCGGGTCGGTTACCTGTGGGGAGAGGGAGGCGCCGTAGTGAGCACTTGCATGCCGATGGTACTGCGAGCCCGGGTCGGTTCGGTGCGCCGACGCCGATGATGACGCCCTGTGCCGTGCTCGCCGCCCGGGACGGCGCCGCTGTGGAAGCGAGTGCCCTCGACGGCGCTGTGGAGGCGACCCCGCAGTGGCTGCGCCAAGCGGCGAGTGCCCTCTACGGCGCTGTGGAAGCGAGTGCCCTCTTCGGCGCGCGTACGACGCCGAGCGCCGCAGCGAGCGCCGCCGCAGCCACCCGGGCCGCCACCTCCTCGCCAACGAGTGCCCCCGCAGCCGCCGCCACCCCCGCCGCCGCCACCTCCGCCTCCGCCCCCGCCGCCGCCGCCACCGCCGCCGCCGCCATCTCAGCCCCCGCCCCCGCCGCCGCCGCCGCCGCCGCCGCCGCCACCTCTGCCGCCGCACGCGACTCGCTCGTGGCGTCGCCTCCGGTGCCAACCGAACCACCCTCGCCCACGATGACGCCTTCCTGGCCCCCCACGACGACGCCTCGCTGGCCGCCCACGACGACGCCCAGCCAGCCACCCATCGTCCTGTCGCCCGAGTCCCCCGCGGCCGAGGAGGCGCGCCCGCCCTGGGCGCTGCACCGGGCGCCCACGACGGCGCCCCTGCCGTACGTGCAGTTGGAGGGCCTCCCTTTTGCCGAGGCGCTTGCGCTGCTGGCCTCGCCCTCGCCCGCCAATGCCAACGGGCGCCGACCAGCGCCGTCGTGGGCGCACCCGGACGAGGCCGCCCACAACGGCGCCGGGCGCGTCGTGGCGAGCGCACCCGCTCCCCCACCCTTGCAATGGCCGCCATGGACACCAACAGCGCCTCCAGAGCTGCCATCGCCGGCCTCCTCGGGAGCGCATGCGTCGGCGGCGGCGGCGACGGCGGAGGCGCCCGTCGCCGTCTTGGCGCCCACAACGGCGCTGGCGAGCGTCATGGTGCCCACAACGGCGCTAGCGTGCGTCATCTCGCCCACAACGGCGCTGGCGGCGGAGGGGGCAGCTACGCGCACGCCGCCGCCCGCGGCAACACCGAGCGCCGTCGTGGGCGAGCATGCTGCTCCCGAGGCTGCATGCGTTGGCGTTGGCGTCGTCGTAGGCCGAGTGCCGAGCGGCGTGCCACACCCAGTGTCCGAGACATCGCCCCTGCCTGACGGGCTGGCGCTGCCGGCATTCCTGAGCGCCTCGCTGCTTCACCCCTCACGCCGTCCCAACGGTTACGTGCCCACGAGCGCGCGTGCGCGGCTCTCGTCGCGCGGCCGGGAGCCTTTCAAGGCGAGGGTGGCCAAACGCGTCGTGTTGGGCACGTATTCACAGCTGCGGCCGGGAGCCTTTCAAGGCGGAGCTCCGGCACGCGCAGCGACGCATCCTCAAGATGATCCAGGGCGACAGCGTCCAGGACAGCGCCTCGCTGCGCCGCCAGATTGATCAGCTCAAGGCCACCAATCGCTCCATAGAGTCCGAGTGAGACGCAACACGCAAGTCCGCTCGAAAGGTACGAAGCCGCGGACCGGGGCGACTGCAGTCTGCGCAGAGCGCAGTCCCGGCACACTACTCGCGACGGTGCGATGTAAAGGGAGGGAAACGTGATGTTCTGGAGCACCCCCGCTCTTGAGAGACGCGAAGTTGGAAAATAATCTCCAATTTTGACCCCTAATGATTCTCGCTCAATTAACATTAGATTCGATCATCAACGAAACAGGACTAGAATAGAAGCAACGAGGCAATCTCCATAAGTACCCCGCTCTGATACCAAAATGTTGAGACCGAACGCCGCCGGCGCGTGACGTTCGCGTTCACGTTTTCGACGCCGACGGGGTTGGCGACCATGATGTCGACGCGCGCTTTGTTAGCGATCCTAACGTTCAGTGTTCGTCAGGCCTCTGCGCTCACAATGCGCCTCACGATTCCCAACTCGCCGCTCAAGACACTCTTTGCGCCGGGCGCTACAGACCACAGGTCCTACGCATTCTTCTGCTTCACCGTCGGAAGCAATGGGCAGCCCACCTACGCGCACGGCACCGCGCAGTCTTACTGGTACTTTCAGGGTCCGGTCAATGCGAACCGCACGGCGACCTTTGCGCTCTACGCGGTCAACGCCTTCACTGGCGCGCCCATCACCGGTACGATGACGGTTCAGTTCTCGAGCAACTTCCAGGCGGCGACAGCGGTGAGCATCAGCAACTGCGTTGACGCGCAGTGTGCTCTCTGGCCGACGTCCCTCTCGGATGGCACGCCAACTTTCGCTGAAGCGTCCAACACCGAGAGCATCTGCTTGTGGGTTGCCGGCGAGGCTGCCGTCTCGAAGAGTGCCCTGCTGGACCATCTGTGGCAAGGCGCGCAGGGCGTGACCAACATCTGCACGGCGAGCAACGGCATCGTCGGCTCGTTCACGTATGAGAGGTCGGCCACGGAGTGCGCCGCTGACAACCTGCCGCCTTCGTGCCCTCTTCTTCACGGCTCATACGACGGCAGTGCCCTCGCTACGGAGACGGGACGCGGCCTTGCTCTGGCGGTGTGGTACGACGAGACGGGCAAGGGATCGGACTTGTTCGTCGCGACCACGGCGACGAGCGTCAGGGGCTTCTATTGCCGAGCCGAGGGTACGAACATCACGCTCTGCTATGCGGAGCAGTACACGCTGGAGCGAAGCAACAGCGCGGCCGAGTGTTACGCGCACCTCCGGATGCGATCTTACGAGGTGATGATTGAGCTGCTTGCGGTTGTGTCCGCCATCTGGGACACCACCGGATACGCCAGTGCTCTCATCGCCTCCGGGGTCGCACAGGCGGCGGATGTGAGCACCTCGGCGGTGACAGTCAACTGGCAGCGAGAGGGTCGAATGCACCACTACGACGCCGTAACTATCCGTCTGACCGTAACGGTCGCGACCGCCTCGAGTGCGCATGCCACCAACGTGGCCAACGCCCTCTCGCCCGACATTGGCACCCCGGGCGCAGCCTCGTCCTTCTTTCGCACTCAAGGGCTACAGGTGCGCGTCTTGTCGATCGAGACTCCGCCGACCGTGCGTGTAATCGACGACGGCAGCGGTGACGAGCTTCGGTATCTGGTGCTGCTGCTGCTGCTCGTGCCGCTCGGGCTGCTGGTATACTCATTCCATCTCAAATGCGCGCAAGGCGTCTGCCTCACCGACGGCAAGCCGCAGTTCGACGTCAAGACCCGAGGCCCAAACGCCTAGGCCGCATCAGGTCCAAGTGACTGATGAGGCCTAGGGCTCCGGCGAGGCCAGGCAGGCCGGGCGAGGGCTAGAGGGAGGGGAGAAGCTGGAAGATCATGTGCGTGAGTGATCAACAAGAGCTGAGGAGAAAGCACGCAACCAAGGGAGTTACAACTTCTGAATGGTCAACAGGCAGCACTCGAGACATGGCGTACGTCGATCGGCGAACGATTGGAACACTTGCTTGACCGGGCGGGGCACCCCGGGGATAAAGGCTGGGAGTGACTGTACAGCTGTTAGTAGGTGAGTGTAGGTTACTGTAGGGTACCCGTGCGAAGCGTGTAGGCGAGGCCGCGTCCGTGCCGGACGCATGGCCGGACCGGACGTCGTCGTCGACCGTACAAAGCGTGTGTGTTATGAGTTCATATAACGCGCCGCAAGCGCCAAGCCGGACGCCGTTGCGGACCGGAACCGCGGGAACGCCATGGGGAACGCGGAACCCGGAAGCCGCGGCACGATCCGCGGCGTTTTGGCGCATCTTATGGGTGGGGTGACTGGTCCGGTTCCACAGCTCACACAAACATGAAACACATCACTCTTCCAACAGTGTTCGACAGCCCAGCAGTGTGAGTAACTATCAGGGACCGATAAGATGCGTCGGCGAAGCGGGGGGCACCGTCGCCACGTGGACGATCGTAGTTCCCGAGCGTGAACACCTTGCGGAATTGACGGCTTTCGGGCTACACGTGTAAAGCTGCCGCATCGCCCCACATGTTCCATTAGAGAGCGTACGCCTCTGAGCCAGCGTGCATCTGGCCCCACGGCCGCGCGCGTGTGCCGCCGCCGCAGTCGCGCCTAGGCCTCGTCGTCTTCTTCCTTGGCAGCCTCCTTCTTCTTATCACCGCCGCCGGCACTCTCCATCGCCCCTGGATCTGAGCAGTCAAGGGTGTACACGTCGCCGCCGATGGGCTTCGAGCCGTCAAAGCCCCCAAAGATGTGCAGCAGGGAGCCCACGAAATGCATCGAGTGTCGGCTTCGTGCCTCGGGGACCGGAGCCTCGACCGCAAGGTCGCGGAGGGCATACGTGGTGGCGTCGAGCAACCAAAAGTCGTTGAGCGATTTGAAGCCGTCGTAGCCGCCGAAGATGAAGACGTACCGGCCGTCCTTTGTGCACGCGGCCGCGTGCTGCGCGCGCGCCGTGATCGACTTGGAGCCCACTGGCGCCTCCATCTGAACCTTGGCCCACGTGGCGGAGGAGCAATCGGCACCCATCTCGAGCTTGTACGCGTCACTCATCACGCGGTCGGCCTTGTTGAAGCCGCCGAAGAAGAGGATGATGCCGCTCGCGCCGAGCATTGTCGCCGAATGCTTCACGCGGGGCGAGGGTGCCGGACCCTTGCAGGCCGGTCGCGACCAGCCCGCCGGGTCGTGAGACAAGATGAACAGGTCGTCGTACTGCTGCAGCGTGTCCATCCCGCCAAAGATGGCAATTTTGTCCTTCTTCGTGCCGAGGTACGTGGCCGAGTGACCGTAGCGTGGGGAGGGCGTCGTGCCGGAGCACTCCAGCTTCGTCCATCTGGGCACCGGAAACGTGGTCACGGGGTCGATCTCGACCACGCACTTCCACGCGTCGTTGACGCAGCCAATGTTGAGCGCAAATCCACCAAAGAGGATGAGTGTCGTTTGCTTGTCTTCTTCAGCGATAGAGGTGAGGGAGGCCTGCGTCCGCGGCGCGGGCGGCGGGCCCTTTTCACCCTCCGCTTGCTCAGCCATTGCCACAAAGCCCTCGCCCGACGTCTGCTCGAACGAGTACATCGCGCCGCTGATGCCCGACCGTTGGCCGCCAAAAAGGAGCACACGCCTTGCGTCGCCCGTCGCGATCTGCGCGTCGCTGGCAGGAAATGCGACGGGCCCCATCTGCCCGTAGGAGGGAAGCTTGAGCTTCTCGAACTTGGCGGCCATGGCCCTCCCCAGCCGCAACAGCCGCCTTCGGGGAGCGCGTGAGTGAGAACGCAATCTGTGAAGCGCGCGTGTCGTGACGTCTCCCCCTTGGTCCATGACAGAGGTGCCTTTTCGTGCCTTCGCGTTTCATTTTGCAAACTCGTCGATTCGAACACGAGAGGGACTCCTAAGATGGCCATCCCCGGTCGCCGCGAGGCCAAGGCGGCTCCATCTGCGTCGTCAGATGATCTCACGGACGCCCTCAACTCCCTGAGCCTCGCCCTGCCCACCAAAGAAGAGACAGTGCCCATCAAAGTCCCGCTCCGCGACTACCAGGCCGCGCTGCTGGCCGACTGCGCCACCCTCTTCAAGGGAGGAGAGCGCGCGGTGCTCGCATACCTGCCGACCGGAGGAGGAAAGACGCGTGTGGGCGCGGCGGCAATTTCCGAGGCCTTGCAACGGTCGACGGCCGCTCGCTGCCTCTTCGTCGTCAACCGTCGCTCGCTTCTGGAGCAGACACGTGACGCGCTGGTGGAGCTCGGCTTCGCATGCTCGACAATTGCGCTCGTCAGCGGCGAGGGCGGCTCGAACTCCGAGCTCGATCGCGCGCGCGTGCACATCGCGATGGTCCAGAGCCTGCACGAGCGCTTCCGCGCGGCGCACTCCCTCTCGCAGTACACGCTCGCCGTCATCGACGAGTGTCACGCGGCGGCTGCGCCTTCCTACCTCGCGCTGCTGGCGGAGATACCGCGGGATGCGCGCGTGCTCGGCCTGACCGCGACGCCCTTCCGCGTGACGCCCGGTGCGAGCCTCAAGTCCGTCTTCCCAGTCGCCGCGTGGGGCCCTTCCGTCTCGCAACTCATCGCACGTCGCGTACTCGTGCCTCCTCTCGTCTACGGCCCGTCTCATACGATCATGCCTCCGCAGCCGCCCGCAGCCGCCGACTTTGATGGCGACGATGGCGACGCTGCCGACGCCGACGCCGCTGACGCCGCCGTGCCACGTAAGACGGGGGATGCGCCCATGATGATGGCCCTCTGATGACCCTCTGATGACCCTCTGATGGCCCTCTGATGGCCCTGTGATGGCCCTCTGATGGTCTGCCTGATTGCGTTGCTCATCAGGTACGGCGGGGGATGCGGCGCAGCAGCGCGCGGCAGCAGCCTTCCTCGAGCAGGCCGTCGACAGCTGGTGCATGCATTCCCATCGGGTGCGCACCGTCGCGTTCTGCTCGTCGGTCGCGTCGTCCCGAGCACTTGCATGCGCGTTCGAGGCTCGCGGCGTGCGCGCCGCCCATGTCGATGGGAACACGCCTGCCGAGGCACGCGCGCGCGCCTTCCACGGGCTGCACTCGCAGGCGCTCTCGGTCCTGTGCAACGTCGATGTCCTCTCCGAGGGCTTCGATGAGCCTCTGGTGGCGTGTGTAATGCTGCTGCGTCACACCAACTCGGCGCGCGTCTATGTGCAGCAGCTGGGTAGAGGGCTGCGCTCGGCGCCCAATAAGACGCGCTGTGTCGTCCTCGATCTCGTCGGCTCCTCGTGGGCGCATGGGCCGCTTACCGGTCCGATCCGTTCCGACTACACGTGGGAGGAGACGGTGGCGGCGCGCGCGGCGACGGGGGGGCGCGCGGGCGGCGGCGGAGGCGGCGGCGGCGGCGGCGGCGGCGGCGGCACGCGCAAGTTGCTACGCCGTTGCACGTGCGGCTGCCTCTTTCATCATGGGCTTGACACGTGTCCGGGATGTGAGGTCGACGAGGAAGTGCCCGAGACGGCGGCGGCGGCGGCGGCGGTGGCTGCAACAGCTTCGGCGGCGGCGCCGTCCATGCCGCCGCCGAGTGGGAGCGCTCGGGACGGCGCCTCGTCGTCGGAGCGCTTTCGGATTCCGAAGGCGAAGGCTAAGGGCACGAGGCCGCAGGAACCGCCCACGATGGCGCTTCCGTCTGCTCGGTCGACGAAGGGGATGGCCACGACGCTGCCCGGCACGGCGCTGCCCGGTACGGCGCTGTCCACGATGCCGCCCACAACTACAACCACGACGCCAGGGCTGCAACCGACGCAGCTGACGGAACCGTCGCAGCTGACGAAACCGTCGCAGCTGACGAAACCGTCGCAGCTGACGAAACCGTCGCAGCTGACGAAACCGTCGCAGCTGACGCCGCCTTTATCATGCACCGCGTCGTGCACGGCACTGTCCAGTGCCGCCACGGAGCCGACGAGCAAGCAGTCGACAGCGCGGCCAGCTGCGCGACCGGCACGGGATCCCACAGCATCGACGTCAAGCAAGGATCCCACAGCCTCGGCGGCAAGACAGGATCCCACAGCCAGGAATCCCACAGCCTCGGCGGCAAGCAAGAATCCCACAGCATTGGGGGCAAGCAAGAATCCCACAGCATCGACGGCAAGCAGGGACCCCACAGCCTCGGCGGCAAGCAAGGATCCCACATCATTGGGGGCAAGCAAGAATCCCACAGCATTGGGGGCAAGCAAGGATCCCAAAGCATTAGCGGCAAGCAGGGATGCGGCCGCCAGGGCGGCGATGAGGGATCTGTATTCGCTATACGCGTCCTCCTCCGACTCAGAGGCGGACGAGGCGGCGGAGGAGAGCGGCTCGCTGTCGAAGAATAGCCTGACGACGAGGTCGACGACGACGACGCGCGCGGCGCCCGAGACGGCGCTCGCGGAGGCGGAGGCCGTGCCCAATACGGCGTCGGGAGTGGTTTCGCACGAGAGCGACGATGTGCTCGCGGCGGCGCTGGGGTCGATGTCACTCAGTGTGCGTGGTGCGGCGGTAGCGGCGGTAGCGGCGTCTGCGACAGCGAGAGCGACGGCATCCGAGGCGGAGCCAGCCCCAGCACCCGTAGCGCCGGCCCCTGCATCACGGCCACCTCTCCGCGCCATGGACTCCGCCGCCACTAACGCAAGGCAAGGAGAGCGCATGGGAGAGCGTCCGCGATCCGCCGAAGGAGCTCTGGCCACCGGCCGTAACGGTATCGTAACGAAGGGCCTGACAAAGGGTCTTGGGCCCATGCTTGGGCCGCCGGCGGTGGCGCGAGCGTCCTCCGCTCCGGCGGTGATTGTGTACGAGTAGCACGACAGGATTTATGATACAATTCGTACTAACGTCCCAGTAGGGACCCCTAGTATCCGAGGCCAACCGGAGCCCGCGTGTGCCGCACTGGTGTCGCGATGGGCTTCCGCGATGCCGGCGCACTGGTCGTGCGTGAGTGCTGGGAGACCACCACAAGTACATGCCCCATGCCGCACGCCGCATGCACAACCGGGAAGAGCCGACTCGTTTACCTTGCGTGCATCGATTTGATGGCCTCCAGCCGCGAGGACTCCATTCGGTTGCCCTTTTCGAGCACCAGCACGTCTCCCACGTGCAGCGTGCGGCCCATGTGCGCGTCAATCTCCAGATCAAGCCGGACCGTGTCGCCTTCCAGTGTGAAGAGGTTTAGACGTTGCGGTGATCCAAGGAGCTTGCCCTTGTCGAGCCGCAAACCAGCCTGCCCAGCCGCGCTGACAATCAGCGCTTCGACGGGCTTGTCCACATTGAAGTACATCCACACTGATCGCGCATTAGTTTCCTCCGGGTAGACGATGCCAAAGACCACCCGCTTTGCAGGCGGAATGTTCTCATCCCCGATGGGCTTCGACTGCTTGTTGCTGAAGGCCAGCGTGTTGATCGGTTGAGCGGACGCGTTGCTGCCTCCTTCCTCGGAGGACTGACAGCAACCCATTGCTGCTCTTTCTCGAGCTCTTTCTCGAGACCATTTATGTCAAGTTTACACGCGCCGTTACGGGCACATAGATTCTCCGCCACGCACGTGGCACGCATCTAGTGGGCTCAACCCGTGCGGAAAATGAGCCCCTCCTCCTCTTCCTCCTCGTCCTCCTCCTCTCCCTCGTCCTCTCCAACTTCGGCCTCCTCCACCTCTCCGTCATCCTCGCCCACCTCGTCCTCGTCCTCCTCGCCGTCCTCCTCGCCGTCGTTCCTCACGCCTGCGCCCACTCCAGCCATTGCCACCTCCTCCTCGCCCCCCTCCTCACCCTCCTCGCCCTCCTCGCCCTCCACGTCCTCCTCCTCCTCGCCCTCCTCCTCCTCGCGTCCTCGCTTCGCCCCTCTCTGACCCAAGCCCGCCTCGTCTGCGCCCAACATGGCGCCCACGCCCACGAGCACGCGCTCCGCGCCAACGTGTCCAGCGGCGAGGTCCTCTTCCTCCTCCATGTCGTCCTCCATGTCGTGAACGTCGTCCCCAAAGATTCCAAACGCCAACGGCGCCGCCGCCGCCACGCCTTCCACAAGATCATCCGAGGCTGCCGAGATGCCTTCCACAAGGCCATCCGAGGCCGCCGAGATGCCTTCCACAGCCCCCACCGCTGGGAGCCCTCCAGCCGTTGCCGCCAGGCTGCCTCCTGCCGCCTCAACCGGCAACCGCAGCGCGCCTCGGCCCAAATGAGCATGCATTCGGCTCTCCATAGCGGCGGGTGGCGGCACGGCAGCCGTGGTACCCTTCACAGCTACACTCGAGGCCCGCGCCGTGCCGGGCGCGATGCCCACGACGGCGCTGGGCGTGTAGGCAGCGGCGGCGGCGGAGGAGGTGGGCGGAGGTGCTGAGTGCTGCAACAGGGCCCGCGAGGTCGGCTGACCAAGCGCGTGGGTCGACGCGGCCGTGGGATCGCTCTGGGCCTTGGCTAGGGTTTGGAGGGATTGCTTGAGGAGCCGGCGGAGGTTCTCGATCGTTGATTGCGAGTACCATCCGAATTTCTCATGAGGGCGCGCCGGACCACTGCCGCTGCCACCGCAGCTGCCGCCACCGCTGCCGCCACCGCTGCCGCCGGCGGGCTGCGGCGGCAGAGCAAACTCCGGTGCAATCTCCTCGTGGACCAGCTGCACGAGCTCGTCTCCTTTGAAGTCGCACATCTGGAAGTACACGTGGCGCTGTGTCGGCAGATTCTGATCTCCCGGCACCTGGCCGCGTGCCCACGACGGCGCCTCCCCCTCGTCCCCCTCGTCTTCAGATGCGCCGCCTCCCTCGGGCGCCGTCGCGGGCACATCGCCGGTCGCACCTCGGCCGTCGGCTGCGCTGCTGCTGCTGCCGCCGCCGCTACCCGCGCACTCAGCTGCGCCGCCGCCCACGCCGCCGCCGCCCGCGCCGCCGCCGCCGCCGCCGCCGCCCCCTCCCCCGCCGGCGCCGCCATTGCCAGCCGCCTGGGAGCCTCGGCTGGCGACCGCTTGGCGAAGGCGCGCGGGAGCACCGATCCTCGAGCGCTCGCTTTTACGTGGCACGAGTTCGTCAAACTCGGAGGGCAGGCGCATGTCGAGCACCTGGTAGATCCGCGCGTCGGGCGAGGCGCGTGGGTCGTATCCAAAGGCGATCCAGCACATGCGCCACGGGCCCGAGGCAAAATAGTACGCGAGTTGGGGTAGCCGGAAGCGGAGACGTTCCTCCGTCAGGTAGAGTGCGCTGGGCAGCGAGGCCCGTAGGGCCTGGCGCGACCAGATGGGGCGCAGGGCGAACTTGGCCTTCATCGCCACAAAGAGCTCATCGTGTGGGTCGATCGTCCTGGCAATCGCCTCCGGCGGAGCGAGGGGCGTCGGGTCCGTACCAAACTCGACACGCTGTCCAAAGTGCATCGGCACCGCACGGCCCGCCTGCGCGCGCCGACGGCGCGGCGGGATCGGGCCGCCTGCGCCCGCAGCGCGCGTGCTCGCCGCCTTGGCGTGCGGCGCGCTCGTCACGGCGCTAGAGGCCTCGGGCGCGCCTTGCGTACCCACACGAACGTTGGCCCGTTGGCTCCTCGGAAGGTACTCGAGCGGCGTGTCGTACATCGAGAAGAGCGCGGGCGGGATACGCAGCGCGTGGGCCTCGAGCGGGCGCAGGCTCTCGACGAGGTCAAAGGGCTCGTTGGCCGCGCGCGGGCTCACGTCGAGCGCGGCGCGCACCGCGCCGTCGCTCACGTACTGGTAGTCCGCCAGCCCTTCGAAGCGGTAGCTCGATGCGACGGTGCCGATCACCTCGGCGGTGATCGCCTCGCCAGCGGTCGTGGAGCCCGGCCGGCGCGTCACCTTGAGGAGGAAGCCCGGCGTCGGCGCGAGCACGCCAAAGAGCGGGTGCGAGAGCGGGTCGTCAGGCCGCAGGAAGCACTCCATGCAGTCGCTGTTGGAGGCGCTCGCCCGCGCGATCGCGGGCAGCCCGCCGAGCATGCGCATTCCGCGCTCGGCGTTGACGACGTAGCAAGGGTGCTCGACCGCGAGCAGTGGGCGCGATGGCACGCGCAGCCGCACGGCGCCGTCCTCGACTGGGGCAGCCATTACGGGCCTGTTAATTCATGTGAATACACACCAGCACGCAGGGGGCGTGGACCTCCAGGTGTAAATATGGGACGAGCATCATCGTGTGTGAAGTGGGGGGTTCGAAGCAGGAGCTCGGCTCCACCCACGCAGGGTCATTTGCGCGCCGTTTCGGCCATCGCGCATTCGGGATTGCGTGGAATGTTCCAAGTAGCAAATTGGGGCAAATTGGGTCTGATATTCCAACGGGCCTACGCCTACGACACGCCGACGACTGGCACAGCCCACTTGATCTCCACCCGACCCGCACTCACTTATTTCTTTTTCTTGCTCCCACCCTTTTTCGCCTTGCCCTTGGCCGGCGTCCGTGCGCCGACAGCACCGTCCAGAGGCGCACCCGCCGGCGCCACCTCCGCTGCGGGTGCTGGCACATCCATCGTGGTCGGCGCCGGAGGCCTAGGCGCCACCGGCGGCAGCACGCCCGCGTCCTCGAGCTGCGCATTCAGACTGATCGCCTGCGCCTTCCCGAGCGCATTCGCTTCCTCTAAAAAAGCTCGTGCGTTTGCGAACAGCCCTCCACTGTCCGCGCCGGTGACCGTCGCCGGCTCCTCGGCTGGAGGGGCTGCGGCCGGGACGCGCGGCGCCGCCGAGGGCGCGGCCGCCTTCGGGCTCGCCTTCGGGCGGGCAGGTGCGCTCCGTGGCTGCGCTCCAAAGCCACCTGCGCCGGGCATTGCGCCACCCGGCACGAGGACCTTCTTGGCGCGTCGCTGGAGGCGGTTGGCTCCCTCGGTGGCGCCTCCAGTGCGCCGGCGCTTCACCTCCTCCCAGATGCGCGCGATGTTCTCGCGCTTCGTCTTCTGCTCCTGCTGCCACGCCCACGCCGAGGTGCCGCCGACCAGCACGTCAACCACGAGAGTCACGACCGGGCTGCCAAAGAGCATGACGTCTCCGAATTCGTACTGGCCGCTGAGCGTGGCAATCGCTGCGCCGGCCGTGGCAGCACTCACAGTGACGCCCACTGCGGCCGTGGCGAGCCTGTACTTGCGATTTGGAGTCGCATTGTCCTCCGCCTGGATCACCTCGGGTGGCGCAGGGTCGTCATCGCTGGCAAGCCGCACGATGCCCGACCGAGCAGGAGCGTGCGTTGCAGCATGTGCGTGCACGTGCGCTGGCACTGTGCGCGGCAGCGACAGAAGGAGCGATTGCGTCGAGGAGATGAAGGCAAGGAAAGTGAGCACCCTCATCTTGCCGCGAGATATTTTCGCAACACGTCAAGCGAGGGGCCGCAGTCCTTCTACCCCCGAGGTAGGCATGATTGTGGGACTGGATTTTGTTGAACATGGACTCTACATGGATCTAAGATTCCGCATCCGCCGCCCGCGATGGTGCACGATCTGACTTTTGCCGCGCCTCCGCCGCCGCCGCCGCCCCTCGCGATGGATTCGGTGTTCAGGATGGCGCCGTCGACGCCGGCAGTCCTGCGCGTCGAGCCGCAAAGGGCACCTGCGGGCGCGTTCACTGAGGACGAGCAGGCGGCCGTCGATGCGCTAAGAAACAAGATTGAGGCAACAATAGATCAGACGGGCGATGATGGCATGGCCACGTGGAGCGAGGCAGCGCGAGCGGAAGCGATGGCGCACCTGGATGACTTTACGATCCAACGCTTCATCGTGGCTCGGCCCGCCAGTCTCGATGCTGCCGAACTGATGTTTCGGAACGCAATGCACTGGCGGGTTAGCAAGGGCATCAACAAAATATTTGTGGAGCTGCACCCGCTTGCCACGCCGAGCGCCAAGCATGCCGCTGCTCGTGCGTATAGTACAGGTGGCTTAGGCGGCCTCGACAAGGCAGGAATTCCCTACTTTGTGATGCGCATCGGCCGTGCAGACCTGGCTGGCTTCTCACGGCAACCTCGGCTGATGGAGCTGATGATGGATTCAGCGGCGGCTAACCTGGAAGGCATTTTCAGGACGGTGCGAGTCTGCTCAGCCCTCGCCGGCAGTTTCGTCAAATGCCTCCTGATCCTCGACATGGCGGGGCTCTCGTTCTCCACCATCCGGCACATCGGCACCATCAAGAGCCTGATCGCGTTTGGGCCCGAGTATTTCCCCGAGGGGGTGTCCAAGGTATTGATCGTGAACGCGCCGCGGCTCTTTGCGGGCGCGTGGTCGTTGGTATCGCCGCTGCTCCCCCAACGCAGCCGCGACAAGGTGAGCATCTGGAGCTCCAGCCAGTCGCTCACGGCCATGCTGGAGCGCGTCGACCGCGCCGAGCTGCCCGTGTTTCTTGGCGGAGAGCAGCCGGAGGAGCGATGCCTCGTGGCTCGCGCGGAGCCCGTCCCATCGGAAGAGGTCCTGTTTTAGTCGTCCTGAAATTAGGATTCGACGTCCCATCGGTGAAGCCGTTTCATATGCGCGCAGGACGCTATCGATACCGGTACGCGCGGAATCCGACAAGCCTCAAATCGGCGTCACCATGGTCGACGACGATGATGGACTGGCGGCGACGGCCGAGGCGGCCGAGGCGGCGGAGGCTGAGGCAGCTCCGGCGGCGGCGGCGGCGGCCGAGGCGGCTGCGGGTGCGGCGGAGGCGGAGGCTGAGGCGGCGGCGGCTGAAGCAGTGGCCGCCGAGGCGGCATCGGCTGAGGCGGCTGCCGTGGCAGCGGAGGCGGAGGCGGCTGCCGTGGCAGCGGATGCGGAGGCGGAGGTGGCGGAGGCGGAACCCGAGGCTCTTCCGGCTGCTGCTGCGGCGGCCGAAGCGGCGGAG
>ENA-UOXO01001735-UOXO01001735.1-mixed-culture-metagenome-genome-assembly--contig:-NODE-1735-length-14229-cov-38.575208_pt1 | contig 14229 bp, 9 predicted proteins | sample MGYA00238162_ERZ761640 | MGnify/ENA primary metagenome ERZ761640 (study PRJEB28914, sample SAMN08778297) | mixed culture metagenome | isolation source: Freshwater growth medium | place: USA...
GAGGCGATCAGAGGCGATCAGAGGCGATCAGAGGCGATCAGAGGCGATCAGAGGCAATCAGGCGCACCTGTCCTCGACGAGGTCCAGATCAGAGCCATTGACGCTCTGCGCCACGAGTGCCTGGCGCACCTGCAAAGGAGACACGCTGTGAGTGTCTTGAGGACATCACGCCGTGAGTGTCTTGAGGCCATCAGAGGCCATCAGAGGCCATCAGAGGCCATCAGAGGCCCTTGCCTGGAAGAGGCACGCTGCGAGCGTCTTGAGCACGAGGAGCAGGTAGAGAACGGTGCGCGATCGCTCGGCCAGGGACGCATCGAGGGCGCGCGGCCGCCGGTACATTTTGACGAGCGCGAGCTTCTGGATGGCAAAGGACGTGGCCACTACGGCCGTGCCCACGAAATAGAGAATCGGCGCCGCCGGTGCGAAGACGAGCACGATCGCCGCAATCTTGAGGCACGAGGCGTACCGGTAGGCGAAGGCAAACTCGGGCGGCTCGAAAGCCTTGTTGATGGCCTCCTGGCTGGTATGCCTGCGCGAGAGTAGACGCTCGAGGCGCATGGTGACGAAGGTGATGCCATCCTCAAGTAACGGCCCATACGCGACCTCGAGCACGAGCAGGATGATCATCGTCGGGATCAGGCCGGTCGCGCCAGTGTACCACGTGTCATTTGCGGCGTGATCGGCGATGAATCGTATGTCGTCTTGCAGGACGATCTGGAAGCTCCTCCATGCCCGCACGAGCGACTGCGGATTGCACTCGTCTTCCTTTTCGAGGAACAGGGAGTCGTGTGTGAAGGAGCGCAGATTCCAGCAAAAGTAGGCGTAGCTGTACACGAGGGTCAGCACGAGTGTGACGCCCGACACGACGCGCCCGAAGACGTCCTGCACGATCTGCGGCACGTCGAGCAGGCTGAGTAGGCCCTGGAGCACGAGGAGCATCGGTACCTGAGGAGGGAGGCAATTAGGGGTCATCAAGAGAGGCGACCAGGTACCTGAGAAGGGAGGCACTCAGCGGTCATCAGCGTGCAAGGAGGGACGGCATTCATCTCATCCATTCGCATGGCAGAGCGGTGGGCGTACTGCCATCCACATGTGCTCGTTGACTTGATCGAAACAGCCCGAGAGGAAGTCGGTCATGTAGAGCCGAGATTGGTCGAGGTCATTCGCCCGCGCGCCCGTGCGCTGCTTGAGCAGCGAGACGAGCGTCTCGTGCCGCTGAGCGAGCGGCGTGTGCGCGATGAAGAGCACAATCACGTAGTTGGTGATGTAGACGACCGTAATCAGCGTCATCAGGCGCAGCTGCTCGCGCGAGGCCGAGGGCAGGCGCTCTTTACGAACCATCCACTCCGCGCCGCGCAGCGGATTGGGGACGAGGTTGACAATGTACGGGCTCAGCAGGAGATCGTTGAGGATCTTGATGAGCAGCGAGAAGAAGAGCGCCGTGACGAGCACCCACTGCTCGTCGAGGTATCCCAGCCCGAGAGTCTCAAAGATCCAGAGCACGGCTTCGTCATAGACCGATGGGTCGGTGTCGTCAGAGAAGGTCTCGTCGAGGCCGACCCCCATGGCGAGGGAGAGCTTTGCATGCGTCATCGAGAGGATGAACATGAAGAAGATGGTGCAGCAGCTGATGTAGAAGGCGTTGCTTGCGAGCGGGCGCACGTGCCGACGCATCCACGTGTCGTGCCACAGGTTCTTCCAAATCACGTCGTCCACCTCGGGGGCGCGGCGCGCGTGCAATCCGTGGAAGCTCGTCTGAGCACCGCAGATACACCGCCGAATGGGCTCAATGATGACGCTGCAGACGCGGCGGCACGGCGCCCGACGCAGTCGGCCGATGGCACGAACCGCCTCGTCGGCATCCGCAGCGTAGCGGAAGGTAACGAAGGCCGTCGAGGCCACATACTTCGTGGGCGCAAACCAATCTCGGATCGTGCCGCAGAAGCTCTGTACGCTGCTCGCAGCCAGTGCATACCGCTCGGAGTAGCTGCTTGCGAGCTCCGCGTCACGCGTCTCCATAGCAGCAGGTGCGCCCTCAGGTGAAGGGGCAGGCTCGTGCGCCACATCGAAGACGCCCGGCTCCAAGAACGAGCCCCAATTCTGGACGCTGAAGACAATGCTGGACCAGCCAGGGACTAAACTCAGCTTGCGCTCCGCACAGCAGCCGCCGCCGCCGCAGTCGCCGTTGGGCTGCGCGTGTGACGAAGCCTCCATTGGAGGAGAGACGCTCTCCTCGAGCTGGAGCGCTCTCGCGAGCGCCGACTCGCGCTTTTCCGACTCGGTGAGTGGCACTCGCATCGCCATGTCGAGAGCGTGCCGCCCGTACCACCAGCCGCGCTCGCGCTCGCCCGCCGCATCTCCCGGCGCCGTGCTGGTCGTCGTGCCGGCGCCGTCCTGATCGGCTGCCCACGAGCGCTGCACAATGCCCGCAAGCGCCTTAGCGACGTCTTCCTCGGACACGCCCTTCAAGCTCGGCTCGTCCCCCAGCTCCCCCCCCAGCTCCCCCCCCACCCCGGACACGCCCGTTGAGCTCGGCTCCCGCCCGCACCAGCTGCGCCACGTGCGTGGACGCAGCGTGTGCAGCCCGCGCACTTGGATGGTGTAGTCTGCGGCCGAGAGAGCGCTCTTCTTCAAAGCGAGCTCGCGCTCGGCGTTGAACTGCTTGAGCCAGATGAGGTAGAGCAGGAAGACGAGCGTGGTCACGAGCTCGCTGCAGCCCACCTGGAGCAGATTGAAGGGCGTGCCACGCTGCCCCGTGTTCGCGCCGATCGTGAGCCCCTGCAGGATGACGTCGACGGCGGTGACATTCGGCTCCCAGCTGCCCAAGGCGGTGGAATGCAGCTTGAAGTACACAAAGTAGTTGTTGAGCATCGAGCCGAGAGAGACGAGCCCCATCAAGAGGAAGACCCATCCGAGGGTGATCAGCTGCATGAAGTACAGCTCGGCACCGATACCGATGCCGATGCCCTCCGAGACGCCCTCGGCGGTGGAGCGACGAGTGCGAGAGACGGACGAGTGCATGCACGAGAGGGGCAGCACCAGATGCATCAGGCGCGGCCCCTCGGAGTGCTCGCATTTGGACGGAGGCGTCGAGTTGAGCACTACGGGCTCGTGCCGAAGGGCATCCCTGAGGGCTTGGACGGCTCGTCTGGCCTCTGTGGTGTCCGTCGAGGCAGAAGAGTCTACTGTGGCCGTTGGCGAAATCTGCGAGGCAGTGGCCGAAACCGGTGGGGGCACCCAAACCCAGCCCGACCAAATCTGCTCCATGCAGCTCATCCATGGGCTCCTCGAGGCCTGCGGCGCCGTGGCGGGCGGCGCCGGCGAGCCGTCGAGCAGTCGCAAGCTGGTGCGCGCGACGCGTGGACGGATGCCGCACCCCGGAATATGGACGTCGACGCTCCCGTCCCCATGGAGCGCCACGATACTGCAGCCCACGAAGCCGCCCAGAATCACACTCATGCCGACGGTCAAAGGCGGCGGCAACTGCTCCTTCTGAAGGCACGCGCACCGCAGGTAGTGGCGCAGCGGGAGCGTGCATGCGCTGCAAGGGGCGGCGAGGAGAGACATGCATGCGCCCAGCCTCTTCTCGAGCTTCGTCAGAGCACGCTCGAGCTGCCGGCACAGCTCGTCCTTGGCGACGTGGCGCTCGGGGTTGAGCTCCTTCTCGAGCGGCGTCAGCTGCCAGCAGTCGTCGAACCCAAATATGGAAGGCCCAAATGGGCGCACGCGCAGCCGCGACGCGGGCGCGGAGCTCGGGCCGAGATCGTGGCGCACACGCAGCTGACGCCAGAAGCGCGCGTCGGCGACCACGGGGCCGTTCGCAGGGCCTATCTCCACGCCCTCCTTTGTGGGTGTGAAGACTTCAATGCGGTCCTCCATCTCAAGCCTGCGTCGCCTCGTCTTGGCGGGAAGAAGGACGTGGGAGATCCGCTCCTGGAGTGCCTCATCCTCGTCGGCGGCGTCCTGTGAGGAGAGCCCAGAGGTGCTCCACACGTCCTGGTAGCGCGTGAAGACCTCGTCCTCCGATTTGATCTTGAGCCATGCCGTGCGGTCGATGCGATGGTCGATCTCCTCGCGCAGACGATACCACGTGATCTCATCGTGCGACGCGCTCGAGGGAAGGACACCCTCGACACGCACGGTGAGCTTCTGTGCAAGGGGGCGGAGCAGCAGCGCGCGCGCCGCCGCGCGCGTCTCCATCTCCTGCCGCCTCGCGTCGCCCGTCTTGAGGTGCCTGCAGAGCACGCCCACCTGGCCCAGCAGCCAGAGCAGGCCGACGCCTAAGGCTCGGAGCGGCACGGCAAGGCAACAGAGCAGCGCCATCAAGAAGGGTCCCGGATGGCACGCACATCGCGTGCTCGGCCTCATGTCAGCGAGCGCTGGCTCGTCCTCTTCGAACGGCTCGTACGAGCGCGGCAAGATCAGACGGCACACGAGGTCGTGCTTGGGCTCCCGAGGATGGCGATCGCTCCTTGGCTTACAGCTGAGCGCGCGCCAGTCCACCCACTCGCTGCCGCATGGGCGGCGCGCCTCGCCGGCTGCGAGAGGCGCCTCCTCTAGCGGCTGCTGCTCAGGCTGCTCCGACTGGTCGAAGAAGTAGAAGAAGCCCCCACACGGCCAGCGCCTCGCCGCATACGCCTCCGAGACGAAGCCGTCGAAGGTCTCCGCCGGCCGCACCCAGCAGAAGCCGACCAGCTGCTGCACCTGCAGCGCAGGCTGCGTCACGCGCTCCACTCGGTGGATCTCGTACCTGATGAGGGAGGCAATCAGGCATGATGAGAGAGGCAATCAGCATGCAATCACTCGGTGGATCTCGTACAGGTACTGTCGGAGGGCCTGTGGAAGTAACGGCTGGCCTCGCTCGTCCTTATCTTCGGAGCGGTTGAAGTGGAGCCTGGGCGTCCCTAATATGGGAGAGCCAGGAGCGCGCCCAGCCACGGGCGCGTCGTCGCCGGCCTCGAGCGGCTGCGCGAGCGCCGTCGCAAGCGGCTGCTCATCGGTGAGCGCGTGCACCTTCAGAATATTCCCAGATGCATCCCATACGCAGAAACCGCCGAAGAGCAAGAGAGCGTCCGCATCGCTCCTACTTCCGGGCACGCCATCGGCGGGGATCGGCGACTCGTCATCAGCCGGGCTGGCGGGTTCGTCAAGCACCCGAGGTTCGTCAAGCAGCCGAGGTTTGTCAAGCACCCGTGGCAGTGGGTACACGAACGCGAAGCTATGGGCGCCGTCCTGAGCGAGCATCGCCTCGAAAGCGCTCCATGCACTCGGCTCGGGAGGCTCGAGAGGCTTCGGCTCGCCAGGCAGCTTGGCCTTGGGCGGAGCCAGCTGCCGCGTCATGAGCGGGGCATGCGAGCCAACAAGCCTACTCGTGCCCGCAGCGGTAGCGTCGCTGCCGGCAGCGGCATTGCCGGCATCGGCCTCGGCCACGGCAACTTTGCCGTCACAATTGGGTGGCCCCGAGCTGGGAGCAATCTCAAGAGGCGGCTTGCTGAGCGGAGGTTTGAGCGGCTGGCGCCTTGTCACTGCCTTGCCGCTCTCAAACCTCATGCGAGGGCTCAGATGGCCACGCGTCTCAAAGTGCTTGGTGCGCAGCGTGCCGTGGGAGCTCGCGCCGCCCAATGCGACCGTATAGTTGCCCCCATTGAGCGCGGCGATGTTGGAGGTGGCGAAGCCAAAGTAGTGGTAGTCGTGCACCTCGGTCAGCTGGAACGACAGACCCTTGTGGAAGGGGGGGTGGAGCGGGCTCTCGACGCGCACACCCTTACGCTTCGAGAATGCGGGAGATGGCGCACTGCTTGCCGTCAGAGCCACTCTCGGTCCAGACGCCACCGCTCGCGCCGTCGCCGCCGCGTCATTAGTGGTCGCGGCCAATGCTGATCGCAAGCGTTCGCACTCCGCCTCTGCGTGTGTCCGCCCCGCGAGCGCCTCTCCATGCGCCGCCTCCGCCTTTGCCAACGCGGCACGCACGTGCTGGAGCTCCTCCTCAGCCTTAGCCGATGTAGTGCGACCTTTGAGCGCTTTGAGCTGCTGTCTTGCCTCCTCGAGCTCCAAGGCGTACTGCGCCACCGTCATCTTCGCCTCGACCAACGCGTCGGAGACACGATCGAGCTCGAGTACGCGGCGTCGGAGCTCCGGCGAGACGCCACTATGAGGTCCGCTCGGCTGGCGGCCGCCCACTTGCTCGCCATGACTGCCCATGGCCTGCTGCTCTATGCGCTCAACCTCGGCCTCGGTGATCGCTAGGCTCTTGGCCCGCTGCACGTCACCGTCTGATATGTGCTTGGCCATCCACTCCACGCGCGCTCTTGAGTTCGCTAGGTCCTGGCGGTCCTGCTCGCTCGATACGAGCTTCTCTGCCAGCTCCCATTTGTAAGTCTTGACTGCTTCTATAAACTGCGGCTCTAGTTCAATGGTCGTCGTAGGCGCAGGTTCCGTGGGCGCCGCCGCCCACTCGGCAGTAGGCGTCGCCGCCGGGCCTTCAGCACTTCCAAGCGAGCGCTTTACCCAGAGTGAACCTCCAGGAACGAGCGACATTAGGTTCTCGTTCGTGAAGAAGAACAGCGAAAAGGTTTGGGACCGTCATTTTGCAGTGTAAGGCACCTCTTTCTGGTACACGTGTGGCACGGTTTGTTCGGCTCCCACGGCGCGTGCATGGACTGATTACGTTCACGTCGACGGACGTCAACGGCCAAACACGATGAACATCGTGCGATCGGATGAGCTCCTTACGACGGCCGCTTTCCGCGGCGAGACGGAGCGCGTGCGCGAGATGCTCTCGCACGGCGCCATGTCATCCGCGCGCAGCGAACTAAAGACGACGGCGCTGCACTGGGCTGTCAGCATGGGCCACGTTGACACAGCCAGGGTGCTCGTGGAGCACGGAGCTGATGTGGACGCGCGCTCGGCGGACGGAAATTCACCGCTGCACGTGGCCGCCCGCGAGGGTGATGCTGCGACGGCCGAGTTCCTAATCGAGTCGGGGGCTAACCCTGTGCTGTGCAACTCGGCGGGTGCCACGCCACTCGATCTCGCTCTCGAGTACGCCGACGATGAGGTGGAGCTAGTCCACCTTCTGCGCACGGCGAAGCGCTCGCATGAAGAACGGCGCCTCACCCAAGGAGGCACAACCATCAGCGCAGCACCGTCCCCAGCGACTGCGACGCTGGCCAGCAATAGCGGCGGCAGCAGCAGCAAGGCCGTGATGGTCAGCTCGGGCTGCGGCGACGATGAGCCCCTGCCTGTCGACGGCCCACTGCGCGCCGACCTGCCGGATTACGCGCCGCTGCCCGCGGATCGCAAACCGCGGATGGTGAGCGGTGGCTGCGGAGGTGACGACTCTGGCGGCATCGTCCTCTGCTTCTCTTCGGCGGGTGGCGGCGGCAGCGGAGACGGCACCAGTGTCTCTACGGGTGCCTTCTTGGGCACCTCCTCGTCCTCGTCCTCGGCTGGCACGTTCTCGGGCGGCGAGGGACGCAGCTTCCTGCCGGCGGCACCACCGCCAGTGCCTCTCCCGCCGCCAGCAGCGCCCGCCGCTGCTGGCGGGCTCGTCGCAGCTTTCGACGCTTTGGGGCTCGTCAACGGCGGCGCGACGGGGAGCACGAGCGCTACCCCAGTTGCCGACCTCGACCAGCCAGACGAAGACGACTCGCCTCGAGTGCCACCGGCGGTCAAGACTGCCGCTGACATCGATGGCGCGAGACTCGCCTCGCTTGCGAGCGCAATGGGCTTTTGATCTCTGGCCTCTCTAGCAGTGTGAGTGTCGGCCGGACCCGGCCGCGGCGGCTGCGGCTGGCGTGGTGGCTGCTGCATGTGCAGTCGTGTGTGTCGGTGTGCGTGTCTGCGCGTGGAGCCGGAGTAGGGCAACAGCCCTTTGGTGCTTAAATCTAATGCATCACGGCATCACAGGGATTTCCCGCGAGTTGCTGGCCTCCTCCTCGCAAGCCACTCCACGTCGGTGGGGGCGGCAGAGGCAAGAATGTGCGGCGCAGACTTCGCCCGAGCACACTTTACCATCGGCGTTGCGCGGGCACATGGTGTCGTGCTCGCAGATGGCGCCGCTATAGCCTGGTGCACACTCGCATACGCCTGACAAACATAAGCCGTGGCCACTGCACGGCAGCCTAGAAGCAGCTGGATCGCAGGAGAGCTCGATGGCACAGTCGATGCCGGCCCGACCCTCATCGCACACGCAAGCAAAAGCCCCGCTGCCGAATTCAACGCACGTGCCGCCGCTCGCGCACTCATTCAGTCCATACGTTGGGCAGCGGATGGAGACCAGCGCAGCGAGCGCAAGGGCAGCGGCCATAGCGCAAAAGCGAACGTTCGCGACGACGCCCAATGGCGAAGCCCCCGATTCCCGTTTTCACGATTGGTCGACCAATCCTCCAGTAGCTCTGTTGGAATCCTATGATCACTTCGCGGCGAAAAAGCGCTCTCCAAAACGTCCCCGATTGAGGCCGGTGGGTGGACGATTGCTTCGCCGGGGTCGTGCCGCAGGGCACAGACATGCAAGGCGCGCGCCTTCGCAAGCCTTCAGGTGACCTTAAGCTGTTTGACCGCGTGTCGAGTTCGAGCGCGCTGCCCGTAGATACTGCCGGCATGATTTCAGGGCTGTTAGAGCAAACACCATCACGTCCTACTCCTAGCCGAAGCCGAGCTGCAAGTAAAGATTTTGCGATGCAACCGCCTCTGGTGGTGCCGACTGGAGAGGCAGACAGCTCAGTGCCAAGATTGGACCTTGGGGCCCTCCCTGAAGCAGCGCGCGCTGAAGGGACGGGGCGCAGCAGTCAAGCCGACACTGATAACAAACCCTCGTGGACGCTTAATGTCATGGCTGACCCTGATGGTCTGCCAGAGGTCTCAGGAGAGGAGGCACTCAGGAGAACGTACGGACATTCAGAGCTGGCTGCTGTTGGCGATGAGGGAGCCCCTGCACCGGCCGCAGCGCCTGCCGGAGAGGCACCCGCAGAAGAAGAGGTACTGAGTGAAAAAGACAAAGCTGCAGGTGCAAACGGAGCCCAGGGTGGAACGGTGAGCGAAACGAAAACGACAGGCTCTCACTCGCCGAAGCCGAAGGAATCCCCCCACGGGTCGGACTCGTCGCTGTCCAGCCGAGTCGAAGCCATGAACCGCTACTATCAGAAAAAGAAGCTGTTGACCCCGCGCACAGCTGCGAGAAGCGCCGCGGCCAAAGCTGCTGCCAAAGGTGACCTCGCTGCCCGTCGGACGGCGGCCAACGATGCGAAGGAAGCCCGTCTGCAAGCAGCGGAGGCGCGAAAGGATGAACGACGGCGCGTGAGCGCCGCAACAAAAATCCAGTCATGGGAGCGTGTCCGCCGAGCCCTGCGAGTCAGCAGATACATGCGTCTGCGGCTGTGGGCGATCAGGACAGTGCAGGAAGGCGTGCGGCGGTGGCGCGTGCGAGTGAGAATGCTCGTTGAGGCCAAGGAAAGAGCAGAGATGCAGGCGAAGGAGGCGGCCCTGCGAGCCGCCGAACAGGCGGCGGCGAGGAAGGCAGCTCGGGAGGCAGCCAAGACGGAGGCAGCACGCCTTAAGGCAGAGAAGGAGGCCGCTGAGATGGAAGCTCCGGGAGCCGCGCGTCGTCGTGCAAAGCGTGCGGGACAGGAGGAGAAGGAGTTGCTCCTGTCAAAGGAGCAGCAAGAGAAAAGGAAGGCAGCATCACAGGCGAAAGAGGCAGCTAGGCAAGCCCAGGAAGAAGGGGAGCGCGCCGAGCGTGAGGCGCGGGCAAAGGCAGGGGCGCTCCAGGCTCAGATGAATGAATTGAGGCAACAGGAGCGGCTCGAACAAGAGAGGCTCAGACGGGAGATTGCACAGCAGGCCGCCATAGCCAGGGAGGAGGCGTTCAATGCTGTGCGCCTCTTCGCCGAGGGCATGCAGGAGCTCGCCAGTCTGGGCGATGATCATCGCGATAGCATCCGCACGTGCGGAGGTATCCCGCCGCTGGTCGCCATGCTCGGAGGCGGAGTCCATCCAGGGGTCGAGCTAGCTGCTGCAATGGCGTTGACTAATGTCTCATATGGGAGCGAGGCGAATCGCAACGCCATTCGTAAAGCGGGAGGCATCCCACCGCTCGTGTCCTTGGCCACGGCGAGCGTCAAGGCAGGGTCGATGAAGTACGTGCCTGCAATGACCAATCTGGCATCTGGGACCGTCCGCGAGAATCAAGATGCAATTCGCGAGGCGGGTGGCATCCCACTACTCGTAGGATTGCTCACTGCAGGCCCAGATTCCAAGACCACATGCGACGCGGTGGACTCCCTGCGCCATTTAACTCTCGACAATAAGGCGAATTGCGAAGCGGTGCGTGCGTCTGGTGGCGTCACCTGGCTCGTCGCCCTGCTAAACGCTGGAGTGGAGTCCGTGGTGGCCACGGATGCGGTGGCCACTCTGTGCCAGATGGCTGAGGACATGCCGTTGAACCAGGACGCGATCCGCGAATCGGGCGGCATTCGCCCTTTGATTGGGTTCCTCGCAGCCAGCAGCGAATCAGATGCGCTCAAATTTGCGGCGCGTGCGCTCGGCCATTTGGCGAAGGAGAATGCCGTGAACCGCAACGTCATCTGCGAGCAGGCTGGGACCATCGCGCGTCTTGTGGCACTTCTAGGGGCAGGTGCGTCGTCCGAGGCCGCAAATTTGGCAGCCGATGTGCTGCGCGTTCTTATGCTCGGCCACGATGACCGAATAGCGGTATCCGTGCTCGCGGCCATGAAACGCCAGGGTATAGGTCTAGGTCAGAATGCTTCGTTCTCGCTGGCGGATGCCTTCCCCGGACTGCTGCAAGGCCTTACCTCAGTGGTGGCTGCACGGCTCAACGCCGCCGTCAGGCGAGGGAACGACGACAAAACAGCGAGTGGCCAGATCCAGATGGCTCTCAACGACGCTATTGCGCTGGAGCTCCCAGAAGAGGATCTCGACGCGGCGCGGGCGAAGCTGGATGAGATTGCTGCTGCACGTGCGGAGGCTATCGCTGCTCGTAAAGCAAGGAGGGCGGCCAAGGCTGACAAGGAGAAGCGCGATGAAGGTGGCGAGTCCGCAGGCTCACCATCGCCCGAGCGACCCCGACAGAGAGGAGAGGCGAGCGGCACAGACGGCCTAGAGGCCAGTGGCTCGCAGAACACGAATCAAAGTAAAGGTCCACAGCCAACCGGTGGTGGCAGTGGTGGAAATCACGGGGGCGGGAGCTCCACGGTCATTGGAGCGCAGGCCGTTCTCGATGCGGCGCAAACCCGTCTCAAGGAGATTGAGGCTGCAGCAGAGGCCGCCCGACGCGCGCGGCGTGAGGCCGCAGCCGAGCGAGCTGTCAAAGGCGTTGTCGGCCCTGGGGCGCGGACTGCACCACAGCGCAAGAAGGAGGCAAACCCAGTTTCCGCCCTCAACAACAAGAGGCCCGAGTCACACTCGTTCAAGGAGAATGACGAGTACTCAGACCCATGTTTATCCCCCGACGATCAGGATCACGATCATGGCGCAGCTCTCTCGAGCATCTGAGGCCATTTCAGAAGAGCACGCGAGACCAGCAGCCTCATTCGAGAGCGCACGAGCCACGACACGACAGTCAGTAGGAGTAGGCGAATGAACCGCGTGCGAGAGCAGGCTCGTATCTCAGATTTTATGTCTCTCATCAGGTACTCCGATCGACTCGATCACGAACGCTGCTCCTGCGCCGGCTCGCAACTTACACAATTTCCTAAAGAAACTTGGTTGACCGCGCTTTCGGGGCCGGGCGGGCGAAGGCGGGCGCGACACCGCAACACGACATAACTAACACTAGACACCGACGCTGCCCATCCTGCATTCATCGGGAAGGATATTATACGCGCCCTACGATATTGTTGCGCGGGCCGCGGCGCGTCTACAGCGTATCAGCTTACTAAGCGTACATCAGGTGCAGCTGGTGAAGCGCATTTCCAGTTGTTCCTACTCAGATACATCAGCCGGGGAGGAAGCAGAAGAGAACCGAAAGCTGTCATTCAAGTTATTCCGCGGCCGGCCAGGACGAATAGTGAATCATGCAGCAATCACCTCTACCACGGGCAAGCTGCCGGGCCTCGCGGCTTCGTAGTGTCGTACCCAGGCTTCCGAATGTCTCGCTCACCGGGCTTCTTAATCGCTCCCGGTTTCTTGATCCCACCCGTGAGCTTTGCTCGTAGGTCAGTTTGTTCGCCGTGCACACCAGGCTTTCGAATGCTGCCCGCTGGCTTTGGCAAACCGAGCCGATCGAACACTCCGCCTCTCTTCTGGGGAGCCTCACCAAGCCGGTCAAACACCGATCTCGCCAGTCCGGTAATGCCAGTGGAGTCTGCCGACGTCTGAGGAGCTGCTACCGGCTGCACCGCGGTCGCCTGGTCTATTATGACCTGTCGCCGCGTTCCAAACTCCGCCTTCGTGATGAAGCCCTCGTCTAACAGCGCCTTCAGGCTTGTTAGCGCCTTTCGTACGCCAGCGTCCATCGACGCTGAAATCCGAAAATGTGTGAATATTCAGTGTGAAAATGCCAACAAAATGGACCTTGAAAATCCTCGCCGGTGTGTTAGTCCACCGAGCGACGCGACCGCAGCGCCAGTCTGTGTTTCGTGTCGTAGTGGCAGGTCGGTACCTTGTGTGTCGATTCAACTGACCCATTCTCAAACTCAATTTACTCAAATTGGACGCGCGCTTTCCCGGGCACACCGTTCAACGACACTTGACGCTTTTTCATAAATCCTAGATCACGCTCGGCCGGCAACCTCACACTGTTGCAATTGGAACTTCCGGAGAGCGGAGTGTCTGAGCGCATCAGAAATTCAGAAATTCAGACATGCAGAGGACAAGGAAACGGAATCGGAGCACGTAGGAATTCTAGAGGGGGAGCAAAAGCCAAGATCGGAGCACTCCCACAGCCAGGATCGAGGATGCGCCGGATGCCAGAAGCTACGGCGCCGCGCAGCAGAACAGGCCCCAAAACTGGCCTTGCTGTTTGCTGCGCTCGATGCGTTGGAGTCGCAGCTCGATGGACTCGAGCCTCTGGAGGACGACACACGCGAGGTCGACGCTCTCTCCTCTGGCGGCGCTCGCGACTGCCCGGCTGGAGCTCATCACCTCACGCCGGGCTGCGGCGATCTCAGCATCGAGCTCCGCCGCGCTCAGCACGGCGCGGTCGGAGCTCGCCATGCCGGTGGCGCTTGGCGTTATCGAGGGCTTGTCGTCGTCCGCGAGGTCCTCTGTGACACGCGAGGAGCGTGCTGATGCGCCGGGCATGATCCGCGCGCGAGCTTGGAGCCGACGCACGGCGGACTCTTCAACAGAAGTGAGCATCGCCGCCGCAAGTGCGTCCGTGAAGTTGGACGTTTTGCGAACCTTCCCCTCCGTCATCGGAGAGGCTTCCGAAGGAACGGCGAGGGTCGGGAGGCTGGGGAGGCTACTCGGTGGGTAAGGCGAAGCCATCGAGGCGGGCGGCGAAGTGATCGGGGTCGCTCCCGGGACTGTCGACGTGTATGGCGGGGGCGAGGTGGAACTGGAGGGCGTGTCCACCTCGGCGGGCGAGGCGGCTATGCGGCGAGCGCTCGCGCGCTCACGCCGCAGGAATGCGAGGCGTTCCATAGCGAGTCTCTGTGCCGAGGGGGCGGCTACGAGGCTGCGACGGGATCGCTCGTAGATCGACGGCAGCACCGCCTCGGGCCACTGGAGAAAGGCGACGAGGACATCCGCGGTGGAGAGAATTGGGTGGTCGAGAACCCACTGGAGAAAGTCGCCCAGGACTTGCATCCGGCTCTCGATCACGGCTTTGGCGAACCGGCTCGCGCCCGTCTTCTCGGGCAGGGGCGGCAGCTCGAGCCCCGGAAGGAAGTCGAGGAGTGCGACGCGCAGCTTGACGAAATCGGAGAAGCGATGACGGCACTTGATCCAGCCGACGCCGCTGCGGCGCACTTGCGTCGAGACCTGGTAGCTCGTGTGCCGCTTCGGGCCAAAGCCTTCGGTCTTGGGGTCGTCCACCTGATGAGGGAGGCCATCAATGGCGTCATCAGAGGTCATCAGAGGTCATCAGGGCCAAAGCCTTCGGTCTTGGGGTCGTCCACCTGATGAGGGGGGCCATCCTGAGTAGGGAGGCAATCCTGATCTCAATCAGTGTTCGGTCTTGGGGGTCGTCCGCCTGATGAGGGAGGCCATCGATGGCGTCATCAGAGGTCATCAGAGGTCATCAGAGGTCATCAGAGGTCATCAGAGGTC
>ENA-UOXO01001736-UOXO01001736.1-mixed-culture-metagenome-genome-assembly--contig:-NODE-1736-length-14224-cov-44.596161_pt1 | contig 14224 bp, 6 predicted proteins | sample MGYA00238162_ERZ761640 | MGnify/ENA primary metagenome ERZ761640 (study PRJEB28914, sample SAMN08778297) | mixed culture metagenome | isolation source: Freshwater growth medium | place: USA...
CGTTCAAAGTAGAAGACCCCTCAAGGTGCCGATGGGCCACACGTCGGGCGCGCTGCCGCCGCGCAATTCCGTCGGATGCGTCCGACGCCGCCTATATGCCATTTTTCTCTTCACTTGTGGCATCGGTGGGAGTGATCCGACACCGGTGGGGTGTCTCAAACCTGTTTCACGCCATCACCCAGTCGGGGGGCACCCGTGAAGAGGGCAGGGCGCGGTGAGAAAGACCGCAGCGTGTAAGACCGCGACGGTAGTTATAAACCGTAATCCTTTAAGCGATCTTTCGGCTCAAAATTTGTACAACGGCGCGTGTCTGCGCACACGACTCCAGTCGTCGTCAGCGGTGAAGAGCCAAGAGGAGCATTCGCTCATGTGTTCGTACAAGGGGCGTCTAGGCGGCGGTGCCTACCTTACTCCTCTGCGACAGCAACGGGGGTGGCCTCAAGGGGAGGCAGCACTGGCGCCGGCTCCGCCCCACTGGCCACCTTCTCCTTGTACTCAAGGGCGGGCTTGTCGGGGTAGCCGCATGCCTCGGGGACCGCCTCGTCGACCTGGCTCATGATGTACGCCAGGTTGCGGTCAAACTGAGACACCGAGCGCATCTCGAGCTTCGAGCCGTCCTTGAGCGTAAAGACCATGTCGCCGGCAGCGCCCCCGTACCTCCGCAGCCATTTCACGTCGTACACCTCGCGCCAGAGGATCTGCACCACATCCTTGCCCTGGAACCCTGAGGCCACCTCGATGCGCCGGTTGGTGATCTTGTACCGCGTCCACGCCTGGCGCGCGAGTGATGCCGTGAACGGGATCACGCCGACCACGGTGAAGAGCGAAAGGCCGGGGATGAGAGTCTCGGTCATCGACGGCGGCCCCTCGAAGAAGGTCTGCTCGGGAGCGATCAGGGTCGATGTAGCCGGGCCTTTGACCTTCTCCTTGGGCTCCTTCGACTTTTTCGGGCGCGCCTTGGCCATCGGGTCCGGGTTGTATGCGGCACGGATCGCGGCTGGCGCCACGCGGGCCGGCATGGCCGCGAGGGCTGCCGAGCGCGGCGTCGTAGCCGCGCCCGAGAGAGCAAACGAGGCGGCGCCTGAGAGCGTGCACGTCGCGACGAGGAAGAGCTTCATATGGCAGATGGAGAAGATTTTTGTGCGACGAAGGACTCGGTCCACGGCGAGACGAGCGAGAGATGAGTCCGGAGGAATTGCGGGGGGATCTTTCCAAGAAATTTCTTTTGCAGACCCTCGGGCACGGCATGCACGTGAGAGAAAAGTAGGCGAGCACACACGATGGAGACGCCCAATTCTGTGGCCGGTCCCGTCGTAAATCTCAATGTCAGATCCGCGAGGTCTCTATGGCGCAAACGTTCTCCGCTTCTAAGGACACAGCTCGGCAGCGCTTGGTCGCGGTGTGGGGCGCAAACGCCGACTATGGGCGAGTAGCGTCCGTCCCACGGCCAGACCTCCGACGACCGCGGCACACACGCCAATGTTGAACGTCATTACCAGCAACATCAAGGCGAAGTTCAGGCTGATGGACAACGCATGCAGGCCGAAAGCGCGTACAGAACCAGTTAGCCACGGAGCGCTAGATGATCGCACGCTATCATAGAACGGCGTGTCGGAGGAAGCGTCCTCGTCGGCGTCCACTGCGCTGCCATGCGACCGGAGCAGCGGAGGCGCAGCGAGGGCGGCTCGCGCGGAAAGAACATCTGAAGCGGCCGCCAGCGTGAAGATGATCGCGAGTGAAATCGCGTAGGTCGCCGGCGTCGACGGGTGCCACCACGAGAACAATAGGAGGCCGGGATCCCACGAGAATTGCAAGCCGCCACCGCGGCTGGCATGATCGAATCTGCTGGATCCACCCAACGCCGCATGGCTGTGGTGGTGGAGTGACTGCACATTGTCGGCCACTGCGTGCTGGAGCTCAAGCGTTCTCGTCTGCTCCGTCAACATCTGCGCTCGTGTCTTAGACTATTCGTGCGCACAGGGTCGGTGGCGGAGGCACCTCCGCATATTACAAGTTCGCGATCCGTCCGACTCGCGCGAAAAGGTCGCTTTGCAAAATTGGAGGGACCCCTTATGGGAAAGACTTGAAGCGGAACGGGCTCCCTTGCGAGCGACGTGGAATGGTTCGTCATTCACATTCCAATGAACGAGATGCTATCTCCGATTCGCGAAAATGATGAACCTCTGTCTGCTCCGAGGAGTGGTCCTTCTGTCAGCGCTCCTGCTGTCCGAGTCGGCCGATGCCAGCAAGGCTGCGGTGCCGGTGGCGGCGGTGCCGTCGATGTCACACCGACGAGAGGCGGTGCTGCAGTCCTCTTCGCTGCAGTCCTCGCCGCTGTTGCGCCTTTCCGGCGGCAGCGTTAGCGGAGCCTCAGCCTTGCAGCAGCGGACAGCTGTACTCGCGCCGCGCGTCGTGCCTACGGAGCCGCACGAGGGCCAAAAGCCGGGAACTTCGGGTCTTCGCAAGAAGACGAAAGTCTTCCAGCGGCCAAACTACCTCGAAAACTTTGTGCAGTCCATCTTCGACTCGCTGCCTGAGGGTCAGCTAAACGGCGCGACGCTCGTCGTCTCTGGCGACGGTCGGTACCACAACGCGGCGGCCATCCAGACCATCTGCCAGATGGCTGCGGCCAATGGCGTGGCGCGCGTCTGGGTCGGCGTCGGTGGTCTGCTCTCGACTCCCGCCGTCTCCGCCGTCATCCGCGAGCGCGAGGGTGGCGTGGCTGTCGGCGGCATCGTGCTCACGGCGTCGCATAACCCCGGCGGGCCGGACGAGGATTTCGGGATCAAGTACAACGTGCAGAATGGCGGACCCGCACTCGAAGCCTTCACCGACGCCGTGCACAAGCGCACCAACACGCTCTCTGAATACCGCATCAGTGACCAGTTGCCCGAGGTGGACTTGAGCATAGCCGCCCGCCACGTGTTCACAGAGGTGACCGGCGAGGGCGCCGCCGCCGCCAAGCGCACCTTCGAGGTCGAGGTCATCGAGCCGACCGAGGACTACGTCGCGCTGCTCCGCCGCTGCTTTGACATGGACGCGATCCGAACCTTACTGCGTCGTGAGGACATGTCCGTCGTCTTCGACGGCATGCATGGCGTCGCGGGCCCGTACGCGAAGGCGGTGCTCTGCGGCGAGCTCGGGCTGCCATCGAGCTGCCTGCACCACTGCGAACCCTCCGAGACCTTCAATGGCGGCCACCCGGACCCGAACCTCGTCTACGCTCATGAGCTCGTAGCCACGATGGGCGTCACCGCTGCGGGCGGCGCGGCGCCGTCGGCATCCTCGGCACCCGTCTTCGGCGCGGCCGCCGACGGTGACGCGGACCGGAACATGATCCTCGGGCGCGGCTTCTTCGTCACGCCGTCCGATTCGCTCGCACTCATTGCCGCGCATGCGCACTTGATCCCGTGGTTCGCGAATGCGGGCGGGCTCAAGGCGGTCGCGCGCTCGATGCCTACGAGCGGTGCAGTCGACCGCGTCGCTGCCGCGCAGGGTCTCCCGTTCTTCGAGACACCGACCGGCTGGAAGTTTTTTGGCAACCTCATGGATTCCCGCCTGCTCGGCGGCGCGACGCTCGACCCTCTCCTATGCGGGGAGGAGTCGTTTGGCACCGGCTCGAGCCACGTGCGTGAGAAGGATGGCCTTTGGGCCGTCCTCGCTTGGCTCACTATCCTCGCCGAGCACAACAGACAGACGCCGATCGGGGCGCTCGTCGGCGTCGGCGACATCGTGCGCCAGCACTGGGCGCACTTCGGGCGCAACTATTACGCGCGGTACGACTACGAGGGAGTCGACGCGAACGGAGCTGCTCGTGTGCTCGAGCGACTACGGGGGGTGAGCGCCATGTTCACACTCGCCGGCCATGGGCCCGATCGGCCGCAGCCTCTCGGCACCTCGGGCTGCGCGCTCGCGACGGCGGATGAGTTCGAGTACCACGACCCCGTCGACAAGAGCGTGAGCAAGCGCCAGGGCGTGCGGCTGCTTTTTGCCGACGGCAGCCGCATCATCTTCCGCCTCTCTGGCACAGGATCGGTCGGGGCGACGATTCGAATCTACCTTGAGCGTTATATGCCCGCGACGGCGCCGGCCGAGCAACTCGCGCTCGAGACGGCGGATGCGCTCGCGCCGCTCATCAACCTCGCCCTCGAGCTCTCGCAGGTGCACGAGCTCACAGGACGCGACGCGCCCACCGTCATCACCTAAGGAGCTCACCACGGCGCTCAACCTGTACGCGCGCGAGAGAGCGAGCGAGCGACGGTGCGCTACTGGCCACGTGGCCGGTGCGTGGTTTCAGACGCATGCTGACAGTAGGTACGGGGTGGGTGAGCGCATGACTCACAGGAGGCGTTGGATGACGAGCGGATCGGGCATGATCGCGGATGAGCGAGATCAACGCGCCCAGATCTCGCTCTCCGCAGCTCGGAGTGAGCTAGGCGGGTCGATGTCGGGCTCGTTGTCGGTGGGTCGCACCGCTCGCCCAGAATGTTTCCGATGGCCAGTTCATGTCACATGTGGCACATGCCGGGCGTGTAGCGGCGGGGGGCGGATCTCGGCTCGGTCTATTTGAGCTCCGCCGCGGGCCGATCCCGGCCGGATCTCGCGTCCGACACGAACAAGGATCCACGTATACCACGACGGACATTCAAATCATGAATAGCATCGTGCCCGCGCGGCCCGGGTTCAAAAATAATCAGCATGCAACTTGCAAGTCATATCTCCACACTTACTACATACTGTGTGGTGTGGCTGTCGGGCGCGCCCAACATCAAAGCTCAAAGGCGCTTCCTGTAGCGCGCGCTAAGGCACTCTGGCACTTGGGTCCTCGTGTGCACGGCATGGCGCACGCGCCATGCTCAGAGAATGGTCGCGGGCGGCGGACGGGTGGAGGAGCGCCTAGAAGGTGATGCCGTGCGAGAAGTCGAACTCAAAGGGCGCCATCACATCGTACGACATGGGCGGGATGATGCCCTTCAAGAACGGCACGGAGCCCGGCACTTTGCCCTCCGAGAGGAAGCCAAACAGGCCGATCTGGGCGAGGCGGCCGTTGTTGAGCTCGACGAGCAGCCCGCGCTCCTTCTGCGCCGGCGTCTTGTTCATGGACCACTTGAGCGGGTCGTACAGGTTGAGGCCAATCCAGTGCGGCAGCTGGTCGGGCGTCGCGTCAAAGGGGGGCACGTAGCCGGGCTTGCCGCCCTTCATGTAGTGCTTGTCGCCTGGAATCAAGCGCAACTCGGACCACCACTCGAGGAAGCCGATGCCCAGCACGATCTGAAGCTTCGCCGCATCAGGAAGGTTGTGCCACAGCTCAGGTGCGGAGACCTTGCCGCACAGCTCGTCGCCTGGGGTGTGCCACGGGAAGTGGATGCCGTTCGCGTGCACGATGTAACCGACGAAGCCGGCCATGGCGACGCGGCCGTGCTTGATCTCGGCGTGGCGGAGCCAGCCGATCGACGCCTCGTTGGAGTAGTCCCACAGGGTTGCATCGGAGAGTTTCATCGGGTCCCAGAAGCCGACAGCGGGGTTGAGCTTGTTCGCGAGCGTCGCGAGGTCGCCCTTGGTCTCCATCACGACCGCGGACGCGCGCGCGGCTGGAGCCACATGCGCGAGCGGGGCGGCCGGTGCGAAGGAAGCAGAGGCAGCGAAGAGGGCCAGCGCCATAATGAACGATCTCGCTGGGGAAATTAACAAAACAATTTGTGGTTACGCCCTGAGTCGCCCGGCTGTGGGGAAGTCACACTCCTCGACAGCCAATAGGACAGCATCGACAGCTCGGCTTGGCGAGGCATGGCTTGTACATTGTACCTTGGCTTGACCAGCTTTTGAACTCGCGTGAAACATGAATTCCCAGACAAACTGGCATGAAACACATCATGAAGCACGCCCTCGTGACGGCATTTCCGAACGCAACGGCGGACGCCGACGCCTCTCCGCCCAGCCTGTCTCCGGAGCTAGTTGCGTCGGTGACCGTCGTCGCCATCATCGAGGAGCTGCACTCGACCGAGGAAGCGTTTGTCGGTGACCTGTTCACGATGGTCAATACATACCTCGGACCACTACGTGAGAGGCACGTGTGCGATGAGGTCGAGCTCCGCAACCTCTTTAGCAACGGCGAGTCGCTGCTGCAGACGCACCAGGCGCTCTTGCAGCAGCTGCCGACTGTGCGCCGGCTCTCGAGCGTCGGCCGCAACGCAGAGACCAGAGAGCGCGAGCGCAATGAGCTGACAAGGTGTCTCAAGGGTACGGTGGGCGCGTTCATCGCGCTCGAGCCGTTTCTGCTTAACCATGCCGAGTTTGCCAGCAACTACGAGCATGTGGCGCTCGAGACGCACCGCGTGCTCGCGCAGCAGCCGGGCTTTGCACGCTTCTGCCATGAGGCGGAGCAGGCGGGCGCGCTCTCGCTGCAGGCGCTGCTCGTCCGTCCGATCGAGCGGCTTTGCACGTACCCGCGCCTCTTCGAGCGCCTCAAGAAGGCCGCTGTAGCCGCCCAGTTGGGCGGTCTCAGCCAGAACGACGAGACGCTCGACGAGCTCCGAGTCGATCCGATTTCGTCAGAGGAGAGCTCGCTCGAGGAGGCGGACACCCTAATCAAGAGATTAGCCACGCGCGTGCGGGCGGCGGCGCCGACGGCAACGACGCGAACGGGCGGCGGCGGCGGCGACGCGCTGATCGAACAGATGAGCCGCGCTGATGAGGCTGATCGAACTCGTCTGTGGGCCCCCGACGAGCGTGCTCCCCACATCGGTACCTCATCAATCGGATCGGACTTGCAATCGGTGGTCGACATGCGCGTCGCCGCTGCCGTGGCGCGCGCGCGTGAGGGCAACAAGCGGCGCACAAGCGGCGAACCGCCCAGCCCCGCCGCCGCCCCCGGCTCCGCCCCCAAGCGTCGCCTCTCGACGCCTGCATCGCTAGCCGCGGCGGCGCTGGCTTTGCGTCCCCGAAAAGTGGTGTGGAAGATGCAATCTCCGCTCAATCTTCTCAGCCGCCGGAGCTCGCGCGGCGCGCCCTCCAGTGTGCCCACCACCCCGCCTCGGCGCGCCCTCGACCCCGGCTCGCCTACTTCGTCACACGTTGCCGATGAGACGTCCGTGGGTGCCGAACGTGACAAGCTCGAGCGCCTGCAGCTCGATCTCACGCGATCTCCACCGGCCACCGACACGCTCGCTCACGCCTTCGCCACGCCGCCGCCGCCGAAACCGCTCGACCCGACGGCGAAGCTGTTGCTCTCGGCAGCGCGCCGGCTGACCGCACAGATGGAGGCCGCCGCGCCAGAGGGGGGTGACGAAGCCACTGCAACGGCTGCCGAGTCGCCGCCGCGCCGCGCGGGGATCCGAGCGACCTCGCGAGCGGCCTCCCGAGGAGGAGCTACACTGCCAGAGTCGATGGGCGCGGCCGCGGCGCGCGGTGACGTGGCTGCAGTGATGGCATGGCTCGATGATGGTGGCGACGTGGACGCGACGATGGACGAGGCGGGTGGCGCACTGCGCGACGCGTCGATGCTGCTGCGTGCGAGTGCATGCGGCCACGTGGCGCTCGTCGCGGCGCTACTGCAGCGCGCCGCTGACGTCGAGCTCTCGAATAGCCGCGGCGGCACTCCACTCATGCTCGCGTCCCTCCACGGCCATCTGCCCGTTGTGGAGGTCCTACTGAGCCACGGGGCCCTCGTCGACCGTTTAGACGCAAAGGGCTACGCGGCAGCCCACTTTGCAGAGCTTGGCGGGCATGCAGAGGTCGCGCGACGGCTGCGGTGCGCAGGGCCGCCGCCGACTGAGTCACCGCTACGGCGCCTCGAGGCTGTCTATGCGAGGCGGACCGGTAAGGCCGACGCCGCCGTGCCGGGCGCCCCCTCAGCCTCCCCCTCACCCCCCTCCCCCAGCTCGGCCTCCCCCAGCTCGGCCAAGAGGATACCGGCAGCCAAGGTGATTGCCTTGCCGGCCGCCCATCCTGTCGGCGACGGCAAGCGCGCGCCCCGCGTCATCGAGGTGGTCAGTGTCTCGCCGGCCAAGCCGCCGGCGCCGGCGCCAGCACCGCCACCCAAAAGGGCCCCGGCGGCCGATCCGCTGACGGCGATGTTAGAGGCGGAGATGGCGTCGGCGACGGAGGTGGTGGTGAGGGCGGTGCCCACAGCGACGGAGGGGGAGGAGGAGGTGGTGAGGGCAATGCCCATGATACTAACGGCTGCTGCGATTGAGAGCGACTCCGACTCCGATGACGACAACGACGATGACGATCAGCTCGTCCAGGCGGCGCAGGCGGCGCTGCTGAGCGCATGGTCGTCCTGCGGCCCGCGCGAGCGCAAGTTACCGCAGCCAGTCGAGATATTGGACCCCGCGGCGATCGCGCGCGAGGCGATTTTGTTTGATCAAATCGCCGAGCCGCCGATGAGTCCGAAACTCGTCCCGTCGCTGAAACCGATCCTCGAGAGCGATGACAATTATGAAGAGGAACCGCATATGAGACTGACGAAGGTGTCTGCCACGGCCGCCGCTCGGCCCGCCTTGAGGGTCCCAGTGCCGGCACCGGCATCTTCGCCGGCCGCCTCCCCTGTCGGCGACGGCAAGCGCGCGCCCCGCGTCATCGAGGTGGTCAGTGTCTCGCCTGCCCGGCTCGCTCCCGTGCCCACGCCGGCCGCCTCCCCAGTCGGCGACGGCAAGCGCGCGCCCCGCGTCATCGAGGTGGTCAGTGTCTCGCCTGCCCGGCTCGCTCCCGTGCCCACGCCGGCCGCCTCCCCAGTCGGCGACGGCAAGCGCGCGCCCCGCGTCATCGAGGTGGTCAGTGTCTCGCCAGCCAAGCCGCCGCCGACCACGCCGCCGGCGCCGTCCGCCGCCGACGCTGACTGGGAGTACTATTCGCACGTCTCTCGCCCAGTCGAGCTCTCGGACCCTATCGCGGTCGCGCGAGAGGCGCTCGCTTTTGATGAGGTCGAGCCGCCGCAGAGCCCGAAATTGGTGCCGTCGCTCAGACCAATCCTTGAGGATGAAGAGGAGCCGCTCACGCGACCGATGAGCCCCATTGCCGAGTCATCTGCGGACTTTTGGGATCAGTCCACTACGGACGGCGGCAGGGAGCAGGGCTCGAAGGAGCCTCTCACGCCCACTCACACCGACCCCGCGCCGCCGCCCAGCACACCCCCCCTCACGCCCCCTCACACCGACCCGGCGCCGCCGCCCAGCACACCCCCCCTCACGCCCCCTCACACCGACCCGGCGCCGCCGCCGAGCACTCCCCCGCTGTCGCTACGCACACTCAACCTGCCGAGCACCCGGGATCAAGAGCCGCCACCGACGGATCCCCGCATGAACCCGAGCGCTTGCTTCGCTCTCTCGCCTGCACCGCCTCCACCTCCTCGACACAAGCATGATGTGGCCGAGCAGCTCATGGTGCTGGCACAGGCGCCGGCGCAGGAGCCGGCACAGGCCCTGGCACCGGCACTTGTGATCGAGGAGACAGGGGCGCCCGCCGCCCGTGCGGCGCCGCCGCTGTCGGCGTTACAGGTGGTCGATGATGAGGCACAGATGCCCACGAAGCTGTCGCCCGCGCCCGAGCCCATGCTTGATACGGCGCCCGAGCCCGACACGGCGCCCGAGCCCATGCTTGATACGGCGCCTTTGCCCGACACGGCGCCTGTGCCCATGCTTGAAACGGCATCTGCGCCCGACACGGCGCCCGAGCCCATGCTTGATACGGCGCCCGAGCCCGACGCCATGGCCGCCGCGGCCGCCGATCTCGAGGCAGCCAAGAAGGAGGCGGCGGCCAAGAGGGAGAAGGCGGAAGCCATGGCCTTCGCCGCAGCAGCCGAGCTTGAGGCGGCGAAAGCGGAGGCGTCTGCCAAGGCTGCCGCGGCTCTCGCGGTGGCGAAAGCCGAGGCGGCGGCCAAGGCTGAAGCCTTAACGGCCGCTCGTGCTGCGCTTGAACCTGCGCTCGGTACGGCGCTTGAACCTGCGCTCGGTACGGCGCTTGAACCCGCGCTCGGTACGGCGCACGCGCTGGCTCGAGAAGGTCCGCCGAGCGCAGGTTCAAGCGCGTCGTGGTCCAAGCGCGTCGTGATGATGCCGGCCAGCCCGAGCGTCTTTGCTGGTGTGCCGCCGAGTCCGGATGGACGCGGCGGCTTCCGACCGAGCGACGGATTCCGTGTCGCCGTACGCCGCGACTTTGCGCGGGCGGCGTTCGTTCCAGCGGAGGGCCTCGCGGCTTCGACAGCCGCCACGCTAGGTGCGGCCTCGGCGGCCGAGCCTGCGGCGGCGACGCTCGCGGCGCAGGACGAGGCGCCCGCCACGGCGCCCGCCGCGGCTCCTCCACCCGCACGGAGAGCTTCCAGCGTGCTGCTGGAGGCGCCGGCTGTGGCGCGAGCCGCTGACGTGGCCGCGCAGCAACCGATAGGGAGCCGTCGGGGGAGCTTCCCGCCCCCGCCCCGGCCCGTCTCTCCGCAGCGCCCGCCACGGCGCCTCGCCTTCGGCATGCTATCCTCCTCGCCGCCGCCTCCGGGGGAGATGGAGGGGCAGATGGAGGGGGGGGCCAAGGCCGAGATGGCGCACGCCAACGGCCACTTGCCAACCCTCGCTTATAGCTTCCCGTCGCCACCCTCGGCTCCCCCCTCGGCACAGCCCGCCAGGGAATCGCCGAACAAGATGGCGCTCCCCAGCCCCGCCGGCGCCGTCCCGAGCGCCGACCCGAGCGCCGTCGCGAGCGCCAAGAGCCCCCTCGAGTCCTTCCTCGAGCATTATAAGCTCGATCGCATGGTCCTGTGCCTCGGTCCTGGCCAGCAAGAGGCGCTCATTCGCCAGCCCACGTTTGGGCAGAGTGCGCTGCCGGATGAGCAGCGCGACGGTGCGGCCGATGGTGCGGCGAACGGCGCGACGAAGACCGACGAATGGCTCGGCGGCCAGAGCGACTGGCTGGGACACAAGAGGATGGCGACGCTCCCCTCATCTCTCTCGGCGGCCGCCCGTAACCAATCCCCGACGAACCCGACGAACCCGACGAACCCGACGAACCCGACAAGCAGCCATCGCTTGCGCAGTGGCTCGGTCAACCCGGTCAGCCCAATACGCGCCGCCTCGCTCATACTGCAGCGCGAGTCCACAATGCAGCGCGAGTCCACGGCCCTCCGGGGCTCGGACCTGTACGGGACGGTGCGTCAACGGCTCCGGCGCGTCGAGAGTTTCCCGGCGCCGCTCAAGACCAGTAGTGAGTAGTCCGGGGGCCAGAGACCAGAGACAGAGCCCCCCGGGGGGCAGCAGAGACCAGAGCCCACAGCCCCCGGGGCCAGAGACCAGAGACCAGAGCCCACAGGCCCCGCCACAGGGAGTCGCCACTTGCCTTAGTACAGTAGGCGAAAAGCCCCGCGGGCGCCCGATGACGGGAGCTCCCTCATGTGCGCCACGTCATGTGGCGAGACCGGTGGCGCGGAGGCGCGGAATTAGCATGGGAATTAGATTTAGCCACGTTCAACGGGTAGACGAGAGGCCGTGGCCGAGGCCGTATTTGCGGCCTGGAACGCTGGTGCGCACGCCGCACCCCGCTTGACGCGCTCGCCGCTCGCGCGGTGTTCGAAATTCGACGTGCCGCGCCGGTGTAACGTGAGTGCGCGACTGAGTGCCCGGCCCGGGAGTGGCCGCGCGTCCGCAGAGTCCGCAGCGCACAACCACAAGTCTTACCACAAGTCACTATGGCTTGCATGGTATCGCATGACCATAATGCGCGATGCCCTACTTCACTCTAAGCATAAATAACAATGGTACAATGCCTGGGTCGCCAGGCAGCCCCCACCGGAGTGCAAATGTACAAGAGAGAGGGCGTCTCTTCCCCCCGCCCATCGACCAACGCTAGACTGCGTTCTTGGCGGGCTACAGTGGACCACCCTCGCGTCCACCGCTCCACCCTCTTGCCCTGCTGCCGAGCGTTTTCAAATGAGGCGACTGCTCTACAGGTGCAGCGACGGGCCGACCAGCTCTGCAGGATCTACATCGAGCACACTGCGCGCGCCACGCGAACGCGGAGTGAGCGCGCCACCGCTTCTCGAGCTTCCACTGTGGTCTGAGAGCGGGCTGGAAGCGTTGCCCAGCCGCCAGCCAGCTTGCTCTTTGGCGCCTTGAATGCCCGTAAGCGATGCGAGGTGAAAGATGACCAGTGTGACGCAGAGCAAGGCGGCGATCGCCATGTCCGACGCGCTCAGGCTTAGCGGCGGGGCCAACCAAGAAAATGGCAGAGGCACGGGCCGCACGAAGGCGAGAAGGGTGGTGGGTAGCAGCAGCGCACTCCCGACGGCCAACCACGTCTTGCCCCCTGCACAGAGGAGAGCAAAGGAGGCGGCGCTCCAAAACGTGGATGCGATGAAGAAGGTGAGCAGTGCCGGAGTGCCGTACGCATCCGAGGCGTCGGTACAGATGACGGCATTGAAGCCGCTCATGCAGCAGCGCAGGCCGCGCGCGAGCTGAAGGAGGGACTCATGAATGGGTTGCTGACGAAGCAACATCAGCATAGGCGGTCCAATGAAGAGACCAATCAACAGCTGCAGGGCTGCGATGCAGGTGTTGAGCAAGAGCTGATCCGCTGGCTGGCGCATCAGGCAGCGGCGCTTGTGCACATTGGCAAACGCGGCGATGACAGCGGCGAGCACGAAGACTAGTCGGCCGGTCGGCGCGGGCAGCCGCTCGTCCTTGCTGAGGAGGCTGATGCTGCTGTCTGCCCTCGCAGACACCGTGTGCGCCGCTGCAGGGGGGGTGCGCGTGCCAAATCCTTCCAAAGGCGAGGCTTGCGATGAGGGCGTGTCTATCCATTCGATGAACACGCCGTCGGGCGCTGCTGGATCCCACGCAGATTGCAAGGCGGCAAAGACAGTGCCCGCGATAAGCGTGGCGCTGAGTATTCGGTAAGTCACGTGTGAAGTGACCACGTGAGCGATACACTCCGAGGGCGTGAGCTGGTTGACCATGTAAGAGATGCCATGGCGCAAGAAGGGCAAGAAGCCCCCTTCACTCTCTTTAGACCCGGCCGGCAAGCCTGATGCGACCGATGCTGGAAGCAGCATCGCTAGGATGGCTGTCGCCGGGATGGTGGCCTGCAGAAGTAGCGCTTGCTGTATCCCGGAGATTGCGGTGGCCCCTTCGAGGGCCAACAACGAGTGCATCGTGTCCAGCGCGGCCATGCTGAGCAGGTCACAGGCGTTGGGCCGCTGCAGCACTTCGCTTTCGGGCAACGACCCGTTACCTGCGCCCTGGTTTCGTGCGAGCAAGAGCAAGATGAATAGTGCGAGGTTCATGAGCGCAAGCTGCGTGTGCATGAGGAGCACGCCCGTGGGCATACGGAGCACCATCTGCGCGTATGTCAGACGCTCAAGTACCCCGAGCAGCATGTAGCCAACGAGACCTGCTACGCTTACACACCAGCCCCAATGCCGAGTAGATCGAGGGGCCTCCTCTCGATCGGGCAGCAAAGGTGAGGACAACGACATGAACACGTCGAGCCGGATCTGCGCGCGCCCACCGAGGGCTCGCCCTTAATGTTCAGCCTCTTGGCGTCGCGAGTCGGACCGCGGGCCCGCCAGCCGCGCGGATTCAGGGACGAAAGGCAGAGAAGAGAATCGCGCCGATTACACAGAGAATCACGCAAACTTGTTCAACTGCAGAGTATGTTCACAGTCAATGGTTACACCCGTGGTTCGGTGAGACGGTATACCGTAGCACACATATCAGATTCAGAAAGTTGCATCGGACTTAATGGAGAGATTGAGGGAGGATACCGAAGGTACCCGCGGGTACGTCACGCCGACCCTTTAGAGAGGATGAAAGATGTAAGATCGAAAGTCGATCCCTAGGAACCTTCGTTCCGTTTTTTACATAAACTGATGCGCTAAAACCGACACCAAAAACGGTCCGCCAAAACGTCCCTCCGCCGCTACAACTGCCCCAAATCAGTAGACGGTTGTGTGACATTACAGGGGGGGAAATGTAATTTCAACCTTCGGACTCTCGGAATCCTAAACATCTTGGCCTTGGGGGCCTTGGGGCCAGGATTGGAATTTGGAATCTGAGCCAAGGTACAGGTATAGCGAGTTTGCAAATGAGCGCTGGGGGCCGGAAGTGTAATCGGGAATTTCGGAATCCTGGGTTTGCAAGGAGCGCTGGGGGCCGGAAGTGTAATCGGGAATTTCGGAATCCTGGGTACTTTGCAAGGAGCGCTGGGGGCCGGAAGTGTAATCGGGAATTTCGGAATCCTGGGT
>ENA-UOXO01001741-UOXO01001741.1-mixed-culture-metagenome-genome-assembly--contig:-NODE-1741-length-14200-cov-41.796182_pt1 | contig 14200 bp, 13 predicted proteins | sample MGYA00238162_ERZ761640 | MGnify/ENA primary metagenome ERZ761640 (study PRJEB28914, sample SAMN08778297) | mixed culture metagenome | isolation source: Freshwater growth medium | place: USA...
ATCAGGTGGTCATCAAGGGTCATCAAGGGAGCGGAAGGAATGCTCCTCCGACAAGGGGCGTGAAGGCGCAAGCGAGGAGGAGGAGCGGCGGCGTCGGGGAGTGGCGCGCACATCAAGCTGCTCGACGAAGCCGTCATGCATGCGCTTCATGCCCACTGTCAGGTCGAGCACGAACGAGAACACGGCAGCGTCCTGCAGGGGTATGTGCTTGTACCAGGAGTGTGCGGAGGCGGCCCAGCGCACAAACTTGGCGATCTGCACGCCGGTCACGCGCGGCATCTTGCGCAGCTCACGCAAGTACTCGACCCACTCGCACGAGAGCCCGCTGCACGTGATCCGCAGGCTCCTGTGCAGCCGCGGCGGCGCGTTTGGGCCCGGCGCGCCCGTGAGCCTCATCGGGAAGGTGCGAGAAAGCAGCCCCTCCCACAAATGGTCGGCGCAGTAAAGGTCGTCCTTGCAGTAGAGGCCGTACATGTCTTTGCAGCAGCAAATGACGCTCACCACCGACTCGGGTGGCAGCATCTGCACGATCCCGAGGACGATATCGCACGGCAGCCCCAGAGGGATCGGGAAGCCCACCTTGGGCTCCAGCGGCGCGCGTTCCTTCTTGGTGCCGTGTTTTGAGCGACCCAGTGTCTTCTGCACAGCACAAGAGATGGTCTGGTGGATGATCATCCGTGGTGGCGGCATGCTTTTGGGCGGAGACGGCCAAGATCGTCCCTGCGCTTGGAAGGTTTATTCCTGGGCTCCAATCGGGCGCTGTGGGCTGACTTCGAGTCCGTTTCTGACGCAACCAGAAACCAAACTTCTGTCCATAGTCAGTTTCGTCGCGGTCCTCCCGTGAATACCATAATCTTGGAAAGGGGGGGGAGAGAATAAGTGCACTCGCTCACTCGTACGCCGCCTTGGGCCGGTATGTGGCATTCGGTCCGGCCGAAGTGATGCGCGTGATGAAAATTAGTTGAGCGCCATGATGAGCGCGTGCGTGCGGCTCACATCTTGCCAATTCGCTCTTGTGTTGGCAATGTGTTGGGGGTCATATGGCATGGATGGGTGCATACGGGTGTCCCGCGTGTACCGTTATGTGTACCGGCTCCCCCCGGTGTTTTTACGGGGAGCCGGGACTCACGCGCACACGACTAAACACACGATAGACGATTAACACACGACGAGACACGACACTCGGTTGCTTCACACGGGCACAGACGAACCCCCCGGGGGACGAACCCACGCAATCCCCCAATCAAAAACCAGACTCACATCCGACGCACTCGCTCGACGCGAAGCCATGAATACCCGGCACATTTTGAACCGCACACCATGTTGTCGAAGTCAAGGACTACACACAACAGATGCGCCCGCGTGGCTCATGTGTTTATGTGTTTATGTGTCGTCACGCGGCTTGTTCGTCGGGTTGGCGTAGGTGAGCTTGGGGCAGCCTCTGACGCCACCGACGTGGTAGAGACGCGGGTGTGGACGGAGCCCGCTCGCCGTCGTCGAGTACCGGTAGAGCCCTTCTGCGAGCATTTGGCAGATGAAGCCGGTAGGCGCCATGTCGGGCACGTTTTGGCGCACGATGGGCATCACACTCAGCCCGCCGTGGTCCAGGGCTTGGTCTCGGAAGCTCACATTCGAGCTCGCCGCGAGCTCATCGAAGAGTTTCTCCGAGCCGTTTTCGAAGCGCACGGCACACGAGCGGAAGACCTCGAGCGCGCGGCCGAACGCGCCGTCGAGGGCGCGCCGTGGCATCCACACAATCCAGTCGCCCATTCGGCGCGCCGTGTCGAGCGGATGGAAGCAGTACGGGAGCAGCGGCACGAGGATAGCGAGGTCCGGTCTCATAAAGAGCACGGACTCAAAGAGCTGGGCGCCGTCGTGGGCGCCACCGGCATCGTCGAACTCGTCCGGGCATCCGAGCTGCTTGCAATGGAGAGATCTCCTTGCCTCGTGCTCCAAGATCAGCCGGTAGATAGCGTGCCGACTTGCAAGCTGAGGTGGGTGGGATATGGGTGGGAGGCAATCAGAGCTGATGAGAAAGGCAATCAGAGCTAGTTGCTTAATGAATAGATCAGCCGCATAGGGCGCGTGGCGGCTCGCAAGCTGTGTCCGAGGGCGCCATCAAGAGGCCGCCATCACAGAGGCTTATCAAAGGACATCAGAGGCCATCAGAAGCAATCAGAGGCCATCAGAGGCCATCAGAGGCCATCAGAGGCCATCAGAGGCCATCAGAAGCCATCAGAAGCCCCATGTTCACCTGTCCCAGGGCCGTCGGTAGGGCGCACACGTTGATGTACGTGTCGCACGGCGAGCGCGGGGGGACGCGAGGATGACGAATGTACTCACAGTCAGGCACCCTTCGAATCACATCGACTGTGGCAGTAGCAGGCCCGCGTATGCTCCCATCAAAGTTCATCAGCATGCCATCGCTGTCGACGAGCTCGACATTGTCAGGCGCTGCCCCGAGCACCTCGAGAGCGACCACAACCCTTCTGTGAATTAGGCTGTGGATGTGATGCTGCTGCTCCGCGGCAGCCGTTGGCGTCGGCGGCGTCGGTGACGTCACAGTCGGTGGCGCCTGATGTGTTCGGTAATGTGTTCGGTGGCCACCGCGCTGCACCGGCCGGTCGTCCTCGAGCCGCAGGTGTGCAAACACCGTCGTGCGAGCACCCACGGCGTCGATGAGATGGCCGCGCACAGTCGTGTACACGAGCTGATGCGCAAACGTGCGCGCCAGCCCCCCCAGCCCGAGGGCCAGGCGAGGCACGCGCGAGGGCTTTCCCTCCAGGGTGGTGCACACGGCGCGAGCCATCGCCCTGCAAGAAGCTGCATCCGTCCCGACACCCGTAACGACGTCCGTAACGACATCCGTCCCGACGTCCGTTCCGTTGCCCGCTGGAGAGATCTTGCTTCGTTGAGTGCTCGCTGTGCTCGTCGTGTACAAGAAAGGGCTGTTCGCCCTAGGGCTCGCTCCCCCTGCGCCCACGACACGCGAACCGGCACGTGAGCCATTACGTGGCCCGTCACGAAGCTGCCTATGCGCGGCGTGGCCGGCAAGCCGCTTTGTTTCGTCAGCCAGCCGCTTTGTTTCGTCAGCCAGCCGCTTTGTTTCGTCAGCCAGCCGCTTTGTTTCGTCAGCCAGCCGCTTCGTTTCGTCAGCCAGCCGCGTCGTTTCGTCAGCGTGCCGCCCCGTGTCGGCAGCGTGCCGCTCCGTTTCGTCTGGAGCGACGCGCCGTGGAGGGCAACTGAGCCTCGACGCGTGCGCGGGGGTAGCATTCTGGAACGCACGGCACTCCGTCTCGGAGGGTCGAGGAAGCGGCAGTGCGACCGCGAGCAACGGATCCTGTAGCACGGACACTGGGCGCGCTGCCCGCGACGGCGCCTCATGCGCTGCCCGTGCGACTGCGCGAGATTCGAGCTCGAATGGGCGAGATTCGACGCGAGATGTCGAGGCGCCGTCACTGGCGCCAGGGCTGAGTAGGAGAGTGTCTGCGTCGGCTCGAGCATACCAGTGGAAGTGGCCATGGCTGCGAGAGCCATCCCACTTGTAGAAGCAATGCGGCCAGAGCGGCTGGGTCCACAGGAGGTTAGGGCTCGTCTGCACGAAGATGGCGTTTACAGGTGTCTTGGTGCGGGCCTCGTACGCCACCGTAGCTTCGTGGCAAGCACGCGCAAAGTCGCGGCCGCTTGCGTTCTGTTCTCGCAATGGCAGCAGTACGCTCCGCACGCCCAGGCTACCGAGCAAGTTGATGCGAGACGAGGCGATGGACAGTGGAGACGCTTCAGACGGTATGCACATCGCCACGACTGGGATCGCGAACGACGCGCAAACCGCGCGTGGTGCCGTCTCGCGTGATTCGGCGCCGTGAGCTGGGAGCGCGGGCATGGCGCTCGGTGTCGGCGCGCGCGCGCGCAAGTCGCAGCCTACGCCGCTGAAAACTGCACGCTAGCTGCACGCTTGCTCGGTCCGCGGAGAGGAGTGATTTTATAGTTCTTTGCATTGCGCCGTTTGGCTCGGCGACGCGGACGGAAAGGAACGAAACTGCAAACTGCATCACGTCAAAAGACAAAACGGATATGCATGCTCTTTGCATGCTCTGAATCGAATGCGAACCAAAACAGGGTGGGATCTGGGAAGCATGGCCTTACATACGCTTCAGTGAGAGAACGACGCGTTCAATCATAGCTCATCTTGTCGTGTGTGGATGTCGTCCCAAGCGGGTGCATGGCTTGCCGTGGGTTCGTCCTGTGCAGCTTCGCGCCCCGCGACGTTGCGCGCCGCCGCAATCTTGAAGCCATCCGAGGTATCCACGAGGCTGCTCGACCCCAGGCCCAGGCTCGAGAGAAGCTCCCACGCCTCTTCCACACCAAGGGAGGCGAGTAGATCGTTCAATCGGTGCAAGGTGCCAGGCCGCTGGTCACTCAGGTCCGCTACGAGGTCGTCGTCCTCGGCGCACTTGAGCTGGAACTCGTAGGTATCAACCGAGCCCCAGTCCTGGAAGCCGCGATGCACGCGCACGCCCACCACCGTGCTCTCCCTGCGGCAGGTCGCCGATCGTGTCTCCTTGAGCGCGTCGAAAGGCAGACCCACCACCGAGCGCCACTCTCGATCGCAGCGCAGCTTGAAATTGTACATGTCGCGGCCCTCGCCGCGCCCGCGCATCACCTGCAAGCCGGTGAGTGCCGTGCCCGCAGGACATACGGCCGCCCCATGCTCGGAGGCCTTCGTGTCGAACCGCATGCCCATCCACCCTGTGAGTGCCCCGTGCGAGCCACACCGAAGTTGGAAGTCGAACAGCTCACGACTGCCGCTGCGCTTCGTGTGCCCAGATTTGACGGCAAGGCCGGTTACCGCGAGGCCCTCCGGACACCTCATCTCTTTCGTTTCGCAGTGCCCGTCGCGCTGCTTCCCATGGCGGCCTGACAGCCACGACTCTGCCCAAGCAAAGAAGGCCACGATCCCAGCGTGCTCCTGGCAGTCCTCGGAGAAGCGGAGCCCGAGCCGATCGGTCCAACCAGCCCAAGAGTCGTCCGTCATGCCGGCAGCTACTATCACGAGCATGAAGAACACGGAGGCCTCGCTTCTGAAGAGACGTCGCATTCGCTCATCAAACTAAATCGGGCAAGTATTAGTGTGGACCTAGGCGTGAGAAGGTGACTCTCGCTGTAGAGGACCCCCGCCGAATTGCCTATCTTTCAGTGCTTCGTCACCGAACTTCCGACGAATGGATGCAACGTTTGATGCAAAGTCCGGCGCCGCGCCGCAGAGTCGTGGCGCCGCCGCGTCAGTCGTGCTCGCTGCTCGAAACATGACGCGGGCCGTGCTCCTGGCTGTGACCTTGGCTGCACCGCTGCGCGTTCACGGCGCGCCCGTGGTGACATCGAGCGGCGCGGCGACTGCGCCTCGTTCGTATGCTGTCATCTTCGACGGCGGGTCCACAGGCACTCGCGTCCACGTCTTCTCCTGGCTGAGCGGCCCGCAAGCCGGGCCAACAATTGACGGCCTGCCGGACGTGCGCGCGGAGCCCGGCGGCCACTTAAAGGTGAAGCCGGGCATCTCAAGCTTCGAGAGCAACCCCGAGGAGGCGGGCGCCTCCATCCTGCCCCTCATCGAGCTCGCCGAGCGCGTCGTTCCGCGCGAGGAGCACAGCCGCACGCTGGTCATGCTGCGTGCCACCGCTGGCATGCGCCTCGTCTCGCGCCGGCGCGCGCAGCGCGTCTACGCGTCGCTCTACGAGGCAGTCGCGCGCCGAAACACCTTCACTAGCACGCGCCGGCAGCACTTCGGGACGCTCTCGGGCGATGACGAGGGCGTCTTCGGCTGGCTGAGCGCCAACTATCTGCTGCGCCGCTCGGGGCGCATCCCACAGATGGGCGCGGTCGGCGCGCTCGACCTCGGCGGCGGCTCCACTCAGATCACGCTGCAGGCACCTCCGAGCTTGCATCTGGATCTCCGCTCGCAGATTGACCCTCGACACGCGGGCGATAGCCTCGCGCGGCCGAGCACTCAGCGCGAGCCGTCGCCGCCCTCGGTGGCTCTGCCGAGTGGCGAGGTCTTCGTCTTCACCCACTCGCACCTAGGCTTTGGCAACAAGGCCGTCCTCGCCTCCCTGACTGAGGCGGAGGCAGCCTCGTGCCTCGCCGCGGGTGTGAATACCAGTTGGGAACCCTGTAACCTCACCTCGACCAGCATGCAAGTGCTCACCACGGCGCCTTGCCCCCTTCCCCGCAGGTGTGAATACCAGTTGGGAACCGTGTAACCGCTCGAGAGACTACCAGCGCTTCCTCCAGCGAGGCGCGAGGCCCATCACGCTGCTGGGCAAGGGATCGTTTGCTCACTGCGACGCGGCCGTGCGCCGACAGGTACGTTGATTGCCACTGATTGCCATTGATTGCCACTGATTGCCTGTCGGGCACGATGGATTGCCCTTGGGCGCGACGATGCAGGTACGTTGATTGCCACTGATGATCGGCCTTGCATGCATGCGCTCACCACGGCGCCTCCCCGAGCGCCCCGATGCCTTGCGCCGACAGCTCGCCACCTTTGATTGCCACTGATGATCTGCCTTGCATGCAAGTGCTCACTGCGACGCGGCCGTGTGCGGACAGCTCGCCACCTTTGATTGCCACTGATGATCTGCCTTGCATGCATGGGCTCACTGCGACGCGGCCGTGTGCGGACAGCTCGCCACCTTTGACCGCCAAGGCCAACCAGCGGTGCATGCTCCCATTCCCCACAGCCATGGCCTCGCCCCGCAGCCGCCGCGGTTCGTGGCGATGAGCCTCTTTTTCTACGTGAAGCACTTCGCGCACGTCGCAGGCCACATCCCTGAGCACCAGCCGAGCGGTGGCGGTGCGGTGGATGCTGCGGCTGCGTCTGCGTCGGCTGCTGGAGCGGCTGGCGGCGGCGGCGGCGGCGGCGGCGGCGGCGGCAGCTCGAGGAGCACGAGCGCGAGCGCCGCGATGCTCGAGCAGGTACGTTGATTGCCACTGATGATCTGCCTTGCATGCATGCGCTCACCACGGCGCCTCACCGAGCGCCGCGATGCTCGAGCAGGCGGCCTGCGCGCTGTGTGACGATCTGACTTGCGTGCATGTGCTCACCACGGCGCTCCCATGCTCGAGCAGGCGGCCCGCGCGCTGTGTGAGTATGACGACGCACGGCTCCGGACTCTCGTCGGGAAGGATCCGCTCACGACCGAGGATGCTCTGATGTGGCGATGCTTTGACCTGACGTACGCCGCGCGCCTGCTCACCGACGGCTACGGATTCGACCCGAACGCTCCCGTCATCGACTTCATGGGCGACGTCGACGGCGTCGAGGTGGAGTGGACGCTAGGAGCGTTGCTCAACGAGCTGATGCTCCTGGCTGAGGCCAACGGCTTTGCCGGCCACGCTAGCCACGGCGGCAGCGGTGCGGGCGGCGGCTTCGGGGCCTCGAAGGTGCTTGCCTTGCTAGCGGCAGCGCTGGCCGCGTTCTTTCTCTTGCCACGCGTCTGCGGTGAGACGCGCCGCTTGATCCGTCTCCGAGGCGGAGGGCGCGCTCAGCTGCTCAACAAGTGGTGACACGTCGCACTCACCCGAAGTGCGCGTCTTGCATGGGTGCAACGTGGTCGGGTTGCGGTCCGACTGTGCGGCGCGGTGCGGTATAATTAATCGGATTGCTCCGGTTCCCGCTCCAGACCGCTGCCGTCGCACCCGACCGTCACCCAATTTTTTCTTAAGCGCGCCTACCTCGTACCTGGAGCTGTACCGTGGCATACCGCATACGCCAGCGACCGGCCCGCGCAAGCCGCTGCTGCGCAGCGGGGCCAGGCCCGCGGTTTCGTACGATTTCGTCACGTCACGGATGCCAACACACGCTAACCGTGTGAAGGCGGCTACACATGCACTTTGACGCCCACCTCCGTTGATTCAATCCTATAGCGCCAAGCTGCTAACGTGCACCATCTGCGGAGTGAAGCTCCTATCCATCGACGCCGGCCAGCCAATCGAGCCCTTGTCGCTGGCACTTTTCACGGAAGCGTTGCAACCAGCGCTCGAGAGTGTTGAGAGGCATCTCCACTTTGAGCTCACCCGCCAAATTGACCGTGACGGCAAAGGATGTGAGGTAGTTGTACAGGTCCTGGCCTATGCGCCGGCCCGCCTCCAGCACCTCAGCGCTCACGCGCTCCGCGGGAAGTGCAGCAAGGGACGCCGTGGGCTCAAGCGAGACGCCAAATTGTACGGTGGTCGGCATGGCGTCACCGGCTGTCCAGACATAGCGCGTCTTGAACAGTGCGCTCGGCGCTTCTGAGGTCACCGGCCCGAGGTAGTGCCACTTTTCGAAGGGAGCCGAGGCGATGTGGCAGCCGAGCGCCATCCCGGGCGGCAGCGGCTGCGAGATGAAGCACGCGAGCTCGTTGATCGGCGTAGCGTTCGTGACTTCAATGACCCAACGGTTGGTGTCGACCTGCCGGAAGGCGCTCGCATTGATGATCGGTAAGCCCGGCACGAAGCAGCTGAAGGACATTAGTCCAGAAACACCACGCGCGACCGTCAACGCGGGCGCGCGCGGCGGCCGCCCGACGCTCGTGCGAGAGAGCCCCGAAAGTGAGCTTCTGGACGCGCCGGCGCCGGGCGCCGCCGAAGGGGCGCCCTTTCGATGCATACGCTCGCTTTTCCACGAAGCCCGTCTGCAAGAAGTCAGCGAAATCCTCCCTATAGGAGAGTTGCATTTTGTGTGTCGCCGATGAAATTTGCAATCACCGACCGCGCCGTTGCACACGTCGGGTCAGCCTGTTTTCTCGTTGCGAGTCCTCGCGGCGTCTTGCCAAGGTTGCTGACCCAAGGCTCCGATGCCGCCTAAGAAGAAGAAGGCTGCCGAGCCCGAGCCGGTGGCGGTGGCGGCCCCCGAGACCTCTGGCGAGGAATCCAACGAGCGCTATGTGCCTGGCGCGAACGACTGGGAGCCCGCAAAGATCTACGTCCGACCAAAGGAGCAGCTGCAGCTCTCTGACAAGGAGCTAAAAGAGGAGTTCACCCGGATCCTGAAGGCGGACAATCCGGAGGTTTGCCTGCGCGGGGAGCATGGCGTCAAGCAAAAGACGCTCATCCGCTTCTCTCACAAGGAGAAGTGCTACAAGGTGGACGGGACCATTGAGCAGGCGGAGGTGCACTTTGCGCAGGAGGGCATCCTCCTAGATGTCAAGTCGGACGAGGCGAAGAAGCAGAAGGAGAAGGAGGACGACGAGAAGGCGGCGCAGGCTCGCCAGATTGAGCTGGCCCATCAGGAGGGCGGCGACGGCGGCGACGGCGACGAGACGAATCTACGCAACCAGTTCAACTTCTCGGAGCGCGCGTCGCAGACGCTCAACAACGCGCTGCGCGAACGGGGCACGATGACGGAGCCGCCGCCGTCGGTCGAGTACTCGTCGCAGTGCACGCAGTGGGAGATGTACGACGCGTACATGGAGGATCTCGAACGAAAGAAGGAGCTAGAAGGCAAAAAGTCGAAAAAGGGTGGCGCCCCTAAGAAGGCGACAAACCAGGCGCAGCAGAAGGGGTCGGAGGACGTGGTGCACACGGCGGCGATGGCGCACGCTGCCAAGATCCTCGAGCGCATGTGCAACCAGAACACCTTTAGCGACGTCACCGAGGACTTCAAGTTCTGGGAAGACCAGTCGGACCTTTACCGTGATGAGGGCACGCTTCTACCTCTCTGGCGGTAAGTGATGCTCGACCGACCGACATCGCACGGCCGGCCGCCCCCGCCCTCCATCGCGACCGGCTTCGCTGCCCGCCCTTGGTGACCCCCCTTTTGGTCGGGCGCCCACGGCGACGCCTTGCGTCGGGCGCCCACCGCGGCGCCTTAATCGAGCGCCCGCGGCGGCGCGATTGCTCCTCCGGCCTCGCCCGCCGCCTCGCGCACCCCTCACCACGCCGCCCCCCTCTCACGCCCCCCCCCCTCTCACGCGTCTCTCCCCCCCCTCTCCCTCCCTCCCTCCCTCCCTCCCTCCCTCGCTCGCTCGCAGCTTCATGTTCGAGAAGACGAAGAAGAAGCACGTGACCGCCGTCAAGTGGAATCCCGAGTTCAGTGACTTGTTCGCGGTCGGCTACGGCTCGTTCGATTTCATGAAGCAGGGTGGCGGCATGCTGTGCCTCTTCTCGCTCAAGAACCCGTCCTGGCCCGAGTTCTCGTGCTCGGTACACTGCGGCGTCATGTGCCTCGACTGGCACCCGCAGCACTCGTCGGTGCTGTGCGTCGGATTGTACGACGGCACCGTGTGCGTCTACGACGTGCGCTCCAAGACGCAGGCGCCCATCTACCAGTCGACCGTGAAGACCGGTAAGCACACGGACCCGGTGTGGGAGGTGTGCTGGCAGGAGGAGGACCTCGCCAAGAACCTCAACTTTTTCTCCATCTCGTCCGACGGGCGCGTCACCCTGTGGACCCTCGCCAAGTCGGAGCTCGAGTTTGCGGACCTGATGCAGCTCAAGCTCATTCAAAAGGGGGCGGCGAAGGCGGGGGAGGAGGAGGAGGACTCGGCGCTGCTGGGGCTCGCGGGCGGCTGCTGCTTCGACTTTTCGAAGCTCTCGGAGCACCTCTTCCTTGTAGGGACCGAGGAGGGGTGGATCCACAAGTGCTCGAAGGCATACAACTCCGAGTACCTGGGCAACTATGCGGGCCACTACATGGCCGTGTACACCGTGCGCTGGAACCCCTTCCACCACAAGGTGTTCGCGTCGTGCTCGGCCGACTGGACGGCGAAGCTGTGGGACCACACGCACATGACCGCGCTGCTCTCCTTCGACCTCAACGTGCAGGTGGGCGACCTGGCATGGTCGCCCTGGTCCTCGACCACGTTTGCGTGCTGCACGGCCGACGGCAAGGTGCACGTCTTCGACCTGAACGAGAACAAGAACGAGCCGTATTGCGAGCAGAAGGCGGTGCGCAAGGCGAAGCTGACCAAGATCGCCTTCAACGCGAAGGTGAGCACGCCGATCATCGCCGTCGGCGACGACCACGGCTGCGTGACCACCATGAAACCGTCGCCCAACCTGCGCTGGACTGCCATCACCAAGGCCGAGGCCGAGGCGAAGGCCAAGGCAGATGCCGAGGCGAACGCCGCCGGCGGCCCGAGGAAGGCGGCCAAGAAAGCGGCGCCGGCGCCGGGCGAGGAGGGCGCGGCCGCCGTTGATCCTCGGCAGCTCGAGATCCAAAAGTTCGACAAGCTTCTCGAGCAGGCGCACAAGAACCAGATCCACTCGGAGTAGCCAGCAGCAGCGACCACGGCGCTGAGTTGAGCAGCGCTTGGCCACCACGGACTGCCTTTTATGGAGGACGATCACCACGGCGCGCATGCAATTTGACGAATTTGACGAAGCATGAGGGCGGCTGACCGAGGCGGAGGCCGCATGTGAAGGGGAGAGCAGGGCCCAGCTAGCGCGTGTCAGGGGGGCGGGGGAGCTCTCGGGACGGCGGAGCCTCATGCGATCTCACCTCGTCGAGCTGCGATCTCGCCGCCTCGAGCTGCGAGCTCGCCGCCTCGAGCTGCGATCTCGCCTCGTCCAGCTGCGATCTCGTTTCGTCGGGACGGCGGAGCGTCATGCGAGGCTCCCTAGAAGGCTCCCGTGTGGGGGCGCGAGGGCGAGCGCGTGTGAAGTGTGAGGGCTGTGCCATGAGCGGGCGAGGCCGAGCAGGGGTCGGCCACCAGGACGTGCTGGGCCTGGGGTGCACACGACGGTCGCGGTACATGCGTGCACACTTGTTGCGGGATTCAAAGGTCGAGTCAACGTTCAAACAAGCCCTGCGGCGGCGGTATTCGCACCTGGGTGAGAAAAAACGTGCGGACATCCTGTTCCTTTGAACACAGAGTTCGACCTTCCTATTAGGGCTTCTTCGGCAACGGTATTCATATCGTGATAAATGTCGCCCCGACGCAAAGGTCACGCCGGCCGCCATCGGTGTGTGTACACAGGTAGGCTTGTGCTCATCATCATGGTTTCGCTGTCGAGCCTGCTACTCGTCTGGCCGGCTCCACGTGCCGATTCAGTCGCGCTGTCATCCAAGGTGCTGCTCCTCACCGTGATGCCTCGGTGCACCATCAAGCACGGCCAATTCTTTCTGACCAAGGCGCTGCAGAGCAAGGCGCACTTTGCGCGACTGCTGGGATGGGAGTTGTGGCCGGCATCGCTGCCATCCGGTGACGAGAGTGCGGCATGGCGCTGGCCCGAGCTGGTCTTGCAGGTGCTCGCGATGCCGAGGGTGGCGACCGATGGCAAGACCGAGTGGTACGTTTGGACGGATCCGGAGGTGATCCTCACGCATGCTGCCGTCTTGCCGTGGGCGGAGTGGGCGGCCAGCGACGTGCACCTCGTGTTCGCCGCTGCAGACCATGATGGCAGCAGCGACGAGGCCAACGCCGCCCTCGAGGTGGCCTTCGTTCGAGGGTCTGCCGTGTCCGTCCTCTTTCTCGAGGCTTGGGTCGACGCGTTGGATCATTCTAGAGAGGAGAGGGCGATGGACAACCCTGGGGCCGCTTTGGAGGCGGCCGCGTCGCTCGCTGCGCTCACTTCCCTCCTGCGCGACACGCGATGGCGGCGCTACGTACGCGCGGAGCCACTGATGACCTCGGATGACCTCGGATGACCTCTGATGACCTCGGATGACCTCGGATGACCTCGGATGACCTCTAATGACCTCGGAGGACCTCGGAGGACCTCAAATGACCTATGATGACCTCTGATGACCTGAGATGACCTATGATGACCATCCTCATCAGGTGCGCGTGGAGCCTCGAGCGCGGAGGCTCTTGGGGACAGTGCGCGGTGGCTACCTGTCCTCTGAGCGAGAGCCGGATGGAGGGGCGGACTCATTAGCCTCATTAGCCTCATTAGCCACAGTACCCTTCTCATTGCCCTCATCGCCCATGGTAATGAGCTTCAGGGCATGCGACCTTTGCGGCGCTGCGAGCAGCCAGGCAGTCGAGAGCGACGTGTTCAGCGGCGGCAACAGCGCTGAGGACGATGAGCGCGCTAAGGCCAGGGGAGCGCGCGCCGTGTTGGGCACCATGGGTGCCGCAGCTGCACGGCCCACGGCGTCCGAGCCGCTGGGCGCCGAGTTGGGCGCCGATGACGCCGCGCGCCGATCGTGCCAGCGCGCGCTGTTGCGCCTGTTGACCACGGTTGACAATGCGGGCCCGCTGGATGCCTTGGGCGCTGAGCACCCCGTACTCGGCGCCGTCCACGTACGACCGTTGGACACTCCGCGCCGTACCGAGCACGTACGGCCGTTGGGCACACACGCGCCGTACCGAGCACGGACGCCCTCGCTCGCGTCGTCGTGGGCGGAGGTTTCGACGGGTGGTGGCTGGCTCCAAGAGCACCGAGGCGATCTAGGTCGCTGCTTGCCGTCGTTGCTCGTGGTAGGCTCGCAGCGCTCCGGCCTCGGCTGACCTCTGATGACCTCTGATGACCTCTGATGACCTCTGATGACCTCTAATTACCTCTGATGACCTCTAATTACCTCTGATGACCTCTAATTACCTCTGATGACCTCTAATTACCATCCTCATCAGGTAGGCTCGCAGCGCTCCGGCCTCGGCTCGTTGCATAGCGTACTCCGCCGCGGTTGGCATCGCTCCTTACGTGTGATCGAGCACGGCGATCGCGACCTTCACTTCTTCTCGATGGACAACCGTTTCCGGGAGGTGAGCGGCACATGCCGCGAGCTGCAGCCCGAAATGAATGCATGCTGATTGCACATCTGATTGCCTCCCTCATCAGGGGCTTCTTTGGCTCGAGCAGCGCTTCCATCCAAACTCGACGCGGATGGGCGGCTGTGCGCTTCCAGCGCCGCCTGCCGCCAGTTCGGGAGCAGCCCACGGGCGGACTCCCGAACACCTGCCGCTCGCCGTCGACGTCTCGTCCACGTACCTTGGCTGCCCCCTAAAGCCCCAGACGCTACCCAGACGCGGCCTCCGATGGCCCCCGATTGCCTCCCTGAGGGCCTCTGATTGCCTCCCTCATCAGGTACTTTGACTACCCCAAGGCCCCAAGCCGCGTCTTCGCGGTGCTGCCGGCGGTCAAGATCGTCGTCCTGCTCCGCGAGCCTGTCACCCGCGCCGTATCGGCGTTCAATGTGCGCTGGCTCACGTGGCTCTGCGGCTGACCTCTGATGACCTCTGATGACCTCTGATGACCTCTGATGACCTCTGATGAC